>Ga0164243_10009178_pt1 | contig 14436 bp, 15 predicted proteins | sample OricompcompostOP_FD_108781 | JGI IMG/M metagenome (GOLD analysis project Ga0164243, IMG submission 108781) | Organic Plus compost microbial communities from Emeryville, California, USA - Original compost - Organic plus compost (OP) | ecosystem: Engineered > Solid waste > Mixed feedstock >... | reverse complement strand
CCAAGGCCTTCGCATAGCGTGCGCGCACGACGCCATAGCATTCGCAACAAGCTTCTTCCAGGCCTTGCCGATCGAGCACACGCATCGTGCCGCGCTGATAGCGCAGCAGGCCGGCGCGCTGGAAGGTGCGCGCGACCAGGCTGACGCTCGGCCGGTACACGCCAAGCATGTCGGCCAGGAACTCTTGGGTCAGTTGGAATTCGGACTCGCCTACGCGATCATGGCTCATCAGGACCCAGCGCGCGAAACGCTGCTCGATGGAGTGGAGCCGATTGCAGGCGACCGACTGCGAGACCTGTGCAAGATAGGCCTGCAGGAAGCGATGCGTCACCCGGCGCAGCACGGTATTGCCGTCCACGGCATCGCGGAATACCTCGACCGGCATCCGGAGCGCAGTGCCCGGCACTTGCGACAGCGTTGTCTCTAGCGCAAGCTCTGCGCCGGTCAGGGCATCTACCGTCGAAAAGCCTTCGTTGCCTACCGTACCGACTTCCACCGCCGAGCCGTCCTCCATGATTGCCAGCACGGAATGCGCGCCGATCAGTGGAAAGTAGATGTGGGTGATCGGCCTGTTGCGCTCGTAGACAACAAAGCGCGTCGGCGTCGAAATAAATTCGAGGTGCGGTCGCAGGTTCTGGTACTCCGCTTCCGGTAGCATCGCGAGCAGGCGATTCCGGGAAGCAGCGGCTGTATCGGGAACATTCTGCATGGGTATTCGCTCCGGCAACTGCGCCAAGGCGCGATGGCAAGGACGCGCCATGTGGGATCCCGCCCATTGGAGCACCGCTCGGCCGAGGCAATCCTGCGCTGGAACAGAAGGTATACCGAAGTCTGCGGGGGCTTCCGGAGACGATCAAGGGCGTTGACGATGGGACAGCCTCGACGGGTCCACGCCCAAGTCGACTTCGATCGGCCCTTGCACTTCTCGCAACTCGCCTGTGCGGCCGACGAAAGGTTCGCGCGCGGCCCAGCCTCCGGCACGGGCGGGAACCAGCCAGTAGCCTTCTTCATCACGCGCAACCCAGTATTGACGCGTGTATTCATACAGCACGATCATATGCGGCTTCGATCTCTCACTAGGAAACAGTTATCAACGCCAATCTTATCCTCGCCGAATTCAATACCTACGCGCAGACCGAGCTCGGACGCATCGTTGCCACCCTGATCACCGTGATCGTGGCGGTGCTGCTGCTCAAGCTGGTACAGAGACGCGCGCGCATCGCCTCCGAACAGCCGTCGGAAGGCGCCCACCGGCGCGGCAACTTCGTGCTGCTGAAGAACCTGATCCTGCTGTCGGCGCTGATCGTGATCGGCACGATCTGGGCTTCGAAGATCGCCGGCGCGGCGCTGTCGCTGACCGCGGTCGCCGGCGCGATGCTGCTGGTGAGCAAGGAGTTCCTGGTCAATCTGCTCGGTTCCGCTTTCCTGACCGTCTCGCGGCTGTACCGCGTCGGCGATTTCATCGAGCTCGACGGTATCACCGGCCGCGTGATCGACACCGATCTGCTGGCAACCACGGTATCCGAGATGCTGGACGGCAATCAGCTCACCAGCCGCACCGTGGCCTTGCCGCATTCGCTGCTGCTGGTCAAGCCGGTGCGCAACCTGACCGCGACCGGCGCCTACATGATCAACCTGCTGCGCGTGGCGGCCGAGCCCACCGCCGATCTGGCCGCGCTGGAAGCGGCCCTGCTGCGTGCGGCACAAGAGGTCTGCGCATCCTGGGTGGACGAGGCCAACGTCCATCTCAGGCGCATCGAGCGACGCGAGCTGATGGACCTGCCCTCGGCCGATCCGCGCGTGATCCTGCAGCTCGACGATGCGAAGGAGGCGCTGCTGTCGCTGCGCTACTGCTGCCGTCCGAACGAGCGCGTGAAGGTCGAACAGGCGATCCTGCGACGCTACCTGGTCTATCGGGACGGGAACACGGCGGATCGGCAGGCATGATCTGCCGGCCTGCGGGGCGGCCCAGGCACCGGGCAATGAAGATCGGACGGAAAGCTACGAGCCGGAAATCGGCGCCTGCGTGCAGCGATCAGGCAGCGATCTTGCGCCGGGCATTCGCCACCGCGGCTTCGAACTGCGCATACCCGTGCCAGCCGGTTGCCACGCCGAGCTTGCGGCCGCGATGGTAGAACACGAACACCGGAATGCCGTGCAGGCCGAATTTCATCGCCAGGTCGCGGTCGGCATAGACGTTTCCGTGCATCCAGGCGAGGTCCAGCTTTTCGACGGCTTCCGGCTTGGCCAGCATGGCTTTCTTCGCGACTTCGCAGTTGAAGCAGTCCACACCCCAGCAGAAGATGCAGACCAGGCGCTCGCCGGCCTGCGCAAGCTGTTCTTCCAGCGTCGTGCTGTGCACCTCCTGCATGCCGAGGCGGGCAAAGACGTTTTCGTTCATCGGTCAGGGCTCCAAAAAAACAAACGCGGCTCGTGGCCGCGTTCGCAGGGGACAGGATTGAGGCGGGCGCGTCATGCGCCTTCGGCAGCCAATACCTGCGCGGTTGCGGAAGCAACTGCGGCGATGCGTCCGACGTCGCGCAACTGCTGGGCCGTCAGGCCGCTTTCCTTGAGCAGCTTGTAGTGCGACTGGATGCAGAAGTGGCACTTGCCGATGATCGAGGAGGCCAGCGCATACAGTTCGAAGCGCTTGCGGTCCACGCCGCCGTGCGTCGCGTAGGCGTTCATGCGCAGCTCGGCGCGCTGGGTCTTCAGATCTTCGTCTTCCGCCATTTCGACATACGGATACCAGACGTTGTTCATGCCCATCAGCGCGGCCGCGGTCAGCGCGGCATTCGCGTCGGCATCGGACAACTGGCCCGAATTCTTCACCGCATCGATCAGCGGCTTGCAGCGCAGCGAGAAGGCGGCGGCGAGCAGCGCGCCGAGGGCGTCGGCCGGCTCCAGGCTGGAGCGCGTGACGACGGAATCCAGGTTCAGGCGGATGTCTTTGGCGTAGTCGGGGATCTGCGACTTGATCGCATTCAGGAATTCCATCGTTGTTCCTTTTCCTTAAGGGGTTCTGGGGATGCGGTAGCGACACCGCATGAGCCGGTCTGTACCGCCCCGCTGGAGCGGGGCGGCTGAACGCGGCGCAGGCCTTGCGGAATGTCCGCGTTCAGATTCCGCTCGGGAAAGCGGGAACCGGATGCGCCGGGATCAGAGGGTGGCGCCGCCGACCGCGCGGTTGCACGGGCACAGTTCGTCGGTCTGCAGGCCGTCCAGGATACGCAGGACTTCGTCCGGGTTGCGGCCGACGTTCAGGTTGTTCACCGAAACGTGCTGGATGACGTTGTCCGGGTCGACGATGAAGGTCGCACGCAGGGCCACGCCGGCTTCCTTCTCGCGGATACCGAGCTGGTCGACCAGCGAGCCGGTGGTGTCGGCGAACTGCCACTGGTTCAGGCCCTTCAGGTCGGCGTGTTCACGGCGCCATGCCAGCTTGACGAACTCGTTGTCGGTCGAGCCGCCCAACACCACGCAATCGCGGTCGGCGAAGTCCTGGTTCAGCTTGGCGAAGGCGACGATTTCGGTCGGGCAGACGAACGTGAAGTCCTTCGGATAGAAATAGATGACCTTCCACTTGCCCGGGAAGGACTTCTCGGTGATCGTTTCGAAGGCGGATTCGCCCTTTTCCTCGTGGGCATTGAAGCCCGGCTTGACGCCGGCAACGCTAAACGGTTCGAGTTTGTCGCCTACTGTTTTCATGTGCTTGACTCCTTTTTGTCATGGTTGCGGGGTTGAGACAGGCAGAGAATACCCAATGCAGGCCTATATGTAAAAATGATTGTCTTTATGGTCTACATTGATTAAACCTATTCCGCATTCTCGGGCCGGGCTTCGTACGGGGGCTTCGATGATGCGCCGGGGTGCTTGTTCCTGACATGCGCTGGATCAATACATGCCGGCCGAAGCGGCAGAAGACGCGGTCGGGGTTATTGTGTTTCCGCGAGCGCGGCGGCCAGTGCGTGGGCGATCGCCAGCCGCAGCGCCGCCCAGGCCTGCGGCGAGCGCATCAATTTCTGATTGATTTCCAGCTCGATGCCGGCGTAGCCGTCGGAATGGCGCGCTCGCAGCGTCGTGGTCAGGCCGTCGGCGATACCGGCATACGGCTCGTTCATCCGCACCCGCAGGCGCGGCATGCGTTGCCGCAGCGCGGCGCGCCACGCCCGGCACAGGGCAGCTTCGTTCGCGCGCGCCGGGTCGTACAGCAGGCCCACGTCCACCGTGCGCACCTCGCCGTCGAGCACCGGAGTGAAGCTGTGGCAGGAAACATGGAGTACATCCTTGCCGGCGGCGCGCGCCTGCGCCACCGCGGTTTCGACGCGGGTGCGGTAGGAGCGGTAGCAGCACTCGAAGATTTCGTCGCGCACGTCCTGCGGCAGGTTGCGCGTGAATTCGGAGTAGAGATCGGGACGGTCCGGCGAGCGGTTGAGATCGATCAGCAGGCGGCTGATCGTGGACGCCTGCAAGGGAGCAGCCAGGATGCGCGCCAACGCGCGCGCCATGCGCAGCGCGCCGCGATCGTAGCCGCGGTGCGAGCGCAGCAGCGGGCCGGCATCGTGGAACAGGGCGGCGTAGCGCGCGGGAATGCGGTTGCCGCCATGTTCGCAGGTAACCAGATGAAAGCGGGGCAGGCGCACTGTATCCGGGCTCGGTCCACGCCCGCTCAGGCGAGGAACATGCGGCCGTCGCGCAGGCAGTCGCACAATGCACGATACACCGCCAGCAGCTTGTCGCGGCTGTAGTCGCCGTCCAGCGCGTGCAGGATGCGGCGCGCCAGCGGGCCTTGTTCGACGATGGTTTGCAGCGGCGCGCGATGCACCGGGTCGATGCCGGGCAGGTCCGCGAGCAGGCGTTCCCACAGCGCGCCGGCGCTGCAGGCGCGCTCGACGCCGAACAGATGCAGATACGCCGGCTCGTCCAGGTGTGCGCGCTCGCCGTCGCGCATGCATGCGTGCAGGATGCGGGCCAGCACTGCGGTCGGCACTTCCTGCTGCGCGTCCAGCGTGCCGGCCTCGTACAGCCCGCGCACGGCGCCTGCGGTGGCGGCGGCCAGCGCCAGGTCGGCCGCCACGCATTCCTGGGTATCGAGCACGCGGATTTCGATCGCGCTGCGCGAAAAGCGCGCGATCGCACCGCGCGAATTCAGCCATTCGTGGCGCAGCACGCCCTGCGGATCGTGGTCGCCGATGGCGCGGTACATCGGTTGCAGGATGTGCTCGCTATAGGCGTCCGCTCCGCCGACGGTCTCCGGCACGATTGCCCCGGTGATTTCGGGAAAGTCCGGCGCGTTGGCCGCGTACATCTGCATCCGCGTGTCCAGCCAGCCGCTGGGCCGGCCCTCGATCAACGGCGAGCTTGCGGCCAGCGCGGGCAGGATCGGCAGCACGATGCGGATGGCCGCGTGCAGGCGCGTGAACTGTGCGTCGCCGGCAAACGGCAGGTTCACGTGCATGCTCTGCAGATTGGCCCAGCCGTGGGTGCGGCAGTCGAAGATGCGCGCGTAGGTGCGGTAGATCGTATCGTCGCCGCGCGTCCACAGCCGGGTCTCGCGGCGCGGGTCCATCCACGGATGCATCGCGCCCGGCATCAGGCGCGCGCCGAGCGCGGCCAGGCGGCGTTCGATTTCGGCGATCTCGGCCTGGAACGCCGCGACCAGCGACGCCGGCGATGGCGCCGGGTGCAGGTTCTTCACCTCGATCACGTGCTGCACGAATTCGTTCGACCAGGCGAGCGGGCCGCGCAGCACCGTGTCGGCCGCCTGCCCGTCCTGCTGCAGCAGCGTTTCGGCCAGCGCGCGTACCGACAGGTCGTGGGCGTCCACGATCGCGTATTCGAGCTCGATGCCGATCCCTTCGAAGGCGGACAGCGCGGCCTGGGTCATTGCGTCATTGCGCTCCGGGAGACGCCGATGCGACGGCGGAACACTTCCATCACTTCGCCGTACAGCGCATCGGCCAGCACGGCGTCTTCGTTGCCGGCATCGACGTTCGGATTGTCGTTGACCTCGATCACGCAGACGCGTGCGCCGACCTGCTTCAGGTCCACGCCGTAGAAGCCGTCGCCGATCAGCCGCGCGGCGGCCAGCGCGGCCTGCAGCACGGCATCCGGCACGGCGTCGACGGGCAGCGCCTCGGTGCGGCCTTCGTGCGTATGCTGCGGATCGTGCTTGATGATTTGCCAGTGTCCGGGCGCCATGTAGTACTTGCAGGCGAACAGCACGCGGCCGTCCAGCACGCCGATACGCCAGTCGAACGCGGTGGGCAGGTATTCCTGTGCCAGCAGCAGTTCGGATTGTTCCAGCATGCGCGCGGCCTGCACGCGCAGCTGCAGCTCCGATTCGATCCGCGCAACGCCCTGCGAGAACGCGCCGTCCGGCTGCTTGAGCACGCACGGCAGGCCGAGCGCGGCGGCGACCTGTTCCAGGTTGTCCCGATGCACGACCATCGTTTCCGGCATCGGCAGGCCGTGGCGGGCGAGCAGTTCGTACAGGTAGATCTTGTTGGTGCAGCGCAGGATCGATCCGGGATCGTCGAGCACAACCATGCCCGCCCCCTGCGCGGCGCATGCAAGGCGGTAGGTGTAGTGGTCGACGTTGGTGGTGTCGCGGATGAACAGGGCGTCGAATCCGTGCAGCGCGCCTGCCTGGCCGGGCGTGATCAGGTGTGCCTGCATGCCGAGCCGCCGCGCGGCGGCGACGAACTTGTCGAGCGCGGCGCGGTTGGATGGCGCATGCGCACGCTGCGGATCGTGCAGGATGGCCAGCCGCGGTGGTCCGGCCCGGCTGCTGGGGCGCGGCATGTCGGCGCGCTCCGGCAACCGCGCATGGCCGCGTGCGTCGGCCAGCAGCGACACGTAATAGCCGCGGCTCTGGTAGGCGGTCTCGCGGCACAGATTGACGACCTGCAGCGCGTCGGCGCGTGCATAGGCCGGATCGGTCAGGTAGGCGTGCGCGCCGACGACTGACGCGCCGGGCAACCTGGGCTGCAGGTCGTCCGGCTCACTGACCACGATCAGGAGAGTCATGGCGCGTTCCGTTTCCTGTCCGTCGGCGGATGAATGACCAGCAGGTTGGCATCGTGCGTGACGATGCCCAGCAGCACGGCGCCGAGCACCCGTTCCACGCTGAGCCAGTATTCATGCGCGCCGGCATAGGGATTGGCGCCGTAGGGGTCGACCACGAGGAACTTGCGCCGGGCCGCGTCATGGCCGGCGATGACGACGAAGTGTCCGGCCGGAACGCCGCGCACGTCGTCCGGCACGTCATTGGGGCCGTACTCGCGCGGCCCGCGGTACAGGAAGGTGGAACTCAGGCCGGTGATCACCGGCAGCCCGCGCCGCAGCAGGCCGGCGATCAATCCGCGCGTCAGGTCACGCAGGCGCAGCCGTCCGCCCAGGCTCAGGTATTCGAGGTAGCCGTCGGTGGCATGGCTCAGGTGCAGGCGCCGATCGGTCTTGAAATCGCGCTGCCGGCGCAGGCGCTCGGCGATGTCCACGCCGCGCCTGAACCAGCTCGGATCGAACATGTTCAGGTTGTAGGTGTAGATCGTCGCGCGGTAGCCGCGCCGCAATGCGTCGCAGGCGAGGAAGACGGCGAGGGTGCCGCCGTGCTCGAGCCTTCCGGTGCGTCCGGTCACGTCGGACAGTTCTTGCTGCTCGCCCCAGTAGCGGTACACCGCATGCAGGCAGGTCGGCCCGCACGTGGTCTCGTCCGGCTGCGGCAGGATGCGTACCGGCAGCCGAAGCGTGCCTTCTGGTTCTGGTGTGGGTGTGCTGGCTGAATTCACGAAAGATTGCATCGATGCCGACGGGCTCCGCGCTGCCGGTTGGTGCCGCGCAAGGGGCGGCGCGCCTGTCCGGCATAGCATTTTCGGTGCCAGCAGCGCTGGCGCGCGCATCGGCGCATGTAAAAGCTAACCCTCTTACACCCGCGCGCGGCCGTGGCGGCCCGGCACGGGCATGGATGCTGCATGGATTGGCTATTCATGTGGCCGGCGCACATGCCGGCAGGCTTGTCCCGAACATCCCAGGAGGACCGGATATGAAGAGCACGACATTTCCTTTCCTGTTGGCACTCGGACTGACGGCACAGCCCGTGCTGGCAGCCGGCGACGCCGGCGCTCGCCCGGATGCGACCAGCGGCTACGGACTGACCTCCGGCGGACCGGCCGGCATGCGCTCCGAAGCCGGCTTCGGCATGTCCGGCGGCGCGGATCAGCAGATGCCGCAGCCGCAGACCAGCGGCGACATCACCTACCTGTGCGGCGGCATCGGAGAGAGCGAGGCGAACTACATGCAGCAGCAGGCGCGCGACTACGACATGAAGCTCAGCTTCGCCGCGGCGAGCGGCGCCTATCTGGCCGGCGTCGACGTCGACATCCGTGGCCCGCAGGGCGATTCGATATTGCAGGTAAGTTGCGACGGTCCGCTGCTGCTGGTGGATGTGCCGCAGAGCGGCACCTACCGGATCGTTGCCGATGCCGAGGGTTTTCAGCAGACTCGTACCGTGCGTGTCAATGACGCCAATCGCACTGCCGCGAACGTGGCGCTGACCTGGCCGCGCGACGCGGTGGCTCAAATGGAGCAGGAGGCCGCGGCTCCCGCCACGGGAGGTTCCGGCATTTCTGCGGGCGCCGCCGGCAGCAGAGCGGCCGATTGAGCATGGGCGAACGGCCGGCCTCGTCCTTTCCCCGTCCGTCCACGGCCGGCCGCGCAGCGCAGGAACGGCTGGGCGCCGATACGCAGGCGGACGGCGAAGGGCGCGCTTTCCCTCGGCCTGCGGCGTCCGCGCAGGCCGAGCCCTTTACCGATTCCCAGTTTTTCCGCCGCACGCTGCTGGTTGCCGCCGTGACGGTCATGACCGGCGTGCTGCTGGCGCTGATCTGGTATGCCGGCGACATCTTTCTGCTGATGTTCGGCGGCGTCCTGTTCGCCGTGCTGCTGCGCGCGCCCGCCAACTGGCTGGTCGCGCACACGCCGCTCGGCGCCTCCAGCGCGCTGTCGCTGTCGATCGTGCTGGTGCTGGGCGGCCTGCTCGGTATGTTTTACCTGTTTGCGTTCCCGCTGGCCGGGCAGATCGCGAACCTGATCGAGGCGCTGCCGCAGGCTTTCGCGCGCATGCACGATTGGCTCGGTGCGCATGCATGGGCCCGGCCGCTGCAACCGCTGGTCGCCGAACTCGCCAATGTCCGTCCGGCTGCGCTGACGCTCGGACGCGCCACCTGGATCCTGTCGTCGACCGCCAGCGCTGTGGGCGCGCTGCTGGTCGTGATCTTCATCGGCATTTATCTGGCTGCGCAGCCGCGCCTGTACCAGCGCGGCTTGATGCATCTGCTGCCGCGCCGGCACCGTCCGCGCGCCTACGAAGTCCTGGATGAGATCGGCATCGTGCTGCGCCGGTGGCTGGTCGGGCGGATCGCGACCATGATACTGGTCGGGCTGGCCTCCGGCGTGGGGCTGTGGTGGCTCGGCGTGCCGTTCGCGATCACGCTCGGCGCGCTCAGCGGCCTGCTTGAATTCATTCCCTATATCGGCCCGGTGCTGGCCGCAGGGGTGCCGCTGTTGATCGCCTTCAATCTCGAACCGTCGCTGGTGTTCTATGTGGCGGTGCTGTACGTCGCCATCCAGACGCTGGAAGGCTATCTGCTCACGCCGCTGGTCGAGCAGCATACGGTGTCCCTGCCGCCGGCCCTGGTGGTGTTCGCCACCATCCTGCTTGCGGCGCTGGCGGGGCCGGTGGGCGTCGTGCTCGCCTCGCCGCTGACGGCGAGCTGCATCGTCGCGGTCCGGCTGCTGTATGTGGAGGATGTGGTCGAGCAGCCGCTGCCGGTCTGACAGGCTCCGGCAAAAAGTGCCGGCTGCTGCGTGCCCCGCCGTGCCGTACTGCGTGCATTGTCTGCCGCAGCGCGCGTTGCCGTCGGCAGTCAGGGCCCCCAGTCGGGCCCTGAAAAAAACGGCGCCGCAGCGCCGTTCAATCCGTTCAGGGGGAAGCCGGCGTCAGCGATTCTGCTGCATCTGGTCTTGCTGGCGCGCGGCCGAACCTTCGAGCTTCTCGCCACCGGCTTCGACATCCTTACCGAGGCCTTGCATCGTGTTGCAGGCGGACAGACCGATCGAAAACAGAAGGGTACTCAGCAGGAAGAGAGCTTTTTTCATGGGCTTTCCTTTCATCGTTGTGGAATGGAACATCAGGTTTCGGCGCCGCAAGCCGCGTTTCCGGCGCCACAGTTTTCGCGGTGCAAACTCCGTGCCACTCTTGCTCAGCGCGCCCGACGTTGCGCGACCGTGCTCGCCACCGTCAGCAGCCGGCTGAGCAGGTCCATGTTCGTGCGGCTGCTGGCGACCGCGCCGAGCGCCGCGCCGCTGGTGGCCACCGAGCGGGCAAGGCGGCGCGGGCCGATCGCGAACACGGCCGCGACCCCGAGCGCCCACAGCATCGGGTGTTCGCTGACATTCTTCATCAGGCGCGTGCGCGGGAATGTATCCGGTATGCGCGTATAGCGATAAGTGGTCGTGTCCGCCGTCGCGCCTTCGTATGCCTGCCGCGTTGCCCGGTATGCGGGCGACGCATCCAGGTCGCCGCCGTCGTGCAGCACGCGGCGGTAGGTCTCGCGCCGCATCTGCATGCGGTCGAGAATCGCCTGCCTTTCCTGTTCCAGTGATTGAACGGTGCTCATAGGTTTTCCTTGATGATGTTGATATCCCGTTGCAGCTCGTGGCGCAGCGTGGCCGTCAGCGGCGGCGAGCGCAGGCGTTCGAAGCAGTAGTACAGGCTGATGCCGGCCACCGCTCCGTACAGGACGACCACGAACCAGGCGGCGAGGATGCGGAAAGACGTATCCCAGAAGCTGATGATGATTGCCAGGCCGAGAAAGATCGTGGCCAGCAGGCCGAACAGGAATGCCGCCGCGAAGCCGGCCACGCGCAAGGCCAACTGATATTCGCGGATCTTCATCTCTACCTTGAGCAGGTCGAGATAGTCGGTGAGGCGATCCAGCGTGATCAGGTAGAGCTGCTTCGACTTGTGCAAGGCGGAGAGCATGATGTCGGTTCCTGTGCAGGGCGATGATGGGCGCGGGCGGTGTGGTGGGGCGTCAGCGGCGCGAGAACAGCAGGCCCAGCAGCAGCCCGGTGCCCACTGCAATGCCGACCGACTGCATCGGCCGCTCCTTCACGTACTGGTGCGTGGTCTCGACGCTGCGGTTGAACTGGCGCGAGGCCTGATCGGCGAAGCCGCGTGCCGCGTAGCGCACCGAGCTGAACTTGGCCATCATCTGCGCGTGGGCGCGCGTCAGTTCCTCGTCGCTCAAGCTCGGCGCGCGCGAGACCAGCGCATCGAGATCGCTCTTGAGCGTGCTCAGGTCGGCGCGCAGCGTCTCGGCCGTGCGTGGCGAAACGGTTTTGCCTGTGGTGTGGGTGCCGGGGCCGGCGGCAGTGCCGGCCGAACCGTTGCCCGAGGCCGTGTTCGCATAGGTGTCGGATTCCATCAGTGGCTCTCCTTGGATGAGGTTGAGAAATGAAAACGACGCGATTGGCGAACGCGCCGCGTTCCGTATCCGTGCCAAGTCGTTTCTGCCGCGCATGGGCGTGGCATGCGGCCGCAGCCGACCTCGTGCCATGGCCCTTACCGGCGCAGCAAGCGCTGTGCCATGCTTTTGCCCGCCGCACACTTCGGTGCGCGATGCGACGGTCCGGCGCCGGGCTCCGCGCGAATGTGTACACATTGCGTGTAATTTCTCCAATGCGTGTAGGGAAGGCATGCGTGGATTTGCCGATGGCGCGCGCGTGGCGGCATTGGGCCGCATCGGAAGAACCGGGTTCTTCCATGCCGTACGGAAAACGGGAAAAGGGCGCTGCGTTACGGGTGCTGCAACGAACCGATCAACGCGATCAGCCGGGCCGTGTCGGCCGGCTTGACGAGGTGGTAGTCGAAGCCTGCGCTGCGCGACCGCTCCTGGTCCTGCGGCTGGCCGTAGCCGGTCAGGGCGATCAGTGTCGCGTGCACCGTTTGCGGCAGCGCGCGCAGGCGGCGCGCGAGCTGGTAGCCGTCCATGTCCGGCAGGCCGATATCGAGCAGCAGCACTTGCGGCGCGTCGGTCTGGACCTGTGCCAGGGCGGCGGCTGCGTCGTATGCCAGATCCACGCGGTAGCCTTCCGATTCGAGCAGCAGGGCCAGGCTTTGCGCCGCGTCCCTGTTGTCGTCGACCACCATCACGTGTGCTGATTGCGATGGTTGTGCCGGATGGGCGCTTGCGGATTCGGTGTTTTGCGCGTTTGCAGCCGGTGCCTGTGCAGCGAGAGGCAGGCGCAGCGTGAATGTGCTGCCACCGGCATCGCTACGCGCCGTGACGCTGCCGCCGTGCAGTTGAGTCAGGCTGCGCACCAGCGCCAGCCCGAGGCCGAGCCCGCCCTGTCCGCGGTCCGGCGAGCGCTCGGCCTGCGTGAACGGCTCGAAGATATGCGGCAGCAGTCCGGGTGCGATGCCGACGCCGGTATCGCTTACGCGCACCAGCGCATGGGCGCGCTCCACCGTGACAGCGATGTCGATCGTGCCGCCGTCCGGCGTGTACTTGGCGGCATTGTTGAGCAGGTTGCCGATGATTTGCACCAGGCGCCTGCGGTCGCCGGATACCCATACCGGGCCGGCGTGATCCCTGCGCCGCAGCATATGGCGCTTGGTTTCGATCAGCGCGCGCACCTGCTCCACGGCGGTGGAAATCACGTCGTGCATATCCACGGCCTTGTATTCGAGCCGGATCAGGCCGCGCGTGACGCGCGAGACATCGAGCAATTCGTCCACCAGCCCCGTCATGTGCTCGACCTGGCGCGTAATGACTTCACTGGTCTGGCGCACGCGCACCTCGTTGTGGCTGGCGATGCGCAGCAATTGGGCGGCCGCGCTGATCGGCGCAAGCGGATTGCGCAGTTCGTGCGCGAGCATCGCCAGGAATTCATCCTTGCGTCGGTCGGCATCGCGCAGCGCCATGTATGCGTGCATGCGCTCGGTTACATCGGAGCCTTCGACGAAAATGCCGGATACATGCCCGTTCGCCTCGGTCAGGGGTTGATAGACGAAGTCGACGAAGCGTTCGACCATCGCGCCGTCCGGATGGCGTCGCAACAGCACGCGCGCTTCCGTGGCGAAATAAGGTTCACCGCTCGCATAGACGAGATCGAGCTGGCCGATGAACGGCTGGTCTTCGAGCTCCGGCAGCGCTACGCGAATCGATCTGCCAAGCACCTCCCGCGGGCCGATCAGGCGCATGTAGGCGGCATTGACGAGTTCGAACACGTGCTGCGGCCCGCGTAGTACGGCCATGAAGCCGGGTGCCTGTTCGAACAGGGTGCGCAACCGGTTGCGTTCGGCTTCGAGCTGGGCGCTGAGCGCGGCCTCGGCGCGGTGACGCCGTTCTTCCGCGCGCGCGCGTTCGACCGTGGCCCAGGTGCGCTCGGCCACGTCCTGCGCGAGCGCTACATCTTCTTCGCTCCAGCGGCGTATCTGGTTTTCATGCACATACAGGGTGGCAATCAGGGTGCCGGCGCGGATCAGTGGCACGACCAGTAACGCGCGCATGTCGACGCCGGCATAGGCCGCGGCGTGGGAAACGGTGCGCGGGTCGCATCGCACGTCGTCGACGACCAGGGGCTGGCCGACATGCAACTGGGCGACGGCCTCCGGACCGAAGCCGGCCAGCGAGTGGATTTCTCCAGCCAGCGAACGAAGCACGCCGGCGCTCCAGTCGCGAATGACCTGCACGGTTCCGGCCTGCACATCGATTTCTCCGTAGCCGACCCGCGCGACCTGCAAATGCCGCCCGAGCGCTTCGGCGGCGACGTCGATGGCCGCCATCGGTTCGCCGAGGCCGCGCAGACGATCGGACAGCGCGAGCTGGAACGCCTGCCTGCGCTCGGCCAGGATCTGGCGCGTGGTTTCCGTGCAGGCGCAGAACATGCCGGCGATCTTGCCTTGCTCATCGCGCAGCGGCGAGTAGGAGAAGGTGAACCATGTCTGTTCCTCGTGCTCCTTGCGCAGCATCTGCAGCCGCACGTTTTCTCCATAGGTGGCTTCGCCGGCCAGGGCGCGCGCAATCAGCGGGCTGAGGTCGGGCCAGAGCTCGCCCCAGATGTCCTGGAAACGGTTTCCCAGCGCAGCCGGGTGCTTCTGTCCGAGGATGTCGATGTAGGCATCGTTGTAGAGGAAGGCCAGTTCCGGGCCCCAGGCCAGGAACATCGGGAATTTCGAGTCGAGCATCAGATTGACCGCCATGCGTAGAGGCGCCGGCCAATCGGAAGGAGGCTGGAGAGGTGAGTGCGACCAATCATGGGCGCGCATCAGCGCGCGCATCGTCCCGCTGCCAGCCAGGGGATCGTGCGCGGTTTCCTGTTGGTTCTGCATTCGGTTTCGTATGGTCCCGCGGCGGCTGCGGCGGATAT
>Ga0164243_10009177_pt1 | contig 14438 bp, 11 predicted proteins | sample OricompcompostOP_FD_108781 | JGI IMG/M metagenome (GOLD analysis project Ga0164243, IMG submission 108781) | Organic Plus compost microbial communities from Emeryville, California, USA - Original compost - Organic plus compost (OP) | ecosystem: Engineered > Solid waste > Mixed feedstock >... | reverse complement strand
GTCCGCGAGCTGCTTTTCGAGATTGCGGCGTTCTTCGACGAGATGCTTCAGCCGATCGACGAGATCTTCCGGCCGCGTCTTGAGAACGCTCGCCGCTTCACGCACACGCGTGTCCTGCTCGTCGAGGTAGGCGCGCGCGCCTTCAGCCGTCAGCGCCTCGATGCGCCTGACGCCAGCCGAACTGCCGCTCTCGCTGACGATCTTGATGAGGCCGATGTCGCCCGTGCGCGATACGTGCGTACCGCCGCACAGTTCGACGGACCACGCCTTGTTGGCGCCGGGTCGCCCCAATTTTGAATTCTCGCCCATTGACACGACGCGGACTTCCTCACCGTACTTTTCACCGAAAAGCGCCATCGCGCCGGAGGCCCGCGCTTCGTCGAGCGCCATCAGACGTGTGACGACGGGCGTGTTCTCGAGCAGCACGGCGTTCGCCATGTCCTCGACCTCTCTGATCTCTTCCGCCGACATCGGCTTTGTATGCGAGAAATCGAAGCGCAGCCTCTCAGGCGACACGAGCGAGCCCTTCTGCGCGACATGCGTGCCGAGCACCTGGCGCAGCGCCTCATGCAGAAGATGCGTCGCCGAGTGGTTCGCCCGCGTCTTGTCGCGCTTCACGTCATCGACCTGCAGCTTGACGTGACGGCCGACCGCCATCGTGCCTTTCACCAGTTCGCCATAATGGACAAAAAGATCGCCGAGCTTCTTCTGCGTATCCTTGACCTCGAAATGGAACGGCACGCCGGAACCATCGAGCCCCTCGATGAAGCCCGTGTCGCCGACCTGTCCGCCCGATTCGCCATAGAACGGAGTCTGGTTGACGATGACGGCATAGGGACCCGGCTTCGTCGTTTCGTCCGTTTCCTTGCCGTCCGCCACGATGGCTAGGATCGTTCCTTCCGCCGAGGTCGTGTCATAGCCGATGAACTCGGTCGCGCCGGTCCGGTCCTTGATCTCGAACCAAAGGCTTTCTGTGGCCGCCTCGCCTGAGCCCTTCCAGGCGGCTTTCGCGGCATCCTTCTGCTTCTGCATCGCCGCGTCGAACGCTTTCGTATCGACCGTGATGCCGCGCGGCTTCAATGCATCCTCGGTCAGATCCAGCGGGAAGCCGTAGGTATCATAGAGCTTGAATGCGATGTCGCCGGGGAATACGGCGCCTTCCTTGAGTCCCGCCGAACTCTCGCCGAGCAGCTTCAGGCCATTGTCGAGCGTCCGCTTGAACTTCGTCTCTTCGAGCTTCAGCGTCTCGGTGATGAGCGGCTGCGCACGCGTGAGCTCCGGATAGGCATCCCCCATCTCCCGCACGAGCGCCGGAACAAGATGATGCATCAGCGGCTCGGCGCAGCCCATCTGATGCGCGTAGCGCATCGCGCGGCGCATGATGCGGCGAAGCACATAGCCCCGGCCCTCATTCGACGGCAGCACGCCGTCGGCGATCAGGAAACTCGTCGAGCGCAAGTGGTCGGCAATAACCCGCCGCGCCACATGGTCGAAGTCATGCGTTCCCTTGCTCTCCTTCGCACCGACCTTCGCTGCTTCCTGACGAATGGCGTGGATGAGATGCTGAAAGAGATCGATGTCGTAGTTGTCATGCTTGCCCTGCAGCACCGCCGCAATGCGTTCGAGCCCCATACCCGTGTCGATCGACGGCCGCGGAAGGGCGATGCGATTGCCCGGCGCGATCTGCTCGAACTGCATGAACACGAGGTTCCAGATCTCGATGAAGCGATCTCCCTCGGATTCCGGCGAGCCCGGTGGGCCGCCTGGAATCTTGTCGCCGTGATCGAAGAAGATTTCCGAGCAAGGGCCGCACGGACCGGTATCGCCCATCTGCCAGAAGTTGTCGCTGGTCGCGATCCGAATGATTTTGCTGTCCGGGAAGCCCGAAATCTTCTTCCAGATTTTATAAGCGTCTTCGTCGTCGTGGTAGATCGTGACGAGCAGACGCTTCTTGTCGAGACCGAAGTCTTTCGTCAGAAGATTCCAGGCAAGCTCGATCGCGCGCTCCTTGAAGTAATCCCCGAACGAGAAGTTGCCGAGCATTTCAAAGAAGGTGTGATGGCGCGCCGTATAGCCGACGTTGTCGAGATCGTTATGCTTGCCGCCGGCGCGCACGCACTTTTGTGACGACGTCGCCCGCGGAATGGCCCGCGTCTCCTGCCCTGTGAAGACGTTCTTGAACTGCACCATGCCGGCGTTCGTGAACATCAGCGTCGGATCGTTGCGCGGCACGAGCGGCGACGACGGAACGATCTCGTGACCGTTCTTTCCGAAAAAGTCGAGAAACGAAGCGCGGATTTCGCTGACGCCAGCCATAGGTGCTTTCGTGCCTGATCTTGAGAGGTTCGTCTGTTCCGGGACGAAATCCCGAAACGGCTTGAGGCCGCCGTTGTAGCGGCGGCCTCTGAATGTGTCCAGGAACGGAAAATCGTGCGACGGCAATCCCTGGGACGCTGGTCGCCCCTTCATATAACGTCATGCCCGCAAAGGTGGGCATCCATCCAAGCCTCAGGCTTACCGCTCATCCCGCCGGCCCGGACGGATCCCGGCCCGCACAGGGACGACGCGAGAGAATCTACCGCTTCGCCTTGGCGACTTTCTTGGTCGAATCGTCCGGCAGAACCCCGTCCTCGTCCGGCTCTTCACCGTCGTCCTCGCCCGCGTCCGGATTGGCCAGCATCTTCTCGACGATGAGCCCCGCGTTGGCACGGATGGCGCGCTCCAGCTCCGCCGCGATCTTCGGATTTTCTCTGAGATACGACTTCGCGTTCTCGCGGCCCTGCCCGATGCGGTCGCCGTTATAGGAAAGCCACGCGCCCGACTTCTCGACAAGCCCGGCTTTCACACCGAGATCGATCAGCTCACCGACCTTCGAGATGCCTTCCCCGTACATGATGTCGAACTCGACCTGCTTGAAGGGCGGCGCCACCTTGTTCTTGACGACCTTGACGCGCGTCTGGTTGCCGACCGACTCTTCCCGCTCCTTGATCTGCCCGATGCGGCGAATATCGAGACGGACGGAAGCATAGAACTTCAGCGCGTTGCCGCCTGTCGTCGTCTCCGGGTTGCCGAACATGATGCCGATCTTCATGCGGATCTGGTTGATGAAGATCACCATCGTATTCGACTTCGAGATCGAGCCCGTAAGCTTGCGGAGCGCCTGGCTCATCAGCCGCGCCTGCAGGCCCGGGAGGCTGTCGCCCATCTCGCCTTCGAGCTCGGCCTTGGGCGTCAGCGCCGCAACGGAATCGACGACGAGTACATCGACTGCGCCCGAGCGAACGAGCGTATCGGCGATTTCCAAGGCCTGCTCACCCGTGTCGGGCTGCGAGATCAGCAGATCCTCGACTTTCACCCCGAGCTTCTTCGCATAACCCGGATCGATCGCATGCTCGGCGTCGACGAACGCGCAGATCCCGCCCTTCTTCTGGGCTTCGGCCACGACTTGTAGCGCCAGCGTCGTCTTGCCCGACGATTCCGGTCCATAGATTTCGATAATGCGCCCCTTCGGCAATCCGCCGATGCCGAGCGCGATATCGAGACCAAGCGATCCTGTCGAAATCGCCTCGATATCGAGCTTCTCGTTGGCGCCGAGACGCATGATCGACCCCTTGCCAAAGGTCTTGTCGATCTGCGCGAGTGCCTGCTCCAGCGCCTGCTTCTTATCCATTTTGCCCCCTTCGAGCACAGTCCAGTCCGGCCGTTCCATCGTCTTCGCCCTCAATCCCCTTATGGCAAGCGCCCAGCGCCATCAATTAAGGATAATGTACCCTATTTGTTCCGAATCTGTCAATCACGTTTTGTTCTCATTCTACCCAATCCCGATCGCCGGAGCAGTTCGTCAGTCCTGTGCCCCGAGGGACAGCGGCCTTCTGCTCAATGCGGCACGCTCCGGACATGCCAAGCCAATAGGAGGCTCCCGTGTCCAAGTTTCTCGCCGTCCTCATTTCATTCGCCGTCATCGCCAGCTCGTTCACCTCCGCCGCCGAAGCCGGTCCCGGCCGCCGTCTCGGATTCTTTCTCGGCGGCATGGCGGCTGCCGGCATGCTCGCGCACGCAGCCGAAGAGCGCCGCCGCGAAGAAGCCTATGAGAGAATGCGCGCACGCCGGATCGCCAGGGAACGTGCTGCCGCGATCGCTGCTGCACGACGCGAGCGGGCCCGCGAGATCGCTCTGCAAAAGCAGAAGGCGGCCCGGCTCGCCGCTGCCGAAGCTGCGGCTTCGACAGCACCAGCGGAAACCGAAACACCGGCTCTGAAAAAGGGCGATCGGCTGCCGTCCGCACAGGACGATACGACAACCGCGACTGGCACCGCACAAACGACAACGATCGAAAAAACACCGACGAACACGATTACGACCGGCAGCACCACGACGACCGACACCACAGCAACGCCGGTGAGCTGCCGCAGATATTCGGCAACCGCCGACGCGGTCATCGACGTGCCCTGCAACTAGGCGCCTTCGTCGCCAGAAAAGAATTCGCGGCTCGCCCGTCGGCATCGCTCGATCGGGTTGGGCCGCGAAGCATTTTGTCCGTACCCGCGAAAAGCATTTTCCGCGCAGCCGATATGCCTGTTCCGCCCGAAACAGCGCGGCCTGCATACGTGGTGCAATATCCCTCCATCACAAGCCCAAGGAGGCACCCGTGCTCAAGATCGCAACCCTCATCGCCACGCTCGTCGCGGCCAGCGCCTTTGCTTCGCATGCCGAAGCACATGGCATGGGGAGCTTCTACGCCAGTCCGTTCTTCCGCAATCAGGGACGTCAGCCCGCGCAACCACACTGCGCCAAGGACCGTCGCCGCCTCGAGGAAGCGTTCGCGAGAGCGCAGGAAAGACGCCTCGCTGAGCTTCGGGCCCAACGCGCGGCCGAGGCAGCCGCAGCCGCAACAAAGCGCGCACGTCTCGCCGCCTTGAAGAAGCAGCAGGCAGCCGCGAGAGCCGCCGTTCTCAAACAGGCCGCAGCATCATCGCAAACCGCGAACACGAGCGTCGCGAAGCGCGGCGACATGTTGCCCGTCGCCGCCACCACGAGGCCGACGAAAACCGCCGAAAACGAGCAGGCGGATACCGCGCCGAAAACGGTTTCGGTTGCGTCGCCTGCCACGTGCCGCACGTATTCGCCCGCAGCCGATGGCCTCATCGAAATTCCCTGCAAGTAGAGCTGATGTCCTGTTTCGGAATATCGCGACCGTCAGACGCGCCATAACCAGAACTTATGGCGCGTCTGGCCCCACTCTGGTTTATCCCACCTCGTGCGTCGGCAGCGGCGCCCAAATGACAATCCGAGCACAAGGTGACAGCATGAGCACTACGTTCCGCCCGGGAGGGCGTTTCGGCATCCGCGTCGGCGAAGCCCTCGTCGCCGGCGGCCCACCCGGCACCGCAGCCGAGCCTGAAGTCGCCATCGGCGAGATGGATGGGCCATTCGGAACGGCCTTCGCGACACTTCTGGGCGATCAGGTCAAAGGCCACAGTCGAGTCCTGTCGCTCCTGAACACCGACGTCATGGTCCGCCCGCCGACGCTGTGCGTCAGCAAAGTGACCGTCGACAATGAACGCTACACGAATATCCTGATGGGAACCGTCCAGTATGCAACGGCAATGGGCGTGCTCGACGCCGTCCGCGCAGGCGATCTGCCGAAGGACAAGGTCGACGATCTCGGGATCATCGTATCGGTGTGGCTGAACCCCGTCGTGTCGACGATCGAAAAGCTCGATCACAAGATCCTGTTCGACATCCATCGCAAGGCAACGGCGCTCGCCATTCACAAGGCGATGAACTATCAGCCCTCGATCGACTGGCTCCTCGAGAACCAGGACAAGATCGTTCACAAGTACTTCGAAAAGGGCCTCAAAGGCGAAGTGTGAGTGACGCAACGCGCACCGCGACCGGCACGCGCAGACCTCTTACAAATGTCATCCTCGGGCTCGTCCCGAGGATCTATCGCGCTTCACCGCGCTGAGAAATGGATTCTCGGCATAAAGCCGAGGATGACAAAGGAGGAGGTGATCGCGGATGCCCGTCTGGGTGTCGACCCAACTTTCACATTTGTTTGGCCGAAGATAACGGAAGCGCAAAAAATCCTACTTCGCCAGTTCTTCCTTCACCTTCGCCGCGAGTTGCGGCAGCGAGAACGGCTTCGGCAGGAACGCGAAATCGTCCGAGCCCATGCTCTCGCGGAAGGCTTCGTTCGGATAGCCGGAAACGAAGATCACCTTGAGTGACGGATTGCGCTTGCGAAGCTCCTTGAAGAGCGCGGGGCCATCCATCTCCGGCATCACGACGTCGGATACGACGATGTCGATCTTGCCTTCGTTCGCCGCCATGATGTCGAGCGCTTCGACGCCGTCGGCTGCTTCCAGCACCTGATATCCCTGCCGCTTCAGCGCTCTGACCGCAAACTGCCGGACCTCGACCTCGTCCTCGACAAGCAGCACGCGGCCGGTGCCGGTCAGATCCGTCGCCGTCAGTTGCTTCTTGGCAGCGGCAATCGTTTGCGGAAGCGCCGTCTCGACTTCATCGCCCTCTTCCACGAAATGCCGTGGCAGGAAGATCTTGAATGTCGTGCCTTTGCCGATCTCGCTTTCGGGCATGATGAAGCCGCCCGACTGCTTGACGATGCCGTAGACTGAGGCAAGCCCGAGCCCCGTCCCCTTGCCGACACCCTTCGTCGTGAAGAACGGCTCGAAGATCTTTGCCATGACGTCGGGGCTCATGCCGGTGCCGGTATCGGCTACCTCGACCAGCACATATTCGCCCGGCGTGAAGCCGACGACGTCCCGCATCTTCTGACTTTCGCGCTCCGTGACATTGCGCGTTTGAACCGTCAGCTTGCCGCCGTTCGGCATCGCGTCGCGCGCATTGCGCACGAGGTTCAGGATCACCTGATAGAGCTGATCGCTATCGGCCTTCACATACCACAGGTCGCGTTCGCTCTGGATCTTGAGATCGATTTTCTCGCCGACCTGCGTCTTGAGCACGGGCAGCATGTCGGAAGCGAGATCGCCGACGTTGAACACGGAGACTTGTTGCGTCTGCTTGCGCGAGAAGCCGAGGAGCCCCTTCACCAGACCCGCAGCGCGGTTCGCCGCCGACTGAATGTTCTTGATGTCCCGATAGGACGGATCGCTCGGCCGATGCGTCTGCAGCAGCAGATCCGAGAAACCGATGATCGCCGTCAGCACGTTGTTGAAATCGTGCGCGATGCCGCCCGCGAGATTGCCGACGGCCTCCATCTTTTGAGCCTGTGCGACGCGGCTTTCGAGCGCCTTCTGCTCCGTCGCATCCATCACATAGAGCGCCGCTGCTGCACCGCCTTGAACGGCTGCAAGCGGCGACATGTAGATGCGGCGCGTATATTGCTTGGTCTCGCCCGCCGTGATCTCGATCGGCTGAATGTTGCCGCGCCCCGCGAGCGCGTCCGCGAGCCCTGCACCAATGAGCAGGCGCTCTTCAGGCTCCGCCGTCCGGCACAGCGCTTCGATCGCCAGCACGTCTTGCGCCGGCTTCCCGTCGAGAACCATGCGCATGAACGCGGTGTTGCAATTGGCGATGCGCCCCTCCGCGTCGAGCGCCGCAATCCCGAACGGTGCCGATTGGAAGAACTGCGATGCGCGCACGTCTTGCTGGCCGCGATCGACGAGCCCCGTCGTCTGCCGGTTGATCGCCGTGATCGTGAAACCCTGCGCCGCAGGATCTCCGAGCGGTTCGACCATCAGCGTCAACGCCACGATGCGGCCGTCCTGGCGCGTGAGGTCGAGATCGATGATGCGTTGATCGGCTTCCGGAATGGCTGCCATGTGTTTCAAGAGGCGAAGCCCTTCCTCGCCCGCGAGTTCCGCGAGGCCGAGCTTCCGCGTTCTCAACTTCCCCGCCGGATACCCAAGCCAATTCTCGAATGCCGCATTGACGTGGACGATCGCGCCGTCCTTTGAGATCCACATGAAGCCGGCCGGCATCGCGTCGAAACCCGCGAGCGCCGCTTCGAGCTTTTCGATATGCTGCGCCTCGCGGCTTTTCTCGCTCGTGACGTCGGTGACCTGCCAGGAGACGAGACGCTGTCGCCGCAGTCCAAGACCTGATGCTCCGTCGGGCGACGAGAACGGCCGCACCTGAATGCGCGCCCACGAAAATTCCCGGCCGCCCCCGAGCCGCAGCCGGACATTTTCCGCCCGCGTCTCCCCGCGTTCGGCAGCGCGCGTCAGGCGGAAAAAGGCTTGGGTCCCGTCAGCGTCGGCCGAAAGGGCCGTCTCGATCGCCGAGAACGGTCCGGCCTCGTGCCGACCCAAAACCTTTTCGACCGCAGAGTTGGCATAAAGAATGGTACCATCGGCCTGCGCAATGATTTGCGGTTCGTCACAGGCGTCCATGGCCGCCTTGAGCAAATCACCGGGTACGACGCGCGCGCCGAACCGCAAATGACCAGCCGCAATCGCAAAGAGCATGAAGGTGCCGAACATCGCGAGCAGAGCAATGACGGTCAAGAGCAGCGGCTCGCCGGAGCCGCTCGCGAGCAGCCCGAACAAAACTGCGCCGCCCGCAGCCGCGATAATGATCATGGGGAGGAAGCCGCCGAACCCTTCCGCTGAGTTCAGCGGATCGATCGGGGCGGCATCGATCCTCAACGCCTCGCGATCCTTCATGGGGCGAGAATCTAACTGATTCTCGAAAATCGAGGCTTCGGATTGGGGCATGGATATGGAACTCAAACGCAACTGCAACTGTGCCGCAACGGTGCGGCCGGACTCGATTGCATAAGACTTCGCTTAAGAGGGTTAACATGCGGTCAACTCGGCGCTATCGATCGATTGACGAAAGAAAGATATCGGCACAGCCGGAGGCCCGGCTCGCGAGGCAAACATGGCAAGCTATTTTTTCTGGACGTTTGCGTTGGCCGTTCTGGCCGTGTTGAGCGTTGGCGCCACCGTTTTCGTGCGCGCCTATCTGACCGGAACGTCGCCATCGACGCTTCTTTTCCGCCCGAAAGGTGATCGCCGGCTCGAAGTCGTCGACCACGCCAATGTCGATAGCCGCCGCAAGCTCGTGCTCATCCGTCGCGACAACGTCGAGCATTTGCTGCTGACGGGCGGTCCCGTCGATGTGGTGATCGAAACGGGCATCAGCGCTGCCGCCACGCGTCCCGCAGCGGCAACGATTCCGCAAGGCGAGATCCCACCGCCAATCCGCCGAGCGCCGGTCTTCAGCCGCCCGGCCGAAGCCGCGCCGCTGATGGGAACACCCGAACGCTAGAGGAAGAAGTTTTAGCGCGCCGGTTCGACGTCGCCGAAATCGGCCATCGTCAGGGCGCTGAGATCGAGACGGCGCGTTGCGGTGGCGATAAAGCCATGCCCGCTTTTTGCCGCCTTGGCCGAAAGATTGACGGGCGTCGCCACCCAGGAACCGTCTTCTCGCTCGGAGACGAGGTTCGATTGGAGGGCCGCCGCAACTTTCTGGCGTTCGCCGCCGACCGCATTGCGACACTCGAAGCAGAAAACCGCCGCAATCGCGAACGCGAGGACTTGCATCTGAACAGTCACGGCTGAACCTCGACGGCACAATCTGCAAAGTGGATTGGCCGAGTGTCCGCCAAAAGCTTTAATGAGCCGTGAAGGACCGTTCCGAAATGCCCCAAAACGGCGACGCGCAGGCCGTCTATTCTTCGCGGTAGACGCGTTCGCGCCGCTCGTGGCGTTCTTGCGCCTCGACGGAAAGCGTCGCGATCGGCCGGGCGTCCAGACGCTTCAGTCCGATCGGCTCTCCGGTATCTTCGCAATAGCCATACGATCCGTCCTCGATGCGGCCCAGCGCAGCGTCGATCTTCGCGATCAGCTTGCGCTGCCGGTCACGCGTTCGAAGCTCGGTCGCCCGGTCCGTCTCGGACGTGGCACGGTCCGCGAGATCGGCATGCTGTGCCGAATCTTCGTGCAAGATCGCGAGCGTCTCACGCGTTTGCCGAAGGATCTCGTCTTTCCAATCCAGAAGGCGCTTACGGAAATAAGCCTTGTGCATGTCATTCATGAAGGGCTCGTCTTCCGAGGGCTTGTAGCCAGGCGGAAGAACGATATCCGCAATCTTTACGCGAGCTGCCATCTTCTTAACTGTACCCTCTGACTTCTTTGACGCCGTCGACTTGGCGACAGCCAATGTTCGGGCCGGGACGCTCGTTGCAGCTGGCTTCGGCGGGGCAGCCTTGCTAACGGCCTGAACGATCTTCCCCGTCGCCTTTTTGATCTGTGTTTCTTTTGCGGCGGTCTTTGCCGTCGTTGGTTTCGCTGCAGCCGACGTCTTGGCCTTGATGGATTTGCCTGCAGTCTTGAAGGGCGCTCCGCTTTTGGCAGCGCCCCTACTTTTCGCAACAGGCTTTTTAGCGGCCGCCTTCGGCTTCGCCGTCTTGCTTCCGGTCGCCTTGCTCATCGTCCGCCTCTCCAGAGGCTGGGTTGGCTCAAGCCGATCTTCCGCCGTCGAAAAAACCTATTGTGAGTCGGCCCAGTTCGGCCGCCCCTTATCTATGCGCGAAGGCCCCTGAGTCAAGCATTCGGAGAAGCAAACCTAAATTTTACGAATCCCATTTTTATGTTTATAATACAGGAACTTATAAAGAAACAGCGTGTCGCCCACAACCTCTCCCGGCCCAGAGACGGCCGAGAAGGAGCGCGCTTCGGTCACCTTGCGCTGCAATCGTGCCAGCTTCTACACACGCCCCATGAACTTCGAAGGGACCTCTGCATACGTCGCCACGCCCGATCTCAAGATCGCCGTCAATGCTGCCATAAGGCTCGAACGACCGCTCCTGATCAAGGGGGAGCCCGGAACCGGCAAGTCGGTTCTCGCCGCCGAGGTCGCCAAAGCGCTCGATGCGCCGCTGATCGAGTGGCACATCAAGTCGACGACGAAGGCTCAGCAGGGCCTTTACGAATACGATGCGGTTTCGCGCCTTCGTGACGGCCAGTTCGGCGACGAGCGCGTCAAGGACATTTCCAATTACATTAAGCGCGGAAAGCTTTGGGAAGCCTTCGCATCCGCGAACCGGTCGGTCCTGCTGATCGATGAAATCGACAAGGCCGACATCGAATTCCCGAACGATCTCCTGCAAGAACTCGATCGAATGGAGTTTTTCGTCTACGAGACGGGCGAGACGATCAAAGCCAATACGCGTCCCATCGTTCTCATTACCTCGAACAACGAGAAGGAACTGCCCGACGCGTTTCTGCGCCGCTGCTTTTTCCATTTCATCAAGTTTCCCGACACCGAAACGATGCGCCAGATCGTGGAGGTGCATTTTCCCGGTCTGAAGAACCGCCTCGTCGGCGAGGCCTTGCGCGTTTTCTATGAGCTCCGAGACGTGCCGGGATTGAAGAAAAAGCCGTCGACGTCAGAGCTTCTCGACTGGCTGAAGCTTCTGCTGCATGAGGACATCGACCCCGCGCTTCTGCGCGAGAGCGATCCGAGAAAGCTCGTGCCGCCCCTTGCCGGAGCCTTGATCAAGAACGAGCAGGATGCCCATCTCCTCGAACGCCTCGCCTTTATGAGCCGTCGGAGACACGAATAGCGGGGACTATATCGCCCGGATTTGTCCCATATCGGCATCGCTTTACATCAATTCATTTCTCTTCGGGGAACTGACAGAGTTTCCGATAATTCCCTTCGGTGGCGGCTTTTATTCTCGGATGGGCCAAGAATCGCCAATTTCGATGCCAAACTGCGTCGAGGGGAGAATCATAATGAAGCATTTTCTCGCGGCGTTGAGCATCCTTAGCGCTCTTGGATTTTCAGCCTGCGATAATACGCGGGAAAATGCGGAAACCGAAAAAGCGGAAGGCGCGAAAGCGTCGACCGAAAGCGCTGCGGAAGAAGCGCGCGATGCCGCAGAAGGTCTGACGAACGGATCGACCGCGGCGTCCAGAGAGGTGGCGGATCCGGACAATAGCCCTAACTTGGACGGACTTGATCGACCTCTAGACGAGACGCCGACCCCCGAAACGACCCGCCCGGTTTCCGACCCTTCCCGATGAACGCTTAGACAGAAAACGTCGTTCGCAAATGCCGCAACGAACGCCCACCGCAATACAACCCTCGCGTTCTTTCCGTTCGCGCCATTTGTGGTAAGACCGACGGCGGCAGCCACGTGACTTCGACCCAATTCGTGACGCGCGTATTTGTCGCGAGCGGTAACCACCTTTGGGGGCCGAACTGGCAATATAGCTTCCGGCACGGCAACAGATGAATGCCTGTGCCCAGACTTCGATAAGCGCGTCTCTCCATCCGGCGGAACGGGACGTTGCCGCGATACCCATATATCTCTGCTCGGCGGGCCCAGCGCTCGACCCAGAGATGAACCGTTGGACGATCCCATGTGTGGCATATTCGGAATTATTGACCTCAAGGGTCGGCGCTCCGTTCCGCTATCCGTTTTAAAGCGCGCAGCCGATGCAATGATTCATCGCGGCCCTGACGAAGACGGATATTTGCAACGACCGGGTTTCGGCTTCGCCTCAAGACGCCTGAGCATCGTCGGACTCGCTGACGGCCAGCAGCCGGTCTTCAACGAGGACAAGTCGATCGCTGCCGTCTTCAACGGTGAAATCTTCGATCACGATGACTGGCGCCAGCATCTCCGAGGTCTCGGTCACACACTGACGACCCACTGCGACACCGAACTATTCCCGCACATGTGGGAGCAGTACGGCGAGGACATGTTCGAGAAGTTCAACGGCCAGTTCGCGGTCGCCCTCTTCGATGAGCGCAAGCAGAAGTTCGTTCTCGCCCGCGACCGCTTCGGGATCTGTCCACTCTATTGGACGCGCACGACACGCTTCGGCACCGACTGGCTGATATTCGGCTCCGAGATCAAGACGATCCTCGCGACGGGCCTCGTCGAAGCCAAGCCCGACCCCCGGGGCATCGACGCCCTTTTTAACTTCCTCGCCGTTCCCGGCCCATTCAGCTGCTTCGAAGGCATCAACATCCTGCCGCCGGGAAAATTCCTCACGATCTCGCGCGGACGCGTCGGCGAAGATGCAACGATCGACGAGCGCGCCTATTGGCGGATGGATTTCCCCGAGATGGGGAAAGAAACGCGCTTTGCCGACGAGCAGAAGCTGGTCGATGATTTCGAGCGTGTCCTCTACGACGCGGTGAAGCGTCGCCTGCGGGCCGATGTTCCCGTCGCCTCCTACCTTTCAGGCGGCGTCGACTCGAGCACCGTCGTCGCGATGGCGAAGGATATCCTCGGCGCCGCACCGGCAACGTTCACGGTCAAGATCCGCGATCCGAAGCTCGACGAAACCGAGCAGGCCGCGATCATCTCGAAGCACCTCTCCGCCGATCCGTACGTCGTTGCCTGCGGGTCGGAAGAGATCGTCTCGAACTATCAACGCCTCCTCGTCGCAACCGAAGCACCAGTTACGGACACGTCTTGCACCTCGCTTATGATGCTGGCGGGCAAGGTCCACGAGACGGGCTTCAAGGTCGCCCTGACCGGCGAAGGCTCCGACGAATGGCTCGCGGGCTATCCCTGGTATAAGTTCGACCGCATCGTCGAATGGATGGGTAAGGCGAGCGCCGGGAAGCTGCCGCCGATCACGCAACGCTACTTCCATCGCTGGCTCGGCTGCAGCGACGAAGCGATCGCCTATCTCGACAAGTGCGCGACGTCGTCCGGCGGCATGCACCCGTTTCAAAGGTTTTACGATCTTCTCGGCGCCTCCCGCTTCCGCTTCTACAGCACCGGCATGCTCTCCGGCCTCAGCGGTCACGACCCCTATCTGGCGATGGAACCGGACTCGAGTCAGGCTGCCAAATGGCACCCCGTCAATCGCGGAGTCTTCTGGGCCGGAAGGATCCATCTGCCGGGCCAGCTTCTCAGCCTGAAAGGCGACCGCATCGCGATGAGCCAATCGGTCGAGATGCGCTATCCGTTCCTCGACAACAACGTCTTCGATTTCCTGTCTGGCATCGACCCGAAGTGGAAGTTCAAGGGCCTGACCGAAAAATATCTGCTCCGCCGCGTCGCCGAGAAGTGGCTGCCGAAATCCGTTGCCTGGCGCCCGAAAGGAATGTTCCGCGCGCCGCTCGACGGTTTCTTCCTCGAACAGCGTCTTCCCTACGTCGATGAGCTTCTGAGCGAAGCGTCGATAAAGAAGGCGGGTTACTTCGATCCGAAAGCCGTGCAGGAATGGCGGGGGAAGTACAAGGACCTGTCGCCGTGGGGCTACCAGCGCCCGTCTGCCGAGCTTGGCCTCGTCGCCGTACTCGCCACGCAGCTCTGGCACCACACCTATATCGATCCGACGCTCGCCAATCTCCCGGACTGGCATTCGCTCGCGGGCGTTCCGACGGAATGGAGCGACCTCGATTTTGCCGAGAGCAGGATGGAAGAAAGCGTCGCCTGAAAGCGTCATTCCTTCTCCCTCAGGGAGAAGGTGCCCCGAAGG
>Ga0164243_10009176_pt1 | contig 14439 bp, 10 predicted proteins | sample OricompcompostOP_FD_108781 | JGI IMG/M metagenome (GOLD analysis project Ga0164243, IMG submission 108781) | Organic Plus compost microbial communities from Emeryville, California, USA - Original compost - Organic plus compost (OP) | ecosystem: Engineered > Solid waste > Mixed feedstock >... | reverse complement strand
CCGGGTGAACAGGCGGGTGGCCGAGATGCGGGCCGAGCCGTCCGGATCGCCCAGCTCGTCGATGTGGTTGCGGATCGTCGCGTCGACCGAGAGGTACTTGCGGCCCGCGCGCAGGTCCGCATCGTTGCGCAACCGCACGATCAGCGGGAACTCCGACAGCGCACCCGCGTCGAACAGACCCGTCGTGTAGATCAACTGCACCCCGAGCGCCTCGGCGACCACCCGCTGCAGCTCCAGCAGGTACCCGGCGGACGCGCGGCCGATGGGGTTGTCCAGGAACAGCACGCCGGAGTGGCGGTTGCGCACCTGGCCGCGGTTGTTCGCGCGCAGCGCCGCCAGGGTGCAGTACAGGATGATCGCCGCCGTCAGCTGCTGGCCGCCGGAGAACACGTCACGGATCTCCGACACCCGCTGCCGCTCGGTGCGTAGCACCGAGTCGGGTTTGAGCATCTCGACGCGGAAGCCCTTCGGCACCGCGGCCCGCACGCCCCGCAGCACCAGGGACATGCCGTCGCGCTTGACGTCGCGGCCGTCGCTCGTCCTGCCGATCGCGGCCTCGTCGACCACCTGGCCGAGCGCCTCGGACAGCTGCGGCTCCTCCGGGTCGCCGAAGCGGATCCGCAGGAACTCCTGCCCCGACCAGCCGCCAAGTCCCTCGGGCAGCCGGGACAGCCGCTGCGCCGATCGCAGCATCCGCAACGCGCCCTCGACCATCCCCTGCAGCCGGGCGATGATGCCGGACCGGTGCCGGTCGATCTGCGCGAGGTCGTCGGTGAGCGTGCGCAGCCGCGGCTTGAGCGCCGCGGTCCACTCCCGCGCGTGCGCGGGCAGGCTGTCCCGGCGTACCGACACGATCTGCTGCCGCACCGGGCTGCTCAGCTTCTCGAACCGCTTGTCCGTGGCGTACTGGGCGAGCGCGTCGGCCGCCGCGCGCACCCGCTTGTCGGCGGCGTCGACCGCGGCCTCGGCGTCGGCGAGGGTGGTGCTGAGCTTGCGGTAGCGGGCCTGCGCGGTCTCCACGTCACCGTCGAAGACGGCGTCCGGCTCCCCCTCGGGCGCCAGGTGCGCCAGCGAGTCCGCCAGCACCCGGAACCCCGCGGCGGACGCGGTGGCCGACTCCAGGGTGCGCTCGGCCTCCGCCCGCCGCGCCTGGGCCTCCTCCAGCGCCCGCGCGGCCGCCGACGCCTCCTCGGCCGCCGCGTCGATCAGCTCGCGGCCGCGCTCGACGTCGCGCGGCCGGGTGTCCAGCGACGTGTTCTGCCTCGGCACCTGGTCCAGCTCGGCCTTGCAGGTGGCGACCAGGCCGATCGCCTCGCTGTGCTCGGCCTCCAGCGCCGACACCGTGCGGCCCGCGCGGGCCAGCGCCGCGGCACGCGTGGCGGCGTCGGAACCGTCCGGGGTCTCCAACAGCCGCGCCGCCTGCTCGCGCACCGCCGGGTCGAGCGCCTCCAGGGCCGCCCGCGCGGCGGACTCCGCGCTTTCCGCCTGGTCCAGCTCGGCGCGCAGGTCGCTGCCGACCTCCACCCTGGCGTAGGCGTCGCCGGCCGCGGCGAACGCGCGGCGCAACGCGTCGACCGGCTCGGTGGGCGCCGGATCGTCCTCGGACACCGAACCGCCGCCGGGCACCTCGGCCAGTTCGGCGCGCGCGGAGGTGGCGGTGCGGCGGTGGCCGTCGGCGGTGCGCTGCTCCTCGGCCGCGTCCTCGCGCAACCGCGCCGCCCGCGCCGCCGCCTGCTCGGCCTCGGCCTCGGCGCGGGTGACGACCTCCCGCGCCCGCTCGGCGCCGTCCGTCCACTCGGGAATCAGCGCGACCCGGTCGGCCAGCTCGGCGAGTTGGCGCGCGCGTTCCTCCGCCGCGCGGGTCTCGGCGCGCAGCGCGGGGATCGCCTCGCGCAGCCGGGCGCGACGGGTGGCCAGGTCGCCCACCGCGCGCTCGCCCGCGGCGACGGCCGCTTCGGCCTCGGTCAGCTCACCCGCCGCGGCCTCGGCCTCCTCGGCGAGGGTGGCGATCGCACCCGGCGGGTAGTCCTCGCGCCACGTGGTGAGCTTCCATTCCAGCGCGGCGTCGTCGTTGATCGCCGTGGTGAGCGCTTCGAGCTGCTTCTGCCTGCGTGCGTGCCGGGTGGCGATCGCCTGCCGCTCGGTGTCGGCTGCGTCCTCGTCGTACATCGCCGGGTTGGGCGGAACCAGGAACGCCACCCCCGGCGCGGTTCCCTCGGCCCGCACGGCATCGGTGGTGGCGACCGGCAGCACCGCGTTCGGGAGCAGTGTCGCGTCCGCGAGCACCTGACGGGCGCGGTCCATCTGCGCGGGATCGTTGACCAGGACCCCGCCGAGCAGGTGCGGCAGGTCGCGCAGGACGCGTTCCCGGCCCGCGCCGTCCATCGTGGACAGGTAGCGCCAGCCGGAGCGGGCCGAGATGCCCGCTTCCTCCAGCACGTCCACGGCGGACTGCACCTCCGGCGGCGGGGGCAGCAGCCCGCCGCTGCCGAGCGCGGCGAGCGCGCGCTCGTCGACCGATTCCGCCATGCGCAGCGCGGTCTGCTCGCGTTCGGCGGTGGCCCGGGCTTCGCGCAGCCGCGTCAGCAGCGCCGGGGTGTCGGTCTCCGGGTGGACCGAATCGCCGCCGAGCAGTTCCGCCAACCGCGGGTGCGCGGCGAGGCGGTCCGACCGGCGGTGCGCCTTGGCCAGCTCCTCGGCCGCGTGCTCGGCGCGGGACCGCGCGGTGGCGGCGCGCTGCTGCGCGGCGTGCAGGGCGGCCTGCGCCTGCGCGTGGTCCTCGGCGACACCCTCCAGTTCGCCCTCGCGCGCGGTCAGTTCGGTGACCGCGTTCTCGGCGGCGGTGCGGGCCTGCGCCGCCGCGGCCGCCACCTGGGTGCCGTCACCGAGCAGCCCGTCCCGCACGGACTGCTGCACCTGGGCGCGGACCTCCTCGATGCGCCGCGTCAGCTGCCCCAGCTCGGCGCGGTGCCCGGCGGCGGTGGCCGTCGCCTCGTCCCGCTGCTCCTGTGCCCGCGCCGCACCCGCCAGCGCCGTCTCCGCGCGCGACTCGGCGGTCTGCGCGGTGTCCTCCGCCTCCCGCGCCAGCGCGAGCAGTCCGCGGGCCAGCGCGACGGCCGCCGCGTTCTTGGCCTCCAACGCGGGTTTCGCGCTCTGCTCGCGCTCGCCGACGAGCGTGCGGATGCCCGCGGCCTTGCGCGCGGCGTTGACGTGCGCCAGCACCGTCCCGGTCTCGCGCCACGCCGCGGCGGTGTCGCGCGCCTGCCGCAACTCCTCGTCGAGTCGTTTCTTCACCGCGGTGGCGTCGGCCAGGCGCAGTTGCGCCACCACGCGGCGCAGCTCGGTGACGACCGCGGTCAGCCTGCGGTGGTCGCCCTCGGCGAGTTTCTCCGCATCCCGCGTCTCGTCCACGAAGGACCTCAGACCCTCGAGCCGCTCGGCCTCCAGCTCGTGGCGTGCGATGACCGATCCGGCCAGCGCACGGGCCTCGTCGCGCGCGACACCCGCGAGCTTGCGGGACGCGGCGGCGAGCGATTCCTCCTCGGTCAGCGGCGCGAGCAGGTCCAGCGCACCGGACACGAAGTCGCGCTCGCTCATCAGTTCGCCGCGCTGGCCGAGGTTGTGCGCGTAGGTGCGGACCACCTCGGCGAGGTCCTTCGGCTCGTCCTCCGGGACCACCGCGCGCAGCAGGAACTCGACGAACGCCTCGTCGGAGGTGAAGGCGAACGCGTCGGCCGCCTCGCCCTCGCCCGCATTCATGGCGCGCTGGTAGCGGAACAGCTCGGTGTCCAGACCGAGCGCGTCCAGCCGTTCGGTCCACTCGTGGTGGCGGCGGGTGGTGGCCAGCTCCAGCTCCGGCTCGGCCTTGTGCGCCTGCTCCAGCTTCTCGGCGAACGCCGACATCGTCAGCAGCCTGCCGTTCTCGGTGAACGGCAACGACTCCAGGTCCAGCGACGCGGTCGGGCGGAAGCAGTACCACGAGTCGACCAGGTTCGCCGGATCGTTGGACACGACGTGCCCGCGCCACTCCGACACCTTGCCGGTGATGACCCGCTGACCGGTCTCGGTGTGCTGCCACTCCAGCACGACGTGCGCCACGTCCTTGGCCGCGACGAACTTCTCCAGCACCCGGGTGCTCGTGGTGCCGACCACCTGCCGCCTGCCCGGCAGCATGACCGAGAAGATCAGCTTGATCAGCACCGACTTGCCGCCGCCGTTCTCCAGGAACAGCACACTCGCCGGGGACGGCCTGCGCGGCAGGCTGCCGTCGGCGGAATGGATGCCCGCGGTGAACAGCGCGTCCTGCGCGGGCGCCTTGATCAGCGGTCCGACGCCGCTGAAGTCCAGCACCACGTTCTGGTACCGCGCGCCCGCCGGTCCTACCGAGTGCAGGCGCACCCGGGACAGCTCGTACACCAGTCTCCCCCTACAGAGTGTCCGAAATAGACGGACGCAGCGTGCCCTCGCCGTCGCCGACCGCGACCACGCCGAGTTCCAGCAGTTCGGCGAACGCGCTGTCGGCGGCCAGCTCGCGCACCTGCACCTGGTAGCGCGGAGTGGTCCGGTAGGTGCCACCCTGTTCACCGCTGACCTGCACCAGGAAGCCCTGGTCGGCGAGGAACCGCAGCGCCCGCGACACCATGCCGCGCGTGGTGTCCGAGGCCAGCCGCCCGTCCTTCGTGGCCGCCGCCTCCGGACGGCGGGCGTAGGCGCGCCAGGCCTGCTCCAGTTCCGGCGAGTCCGACAGCGGGTCGTTGTTCGCCTCGGCCTTGGCGGCGCGCTCGTCGAGGATCCGGCATGCCTCACGCACCACGCCGTCCACCTGGTCGACGCTCACCCGGCCGATGTAGGTGTCGTTGGCCAGGTCGTCCGGGCGCGGGTAACCCAGCGCCGCGGCGGCGAGGTGCACCAGACCGTGCAGCACCTTCTCGGTGTCGCGCCGCTCGCGAATCTTGCTCTGCCGCGCGTAGCTGTCCATCTTGACCTCGAACACCGACTCGTCGGTGGCGGCCAGCACCGCGCCGGCCTGGTGGCTCACGTCGAGCACCATCAGGCCGAACCCCGCGGCGACGGAATTCGTGAGCTGCTTGAACGCGCTGTCCTCGCCGTAGCGGCGCACGAGATCGGCGTAGACCACGTCACGGGAGGGCAGGTGCTTGGGCCGCATGCCGAACGAGATCAGCCGTGCCGCGTTCTCGGCGTCGCCGGTGGTCACCGGACGCGTCATGCCGCCCCCTCCTCGTCGTCGTCGCTCTCCTCGCGCACCAGCCGTGCCGTGCTGAGCAACAGGTCCGCCCCGCCGAACTCGACGTCCTGGAGCGGGGTGCCGTCGTCCACGGCGAGCAGCGCGGCACCGTCCCCCTGCCGGACGGCCGCGCCCACCTCGGGACTGTAGGAGTGCAGCGCGCGCAGCGCCACCAGCCCCGGCAGCTCCGGGTCCAGCTCGCGCGCCTCGGCCAGCACGCCGGACAGCCTGCGCGGCACCTCGGGCAGGTCCAGCAGCTCGTCGGCGCGCCGCCACTGCTCGTCACTGTACTGGTCAAGGCTCTCCGGCGGCACGAGCTCCGGTTCGGGGATCTCGCCGACGAGCTTGTCCCGTTCCGGCGCGGGCCGCAGCAGCAGCGACACCAGCGACGGCAGCGCGGGCACGGTCGGCAGCGCCAGCCCGGTGCAGGCGTGGAAGTAGGACTCCAGCGGCGCGACCGCATCGGCGATCGGCAGTTCCAGCGCGGGCATCAGGATCTGGCCGAACAGGTCGACGGTGGCGCGCTGCGGCGGTCCGGAGAACTGCTGCCGGTCCTGCTCGGCGCGGAACACCGCGCCCGCGGCCTGCAAGCGGGCCTGCAGCTGGGTGTGGCGCTTGATGCAGTCGCCGACGATGTCGACCAGTTCGGCGGCGCGGCGCTTGTGATCGACGTCCTCGGCTTCGTCACGCGCCGCGGTGATGTTGCGCAGGATCGCGTTCTCGGCGCGGAACCGGGCCTCGATGTGGGTCAGCGCCGCATCGAGCAGCTCCGGCATCTCCCGGTCCCAGTCCACCGCGCGCACGTCGCGGCGGGTGGCGTCGAGTTTGGCGCGCAGCGTCTCGCCGTACTGGACGGTGCGGTAGCGCGCCTGTTCGGCCGCGAGCTTGGCGTCGGCGAGGCGGCCGCGGCTGATCAGGTTCTCGAGCTTGACCTCCGCCGCGATCTGCGCGGACTCGACGTCGGTGTCCAGCGCGCCGACCAGCACGTTGATCGCCTCGTCGCTGGCCCGCAGGTACACCTCGCCGTCCGGCGCGGCCAGCTCGACGAGCAGCTTGAAGTCGAACGCGCGGCGCTGGTAGCTGCCGTCCGCGTCGACGGTGCCGTAGACGCGGCGGAACCCGCGGTCGGTGGTGCCGACGTTGATCAGGTTGTCCAGCACCCACCGGGCGACTCGCAGGTGCTCCTCGGCGCTGCGCCGCGGGGCCTGCGCCGCGATGAACGGCTGCAGGCGGCGCACCACGTCGTCGTGGTCGGCGCCGGTGTCGAAATCCATCGCGATGGTGACCAGGTCGATCGTGTGCAACGCGATCTCGGCCATCTGGTAGACGGTGGCGTCGGCCCAGTCCAGCTTCGCCTTGCGCGCGTCGAGGTCGTGCAGGGGCGCGGTGCAGGCGAGCGCCTTGAGCCGCCGGGCCAGGCCCTCGTCCACCAGCCCGCCGCTGATCAGCTCCGAGTCACGCACAGCGCATGAGACTAGCGCCGGCACGACGGGTTGCGCCGCGTGGGCGGGCCCCCGCCCGGGGGATCAGGCGGTCGTCACGCGATGTCGCGCAGGTGTTCGCCCAGTCGCACGGTCGCCAGCGGCGGCCGCTGCTCGCAGGCCAGGTCGGTCACCACGACCTCACGGTCGACGCCGTGCCCGGACTCCCCGCGGCGGAACTGGGCGAGCAGCGTCGCCGGCGGCTCGGCCGACACCAGCCGCCCGTAGCGCTCCAGCCGGTCGAACACGGTGAGCATGATCTGCCCCGACATCCGGCCCAGCGCCTGCGTGTTCTGGTGCCGGTGGGTGCGCTTGCCGAGGTCGACCTGGGCCAGCGCGTCCAGCCCGCACGCTTCCACGATGTCGATCAGGTGCCCGACCTCGACGCCGTAGTTCGCCACGAACGGCACCCGTTCCAGCACGTCGCGCCTGCCCGCGTACTCCCCCGCGAGCGGCTGCACGAAACCGGCCAGCTCGGGCCAGTACAGGTTCAGCATCGGCCGCGCCACCAGCTCGGTCACCCGGCCGCCGCCGTCGGCGTCGGTGCTCACCGGGCCCACCAGCGGCCGGTGGTAGAAGCCCTTGACGTAGGCCACCGACAGGTCGGTGAGCAGCGGCCCGAGCAGGCCGGTCACGTAGTCGGCGGTGAAGTCGTAGAGGTCGCCGTCGACGTAGACCACCAGGTCGCCGCGGGAGGCGGCGAGCCCCTTCCACAGCGCCTCACCCTTGCCCTGCATCCCGGGCAGCGCGGGCAGCACCGCGTCCTGCGCCACCACCGTCGCGCCCGCGTCGGCGGCCACCGCGGCGGTGCCGTCGGTGGAGCGCGAGTCGACCACCAGCACCTCGTCGACCAGCGGGTGCCGGTCGACGAGTTCGCGGCGGATGGTGCGGACGATGTCGCCGACCGTCGCCTCCTCGTCGCGAGCCGGGATCACCACGCTGACCGTGGTGTCCCCCTTGGCCGCGAGCAGGTCGGCGACCGGCCAGTCGGTCGCCCGGCTGCTGCGCCGGGCCAGCCAGGCGCCCACGTCCGCGGACATCCGGGGGCCCGCCCCCTCCCCCGTCCTGAAGCCACGCATGCGCCATCCCCTTCGCCGTACGGACATCACCGGCAACCGATGCTCGAGGCGGCGGGTTTCCCCGGCCGCTCCCGCAGGAAACCGGCGCGTTACGAGTCGGCGCCCGTCCCGGGGACGGCAGTAACACGCCCTGCACATCCCGCGCGGGGTCAGCGGGCGGCCGGGCAATACCGGGGCGGTCCGGAGGCGTCGATCCCGGTGAGGCGCACACCGAGACCGCGGGCGCCCGCGCCGAGCTGCGCCTCGACCGCGACCACCGTGCAGACCACCTGGTCGATCGCCGTCGGGGAGAGGGCCGCAGGCGCAAGGCTCAGCGCCACCGTGACCTCGCCCAAGCGGATCGGGCTCACGGACACGGCTGCCGCCGGCAGCGGGATCGCGGAGTAGTAGCCCGCCGCGGATTCCGCTGGCGTGGGGCCGTTCAGCAGCGCGGTGAGCGCGTCGGCCGGGCTGCCGAGCCGCCCGTTCTCCGCGCGCACGACCGGGTCGAGGTGCCCGTCGCGCACGAAGAACAGGATCGGCCCCGGCGCGGCGCCCACCGGGGGTTCCCCCGCGAACACGGGGTCGGTCGGCTGGATCCCGCACCCGCCCAGCACCAGCACCAGCACCAGCAGCGCACACCACCTCATGCGGCCCCCCTCGGCAGCCGGAGCACGAAGCGGGCGCCGCCGCCCGGCCGGTTGCCCGCCTCGATCACGCCGCCGTGCAGCTCGGCGTTCCTCTCGGCGATGGCCAGCCCCAGCCCGCTGCCCTCGGAGCGGGTCCGCGCGGTGTCGGCCTTGTAGAAGCGGGCGAACACGTGCGGCAGCACGTCCGCGGGCAGGCCGGGGCCGTGGTCGGTCACCTCGACGGCGATGCCGGTGCCGTCGGCGGTCAGCTGCACCCGGATCGGTGGCGCGCCGTGCCGCAGCGCGTTGCCGACGAGGTTGGCGATGATCACGTCGAAGCGGCGCGGGTCGACCTCGGCGACGGTCCCCCGCGGCAGGTCGGTGTCGACGTCGTCCCAGTGCCGGGTACGCAGGGCGGCCGCGATCAGCTCGCCGAGGTCGGTCGCGCGGCGGTCCATGCGCGCCCGCCCGTTGTCGAAGCGGGAGATCTCGATGAGGTCGTCGACCAGCACAGCGAGTTTGCGGGTCTCGGCGCTGATGAGGCGGCTGGCGGTACCCGCGTCGCCGGACAGCTGCGCGCTCTCCTCGTCGAGCACCTCGGTCACCGCCGTCATCGCGGCGAGCGGGGTCCGCAGCTCGTGGGAGACGTCCGCGACGAACCGGCGCGCGTCGGCCTCCATCCGGCGCAGCTCCCCCACCGTGCGCTCCAGGCTGGCCGCGGTGTCGTTGAAGGTCCGCGCCAGGTCGGCCAGCTCGTCGGCGCCGCGTTCGGGCAGCCGCGTGGACAGCTCCCCGCGGGCGAGGCGGCGCGCCCCGTCGCGCAGGCGGCGCACCGGCCGCAACACCGCCCCCGCGGCCAGCCACGCGAGGATCACGGCGAGCGGCACCGCGACCGCGGCGGTGCGCCAGCCGTTGAACGCGAACTCGCTGATCTGCTCCTGCTCGGCCAGCAGCGAGTACCACTGGTACACCTCGATGCCGGTGGGCACGCGGCGGAACCCGGCGTCGACGGTGAGCACGGGCATGCCGACGACGAGGACGGGTGTGCCGTAGTAGTCGATGCGCTGGAACACCACGTGCCCTCCGGCGCGCACCCGGGCGGCCAGCTCGGGCGGGATCGCGCTCGCCCGCTGTCCGACGTCGGAGCTGAGCGCGCCGTACACCGCGACACCGCCCTCGGCCACCGTGCGGACCACCCGGTTGAGCGCCTCCCGGTCCGGCGGCACCGGCAGGTCCGGCGCGAGGGCGTCGACGGCGTCGCGCAGCCGCGCCATCTCCTGGTCCTGCCGGGCGGCGAGCACCGTGCGCCGGGCGGCGGTGTAGTCCAGACCGGTGGCGCCCACGATGGCCAGCACCACGACGACACCGATGATCAGCACCAGACGGGCGCGGATCCCGCGCAGCCACAACGGAATCCGACCGGTCACACCGGACCGAACCGGTAACCGAAGCCGCGCACGGTCTGCACGTAGACCGGCGCGGCGGGCACGTCCTCCAGTTTGGCGCGCAGGCGCTGCACGCACGCGTCGACGAGCCGGGAATCGCCGAGGTAGTCGTGCTCCCACACCAGTTCCAGCAGTTGCTGACGGCTGAACACCCGACCGGGCACACGGGACAGTTCCAGCAGCAAACGCATCTCGGTGGGGGTCAGGTGCACCGGGTCGCCGGCCTTGGTGACCTCGCACGCGGCGCGGTCGACGACCAGGGCGCCGTGGTGCTCGCGGTCGTGGCCCGCGGTGCCGCCGCGGCGCAGCACGGCCTTGATGCGGGCGTCGAGGACACGCGGCTGCACGGGTTTGACGACGTAGTCGTCCGCGCCGGCTTCCAGGCCGCCGACCACGTCGATGTCGTCGCCGCGCGCGGTGAGCATGATGATCGGCACCGGTCCGGCGGCGCGGATGCGGCGGCACACCTCGAACCCGTCGATGCCGGGCAGCATGACGTCGAGCAGCACCAGGTCCGGGCGGCGCGCGGTGAGCCGGGCCAGGCCGCGCTCGCCGTCGGCGGCGGTCTCCACGGCGTGCCCGTGCCTGCCCAGGCCCAGGCACAGCCCCTCGCGCACGGCCGGGTCGTCCTCGATCAACAGCACAGTCGGCACGCGGCCGATTATGGCGGGAACTCACCAACCTCCGCGACTGCTGTTGCACAACCATGACACGACGAGGATCGGACGCGGACATCGCGCGGCGAACCTGATCACCATGGTTGTGCAGACCCGGCCGCCCCGGCGCGGCCTGATCGTCGTGACCGCCGCGATCGCCGTCGTCGTCACCGCGGTGGCCCTGTTCAGCGCGTCCGTGGTGCGTGGCGATCCCACCCGGCAGGTGACCGCGGAGACGTCGGCGGTCGCGGTCGCGGTGTACGACCGCGACCGCGACCGGCTGCTGCGCGACGAGGGCGCGAACCAGCAGTTCCGCGCGGCGTCGCTGGTGAAGCTGCTGATCGCGATCGACCTGGTCCAGCGCGGTCACGTGACACCGCAGCGGCCGAGCCCCCGGGTGAGGCGCATGCTCGCCACGAGCGACGACGCGATCGCGACCCAGTTGTGGGCCTCCGGTGGTGGCACGCAGATCGTCCGCCGGACGGTCGCGTCCCTGGGCCTGGAGCACACCGAGCCGCCCGCGGACCCGGGCCGCTGGGGCGACACGCTCGTGACGACACAGGACGTGCTGCGGGTGTACCGCGCGGTGCTGGAGATGTCCCCGGCGCAGCGGCGCCTGCTGCTCGAACCGCTGCGCGAGGCGCCCCGCCAGGCCGCCGACGGCACCGATCAGCACTTCGGCATTCCGGACGCGCTGCCCGGTCGCAGCTGGGCGATCAAGCAGGGGTGGGCCGCCGGCCGCGGCGGCGTCGACGCGCACACCAGCGGTCTGGTCGGCCCTGCGGACCGCTACGTCATCGTGGTGCTGACCCACCGGCCCAGCGGCACCGGCCTCGCGAACGCCGCACTGCAGCTGACCGCCACGACCGCCGAGCTGGAGCCGCTGCTGGAGTGAGCGCGCCCCGGGCCGCCGCGAGCCGGCACGCCGACGAGGTCTGCCCGGCACCAACCCGCGCGCTCAGCCGCGGGCGGGGTCGCTCGACTCCAGTTCCAGCGCCGTGCGCATGGTGGCGCGGGCTCGGCGCCGGTCACCCGCGATGTCGTAGGCGTGGGCCAGCCGGTACCAGTACCGCCAGTCGCCGGGGTGCTCCTCCAGCTCGGCGCGCCGCTCGTCGAACCAGGCGTCCGCCGCGGCGCGGTCCACCCGGCCGGACGGCCGTCGCGGCAGGTCGGCGATGTCCGGCAGGCCGCCCTCCGCCTCCAGCCGTCGCGCCAGGCGCTGGATCCGCGTACCGGACCGCCACGTGGCGATCACCATCCACAGCCCGAGCAGCGGCAGCACCAGCACGCCGACGCCGAGGGCGACCCCGGCACCGGTGCCCGTCGCGATCAGCTCGACCCCGCGGGCGCCGAGCAGCACCAGGTAGACCGCCAGTGCGGCGGTCACCAGCAGTGCGGTGTTGCGGGCCTTCACAGGTCGAGGACGTTCTCGAGCCCGACGGTCAGCCCCGGCCGGGACGGCACCTCCCGCACGCCGAGCAGCACGCCCGGCATGAACGAGGTGCGGTCCATCGAATCGTGCCGGATGGTGAGGGTCTCGCCCTCCTGGCCGAACAGGATCTCCTCGTGCGCCACCAGGCCGGGCAGCCGGACCGAGTGCACGTGCACGTCGTCCACCCGCGCTCCGCGGGCGCCGTCGAGCTCGCTGGTGGTGGCGTCCGCGCCGGGTGCGCGGCCCGCCTCGCGGCGCGCCTGGGCGATGAGCCGTGCGGTGTGTGCCGCCGTGCCGGACGGGGCGTCGGCCTTGCGGTTGTGGTGCAGCTCGATGACCTCGACCGAGTCGTAGAAACGCGCGGCCTGCTGCGCGAAGCGCATCGCCAGCACCGCACCCAGCGCGAAGTTCGGCGCGATGAGCACACCGACCTCGGGCTTGGCGGACAGCCACGAGCGCACCGCCTCCAGCCGCTCCGCGGAGAACCCGGTGGTGCCCACGACGGCGTGCAGGCCGTGCCCGATCACCCACTCCAGGTTGCCCATCACGGCGTCCGGATGGGTGAAGTCGACGACCACCTCGGCACCGGCCTCGGTGAGCCGGGCCAGGTCGTCGCCGGCGTCGAGCTCGGCCACCACCGTGGTGTCCGGCGCCTCCCCGGCGGCCTCGACCACCTGCGCACCCATCCGTCCTCGGGCGCCCAGCACACCGACCCGGATGGGATTGTCCTCGCCGCGGGGGTTCATGTCGCGATCACCTCGTGCAGATCTTCCGGTAGGTCCTGCTCGGAAGCGTACGGCCCGACCACCGTGGCGGCGGTGACCCCTCCCGGCGGACCGAACAGGGTGCGGGCCAGCTCACACACCTCCTCGGTGGTCACGCGGGCGATGCGCGCCACGGTCTCGTCCACCGTGCGGTGCACGCCGTAGTTGAGCTCCTGCTTGCCGATACGCGACATGCGGGACGCGGTGTCCTCCAGGCCCAGCACCAGCCCGCCGCGCAGCTGCCCCTTGGCGCGCGCGACCTCGGCGTCGGTGAACCCGTCCTTGCCGATCTGGCCGAGCACGTCCCGCAGCACCGACGCGACCTGCCCCAGGCGGTCCGGCTGGCAGCCCGCGTAGACGGAGAAGTGCCCGGTGTCGGCGTACGTCGCGACCGACGAGTACACCTGGTAGGCCAGCCCGCGCTGCTCCCGTACTTCCTGGAACAGCCGGGAGCTCATGCCGCCGCCCAGTGCCGCGCTGAGCACCGACAGCGCGTAGCGCCGCTCGTCGTGCCGGGACAGGGCCTTCCTGCCGAGCATGACGTGAGCCTGCTCGGTGTCGTCGCCGTGCAGCACCAGCCGACGCTGCCCGGACACCCGCGCGGCGCCCGCCCGCGGCGGAACCGGGGTGGCCGAGCCGGACAGCCGGTCACCGAGCAGTGTGCGCGCCAGGCGCAACACCTGTCCGTGTGAGACGTTGCCGGCGACGGCGAGCACCATCTTCGGCAGCGTGTAGCGGCGCCGGTAGAACCCGCGCAGACGCGTGGCCGACATGCCGGTGATCGACTCGTGCGTGCCCAGCACGGGCCGCGCGAGCGGGTGCGACCCGAGCACCGTGGTGACGAACGTGTCGTGCAGCAGGTCCTCGGGATCGTCGTCGCGCATGGCGATCTCCTCGAGCACCACGCTGCGCTCGGTGTCCACATCGGACTCCGCGCAGAGCGCCTCGAACACCACGTCGGTGACCAGGTCCATCGCCAGCGGCAGGTCGTCGTCGAGCACCTGCGCGTAGTAGCAGGTGTGCTCCTTGGCGGTGAACGCGTTGAGCTCACCGCCGACCGCGTCGATCTCCTCGGCGATCCGCGCCGCACTGCGCGTCCGCGTTCCCTTGAACAGCAGGTGTTCCAGGTAGTGCGCCGCGCCGGCCACCGACGGCTGCTCGTCCCTCGAGCCGACGCCGACCCACAGTCCCACTGTCGCCGACCGCACGCCCGGCACGTGCTCGGTGACCACCCGCAGTCCGCCCGGCAGCACCGTGCGCTTGACGATCTGGCCGTTCGTCCCGGTTTCGAGCGTGCGCGTGGTTCCCACGGCCTGCTCGTGCCCGGCAATCTGTCGCGCCATCGATTCCCAACTCGTGTGCGGACAAGGAAACGGCCCGCCCCGTCCGGGACGGGCCGTTTCCCGGCTACCGCGTCGTGCTTACTTGGCCTCGGCACCCTCGGCCGGGGTGTCCTCGGCCTTCTTCTCGCCCTCGGCGTCCTCGTCCTTGACCAGCACCAGGCTGATCTTGCCGCGGTTGTCGATGTCGGCGATCTCCACGCGGAGCTTGTCGCCCACGTTGACCACGTCCTCGACCTTGCCGATGCGCTTGCCGTTGCCCAGCTTCGAGATGTGGATCAGGCCGTCCTTGCCCGGCAGCAGCGAGACGAACGCGCCGAACGCGGCCGTCTTCACCACGGTGCCGAGGAAGCGCTCGCCCACCTTCGGCAGCTGCGGGTTGGCGATGG
>Ga0164243_10009175_pt1 | contig 14439 bp, 9 predicted proteins | sample OricompcompostOP_FD_108781 | JGI IMG/M metagenome (GOLD analysis project Ga0164243, IMG submission 108781) | Organic Plus compost microbial communities from Emeryville, California, USA - Original compost - Organic plus compost (OP) | ecosystem: Engineered > Solid waste > Mixed feedstock >... | reverse complement strand
GCCGGTGACGGCGGGCGGTTGAGCGCGCGGGCCAGCAACCCGTACCCGACGAGCAGGATCACCGGCGCGACCAGGCCCGTCACGCGGCCCGTGGTGAGCATGAGGAATGCCACGACACCCACGCCGGTGACCACCGGGACCGGCCAGCGGACCAGGCCGGCGCGGGCGGCGGCGATCGGGACCAGGATCAGGCCGAGCAGCGACAGCAGCATGGCCGGCATGGCCACCGCCAGCGGGAACAGCGTGTAGCTTTCCGTGGCGGCCGTCGCGGCCTCCTGCTGCGCCGGGGTCAGCGTCTGCTCGGCGGCGAGCGCGATGTAGTCGCCGACCATCAGGCCGTTGAAGTTGAGCAGGCCGAGCAGCGCGACGGCGCCGGCGGCGAACGCGAACCGTCCGCGCGGGACGCGGCGGAGCACGGCGAGGACGCCGGGGATGAACAGCAGCCAGGACAGGTGCAGGAAGAACGCGCTGGCCTGGGCGAGGCCGGGGCTCGACGAGAAGGCCGCGATGTGGGTCGGGCCGCCGGGCATGGTGGCGGCGCCGACGCCGAGGGCGACCGGGGCCGCGGCGAGGCAGGCGATGCCGATGCGCTGGCGGAACGGGTCCGGCGCGGCGTCCGGGACCTCGGCGGACCAGAGGCGGATCACCGCGACCAGATTCGCGACCATCATCACGGCCGGGCCGAGCAGGGACAGGCCGGGCTCGATGGCGAACAGGAAGTACAGCACGCCGCCGGCGCCGGCGGCGGCCGCGTACCACCAGCCCAGGACGCGGCCGCGGGAGGCGGCGATGCCCGGCAGCACGAGCGAGACCGCCCAGCCGATCGTGCCTGGCAGCTGCCAGGCCCAGGTGAGCCACGGGTACGAGCCCACCTGCTCGTCCATGCGCACGTTGGCGGCCGCGTCGGCCGTCTCGGCGACCGCGACCCCGGTCACGTCGGTGAGCACCAGGCCCGCGAAGGTCGCCAGGCCGAACGTCGCCGCGACCCACACGATCCTGGTCAGGACCTTGCCCCGGCCGTCCCGGATCGGCGACAGCAGGGCCCAGATGCCCGGCACCAGCAGGACCCACGCCCAGTGCAGCAGCACGGTGTGCAGGATCGCCCGGGACGGGTTGGCGCCGACCAGCGTGTACCACTCCCCGTCCCCGAGGGGATCCGCGGCCGTCGCGGCGAGCAGCAGAACCGGTGATAGAGCCAGACACAGCAGTCCGGCACGTCTTCTCCACATGGTCAGCGACCGTACGAACAGCCCGGCACCCCTGTCGTCACCTGCGCAGAAGCCGCCACTCCCCCGCCCGGCGGACGGGCCGTCCCCCGCGCGGCGGGCCGCGGCCGGTGACGGGCGGCCGCGCGTACCCTCGGACGGGTGGCTGTCGCGGTGATCGCGCTGGTGGTGGCCGTGGCGGCGAGCGTCGCGGTGGCCGCCTGGCGGCAGGGTGCCGCGGCCCGGCGGTGGGCGGCGCTGCGGGCCTGGGCGGACGCCGCCGGCTGGAGGGTCCGCGCGTCGCCGGCGGAGGTGCGCTGGCTGCCGCCGGTCACGCTCCCCCTGGCGGTGGTGGAGGGGCGGCACGGCCCCCGCCAGGTCGCGGTGGTCTGGTCGGCCGGCGACGGCGCGGCCACGACCGTCTACGTCCGGGTCGCCGACGACGGCGTGGCGCTGGCGTCGTACCGCCGCTGGCTGGAGCCGGGCGAGATCGAGGACGCCGTGGCCCGGACCATCGGTTGACGGGGGTCCGGGCCACCGGTACGAGAGGAAACGAAAGGAAGGGCCCCTTCCTAACGGCTAGCCGTTAGGAAGGGGCCCTTCCTTTCGTCACACCAGATGGCGGGCGTACGCCTCTGTCGTGAAGAAGGCCGGCAGGTCCTCGGCGAGCGCGGTGTCGACGAAGATCTGCTTCGCCTCGGGCCGCAGCCCCGCCGCTTCCTCGTCCACGATGGACCGCACGAGGTCCTCGGTGACGACGGCCCCGCCGGCCAGCGGCGTGCCGTGGTGGAGCCACTGCCACACCTGGCAGCGGGCGATCTCGGCCGTGGCCGCGTCCTCCATGAGGTTGAACAGCGCGACGGCGCCGGTACCGCCGAGCCAGGCGTCCACATAGCGCAGTGCGACCGCGATGTTGGCGCGCAGGCCGTCGAGGGTCACCGCGCCGGGTGTACGGTCGACGGCGAGCAGGTCGTCCGCGGTCACCGTGACGTCGTCGCGGCGCCGGTCGAGCTGGTGCGGACGGCTGCCGAGCACGGCGGTGAACGCGCGCTCGCACGTCTCCACCAGCCCCGGATGCGCCACCCACGAGCCGTCGAAGCCGTCGCCGGCCTCCCGCTCCTTGTCGGCCCGGACCTTCTCCAGCGCGACCGCGTTGACCGCCTCGTCCCGGCTCGGGATGAACGCCGCCATCCCGCCGATCGCGTGCGCGCCGCGCTTGTGGCACGTCTTGACCAGCAGCTGGGAGTACGCGCGCATGAACGGCACCGTCATCGTCACGTCGGACCGGTCCGGCAGCACGAAGTCGGAGCGGTGGCCGAAGTTCTTGATGACGCTGAAGATGTAGTCCCACCGGCCCGCGTTCAGCCCGGCGCTGTGGTCGCGCAGCTCGTAAAGGATCTCCTCCATCTCGAACGCCGCGGTGATCGTCTCGATCAGCACGGTCGCCCGGATCGTCCCCTGTGGAATCCCGAGGTAGTTCTGCGCGAACACGAACACGTCGTTCCAGAGCCGCGCCTCGCGGTGGCCCTCCAGCTTGGGCAGGTAGAAGTACGGGCCCTTGCCGGCGTCGATCTGGCGCTGCGCGCAGTGGTAGAAGTAGAGCCCGAAGTCGACGAGGCTCGCCGAGATCGGCCGGCCGTCGACCACGATGTGCTTCTCCACCAGGTGCCAGCCGCGCGGCCGCACGACGATCGTGGCGAGCTGGTCGCCGAGCGCGTACCGCTTGCCGCGCGGGTCGGTGAAGTCGATCGTCCGGTCCAGCGCCGCGATCAGGTTGGCCTGCCCGCCCATCACGTTGTCCCAGGTCGGGGCCGTCGCGTCCTCGAAGTCGGCGAGCCAGACCCGGGCACCCGAGTTGAGCGCGTTGACGGTCATCTTGCGGTCGGTGGGGCCGGTGATCTCGACCCGGCGGTCCGCCAGGCCCGGCGCCGGCGGGGCCACCCGCCAGCTCGGGTCGTCGCGGATCGCCGCCGTCTCCGGCAGGAAGGACGGCAGCTGGCCGGCGGCGTACCTGGCGCGGCGCGCGCGGCGGGTGTCGAGCAGCGCCACCCGGCGGCCGGCGAACTCGCTGTCCAGCGCGACCAGGAAGTCGAGCGCCTTCGGGTCGAGGATCTGGTCGTACCCCGTGCCGAGAACCTCGATTCTCATGCGAACTGCTCCTCCTCGGTCGAGCCGCGCAGGGCGGTGGTCTCCCCGGCGGGGTTGAGCACCGTGCTGATCAGGTCGAAGTAGCCGGTGCCGACCTCGCGCTGGTGCTTGACCGCGGTGTAGCCGTGCTCCTCGGCCGCGAACTCCTTCTGCTGGAGGGCGACGTAGGCGCTCATGCCGTCGGTGGCGTACCCGCGGGCCAGGTCGAACATCGAGTAGTTGAGCGCGTGGAAGCCGGCCAGCGTGATGAACTGGAACGCGTACCCCATGTGACCCAGTTCCTTCTGGAACGTGGCGATCGTCGCGTCGTCGAGGTGCTTGCGCCAGTTGAACGACGGCGAGCAGTTGTAGGCCAGCAGCTGGTCCGGGTACTCGGCCTTGATCGCCTCGGCGAACGCCCGCGCCTCGTCCAGGTCCGGCGTGCTGGTCTCCATCCAGAGCAGGTCGGCGTACGGAGCGTAGGCGAGGCCCCGGGCGACGCACGGCTCGAGGCCGGCGCGGACCCGGTAGAAGCCCTCGGCGGTGCGGTCGCCGGTCAGGAACGGCCGGTCGCGCTCGTCGACGTCGGTGGTGATCAGGGTCGCGGCGTGCGCGTCGGTGCGGGCCACGACGAGCGTCGGCACGCCGGCGACGTCGGCGGCGAGCCGGGCGGCGTTGAGCGTGCGGATGTGCTGGCCGGTCGGGATCAGCACCTTGCCGCCCAGGTGGCCGCACTTCTTCTCGGACGCGAGCTGGTCCTCCCAGTGCACGCCCGCGGCGCCGGCGACGATCATGGCGGACATCAGCTCGTACGCGTTGAGCGGGCCCCCGAACCCGGCCTCCGCGTCGGCCACGATCGGCGCCAGCCACTCCGTCTCGGTGTCACCCTCGGCGGTGGTGATCTGCGCGGCCCGCAGCAGCGCGTTGTTGATCCGGCGCACGACGGCGGGCACCGAGTTCGCCGGGTAGAGGCTCTGGTCGGGATAGGTCTGGCCCGCCAGGTTCGCGTCCGCCGCGACCTGCCAGCCGGACAGGTAGATCGCCTTGAGCCCCGCCCGCACCATCTGCACCGCCTGGTTGCCCGTGAGGGCCCCCAGCGCGTGCACGTAGTCCTCCCGGTGCAGCAGGTCCCAGAGGCGCTCGGCACCGCGGCGGGCGAGGGTGTGCTCCTCCTGGATCGCGCCGCGCAGCCGGACCACGTCGTCCGCGCTGTACGTCCGCTCCACGCCCTGCCATCGGGGAGCGGTCGCCCACTCGTGCCGCAGCTGCTCCGCCGAAATGGTCATCGCCGTCACCTCGTTTGTTCATAGGGGGTCTTGCGGTCACCGTCGCACACGCTCTTCCCGGCGGTCGAGGCACGGAATCAGCCAATTATTGAAAAGTGCGGGGCCCGTTTTTGCCAACTTGCGAAAGGGCACTTGCCAATCGTGCTAACATCGCCCCACGCCAGGGCCGAGGTGGTTATCATGCCGAAGACGTTCGCCGGCGGGCGGCTGCGCCGGCTCCGCGAGGAGCGCGGCGTCAGCCAGATCGAGCTGGCCCGCCAGCTGGGCATCTCGCCCAGCTACCTCAACCAGATCGAGCACGACTCGCGGCCGCTCACCGTGCCGGTTCTGATGCGGATCACGGAGGTCTTCGGGGTCGACCCGGCGTTCTTCGCTCCCCACGACACCCCGCGGCTGGTCGCCGACCTGCGCGAGGCCCTGCCCGCCCGGGCCACGCTGCACGACCTGACGGAGCTCGCCACCAAGTTGCCGGAGGTCGCGGAGGCGGTGATCGACCTCTACCGGCGCTACCGGCAGACCGACGACCAGCTCGCCGAGGTGGTCGGCGACCGCGACCTGGTGGCCGGCCGCAGCCCGCACGACCAGGTCAGCGACTTCTTCTACCGCCGGCAGAACTACGTGCCGGCGCTGGACGAGGCGGCCGAGGAGCTGTCGGCCCGGATCGGCGTGCGCCGCGGCGAGGCGCTGGTCACGCTGCGCGACCGCCTGGCCACGCAGCATGGCGTACGCATCGTTCGCGAAGACAGCGAAACGATGGGCGGCGACCTTCACCGCTATGAGCCCCGGACGCGCACCTTGCATTTATCGATGTCATTACGTCCGGGCCAGCAGGCGATCCGGATGGGTGCGCAGATCGCGCTTCTCGAATACGCGGACGCGATCGACGAAATCATCGAGGAAGAGAAGTTCGACGACGTCCAGACACAGATCCTCACCCGGGTCGGGTTGGCCAACTACTTCGCCGCCGCGCTGATCCTGCCGTACGGGGTGTTCCTGGAGACCGCCGAGCGGATGCGCTACGACATCGGGCTGCTCACCGAGCACTTCGCGATGGGCTGGGAGAGCGTCTGCCACCGGCTGTCCACCCTGCAGCGGCCCAAGGCCCGCGGCGTGCCGTTCTCGTTCGTCCGCGTCGACCGCGCCGGCAACATGTCGAAGCGGCAGTCGGCGACGGGTTTCCCGTTCTCCCGTTCGGGCGGCACCTGTCCGTTGTGGAACGTCTACGAGGCGTTCAACGCGCCGGGCCGGGTGATCACCCAGATCGCGGCGATGCCGGACGGCCAGCGCTATCTCTGGATCGCCCGCACGGTGATCCACCAGCACGCCGGCTACGGCAAGCCCGGCAAGGCGTTCGCGATCGGCCTCGGCTGCGAGGTGCGCCACGCCGGCCGGCTGGTCTACTCGGCCGGCATGGACCTCAGCGCCACCGACGCCGACACGCCGATCGGCCCGGGCTGCAAGACCTGCGAGCGGCTCACCTGCCCGCAGCGCGCCGCGGCGCCGATCGGCCGCCGGCTCGACCTGGACGAGAACCGGAGCACCTTCATCCCGTACCCGCTGATGTCGTGACCGGCACCTCGAACCACGCCGCGCCGTCGGTCGACAGGTAGAGGTTGTCCCAGTCCCTGCTGACCAGGGTGCCGTCGGGTGCGGTGTGCGCGGCGGTGGCCGGCCACTGCCGGTCGCCGTCCGCGACGTAGCCGGCGGCGCCGCCACCGAACAGCGGCCTGATCCGGTCGCCGTCGCGCCGCTGGAGAACATGGGTGCCGTCGGGCAGCGTCACCGCGGGGTCGTCGACGTCGAGCGCGCCGGGCAGCGGCGCGCCACCGTTCGTGGCATGCCACGTCCGGCCGCCGTCGGTGCTGCGGAAGCCGTAGTCCGACAGCCCGTTGCCGACGACGGCGTCCACCGTCCGGCCGTCCCGCGTGCTGAGCCGCACGCGCGGCAGGTGCACCAGGTCGCCGGAGCGGCCCTCGGGAACCGGGAAGCCATGAGTCGACCAGGTCGCGCCGCCGTCGCGGCTGACGCCGACCGCGGCCCGGCCGCTCCCGTCGACGCCGGTCACCCACAGGCCCGCGGCCGGGGGCAGCTCCGGCACGTCGCGAACGGTGAGGTCGGGTGGCGTGGCGAGCGGGCCGGCCCGCCGGGCTCCCGGGTCGACGACCCACGGATCGCAGGTGTCCTGGCCGGTCAGCTCGCCGGCGCAGGCCAGCCAGCCGGCGGCGGGCACTCTCGCCACCGGACTCGTCGCGGTGGCGAGGTCGGCCCAGGTGCGGCCGCCGTCGGTGCTGAGCCGCGCCGGCCGGCCCCGGACCGGCGGCTTCTCGTGCACGGCCGGCGCCAGCAGGGTGCCCGCGGCCGCGACCCGGGGCCGGCCGCCCTCGCCGGACCACGCCGCCTGGCGCACCGTCCAGGTGCGGCCGCCGTCGTCGGAGCCGACCAGACGCGACCCGGCGGGCTCCGACAGCAGCCCGTAGAGATGGTCGGCGTCGCCGGCCGCCGCCCACACCAGCACGGGGCCGCCGGAGGGTGACGCCGCCACGCCGGAGGGCCCGTCCGCCCCCGGCGTCCCGGCCCACAACCCGCCGGCGACCGCCACCACCACCGCCCCTGTCGCGGCGGCGGTGCGGCGGCGCGCACGACGGCGGCGCACCCGCCGCTCGATCACGGCCAGCTCCGGCTGGACCACCCGCTCACCCACCTCGCCGACGAGCCGGTCCCATCCCGACGTCCCCGTCATGTCCGCTCCCTCTCCAGAAAGGTGCCCAGCAGGGCTCTGCCGCGGGCGAGGCGGGCCTTGACCGTGCCCACCGGGACCTTCAGCTCCGCGGCGACCGCGGCCACCGGCAGGTCCAGGAGGTGGTAGAGCACCACCGCCTCGCGTACGGGTGGGGAGAGCCGGCGCAGGGCGTTCGTCAGGTCGACCCACTCGCCGCCCAGGCCGGGCACCATGTCCGCCGACCGCTCGACGCGTCCCAGCCGGACGAGCCGGTCGAAGATCTGCCGGCGCCGCCAGCGACCCCGGGCCACGTTCAGGGCGACGGTCCGCAACCACGCCTGCGGGTCGGCCACCGCCAGGAACTGCCGCGGCCGGTCCAGGGCACGGGCGTACGCCTCCTGCACGGCGTCCTGGGCCTCGCCGAGGTCGCGGGTGGCCGCGTACACCACCGCCACCAGCCGCCGGTAGTGGGCCTGGTACGCCTCGCCCACCGCCGACCTCGCGTCGTCCTCCATCCGCACGCCATCACAGATGCGCGGCGGGGCCCGCGCGGTTGCGTACCCGGGGAGGTTTCTCCGCGCGCCGCGGGGTCAGGGCTCCAGCGGGTGGGCGATGTCGCGGGCGTGGTCGGTGACCGACGCGGCGGTGACGGTCGCGCGCAGCGGCAGGATTTCCAGGCAGCGGCGGACCGCCGGGGCCATCAGCGGGTTCGGCACGCGCAGCGACACCGTGCAGTGCGGCACCCAGCGGCCCGGGCGGTAGTGGTCCCAGACCTCGACGCCGCCCGCGGCCAGGCGGTCGTGGACGGCGCGGTGGCGGGCCAGCAGCTCGGCGCTCGGGGTGACGCCGAGCCAGAGGACCCGGCCGACGAACTGGCCGACGAAGTCGACGTCCAGGGTCAGGCCCCGGCCGACCGGCTCGTCGCCGAGGGCCGCGGCCACCGCGTCGGGCGAGAGGCGGTCGGCCGCGGCAAGGGACACGTGGGGGCGGTGGCGGGCCTCCCGCAGCGACGCCAGCGTCGGCACACCCTCCTCCTCCAGCGCGCGCCAGAGCGCGCGGACCCGGCGCGTCGCGTCCGTGTCGAGGTAGAGCTCGAGCGCCGCGACCATCAGGCCGTGATGCGGACCAGCGTGCCGCCGGGACCGCTCTGGACCCGGAGGTCGCGGCAGGTCTGCTGGGCGATCCAGAGACCCATGCCGCCGCTCGGGGACGGCGTCGGCCGTTCGGTGCGGCCCAGGAACGCGGTGGCGGGAAAGCCCCGGCCCCGGTCGCGCACCTCGCAGACGAGCTGCCCGCCGTCATCGAGCAGGAGCAGCGTGCCGGCGCCGCCGCCGTGGCGTACGGCGTTGGTCATGACCTCGTTGACCGCGGTGGTGAAGTCGTCGGCCCGGTCGGCGCCGAGGCCGTGGCGGTGCGCCGCGGCGCTGACCCGGCGCCGCAGCTCCGAGATCCCCGGCCGGTCGAAGGTCGCCTCCACGAGCACGCGGACCGCGCCGGCCGCGACCGGGCGGGGCAGCTCGGCGGCGGAGTCCGTGCGGCGGATCACCAGCACCGCGATGTCGTCGGTGGGACGCTCCTCGCCGACCGACGACATCAGCGCCACGCACACGTCGTCGGGCTGCCCGGCCCAGAGCGCGGCCCGCAGCCGCGCGAGGCCCTCGTCGATCGACTCGTCCCGGCGCTCGACCAGGCCGTCGGTGTAGCAGGCGAGCAGCCCGCCCGCCGGGAAGTCGACCACGGTCGTCCGGCGGGTCCGGGTCGGCCGGCCCATGCCGAGCGGGACGTCCGCGGCGACCGGCAGCAGCTCGGTCACGCCGGACGGGTCGACCAGGATCGGCGGCGGATGGCCGGCGAGCGAGATGTGTATCTTGTCGCGTTCCGGCGGGATCATCGCGTAGAGCACCGTGGCCAGGTTGCCGGTCTCGAAGTGGTGGACCTTGGTGTCGAGCAGCCCGAGCGCCTCGGCCGGGTCGGAGCAGACCAGCGCGTACGCCCGCAGCGCGCTGCGTAACCGGCCCATCACGACGGCCGAGGCCAGCCCGTGGCCGGAGACGTCGCCGACCACCACGCCGAGCCAACCGGACTTGAGGGTGAACACGTCGTACCAGTCGCCGCCGACGCCGGAGTAGTGGCCGGGCACGTAGCGGGCCGCCATCTCGACGCCGGGCACCGGGGCCAGTGCCGACGGCAGGAGACTGCGCTGCAGCGCGAGGGCGGCCGCCCGGTCGACGGTGCTCGACCGCGCGTGGGCGGCGACGCCGGCCCGGTCGGCGACCAGCTCCAGCAGCCGGATGTCGTCGGTGGTGAAGGCGCGCGGTGTCACGCTGCCGACGTGCAGGACGCCGACCAGCTCGCCCCCGGCGAACATGGGCACGCCGAGCAGCGAGCGGACGCCCTTGCCGCGCAGGACGGGGCTGACCACGTTCTCCGCCGTCACGTCGTCGACGATCACGGGCCGCGCGTCGCGGGCGATCCGGCCGGCGAACCCGCGGCCCACCGAGATCCGGAAACCCTGCCTGACCTCCTCCTCCAGCCCCTTCGCGGCGGTCGCGACGAGCTGGCGGGCGTGGGGGTCGAGCAGCATGACGACGGCCGTGTCGACGCTGAGAAGCTCGCGCAGGCGGTCGAGGAGCGCGTCGAGGAGGCCCTCGACGTCGAGCCGCGAGAGCGCCGTGTCGGTGACCACGTCGAACCGACGCAGCTTCTCGTCGATGTAGTTCCCCTCGATCACGCCGTCAGCCTAGCTCCGGCCGGAGCGGGGAGCGCCTGCGCACCGGCGCTCCCCGCCCGCGTTCAGCTGCCGAACACCTCGAGATTGAACAGCGAGTAGCCCCAGGCGGTGGCGCGCGCGGTGCCGTAGATCCGGACATACCGTCCGGTGGCACCCAGTGCCGTGTGGTCGTCGGTGCCACCGTCGGCGCCGGTCACCGTCCGCACCGTCGTCCAGGTGCTGCCGTTGGCCGACGTCTGGATCTGGTACGCGGACCCGTACGCGGCCTCCCACGTCAGCCGCACCCGGCTGATGCTGTACGACTGGCCGAGGTCGACCTGGATCCACTGCGGGTCGGAGAACAGGCTCGACCAGCGGGTCGTGGTCGAGGCGTCCACCGCCGCCGAGGCCGGGTACGCCGCCGATTCGACGCTCGACGCGGTCGCCGGCTTGTTCAACGCCACGTTGGTCGGCACCGGTGGCTGGCCGCCGCCGAAGACCTCGAGGTTGAACAGCGAGTAGCCCCAGGCGGTGCCGCGGGCGGTGCCGTAGATCCGGATATACCGTCCGGTGGCACCCAGTGCCGTGTGGTCGTCGGTGCCACCGTCGGCGCCGGTCACCGTCCGCGCCGTCGTCCAGGTGCTGCCGTTGGCCGACGTCTGGATCTGGTACGCCGAGCCGTACGCCGCCTCCCACGTCAGCCGCACGCGGTCGATGGCGTACGACTGGCCGAGGTCGACCTGGATCCACTGCGGGTCGGAGAACTGGCTCGACCACCGGGTCGTGGTCGACGCGTCCACCGCCGCCGAGGCCGGGTAGGCGTCGGACTCGACACTCGACGCGGTCGCCGGCTTGTTCAGCGCGAGGTTGGTCCCGGTCGACGGGCCGCCCGCGGTGAACGTGAAGGAGTCGACGTTGAACAGCGTCGCACCGGTGCCGCCGGTGAACACCAGGTAGAGCGGCGCGGACCCGCTCGGCGGCGTCACCGTGCCGGTCACGTCCACGTACGTGTCCAGCGAGCCCGTCGGCGCCACCGTCGCCGTGCCGACCACGGTGCCGGTCGCCGACCCGGAGCGGAGCGTGATCGTGCCGCCACCGCCGGCCGCCGCCGACACGCGGGCACTGAACCCGCCCGCCCCGGCGAGGTAGTAGGGCGAGAACGAGATCCAGTCGCCGTTGCTGACGTTGCCGACCGCGCTGCCGCCCTGGGCGGCGGACGCCGCGACGACGCTGACGCCCTGCTGCGCGGTGAAGTGCTCCGCCTGTCGCAGCCGGGGCTGGAGCACGACCTGCGGGGCGTTGACCGCCGTCGTCGAGCCCGGCGGCGTGTAGGCGGCGTTGATGATCCCGAAGATGTTGGCCGACGTGTCGTGCTCGCCGTCGACCGTCGTCTGGATCGTCCCCGAGCAGCCGTTGACGTTGGTGATCGGGTGGCCGTGCGAGTCGTGCCCGAGCACGTAGCTCACCTGGACCCGCGAGCAGTCGACCGACGGGTTGGCCGGGTCGGTCACCGTGACGGTGAACGGCACCTGGTCGCCGAAGCTGAACAACCGGCCCTGCTCCGGCACCGTGACCGTCACCGTCGGCCCGCCCACCGTGACCACCACGCTGGCCGTCGCCGTGCGTCCGCCGCTGTCGCGGACGGTCAGCGTCGCCGTGTACTGCCCGTTGGCGGTGTACGTGTACGACGCGTTCGCGGTCGTGGCGTCGGTCGACCCGTTGGTGGTGAAGTCCCACGCGTAGGTGATCGGGTCGCCGTCCGGGTCGACGGTGCCGGCGGAGGAGAACTGCACGGTCAGCGGCGCGGTGCCGCCGGTCGGGTTCGCCGCCGCGACCGCGACGGGCGGCCGGTTGCCGCCGGTGACCCGGTACTCGATCCGGTACACCGCCGAGTTGGCGTCGCCGCCGAACCAGCCGGTGCCGTAGTCGAGCACGTAGAGCGCGCCGTCGGGCCCGAACTCGTAGTCCATCACCTGCGTGCCGGTCCACGGGAAGTTCGCGATGGTGCCGACCCCGCCGCTCGCGGTGATGCTGATCGTCTTGATCCAGCGGCGGCCGAACTCGGTGGCGAACAGCTTCCCGTCGTACGACGGCGGGAACTTGACGTCCGAGTTCAGGGACGCGCTGTAGCGGTAGACGGCGCCGCCCATCGGCGACAGGCTGCCGCAGCAGATCCCCGGCGGGTCCTGCCCGCCGCCGTACGGCAGCCACGCGGCCCGGGACGGTGGCAGCGTGGTCTGGCCGGTGTTGTTGCGCGAGTTGTTCGTCGGCCCGCCGGCGCAGTTGAACGGCCCGGCCGACGGCCCGCTCGGGAACGTGTACTCGTGGTACGGCGTGTTGTAGTTCGAGCAGTACGGCCAGCCGTAGAAGCCCGGCTGGGTGATCCGCTCGAACGCCACCGTGCCGGCCGGCCCGCGGTTCGGGTCGGCGGTACCCGCGTCCGGCCCGTAGTCACCGAGGTAGACGACGCCGGTCGCCTTGTCCACGCTCATCCGGAACGGGTTGCGGAAGCCCATCGCGTAGATCTCGGGCTTGGTGTTCGGCGTGCCCGGCGCGAACATGTTGCCCGCCGGGATCGTGTAGCCGCCGCCCGCCGACGGCTTGATCCGCAGCACCTTGCCGCGCAGGTCGTTGGTGTTGCCGGAGGTGCGCTGCGCGTCGAACGCCGGGTTGCGGTCGGGCCGCTCGTCGATCGGCGCGTAGCCGGCCGAGTCGAACGGGTTGGTGTCGTCCCCTGTGGACAGATAGAGGTTGCCGGCCGCGTCGAAGTCGATGTCGCCGCCGACGTGGCAGCACTGGCCGCGGCTGGCCGGCACGTCCAGGATCGTCACCGCCGACGCCGGGTCGATCGTGTTGTCCGCCCGCACGGTGAACCGGGCCAGCCGGTTGACGCCGTCGAAGGGTGCGAACTGCGCCGGCGTGCCGGTGGCCGGCGCGTCACCGGCCGGTGTGGACAGCGGTGGTGCGTAGTAGAGGTAGACCCACCGGTTGGTCGCGAAGTTCGGGTCCTCCTTGATGCTCTGCAGGCCCTCCTCGTCGTGGGTGTAGACGGGAAGGGTCAGCGCCACCTTGGTGTTGCCGGCCGCGTCGGTGTGCCGGACGACGCCGTCGCGGGAGGTGTGCAGCACACCCCGGTCGGGGAGCACCGTCAGGCCCATCGGCTCGCCGGTCTCGGCCACCCCCTTGGCGAGGGTCACCTGGGAGAAGCTGCCGGGCGGGTCGACCGGGCCGCCGCCGCAGGAGCCGGTGCCCTGCGCGGCGTACCGGATGCCGCCGAGCAGGTGCGTGCGGAAGTTGGCCTCGGTGTAGCTGCCCTGCGTGTGGCCCATGCCGGTGTACCAGCTGCGGCCGCCGTCGTACGCGCGGCACCAGGCGATCGGGTGGTCGCCCATCCCGCCGCCCGAGTACGTCGACTCGTCGAGGTTGGCCAGCACGTGCACGCTCGACCGCGGGTTGGTGCGGTAGCTGTACCACTCGTCGGTGCGGACCCAGGTGGCCGGCAGCCCCGCCGTGGACGGGTGGGTGGTGTCCTCGATCCGCACGGTCGCCTGCTGGATCGCCGGGTGCTGCTGGAACCAGGCGCCGACCAGGTTCCCGTACCACGGCCAGTCGTACTCGGTGTCGGCCGCGGCGTGCACACCCGCGAAGCCGCCGCCGGCGCGGATGTACCGCTCGAACGCCGCCTGCTGGGTGGCGTTGAGCACGTCGCCGGTCGTGGAGAGCCAGACGACCGCCTGGAACCGGGCGAGGTTGGCGTCGGTGAACGCGCTCGCGTCCTCGGTCGCCTCGACGGTGAAGTTGTTCTGCGTGCCCAGTTGCTGGATCGCGGCGATGCCCGCCGGGATCGAGTCGTGCCGGAACCCCGCCGTCTTGCTGAAGACGAGGACGGAGAAGTCGGCCGCCAGGGCCGGACTCGCCGGGACGGTGAGGCCGGCCAGCACGAGGGCGACGCAGAGCAGCGCTCTGCGCAACATGATCCGCCTTTCTGGATGGGACGGTCCGAAAGACGTGCGCCGACCACGCCGTGATCGATCGGGAGACGCCGATGTCACCCGGTCGTGACGACCACGATGGCCGATAGAGCGCTCTCCGTCAATCCCTTGTCATCAGCGGACGCCCGAGGACGGCCACGACCAGGAGGAGGAGCGGCAGCAGCGGTACGGCCCAGCGGAGGTGTCCGAGCAGGACGGCCGCGAGTACGGCCCCGGCGCTCAGCGCCGCGAGCTGGCCCACGGCCGCGGCCCGGTTGCCCCGGCGGCCCGCCAGCAGGTCCTGCAGGGCCGCGGTCAGCGTGCCGGTGAAGTAGGTCGTGGACTCGCGCAGGCGGAGGGCGTACACGCTCTGGACGCCCATCCCGACCGCCGCCGCGGCGAGCAGCGACAGCGACAGGGC
>Ga0164243_10009174_pt1 | contig 14440 bp, 9 predicted proteins | sample OricompcompostOP_FD_108781 | JGI IMG/M metagenome (GOLD analysis project Ga0164243, IMG submission 108781) | Organic Plus compost microbial communities from Emeryville, California, USA - Original compost - Organic plus compost (OP) | ecosystem: Engineered > Solid waste > Mixed feedstock >... | reverse complement strand
CCGTATCATAATACAATTCTTCATTTCGCGGGGAACATTGTTTTTTGTTGAATTTCGTGTAGTCGATAAAGTTATATCAACACATTATAAACATGCAATCTGTTTATAGAGCTATAAATATTTTTTTCAAACCCGGCGGTAGTAATTATCACCGGGTTTATTTTTTTTGATATATTAATAGAAATATCCAGTGAAGTTCTTAATAATTTAAAAGGGAACAAAGCGGAACGTTTTTTGTTAAGAGTACATAAATTTTTAATCCCATGCGCCTATTTTTGATCACCGCCTTTTTCCTGTTGCCATTGGGCATCTTGGCTCAAGACCTTAAACCTGGATTTGATCCGCAAGAGTATTTATCAGCCTTAAAATTGCCGGAAAGAGAAGATAGTTTGGATAATGAGAAAGATTACAACGGGTACAAATTTTTGTACTTGTCACCGGAAGTAGGATTGTTTAACCGGTGGTCTCTTTGGGAACGTAAGAGTGATGGTGTGATCGTGATTAAAATCAGGGGAACGGTTCCGAAGAATGAAAGCTGGTTGGCAAATTTTTATGCCGCGATGATCCCCGCTATTGGAAGTTTGCAATTTGATGATACTACGCGGTTCGATTACCAGTTGGCGGCGCCCGGTACCAAGGCGTATGTTCATACAGGTTGGACAGTGGCATTGGGTTACATGGCGCCTACGATAGTATCTAAGCTACTTGAGCAATACAGCGCTGGGAAAAGATCATTTATAATTTTAGGTCACAGCCAAGGAGGAGCGATTGCATTCTTGCTGAGATCATATCTATATTATAATAAGAAAATCCCCAGGGATATTACAATTAAAACCTATTGTAGTGCAGCGCCCAAGCCGGGAAATTTGAATTACGCTTATGACTTTGACTTTATCACCCGCGGCGGTTGGGCATTGCGAGTGGTAAATACTGCCGACTGGGTACCTGAAACGCCTTTTTCTTTGCAAACATTAAAGGATTTCAACGATGTTAGCATTTTTATGAACGTTAAACCGAGACTGAAAGAATTGAACTTTTTTGTTCGGCTATATGCCAAATCTGTTTATAACAAGATGAACCGTACTACGAAAAGGTCGCGGAGGCGATTTAACAGGATCCTTGGCCATAGGGTGTACACGTTAATAAAGAAAACGCTACCGAATTTTAAGGAACCGGAATATGCTAACTCCCATAATTACATGCTCGCCGGCGTACCGGTTGTTTTATTTGCCGATGGGGAATACTTCAAAAAGTTTCCGTTTGACGGCAAAAACGTATTTGTTCACCACGCTTTCGAGCCGTATGAATATTTAGTTGAAAAGTATTATGGACACCGGTGATGAGCCCAGTGTTATTACAGGTTATTATTGAAAGTGTCTCCCTGGCGGATATCCCCGGTTTCATAACCTTTCTTAAACCAATACATACGCTGTTCGGAAGTGCCGTGAGTGAAGGCATCAGGAACAACGTAACCTTGGGATTCTTTCTGTAAACGGTCATCCCCGATAGCATTGGCAGCGGTAAGCGCTTCGTCGATATCCCCGGGCTCAAGTACATCTTTCATTTTTTGATCGTAATGCGCCCAAAGCCCGGCGTAAAAGTCAGCCTGGAGCTCCAGGCGAACGGAAAGCTTGTTATAATCTGTTTCGCTCAATTGTTGCCTCAGTTCTTGAACTTTCCTGCTGGTGCCTAGTAAATTCTGTACGTGGTGACCAACTTCATGGGCTACCACGTAAGCCATGGCAAAGTCGCCGGGCGCTTGGAAGCGATCCTTTAACTCTTGATAAAAAGACAAATCAATATATAATTTTTCATCCGCGGGACAGTAAAACGGCCCGCTAGCGCTGGATGCGCCACCGCAAGCTGATTGAACATTGCCGGTAAACAATACCATGGTCGGCGCTTGGTAGCTGCGGTTCATCTCGGAGAATATTTGTGACCAAACATCTTCTGTATCAGCTAAAACCACTTTGACGAAATCGGCTAATTGCTGCTCTTCCTGGGAAATTACATGCTGGTTATTTTGTGTAGTTCCCGTGTTGGAGTTTAACAGCTGGGAAGGATCTCCTCCCATAAAGTAGACGATAATAGCGATGACAACGGTTAAAATTCCGCCACCAACAACCATTCCGCCACCTTTGCCCCTGCGATCATCAACATTATCGCTCATACGACGGCCAGACCATTTCATAAGAATAAATTTTAGGGTAAAAATGTACAATTATAAACAGTAATAAAGATATCAAAGTTTGTGAATAAGCAAGTTATATAAAAATAGAGGCCGGGTAAAAACCCGGCCCGGTCGAAGGTTACAACAAAATCTAAACCTGCTTATTTAGAAGAATCTTTAATTATATCTTGATAATGGCTATATATTCATAGCAGCCATCACGGAATGATCTTTGGTTTCTAGTTGGGAGCTGCCCATCAGGAATTCGTCTACTTTCCTAGCACATTCACGGCCTTCGCTGATAGCCCAAACAACTAGCGATTGTCCCCGGCGCATATCTCCCGCTGCAAAAACCTTTGGAATCGAAGTTTGATAGCTTTTTTCCGTGGCTTTCACATTCCCGCGATCATCCAGCTCTACGCCCAGGTTTTCCAATAAACCATCGTGCTGGGGGTGCAAAAAGCCCATGGCTAATAAAACAAGATCACAAGGAATTTCCCTTTCAGAACCGGGAACTTCCGTAAACCTAGCCGGTTTGCCATCTTGGGAAGCCGTCCATTGTAAGTCTACAATTACTAGGCCTTTTAACGTCCCTTCACTATTTCCAACGAATGACTTGGTAGCAATGGCCCATTGACGCGCAGCTCCTTCCTCGTGAGAAGTACTGGTCTTCAGGATCATCGGGTAAGTAGGCCAAGGCATGTAAGCGGTGCGAGATTCCGGAGGTTTCGGCATCAACTCAATCTGTGTGATGGACTTGGCGCCGTGCCTGTTGGAAGTTCCCACGCAATCGGAGCCGGTATCACCGCCGCCGATTACCACGACATGTTTATCATTTGCCAGTAATTCGAATCCTTCAACTGGGCGTTCGGACACCCGTTTATTCTGCTGTTTCAGGAAATCCATCGCGAAATGAACACCTTTCAGTTCACGACCCGGCACGGTTAAATCGCGGGGAATCGTACTACCGCCAGCCAATACAACCGCGTTGTATTCACGGAGCAGGTCATTAACACTAACGTTAACACCCACGTTCGCATTGCATTGGAAGGTAATTCCCTCATCTTCCATTAACTTAACGCGCCTATCGATGATCCATTTTTCCAATTTAAAATCAGGGATACCGTAGCGGAGTAATCCACCGGGAGCATCATCCCTTTCGAAGACGGTAACGGTATGGCCTGCATAATTTAATTGCGCCGCAGCCGCTAATCCCGCGGGGCCTGAGCCAACTACAGCTACCTTTTTGCCGGTTCTCACCCTGGGAGTTTTAGCTTGAACCAAGCCTTTATCAAATGCAATCTCGATAATGTGTTTTTCAATTTCCTCGATAGCTACCGGGGGTTGATTGATGCCAAGCACGCAAGCGCTTTCGCAGGGAGCCGGGCATATTCTACCTGTAAATTCGGGAAAATTATTGGTAGATGAAAGTATTTCGTAAGCTTCTTGCCAATCTTTTCTATAAACCGCATCATTAAACTCCGGGATCACGTTGCCCAGGGGGCAGCCGCTATGACAGAACGGTACACCGCAGTTCATGCAACGTGCCGACTGTTCATTCAGCGTATTATCAGGAAAACGTTGAACAAATTCTTTATAGTGAGAAATCCTGCTTGTCGGAACCTCTTTGCTAGGGTAAACGCGTGTAAACTCTAAGAATCCTGTAGGTTTGCCCATTTCAAATCTTTTTTAAATGATCAATGCTTTTAACTCAATGCCTTATGCTTTCTGCGCTTGTTCGGCCACTTTCGACTTGCTGAGCACGGCTTTGTACTCCTTGGGGAATACTTTCACGAAGTATCTCAATTGACCTTCCCAATCTTTCAGCAAGAACTTGGCAACACTGCTGTTGGTATAAGCATGATGCTTTGTTACCAGGTCATGCAGGAGCGCATTATCTTCGGCTGTAAGCGGATCAATATCTACCATCTCCTTATTGCAGCGATTTTCGAAATTGCCTTTCACATCGTAAACGTAAGCGATACCACCGCTCATACCGGCGCCGAAATTGAACCCGGTTTGACCGAGGATGATGGCCCGCCCGCCTGTCATATATTCACAAGCATGGTCCCCGGTGCCTTCTACCACCACGGTAGCGCCCGAGTTACGAACACAGAATCTTTGACCGGCCCGTCCGCGGATGAAGGCTTCACCGGAAGTGGCGCCATAGAAGGCAACGTTTCCGGCGATGATATTATCTTCAGCTTTAAAAGAGCTTTCTGTTCTTGGATAAACGATCAGTTTAGCGCCGGAAAGACCTTTACCGAAATAGTCATTGGCCTCGCCTTCCAACTCCAGGGTAACACCCTTGGTATTGAAAGCGCCGAAACTCTGTCCTGCCGAACCGATGAATTTAAAGTGAATGGTATCCTCCGGCAATCCTTCAGACTTATAAATCTTGGAGATTTCATTCGATAAAATGGTGCCGATCGTACGATCCGTATTTTTCACCGTGAACTCTTGGAAGACCCTGGTTTTCTTTTCCAAAGCAGGTTTGGCCGCTTTGAGTAATTTCCAGTCGATTACTTCGCTGATACCGTGATCCTGTTCCTCTTGCTTATACAAGGGCACGTTTTCAGCGGGTTCTTTGAAGAGGATCGGTTTGAGGTCGAGGTGTTTATATTTCCAGTGATTTACATCATCACGTAATTGCAAGGTATCTACTTGGCCAACCATTTCGTTGATGGATTTGAAACCAAGTTCGGCCATAATTTCCCTTAACTCTTGCACGATGAATTGGAAGAAGTTAACCACATGTTGCGGGTCGCCGTTGAATCTTTTCCTTAATTCCGGATCTTGCGTAGCAACACCGACAGGACAAGTATTCAGGTGACATTTACGCATCATGATACAACCTTCTACCACGAGCGCGGCAGTAGCTACGCCCCATTCTTCGGCGCCGAGTAAGGTTGCGATCGCGATATCGCGACCAGTTTTTAACTGGCCATCGGTTTGAACGGTAACACGGCCACGTAATTTATTTTTAACAAGTGTTTGATGTGTTTCTGCTAATCCCAATTCCCAAGGTAAACCGGCATGTTTGATAGAACTCAATGGCGAAGCACCTGTACCGCCATCATGACCCGCGATGAGAATCACATCGGCATGAGCCTTGGCCACACCCGCGGCGATAGTGCCGACGCCTGCTTTAGAAACCAATTTCACAGAGATGCGCGCCTCGCGGTTCGCATTTTTCAGATCGTAGATCAATTGCGCCAGGTCCTCGATAGAGTAAATATCGTGATGCGGAGGAGGCGATATCAAGCCGACACCCGGTGTTGAGTGGCGCACTTTCGCGATCCAATCATCTACTTTATGCCCCGGTAATTGCCCGCCTTCGCCGGGTTTCGCTCCCTGGGCCATTTTAATTTGTAGCTCATCAGCATTGGTAAGATAATAGCTGGTAACCCCGAAGCGACCTGAAGCTACCTGCTTGATAGCGGAGCGCATGGAATCGCCGTTAGGCAATAACTGGTAGCGGATCTCATCTTCACCGCCTTCGCCCGTATTACTTTTCGCACCGATACGGTTCATCGCGATAGCAAGGGTAGAATGCGCTTCATGGGAGATGGAGCCAAAACTCATTGCCCCGGTAGCGAAGCGTTTGAAGATGCTCTCAGCAGGCTCTACCTGGTCTACCGGGATCGGTTGACGGTTTCTCTTGAAAGTGAATAAGCTCCTTAAAGTGCAGGCTTTTTCGCTTTGATCATTTACCGTCTTCGCATATTTTTTATAAATATTATAATCGTTCTGGCGGGTTGCAAACTGCAACAGGTGAATCGATTGAGGGTTGAAGAGATGGAATTCCCCTTTTCGTTTCCATTGGTAAACACCCCCTTCGGTTAACCTTACTACGGGCGTTTCCTTGCGACCGAAACCCATTTCATGCTTAGCGAGTGCTTCGCGGGCGATCTCGTCCAAGCCGATACCTTGAATCCTGGAAACAGCCCCGGTGAAGTATTTATCAACCGTAAGTTTATTAATCCCCAGTATCTCGAATATTTGGGCGCCCTGGTAAGATTGTAAAGTAGAAATCCCCATCTTGGAGAATACTTTAAACAAACCTTCACAAACCGCCTTGATATAATTCTTCTTCAGTTTATCTACATCGAGCTCAGTTTGTAATTTGCCATTCAGGCGCATATTGCGGATGGTGCTGAGCGCCAAGTAAGGGTTGATGGCAGTAGCGCCGAAACCGAGCAAGCAAGCAAAATGGTGTACCTCCCAAACATCACCGGCTTCCACGATCAAACCAACTTGTCCGCGGTAGCCTTTGCGGATCAGGTGGTGATGCACTGCGGAAGCGGCAAGTAAAGAAGGAATGGCGGCATGTTCGCTATCCAGCGCACGATCGGAAAGGATCAGTACTTCGAAGCCATCTTCCACAGCATCTACCGCGTAGCGGCATAAACGGGCGATCGCTTTTTCCAGCGATCCCGGTTTGCCATCGGCACGGAAGTAAGTATGTAAGGTTTTAGCCTGGAATATTCCGGTATCGATACTGCGGATCTTTTCTAGTTCATAATTTGTCAGGATCGGGTGGCGTAAGGCCAAGCCGTGGCAATGAAGCGGATCTTCATCCAACAGGTTGCCGTTATTTCCGACATAAGTTGCCAAGCTCATCACCAGCCTTTCCCTGATTGGGTCAATCGGCGGGTTGGTAACCTGGGCAAACAGTTGTTTGAAATAACTGGAAAGGTGCTGTGGTTCTTCGCTCAGAACGGCCAAAGGAACATCCGTGCCCATGGAGCCGATCGGCTCTTTACCGGTAGTAGCCATAGGGCCGATGATATTACTCAAATCTTCGGTGGAGTAACCGAAAGCCCTTTGGTATTTGAAGATTTGTTCCTGTTCCAAGTGCGTATAAGTAACCCTTGGCTCAGACAATTCTTCAAGGCGTATCTTGTACTTATTCAGCCATTCGGCGTAAGGTTGTTGAGAGCAGATTTTTTCTTTCAGCTCTTCATCACCGATGATACAACCTTGTTCCATATCTACGACAAACATTTTACCGGGCTGTAAGCATCCGGTTTGTTTGATTTTAGCTGGATCAAGCGGTAATACGCCGGCCTCGGAAGCCATTACAACGTAATCATCCGTAGTAACAGCAAAGCGGGAAGGACGTAAACCGTTTCTATCCAGGGTGGCGCCGATGATCTTTCCATCCGTAAATGAAATAGATGCCGGGCCATCCCAGGGTTCCATGATCGAAGCATGGTACTCATAGAAAGCCTTCTTAACAGGATCCATATCCTCGTTGCCATCCCAGGCTTCGGGGATGAGCATCATCATTACATGCGGTAAGGAACGACCTGTTAATGTTAATAGTTCTACTACATTATCCAAACAAGCGGAGTCAGATTGCCCGTCTTCGACGATCGGGGTCAGCATTTCCATTTCTTCGGCGGTGAAATACTTGGAAATAAAGCTTTTTTCACCGGCGCGAAGCCAGTTTAGATTTCCTTTAAGCGTGTTGATTTCCCCATTATGGGCGATAAAACGGTAAGGATGCGCCAGGCGCCAGGAAGGGAAGGTATTAGTGGCAAAGCGGCTATGTATTAAGCCGAAAGCAGATACCATCCTTTCGTCACTGAGATCTTGGTAATAATGACGCACCTGGTAGGTGGTCAATTGTCCTTTGTATATGATTGTCCTGCTGGAAAAAGAACAGATATAAAAGTCAGCTTTGTCTTTCGGTACGCTACATCTCACCGTTTTGGTGATATAATTGCGCAGCACGAATAATTTGCGTTCAAATTCTTCCGTATCGGTAATATGATATGGGCAAGCGATGAATACTTGCTCGATTTCCGGTTCAACGGAGAGGGCCGTTTCCCCGATACCATCTGGCCTGACGGCAACTTTGCGGTAACCGAGTATTTCGAGACCAACTTTTTCGGCGCAGCGGGCGATGATTTCCCTACATTCTTCGCGCCAGCGCGGCTCTTTAGGGAAAAAGATCATACCTACACCATATTTACCGGCATCCGGAAGGCGGATACCTAATTGAAGGCATTCAGCATAGAAAAATTCATGAGGTATTTGTATCAGTATACCTGCGCCATCGCCGGTGGTGATTTCACAACCACAAGCTCCCCGGTGTTCCATATTTTCCAACATGGTTAGCGCGTCTTTAATTACCTGGTGCGATTTACGACCTTTAATATGGGCGGCAAAGCCGATACCACAAGCATCGTGTTCAAACTCCTGGCGGTACAATCCTTGCATTTGGCTCACATCACGCATGGGCAAAAGTTTATTTCGTGGTTTTAATTGGACATACTACTCCCCAACTGGGCATAGCCTACCCCGCGATAAAAATATTTACCGATATTGTCTTGGGAATGGTTTAAAGATACTAAAGGAATGCAAGAAAATTTGCATAAAAGTTTGTTTTATGCAAAAAATTTAGAAAAACATAAAAATTAACCTCTTGAAATTGAATTTTTACGAATATTAAAAGCCAGAATTATGCAAATTTTGTCATTTAGGCATATTATTAGAAATTTTCAATAAAAATTGAAAGAAAATTTAAGGGATATCAAAAAAGGGGGAGGAAATAAAAATATATCGGCGTGTAGAGATAAGGTATGCCTTATCTCTACACGCGGCATTATTCGAAATAAAAATATACTCTGCCACCATGGGCTGCCACTTTCAATGGTGCGCTCGGGAAACTTTCGTGTTGTAAACGATCCATCGCCGTTAATATATAGATATATTGTTGCCCGCTTTGATAAGCCGTGTCCAGGAAAACCGGGTCGGGCATTTGCGGGACAACGCTCAATATCTTCGTCGCATCGTTCAAATTGAGGGGTTCATTCGGTTTGAACTTATATAAAACATACTGGCGTGTTCTATGTGAAGTATCATCATCCGCCCAATGTATTTCCAAACCATTGTCTTTTTCGAAAGCATCGATAAAATACGGGGAGAACGGCGCTTTGCCACCCAGCCAAGGCATTTCGGGCACGAGTGCCGGGGTTTTAAATAAATGGTTTTGGAAAGTATCTACGATGCCTAATGGATTATTTGCGAATGATTTAGCGCTAAAAAACATGCTACCTTCTACATGGGGTAAATTCCTGTTAGTAAGCACTTGGCGGGGCAACTCGTAGGGGTCGCTCCAGGCGGCATTGCTTTTTAAACGGTAAGCCCCGTGGCCGATATAGACATGTTTGCCGTAAGCATGGTCATTCCACCAGTTTACCAAAACTTGGTAGCCTACTAACCGGTGACCAAACTCCCAATATAATTGCGGTGTTACATAATCGATCCAACCTTTTTTGAGCCATTTCAACACATCGGCATATAAATCATCGTAATTGGTTTGTCCACCCCGTGTTTGCGAACCTTCGGGGTCGCGGTCAATGTTACGCCAAACACCGAAGGGGGAGATACCGAATTTCACATAGGGCTTTTCCGCCTTGATGACTTGGCTGAGCATTTGAATAATGGTATCCACGTTGTGCCTGCGCCAATCGTCCTGCCGCATACCATTTCCATATTTACGATAAGAATTATAATCCGGGAAATCTTTGCCGGGAATGCGGTAAGGGTAGAAATAATCATCGAAGTGTACCGCATCGATATCGTATCTTTTAACTACATCCTTGATTACCTGGGTCACATAGTCACGTACTTCGGGAATCCCCGGGTCAAAATATTTCGTGTCACCATATGTCACGAACCATTCCGGGTGCAAACGGGTAATATGATTAGAAGCGATGCTACTCCGGCGCGTATTAAATACGGCTCGGTAAGGGTTGAACCAGGCATGAAACTCCATGCCGCGTTTGTGGGCTTCGGTAATGGCAAAAGCCAGCGGATCATAATAGGGGTTCGGTGCCTGGCCTTGCCTGCCGGTGAGGTATTCTGACCAAGGCTCGAAAGGGGAAAAATAAAAAGCATCTGCCACAGGCCTCACTTGTAAGACAACGGCATTCATACCCATGCGTTTCTGGGCGTCCAGGAGATCAATTAATTCCTGCTGTTGTTGTTGAGAAGGCAAACCCTTCCTGGAAGGCCAGTCTATATTTTCCACCGTGGCAATCCAAACTGCCCTTAATTCGCGCTTGGGAGGTTTTTGTGCGAATAAATTACAGCAGAAGGAAAGCAGGCATATTCCAATTATGATACGCTTCGCCATCAAAAATACTTTACAATAATTCTATCAGCCCCGGTATTTCCGGGGCCACATTACAACTTTTTTATTCCAATTTCATTTAATAGGAGGGGAATATATAGGAACGGTAATATACATTAAATCGTATATACCCAAGAAATTCACATGATTTTCCAAGACCCGTTGTTCACCAATAAATCGGCCAAACTTAGCAGGATTTTACCAATTACTATACCTTACGACCTAAATACTGGGAATAATCCGGTAATATAACTTCATATTCCTGGTGAATCAAGGGAGAAGTCAGCAGGAAATCAGCAGAAGCGCGGTTGCTCGCCATAGGGATGTTCCATACGACACCTAATCTCAACAAAGCCTTGATATCCGGATCATGCGGCAGAGCTTCCATCGGATCCCAGAAGAAAATGATTACATCCAGTTTCCCTTCTGCCACCATGGCGCCGATTTGCTGATCCCCACCGAGCGGACCGCTGAGCAGTTTGCGGACGGGCGTATCTAGATGTTCTTCTATAAGTTTCCCGGTGGTGCCGGTACCGTAAAGCTCGTGCCTACTTAAAACAGTCTTGTTGTAAATAGCCCATTCGAGCATTTCGGCTTTTTTATGGTCATGCGCGATTAAAGCTATGCGCTTGCGCTTTTGAAGAGTCTTGGTTTGTTGCATATTACAAAAATAACAATCGTATTCGTCATTCATAATGACACAAATTGATATAATTTTGTTTCTCTATAAATAAAAACTATAAGTTAATTGTAAAATTCAATGGATCGGGTCGGTATAATTTCGGTCTTTGTGCGGAAGAATCGTTAAATTTGCGGGAGAAAATTATTTAAAATGATTAAAACTGGCAATCCAATTATCAGTATTTATACGGAAATGACGCCCAATCCGGAGACGATGAAGTTTGTGGCCAACAAATTATTGTACCCGCAAAAATCCATCGATTTCCCTACGGCAGCCAGCGCAGCACCATCTCCATTGGCCTCCGAATTGTTTACATTCCCATTTATCAGGGGTGTATTCATCTGTAGTAATTTTGTTACTTTGACAAAAACAGCGGATACCGAGTGGAATGATGTCATCCCCACGATCAAAGCGTTTTTGAAAGAATTTTTAGAAGATAACCGCGCAGTTATTAACGAAGAAGAGATAGAAGAGAAACAACCCGTTTTAAGTGGTGATGAGAGCGACGTGGTAAAAAGAATCAAGGAATTATTGGAGAATTATGTTGCCCCTGCCGTTGAAATGGACGGTGGTGCCATTCAATTCAAAGATTATAACGACGGCATCGTGAAACTGGCTTTGCAAGGTTCTTGCAGTGGTTGCCCTTCTTCCATGATTACCTTGAAAAACGGTATCGAGGGCATGATGAAGCGCATGATCCCCGAAGTGAAGGAAGTGGTAGCAGAAGCTGAATAAGCAGTAGTTTTCTTATCAAATACTTGAAGCGTCCCGCATAATTTTGCGGGGCGCTTTTTTATTGAGAACTTTTCTTTCTTAGCTTTACAACTCCTTAATCAATCTCTGATATGAAATTGCTTGGTTTTTCGCTTGGCATGAGTTGCCTGTTTTTCGCTACAAGCTTGAAAGCGCAAATTAAAATTTCTCCCGGTGCAGAAGGCGCCATTATTACCTATGCTACGCTTAGCAACGGTAAACCTGCGCGGGGCGCTAAAACGATCGTGACCGTAGTTAAAGGGAAAGCAGCTATCCGTTCTTCGCGCGGCGGTAATAGCAGGGAAAGTCAATGGATAGATTATAATACAAAAACGGTTTACCAGGTATTGGAACTGGATCAAGGGGAGCGTTTTGCCTGGGCTAGACCGTTTGCCGGGTTTAACCAGCCGGAATTGCTAAACGGCACAGAAATGGTTGCCGGCATCCCTTGTAAAAAGGCGAAGTTTAATATCAATTCCAATACGGTCGAAGTTTGGTACAATGATCAATATAAAATCAAAGCTACACCCAATTTTACGGTTGGGGCAGACCTAGGGCTTATCGTGAAGATGGTTAGGAATGGAAACTACGAACAACAGATCGTTTCTATCAATACAACTTCGGTGAATGCCGACTCCTTAAGCTGGCCGAAAAGCTTCGGAAGCATCGTGGATGAACCGACATACATGGAGCGCCTCATCAGTAGCCGCTTTAAAACAATTGATATTTTTAAGGAGGAACAGGTTTCATGGGGTAATAAAATAAATAACCCGGAAGGTGAGGTGATGAATCAAACGTATCATTTTGCCGGGGGAACGGTTATCGCGAAGAAGGTGCATTTGCCTGAAATCAAAAACGGAACATCACTGTTTGCTAAACTTACCCAGCATTCAAACGGCGATGCATATGATAGGACAGGCTCCGTGTTCGTGATCCCGATGGATCATTCACAGGACTTTTTACAAGCCTTGGAAAAGGGCATTCAACATATTCCATCTTTCAAAGGCAGGAATGGGAAGACTTACCAGGGCATGATAGCAACAGAAAATTATTCACCGGTATTAGAGCTGATGCGCTTTTTTACACCCTTTGGCGTCAAGCATTTTAACGATAGGGTCAAGATAAAAGGATACCATTGGGCTGATTCGGCAGTTTATAAACAGGAGATTACCGAACTAGCGCCTGCCCTGCAAGGGGATGTTTGGATATGCGTTTTCATTGGCAATTATGATAAAGGCGGGCATACAGTAAGCCTGGAATTGAATTATTATCCCGGTTGGGGCGATGGAGATGCCTCTAAAAAATACTGGTTGCAACCGATTTTCAATACTACCAACGTGATGGAAATGGCCGGGCAGGAATACGGCACTTTATTCGACCGGGATTCATTGACCGTAACGGTTGATATACCCGAAGGGCTAAAAAATATTTCATTGAGATATATTACTACCGGCCACGGCGGTTGGGGTGGCGGAGATGAATTTAACCCCAAGGAAAATCAAATTTTCGTAGATGGGGAAAGGGTTTACCGCTTTGTTCCGTGGAGGGAAGATTGTGCTACTTACAGAACACTAAACCCGGTTTCGGGTAACTTCGGCAACGGCCTTTCTTCCAGCGACCTGAGTCGATCCAACTGGTGCCCCGGCACCTTGACCTTGCCTGTAACTATTTATTTACATGATTTGCAACCCGGTAAACATACTTTTAAAGTTGCCATCCCGCTTGGAAAACCGGAAGGCACGAGTTTCAGTGCGTGGAATGTTAGCGGCGTGCTGAAAGGGGAATTTACGAACGCAGCAGGGGATACAAAATAATATGGAAACGATCTTTCAACAGTTATTAGATAACCTGCAACATATCACTTGGCTGGAGGTCATTGCCGTGGTATTCGGAATTATCAGCGTATTTTGTTCGAAGGCGAACAGCGTTTGGGTGTACCCGACTGGTTTGGTTAGCACGGGTATTTATGCTTACATGTTGGCATTGGATGATTTCAAGTTATACGGTGAAGCCACTTTGAACGTGTATTATTTTGTTATGAGTGTTTACGGTTGGTATCACTGGACGCGCAAGAAAGGGCAAGAAGATACCGTTACCGTGAGCTGGACCAGTAAGCAGGAAATGCTTATTGCAATTGCTATTTCGGTAGTTGGATGGGGGATATTTTATTATTTATTAAGTAATTATTCGGCCTCCGATGTTCCTATTTTCGATGCTTTTGTTTCGGCTACCGCCTGTAGTGGCATGTGGCTGTTAGCAAGACGGAAAATAGAGAACTGGATATTTTTGAATATCTCTAATTTAGTGGCTATCCCGTTATTTGTACATAAAAAATTAGTACTTACTGCTGTATTGACGGTGATCCTGTTCGTAGTGGCGATCTATGGATATTTAAATTGGAAAAAGATTTACCGGCAGTCATTGGCATCGGGGCATTGAGCTATATAAAAAATTGCAATTGAAAAGATTTGTTGTCATAGGCTCTGAATCAACAGGGAAAAGTACATTGAGCCAGCAGTTGGCAAAGCATTACCAAACGGCTTGGGTTCCCGAATTTGCGAGGGGATACCTGGAGCAAATTGATCGCCCGTATGAAGAGGAGGATCTGTTGGAAATCGCCAAGGGACAATTAGCATTAGAAGATGATAAAGCCACATCTGCCGATAAACTTTTGATTTGTGATACGGAT
>Ga0164243_10009173_pt1 | contig 14441 bp, 6 predicted proteins | sample OricompcompostOP_FD_108781 | JGI IMG/M metagenome (GOLD analysis project Ga0164243, IMG submission 108781) | Organic Plus compost microbial communities from Emeryville, California, USA - Original compost - Organic plus compost (OP) | ecosystem: Engineered > Solid waste > Mixed feedstock >... | reverse complement strand
CCGGCCGAGGTCGGCGCCCCGCATCACGCTCAGACCTGAGTAGTGGTCGGAGACGTTCAGGTGCTTTTGCAAGGTCATCAACACGTCGGAGCGGCCTTTCCCGTCGCGGGAAGGGACCGGCGTCGCGCGCGGGTGGTACCAGAGGAACTTGCCGTCATCGTGTTCGAGCACGGTGTCGAGGCGCGTGGAAAAGGGGACGGGCCGCGCGTCGGACCCGAGCGCGTCGACGAGGACGGGCAAGAGCGCGGCGGCCAGTTCGCGGTGGCCGTCCGGGTTGGGGTGGCAGCCGTCGGTCGTCCAGGCGCGGAGCGACCGCCCCTTTGACTCCGCGTCGGTCCAGCGGGCGAAGTGGTCGACCAGCGGCACGCGGCACTCCGCGGCCACCTCGCGGCAGGCCGCCATGTAAGGGGCGAGGCGCTCATTCGGGTTCTCGCCGAGCCCGTTCGGCGGGGCGTCCGCCGCCCAGCGCGGCTCGGTCATCAGGACCGGCTCGACGCCCCGGAGGAGCAGGCCCGCGACGATCGCCCGCAGGTTCGCCCGGTACTCCGGCACCGAGAGCCGGCTGCGGGCCTGTCCGGCGTCGACGTAGCTGTCGTTCGTCCCGTACATCACCGTCGCCACGCGCGGCCGGAGTTCGGCGACGGCGTCGAGCCGCCGCAACGCCTGGTCGGTCCGCTCGCCGCCGACGCCCAGGTTATGCACCCGGGCGGTCAGTCCTTTTTCCTTCAAGGCGCGCTCGACGATCGCCGCAAACGTCTGCTCGGGGCGGACCCCGTCGCGGACCCCTTTCGTGATCGAATCCCCCAGCGCCACGACGGCGAAGGCCGGCGCGCCGTTGGGGGCCGGGTTCGGCGGGGCGTCGGCCCCGAGGAGCGACGCGAGGGCGGTCAGGGCGGCCAGGCACGCGGTCGGTCGTCGGTGCGGCATCGTCGGTCGTCTCGCCGGGGCCGGGGGGGGAATTTCGGTGCAGGCCCCGACTTTATCACCCCCGGGGGACGGCGGCGAGCGGCGCGTCGCTTTAGATACAGGGGGAATCCGCCCCTACCCCGGTGCGTCTCCGGGGCGGAACGATTATAGTCCCGTGGCCGAGTTCAACGTACGCCGGACTGGCCGGCCCCCTGGCCATGCACCCACCTTTGCAGGAAGGGTGATAGGGGACACATTTCCCGCGCCCTCAGGGTCGGCGGCGGGTCCGCACCCGCTCCGCCCTTAGGCGCAGCCGGGGGCGAGACGACGACCTGTGAGGATTTGATGATGATGACCGCGATCCGTGGCAGAATTCTGGCCGTCGGACTCCTCGCCGCGCTCGCCGCGCCGGCGGGGGCGGGGGCCGCCGAACTGGTGGCCCTCTCGCCCCAGACCTGGGACCGGTACATCCCCAAGGGGAAGGAAGTCGACGGCATCTACGGCGACTTCGCGCTGGCGAACGACCAACTCGTCGCGGTCGTCGCCCACCCGAAGCGGGGCCGGAACGCCAACATGACGGTCCGCGAGGTGGGGGGCTGCCTCATCGACCTGACCCGCCGCGACCGTCAGAGCGACCAGCTCTCGGCCTTCTACCCCGGCGCGCAGCGCCGCGACCTGCGGTTCGCCGGGATCGACGTCGAGGCCCCGGACGTCTACGAGACGGAGGCCCTGGACCGCGTCTTCGTCCGGGCCCGCCGCGTGACGCTCCGCCTGACCGCGACCCCGCGCGGCAAGGAGCCCGACGTCGAGGTCGCCTACACGCTCGAAGACGGCAAGCCCTACGTCACGGTGACGACCACCTTCTCCAACCGCGGATCCGCGCCGGTCGACGCCGACCTTTTGGACGCCGTCCGCGCCGACCACTCGTTCGAGCGCAGCCCCGACGGCACGTCCGACCTGTTCTGGGCGTACGACAAGCACTTCGGCCAGGCCTACGGCGTGGCCGCCGAGGGGCACCGGGTCCTCACCGCCGGCGCCCGGCAACTGCTGCTCCGCTACGTCGACCGCGACGGCAAAGCCGCCCCCCGGCTCGCCCCCGGCGAGTCGTACCGGCTGACGCGGCGGGTCATCCCCGGCGCCCACCTCTTCGACGTCCACCGGGCCGCCGACCGCCTGGCCGGTCGCGACGGCCGCGCCGTTCAACTCGTGGTGAAGGACACGGCGGGCCGCCCCGTCGCGGACGCGGACGTGGCGCTCACGCGCGACGGCAAGCCCCACGCCCACGGGCGGACCGACGCCGAAGGCCGGCTCGAATTCGCCCCGGGCGACGCGCCGGGGACGCTGACCGTCAAGTCCCCCGGCCACGGGTCGAAGGAGGTCGCGGTCGGCCCCGACACCCCGGCCACGGTCCCCGTCGAACTCCCCCAGGCCGGCGCGGTCGCGGCGAAGATCACCGACGAGCGCGGGGACGTCATCGCGTGTAAGGTCCAGTTCGTCGGCCGCGACGGGACCGAGACCCCCGACTTCGGGCCGGACAGCGGCGAGCACGGCGTCAAGAACGTCTACTACAGCCACGACGGCCGCTTCCGGCGCGAACTCGGCCCCGGCTCGTACGACGTGATCGTCAGCCACGGGCCCGAGTACGACGCCGTGTTCACGCGGCTCGACGTGGAGCGGGGCAAGGAGGCGACCCTGGAGGCGAAACTGGTCCGCTCGGTGAAGACCGACGGCTGGATCAGCACCGACTTCCACAGCCATTCCAGCCCCTCGGGCGACAACACCGCCAGCCAGCTCGGGCGGGTGCTCAACCTCCTTTGTGAACATATCGAGTTCGCCCCCTGCACGGAGCACAACCGGCTCTCGACCTACCAGCCCCACCTGGAGCGCCTGGGGGCCGAGCGGCGCCTGGCGTCCTGCGTCGGGATGGAACTCACCGGGAAGCCGCTGCCGCTGAACCACCAGAACGCGTTCCCCCTCGTGATGCGGCCCCACACCCAGGACAACGGCGGCCCGACGGCCGACGACGACCCCGCCATCCAGATCGAGCGGCTCGCCCTCTGGGACGGCGGCGCCGAGAAGTTCGTCCAGGTGAACCACCCCGACATCGGCTGGATGTTCCGCGACCGCAACGGCGACGGCGCGCCAGACTCCGGCTTCACCGGCATGTTCGGCCACATGGACGCCCTTGAGGTCCACCCGCTCCACACCATCTTCGACGGACCGACCGTCGGCGTCGGCGCGGTCAGCCGGAACAACACGGTCGTCAACTGGCTCCAGCTCCTGAACCAGGGCCGGCGCATCCCCGGCGTCGTCAACACCGACGCCCACTACAACTTCCACGGCTCCGGCTGGCTGCGGAACTACCTCAAGAGCCCGACCGACGACCCGGCCGAGATCAAGACGCTCGACGTCGTCCACGCCGCCGAGCGCGGGCACGTCGTGATGACCTCCGGCCCGTTCCTTGAGGTCAAGCTCCACGCCGCCGGCTCCGCGGCCGCGGCGATCCCGGGCGACAACGTGGCCGTCCCCGGCGGGGAAGCGACCCTGAAAGTCCGGGTCCAGTGCCCGAACTGGTTCGACGTCGACCGCGTCCAGGTCTTCCTCAACGGCCGACCGGCCGAGTCGCTGAACTTCACCCGCAAGTCGACCCCCGAGAAGTTCTCCGACGCGACGGTAAAGTTCGACGGCGAGATCCCGCTCCGCCTCGAACGCGACACGCACGTCGTCGTCGTGGCGATCGGCGAAGGGTCGACCCTCGGGCCGGTCATGGGCCCCGACCACGGGAAGGACCGGCCCGTGGCCGTCTCGAACCCGATCTTCGCGGACGTCGACGGCGGCGGCTTCAAGGCCGGCGGCGACGCGCTCGGTAAGCTCCCCGTGAAGTCGGGCCACTGACCCGATCGATCTTGCCGCCGTTGCCGGGGGGCTGTCGCGGGTCGACAGCCCCCCCTTCTTGACCACCGTCGAGTGACGAACGATGAAGAAACTATTCATGGCCGCGTGGATCGCTTACCAGGGGGCCGCCTGTCTGGGGGCCGACCGGCCGTCGCCGGCGCTCCCGCGGAGCACGCCGGAGGCGCAGGGGGTCTCGTCCGCCGACGTCCTCGCGTTCGTCGAGGCGGCCGACACGAAGATCGACGCGCTGCACAGCTTTATGCTCGTGCGCCACGGCCGCGTGGTGGCCGAAGGCTGGTGGTCGCCGTACGACGCCGGGAGCCCGCACGCCCTGTATTCGCTGAGCAAGAGCTTCACCTCCACGGCCGTCGGCCTGGCCGTGGCGGAAGGGAAACTGAGCGTCGACGACGAGGTCCTGAAGTTCTTCCCGGACGACGCCCCCGCCGACCCGGGGGATCACCTCAAGGCGATGCGCGTCAGCGACCTGCTGCGGATGTCCACCGGGCACCAGCGCGAGCCGCAGGTCCGCAAGGAGAAGAACTGGGCCAAGGCCTTCCTGGCCCAGCCGGTCCCCAATAAGCCCGGCACCCACTTCCTTTACAACACGTCGGCCACCTACATGCTCTCCGCCATCGTCCAGAAGGCGACGGGCGAGACCGTGCTCGACTACCTCCGCCCCCGACTCTTCGACCCCCTGGGCATCGAAAGCCCGACCTGGGGGACGAGCCCGCAAGGGGTCACCCTCGGCGGCTACGGGCTCAACGTCCGCACGGAAGACATCGCCCGCTTCGGTCAACTCTACTTGCAAAAGGGCGAGTGGCAAGGGAAGCGGCTGGTGCCCGAGGCGTGGGTCGAGGCGGCCACCGCCCGCCAGACCTCGAACGGCAGCAACCCCAAGAGCGACTGGGACCAGGGCTACGGCTACCAGTTCTGGCGCTGCCGCCACGGCGCCTACCGCGGCGACGGCGCGTTCGGCCAGTACTGCATCGTCCTCCCCGAACAGGACGCCGTCATCGCCATCACCAGCGGCGTGAAGGACATGCAGTCCGTCCTCAACCTCGTCTGGGATAAGCTCCTCCCCGCCTTCCGGCCGACCGCGCTGGCGGCCGACGAGGGGGCTCAGAAGAAGTTGACGCAGACCCTGGCGGGCTTGACGCTGAAGCCCCAACAGGGTTCCGCCGCGCCCGGGTCGGGGGTGGACGTCGCGGGCAAGACGTTCGCGTTCCCGTCGAACGAGCAGAAGCTCGAAACGATCCGGCTCGAATGCGACGACAAGGGCAAAGACGTAACCCTCGTCGCCCGCATCGACGGCGCCGAGCGGCGCATCCCCTGCGGCCTCGGCGCCTGGCGCAAGGGGCGCTGGCCCTACGGCGACCGCGCCTTCGGCGACGCCTCCGAACAGCCCGCCGCCGCCAGCGGCGCCTGGACCGGCGACGACACCTATACGGCGAAGGTTTGCTTCTATGAAACCCCCTTCACCGTCACCCTCCGCCTGACCTTCTCCGGCGACGAGGTCACCCTCACTTCCGCCCCCAACGTCGGGTTCGACCCGGCCAAGCAGTCCAAGCTGACCGGCAAAGCCCGTTAACGGCCGCGGGCGGCCGACGGACACGCGCCGTCGGCCGCCCTTCGCCGGTTTACGGCGCGGCTTTCTTGATGACCCGTTCCCCGTCGCCGACCCGCACCAGGACGCCCGTCACGCGCCCCCGGTCGTCCTTGCGGAAGGTGAAGCGGCCGTCGGTGAACGGCATGTCGAACTCCGTCTCGGAGATCGGCTCCAGCGCCAGCGGCCGGGGGCGGAAGGGGAAGGTCACGGTCAGGTGGTCCCCTTCACGGGCGATCACCGCCTTCGGGTCCCCGGCCCGGTCGCCGAGCAGGTAGTCGCCGGCGTAGCGGTCGAGGACGTCCGCCGGAAGCGTGACCTTTTTCGGCCGGGCGAGTTGCTCGGCCGTCGGCGCGGCGCGCTCGGGGATTTCGCGGAGCCAGACGTTGCGGTACCGCACGGGGTGGTTGTGGTCCTGCAAGGAGATCGGCCCGCGTCCGCCGTTGTCCTCGTACGGGAGCCACTTGAGCCAGGAGGTCGGCCCGAACGGCTCCTCGTTGTTCTGCACGAGGATGCCGTTGTGGAACACGGTGATCCGCGCCGGCTCCAGGAGCTTGCCGGAGGAATCGAACCGGGGGCGGCGGAAGGCGATGTCGTACGCCTGCCACTCCCCGGGGGGGCGCGAGGCGTTGAACAACGGTGGGTACTGTCCGTAGATCGCCCCCGCCTGGCCGTCGGCGTAGGTCTCGGCCTTGTAGGAGTCGAGCACCTGGATCTCGAACTCGTCCATGAGGAAGATGCCGCTGTTGCCTCGGTCCTGGCCGGTGCCGTGGGGCGGGCTCGGCGCGGCCCATTCGACGTGGAGTTGCACGTCGCCGAACTTCGCCTTCGTCTCGATCGGGCCGCCCCCGGGCACCGTCTCCATGTAGCCGTCGGCCACCTTCCACTTCGCCGGCCCCCCCTTGGGGGCCTGCCACGCGTCGAGGTTCGACCCGTCGAACAGAACGACCGCGTCCTTCGGCGGCTTCAGCGCGACCGGCCGATCCGCCGGTTCGACCGCCTTCGGCTTCGGCCGGCGGACGTCGTGCTGTTTCCAGCGCGGCGGGTTCGCCCCGTTGTCGACGCCTTCCGCGGCCAAAGCGGCGCCGACCCCGGCGGCCGCGATCAGGCAAACGAAGCCGGATCGTGGAGAGAGAAAAGGCATGGGCGAAGTCTCCCGGTCGTCTGACGGAGCGTCTCAAGGGAAAGAGGTCAACGGGGCACCCTCGCGCCGGTCGTCGCACACGCCGGCGCGTTGAAGGTCCCCTTCCGGCCCGATTGTAAAACCAAGGCCGGGGTGTTGCACCCACCTCCTCCGGGCAAACGCCGCGCCCGCTTCAGGCCCCGAAATCGAACCGGACTTCGCCCCCGTCCAGCTTCAGGCGTGCTTCGAAGGGTCGGCCTGACTTCGACTTGAAACCCTTGATGACCGGGCTCCGACCCGTGCGGAGGAGCGCCTGGGCCGCGCGGACGCCGACCTTCTTGCCGGCGATCGTCTTCCAGATCACGAACCGGCAGCCCCCTTCCCCGCCGCGGCAGCCGTACATCTTCTCCCGCTCGACGACCTCGGCCTTACACAAGGGGCACGGGCCGAGCGCGACGGACGCAAATCCCTTCGCCCGCTCGCGGGGCTTCGCCTCGTCCGACCCCTCGGCAGGCGACGCGCTGCGCCGACCCCTCTTCGCCGGCGCCCGGCCGCCGGCCGTCCGGCCTTTCGAACCCCAGGACGACGGCCTTGGCCGGCCGGTCGGGACGGGGATCTCCGTCAGGGCGCCGGTGTCCGTCAAATGGAGCACGACCTCGCCGGGACCGTCGAAGGTCACAGGGCGGAGCAGGACGCGGCGTTGCAGCAGTTCCCGGATCTCCTCATCGGCGAGCGTGCGGCCCCGGTACTCCCGCCAGAGCACGAACGGGCAGCCTTCGCGCCAGGCGGAACAGCCGAAGCCCTTCTTCCCCTCGATCACCGGGCGACCGCACCGCGGGCAGTCGCCCAGGCGGGTCGGGTCGGGCGCGGCCGAGCCGTCGGGGCGGACGACCTCGCCGGTATAGCGGACGATCTCGGCCATGAACCGGCCCGGTTCGAGCCGGCCGCGCTCGATCTCGCGGAGCTTCGCCTCCCAGTCGCCCGTCAACTCCGGGCTCTTCAGGTTCCGGTCCTGGACGAGCGCCACGAGGTAGCGCCCCAGGTCGGTCGCCGTCAACGTTTTGCCCTCCCGACGGATGTAGCCCCGGTCCAGAAGGGTTTCGATGACGGCCGCGCGCGTCGCGGGCGTCCCGAGCCCGCGCTCCTTGAGAGCCTCCTTCAAGGCTTCGTCGTCGACCAGCTTCCCGGCCGTCTCCATCGCCCCGAGGAGGGTCGCCTCCGTGTAGACCTTCGGCGGCGCGGTCTCGCCCTTCCGTAGCAAGGGCTCGTGCGGGCCGGTCTCGCCCGGACGGAACTCGGGGAATTCCTGCTCCTCTTCGTTTTTCGGGTCGGGCTTACGCGGGTACAGGGTCGTCCATCCCGGCTCGACCACGCGCACGCCCCTGGCCCGGAACGGCACCGCGTTGGAGACGCCGTTGACGGTCGTCACCTCCTTGACGCAGACCGGGTAAAAGGCGGCGATCAGCCGGACGACGACGGCGTCGTACACCTTCTGGGCCGCGGACGGGAGCGTCGTCGGTTGCTTGCCGGTCGGGATGATCGCGTGGTGGTCGCTCACCTTCGCGTCGTTGACGATCCGCCCGGTAAAGGCGAGCGCGCCGAGGTCCAGTTTGCCGATTTCGGCGGGCTTGAGGGGTCGAAGACCTTCGAGGATGCCCGGGATCTTGGCCTTCATGTCGCCGCCGAGGTATCGCGAGTCGGTCCGCGGGTAGCTGATGAGCTTCGCCTCGTAGAGCGACTGGGCCGCCTTCAAGGTGGCGTCGGCCGACAGGCCGTAGCGGCGGTTCATGTCCCGCTGCAACTCGGTCAGGTCGTACAGTTGGGGCGGCTGGACCCGCTCCGGCTTCCGCTCGACGCCCAAGACCGTGAAGGGGTGCCCTTGCACGCGCGCGAGGACGTCGCGGCCGTCCTCCTCCTTGAGGAAGCGGTCGCCGGCGAACCTGAACGTGACGGCGCGGTAGCGGGTCAGGAGTTCCCAGAACGGCTCGGGCTTGAAGTGGCGGATCTCGTCGTCGCGCCGCACGATCATCGCGAGCACCGGCGTCTGCACCCGGCCGACGCTCCAGAGCAGGCCGGGGGTCCGGTAGCGGACGGTGTAATAGCGGGTCGCGTTCAGGCCGACGACCCAGTCGGCCTCGCTCCGGCAGCGCGCGGCGGCGTAGAGGTCGTCGTAGTCGGCGAGCGGACGGAGGCGTCGGAAGGCGTCGCGGATCGCGGACTCGGTCAGCGAACTGAGCCAGAGCCGGCGCGCCGGCTTGCCCGCGCAGCCGGTCAGGTCCAGGATGTAGCGGAAGATCAACTCGCCCTCGCGGCCGGCGTCGGTGGCGCAGATCAGTTCGTCCGCGGCCCGGAAGAGGCGCCGGACGACCGAGAGTTGTTTGCCCGCCCCCTTATCCCCGAGCGGCTTCACCTCGAACCGGTCGGGGACGAACGGGAGCGTGGCCAGCGACCACTTCTTCAGGGCCGGGTCGTAGTCCTGCGGCTCCTTGAGCGTGGCCAGGTGCCCGAGCGCCCACGTCACCTGATAGCCCCGGCCTTCGAAGTAACCGTCGTGCCGACCCGACGCGCCGAGGAACGCGGCCAACTCGCGGGCGACCGACGGCTTCTCGGCGAGCACCACTTTCATCGATCAAGGCGGGGCTCTCCGCCCCCTCCGAATCCGGGTCGACGGCCGACGCAAAGGCGGGACGCGGCACGAAACCCGCTCTCCTTATCCAATTGTACACTCCGTTCGCGCCCTGAAGGAAGCCCTGCGGAAACGACACGGGCCGGGGTCGTCCCCCGGCCCGCTCGAACTCGAAGCCGTCGGCCGTCGGCACCGTTCAGACGGTCTGCCACTCCTTCTTGGCTTCGCCGCAGTTCTTGCTCAAGTGAACGCGCGTATCGACGCGCGACACCCACCCCATCGGGATGAAGTGGTGCCGGCCGTCGGGGCTGTCGCCCTTGGTGAGCTTGATCTGGTTTCCTTCAACGTGGTCGACCTTTCCGAGCGTGTTGCCGCACGAGCCGACGACCTCCATGTGTTCGCGGATGTCGGCGGCCGTCCCGGCCGCGCCGGCCCCGCCGAACGCTTCGTGCGCCTTGTGCTCGGCGCTTTGTACGGCCTCGCCGACCCTGTGCCCGACCTGATGGGCCTTTTCCTTCGCCCAGTCGGCCGCCTCCTCCACCCTCTCGCCGACCTTGTGTCCGACCTTGGTCGCCGTTTCGGCGATCTTGTGGCCGGCGTCCTCGACCTTGTCTTTAAACGATTCGGCCATGGGTGCGTCTCCGGATTGGGGCGGGGAATCCTCACCCCGCGTTGAAAAGCGCATCGAGATCTTGAAAGCAATGCACATGCCGACGATTCACGAATCGGGATGAATCGGGCGCCGACGTTCCTTCCCGGCAGCGGCGCCCCGTCCTGGCCCGCTGGTTGCACGCTCGCCCGCCAGGGCGTCTGAAGGCCGCCACCCCCTCATGCCTAACGAAGGGCCGGGACGGCGCCTTCGGGTCGACACCGCGTCCTGTTGCTAACGGCCACCCACGGACTCGGATGTGGGCATATCCGAGAATTTTTCCTACCCCCCTTGCCCGCGCACGGCTAAGCTCGGATGGCGGCTCAATCGAATAACGAAGGGCACGGGGGAGGAACGGCGGCCCCTCGCGTGATGGCGCGTTGGTATCACCAATGCCCCAAGGCGTGGGGCTTCGGTCGATCACGGAAGGCGTCTAACGTCGGGACGGCCTTGTCTCGGCCGTACGGCTCTCTCATAGCGGCGGGCCGGCCGTCAAACCGTTCGACGGGCTCAGGGGTGCGGAGGCCGATTCCGGTCGGGCAAGGTCCGTCGCGGCGTCAACGACCGAACGCGGCGGCCCTGAACCGGGGCCGGTCGGGCCGCACCCGACTTGAACGCGAGGGCCTCGGCGATGAGCACGATTGACGAGCGTTCCCTGGTCGCGGTGCTGCGGCACGACCTCCACGCGCTCCGCGGCAACTGGCTCTGGTTCGTGGCCTTGGGGGTCGCGCTGATCGTCCTGGGGTTCATCGCCCTGGGGTCGGTCGTCACCGCGTCGCTGGCCACGGCGGTGGCGATCGGCGTGCTGATGCTGGTGGGGGGCGCGGCCGAAATCCTCGGCGCGTTCTGGTGCCGGGGCTGGAGCGGCTTCTTCTTCCACCTGCTCTCCGGCGTGCTGTCGGTCGTCGTCGGCGTGTTGTTCTTACGCGCGCCGGTCGGCGCCCTGCTCGCGCTGACGCTGCTGCTGTCGTGCCTGCTGATGGTGGAGGGGGTCTTCAAGATCGTCGCGGCGGTCAGCTACCGCTTCGCGGCGTGGGGCTGGCCGCTGGTGAGCGGCGTCATCGACGTGATCCTCGGCGTGATGATCTGGCAGGGCTGGCCGGCCTCGGCGCTGTGGGTGATCGGCATGTTCCTGGGGATCAGCCTGGTGTTTCGCGGGTTCGACTGGATCGCCCTCGGCCTGGCGCTCCGCTCGCTGATCCCCGCCAGGACGGCCCAGGCGGCCTAGCCGGGCCTGGCGCTGACGGCGGGGGCCAGGCGGACGCCGCCGGCCCCCGTCCGGCCGACCTTGCCCTCCCGGGCCAGGTCTTCGATGCACCCCGCGAGCCTGGCCCGGATGCGCGGCCCCGTCCGCTGGAACCCGAGCCGGCGCGCGACGGTCTGCACCAGATCGGCCTCGTCCGTGGCGCCGAACCGGGCGAGGGCGTCGAGCAAGAGTTCTTGGATCGTGGACCGGGGGACGTCGTCGATCGCCTTGTACTGAGGCGGCGGGGGCATCCGGACGGTCGAAGGCGTGTCTTCCGAAACGGCGTCCGGCCGCTGGCGATCGGCGTCGGGCGAGACGGATTCGGACAGGGGCGGCTCGGGGCCGGGCGCGACCGGCGCCTCGCGGGCCGCGGCGAAGGCCGCGAGCACCCGGTCGACCTGGCGGGACGGGTTGTGCGCCCAGTCGGTCGACCAGACCCGGCAGATCCGCCAGCCGAGCGATTCCAGGACCGCCTGGCGGAGCCGGTCGCGGTCGCGGGCGGTCGCGGAACTGTGGTAGGCCGCGCCGTCGCACTCGACCCCGAGGACGTAACGGCCGGGGGCGTCCGGGTCCATCAGGGCCAGGTCGATCCGGAAGCCGCCGCAGCCGACCTGGCGGTGGACCACCATCCCGCGCCGGGTTAGCTCCTCGGCCACCTCGCGCTCGAACGGCGAGTCGTAGTCGCGCCCGCCGTCGGCGGTGATCTCCGACCGGAGCGCCTCGGGGCCGCGCTCCGCGAAGTCGAGGTAGGCGCGGAGCAGCCTCGCCCCGACCGCGTCGGTCCGGCCCAGGTCGATGTCGAGCGCCCGCAGCGAGCTGACGACCGTCATGGCGGCCCGCGCCCGCGTGACCGCGACGTTGAGGCGGCGTTCGCCCCCCTTCTGGTTCAGCGGGCCGAACCGCATCGCGACCCGCCCGTTCTCGTCGGGCCCGTAGGCGACGCTCAGGAAGATCACGTCGCGCTCGTCCCCCTGGACGTTCTCCAGGTTCTTCACGAAGAACGCCTCGTCGCGCGACTCGTCGAAGAACGCCTCCATCGAGGGGTCGTCGCCGCGCATCTTCTCCAGCTCGTCGAGGACCGCGAGTTGCTGGCGCCGGCTGAACGCGATGACGCCGAGCGACCGGTCGGGGTGGTCGCGGAAATGTTCAAACACCAGCTCGGCCGTCCTCCGCGCCTCGACGCGGTTGTACCCGCCGCCCGCGCCGGAGAGCCAGCGGCCTTCGGCCAGGTACTCGAACCGGACGGCGGGGCTCCCGTCGACGTCGTGGGCGCTCGGGAAGCTCACCAGGTCGTTGTCGTAGAAGTGGCGGTTGGAGAAGGCGATCAAGGGCTCGCGGCGGCTCCGGTAGTGCCAGCGGAGCCGGCGGCGCGGGAGGCCGAGCGTGCAGCAGACGTCGAGGATGCTCTCGTAGTCGGTCAGGCTGTCCTCGGGCGCCCCGTCGGGGTCGGACGAGAGGTCGTCGCCGCCGACCGTCCGCGCGAAGAAGTTGGTCGGCGGGAGCTGCTTCTGGTCGCCGGCCACGACGAGCTGGTCCCCGCGGTAAATCGCGCTGATCGCCTCGTACGGGCGGACCTGCGACGCCTCGTCGAAGATGACCAGGTCGAAGCGGATCTCGTCCGCGTCGAGGTACGTGCTGACGGCGAGCGGGCTCATCATCAGGCAGGGCTTGAGGCGGCGCAGGAGGGTCGGGGTCCTGGCGAACAGGTGGCGCAGCGGCAGGTGCCGCCCCTTCTTGTTGACCTCGCGGAGCAAGGCCCCCAGTTCCGAGGTCCCCGGTGCGTCGCCGGACGCCGCGCTCGGCCGCGCCGGGTCGCTCAGCAGCCTCTGCCGGATCCGGGCCGGGGCGTACCGGACCGATTCGCGGTCGAGCGTTCGAAACTCCTCGATCGCCCGCTCGTGGTCGTCGGCGTCGAACCGGCGGAGCGCCTCGTCCTGGGCGTGGGCGGCGTCGAGCCAGGCCCGGTAGAACCGCGAGAGGAACGCGCCCCGCGCGTCGTCCACGGACAGCGTCTTGCGGACCAGTTCGGCCAGCAGCGGCTGGAGGCCGAACTCCTGAGCCTTCGCCACGTGCGCGCCGAACTTCAGCCACTCCTGAAGCCTGTGAACGTCGTCGGCCCTCCGCGCGGCCCAGGCCGACAGTTCGCCGACGGGCGCGTCACCGAGGACGATTCCGGTCGAGACCGGCTTGTCCCCCGGGAACAACCCGTTCAGGTATTTCCAACTCTCGAACAGTTCGCGCGTCCGGCCGGCGAGGTTCGCCCGCACCGCTCCCGCGAGTTCGGACCGCACGGCCGGCGACGTCAGCACCCCGACGAGGTGTTCGGGCGGCCGCCCCGCGTACCCGTCGAGGACGTCGAGGAGCCGACGGCCGAGGGCCGCCGCGGCCCCCCAGCCGGCTTCGTCGGCGAACCCCTCGGGGTCGAGCACGCGCGCCAGGTCCGCCCGTTCCGCGTCGACCCGGGCCGCCAGTTCGCCCAGCCGCCGGAGCGTTTCCAGTCGGGCGTGAAGTCGGTCCCAGGGGAGGTCCTGGCCCGGCCTGAGCAGGAGACCGACCCGGTCCAACGTCGCGCGTTGGTCGTCCATCGAGGCCGCCTCGGCCCCCAGCCTGTCTGCGAACCCCTGGAACGACAGACCGCCCCAACGGGGGTCCGACTCCAAGAGCCCGGCGAGGTCGACGAACCGGCCCGTCGCCTGAAACTGCTCACGGAACCCCTTGTATTCGCGGAACAGGTCGTCGACGGCCGCGGCCAAGGCGCCGGCCTCGACTCGGCCCGGTTCCACGAGGGCGTCCTTCAATTCGGGGTAGGCGTCCACCAGCGGGGCCGCCTGCTCGGCCGCCTTCAAGCCCTCCAGGTTGCGACCCCAGTCCGTCGCCCCGGAGGCGTCGACCAGCAGGCCGGGGGCGTACTGCTGAAGCACCTGGCGGGCGTAGTCCAGGCGCCGGTGGTAGGACGCCAACTCGCCCATGTCGTCGAGCAAGACCGCCGACGGGGGAACGCCCTGGGCGTAGAGGGGCGCGACCTGAGCCCGGTAGGACCACCAGGCGGGCAAAAGCCGTTTCCAGCCCGCCCGGAACGCGGCCGAACGGGCGGCGGTCGCCGCGTTGCCTTCGGAGAAGGCCGAAGGGGTCAGCCGCGCGACGAGTTTCGCGCGTGCACGACCGTTCTCGGCCTCGTCGTCCCGGCAGCGGCGGACCACCTGCTCCAACTCCTGGCGTTGCGCCGGGTCGAACCAGGCCCGCCGGCCCGGCCCCATCCGGGCCAACACGCTGAGTTGATCCAGGACCCTGGCGACCCCTTTCAAGGCCAAGGTGCGCGGGGGGACCTGGAGCCGCGCGGCGACCCGGTCCATCGCGCCTTGAACCGAGGCCGCCCGGTCGGCCAACGCGCGG
>Ga0164243_10009172_pt1 | contig 14444 bp, 14 predicted proteins | sample OricompcompostOP_FD_108781 | JGI IMG/M metagenome (GOLD analysis project Ga0164243, IMG submission 108781) | Organic Plus compost microbial communities from Emeryville, California, USA - Original compost - Organic plus compost (OP) | ecosystem: Engineered > Solid waste > Mixed feedstock >... | reverse complement strand
GCTCACGGCGAGCCTCGCCCTGCGCGGGGTCAACATCCTCGCCGTGCAGGTGCACACCACCGAGCGGGGCGCGGTGGACGACTTCCTCGTCGACGCGCCGGACGCGCTCGACGAGTCCGACCTGCTGGCCGCCGTCGAGCGGGGCCGCGGGCGGGACTGCTGGGTGGCGCGCAGCGAGGCGCGCGGGCTCGTCGACGAGCCCACCCGGGTGCTCGGGCTGGCCACCCGGCTCGTCCGCGACCCCGAGGCCACCGGTGCGGCGCTGCGGACGCTCGTCGGCGCGGACGCCCTGACCTGGCGGCCGGAGGCCGCGGACACCGAGGTGGGGATCGCGGGCACCACGATGCGCCTCGCCGACCTGGGCGGGGGCGCGTTCACGCTGCGCCGGGCCGCACCCGAGTTCACGCCCGCCGAGTACGCGCGGGCCCAGGCGCTGGTCGAACTGGCCGCCGCCGTCGTACGCCGGGCCGCCGAGCAGGTCACGCTGGTGCTGCCCGACGGCGCCGAGCTGGCCGTACGGCCGGCGGTCGCCGACGACCTGCCGGCCGTGCTCGACCTGCACGAGGGCTGCTCCGCGCGCAGCCGGTACCGCCGCTACCTCGGTGGCGCGGCCGTGCCGGCGCCCGCCCGGTTGCGCCGGATGCTGGAGCCGGCCCGCGGGCTGACCCTGGTCGCGGCGACCGTCGACGCCGGCGGTGCCGCCGAGTCGGTGGTGGCCATGGCGAACCTGCTCGGCGAGGGGGACGAGGCCGAGGTGGCGCTGCTGGTACGCGACGACTGGCAGCGCCGCGGGCTCGGGGCGGCGTTGCTGCGCCGGCTGGTCCGGCACGCCGAGCAGGCCGGGTACGCCGCGCTCGTGCTGCACACCCAGGCGGAGAACGGCGCCCTGCTGCGCACCGTGCACCGCCTGGGCCGCCCGGTGCGCACCGACCCGGACGGCGCCCTGCTCACGCTCACCCTGCCGCTGACCGTCCCCGCCCGGACGCGGTGAAGGGGCCCCGGTAGGTGCAGGAGCCCCGGTGGAGCAGGGGCACGCCCGTCCCGGTGGGTGCGGGCCCCGCACCCACCGGGACGGCGTCACGGCCAACTGTCGGTCAGGTCGCCGGGTAGCGGCTGTAGTCGGGGAAGTTGCCGTACAGGCGCTCGTCGCCGCCCTGCGTGACGGCCTGCACGAGCAGTTCACCGCCGACGAACGCGCCCTTCCACGAGGCGCCCCGCCCGCCGAACGGCTCCTCGCGGTCGCCGCGCGAGCGGGGCTTGTTGATGCCGACCTTGAACGCCTGGAGGTCCACCGCGAGCTTGCCGGCGAGTTCCTCGTCGTCGCAGGCCAGCGAGGCGACCAGCGCCCCGTTGGAGGCGTTCATCTGGGCCAGCAGCTCGTCGGTGGTGTCCACCACGACGATCGTGTCGACCGGCCCGAACGGCTCGGCGTGCATGAGCCGGGACCGGCCGGGCGGCGCCAGCAGCACGGCCGGCGCCACGTACGCGGAGGTGTCCTGTCCGGGCAGGAACGGCGCGCCGTCGAGCTTGCCCCGGTGCAGCGGCACGGCGCCGCCGCGGACCGCCTCGTCCACCTTGCGCCGCAGCTCGTCGGCCTTGGCGGGGCTGATGAGCGGCCCGAAGTCCAGGTCGGGCAGCGGGTCGCCGGCCGACCAGCCGTCCTCGACGGCCAGCGGGTGTCCGAACCGGACGGAGCGCACCACGGGCAGGTACATGTCGAGGAACTGGTCGACCAGGTCGCGCTGCACCACGAACCGGGGGTACGCGGTGCAGCGCTGCTTGCCGTACTCGAAGCCCTTCTTCAGGTGCCCGGCGAGCAGATCCCACTGGGAGAAGTTCCAGATCCCCCAGGCGTTCAGCCCCTCCTGCTCGATGAAGTGCCGCTTGTCGGTGTCGAGCAGCGCGGCGGCCACCTTTCCGCCGTTGGAGCGCCCGCCGACGAAGGCGACCGCGCCGATCTCGGGCGCCCGGACGAGCACCTCGGACAGCTCCTCGCCGCCACCGGAGACGAGCGTGGCCGGCAGCCCGGCGCGGCGCATGAGCGCGTGCGCCACGGTGAGGCAGACCGCCCCGCCCTGGGACGGGGTCTTGGCGATCACCGCGTTGCCGGCGAGCAACTGCACCAGTTCGGCGTGCACCAGCACGCTCATCGGGTAGTTCCAGGAGGCGATGTTGCTGACCGGGCCCGGCAGCGGTTCCCGGCCGCCGGCGAGCATCCGATCGATCTCACCGACGTACCAGCGGACGCCGTCGAGTGCCCGGTCCACGTCGGCGCAGGCCAGCCGCCACGGCTTGCCGATCTCCCACACGAGCAGGAGGGCGAGCAGGTCCCGGTGCGCGGTGAGGGCGTCCAGCGCCGCGACGACCCGTTCCTTCCGCTGCGCCAGAGGGGTGTCCGCCCAGTCGCGGTGCGCGGCGGCCGCGTACGCGACGGCCGCCCGCGCGTCCTCGGCGCCGAGCCGGGGGAGGTTGACGAGGACGGTGTTGTCCAGCGGGGTGCGTACCGGGGTGGGGGTGCCGACCGCCCGCCAGTCACCCTCGACGAGGTTGTGCAGGGTGGTCACGCCGTCGGCCGGGGCGCCGAACGCCTCCGGTGCGGCGGCCACGGCGCGGGCGAGGGTGTCCGACCAGGCGGTGCCCTCGGCGAGTCGTAGAGCCATCGCGTTCTCCTCTGGGTTGTCCGGGGGAGCGGCGGCGTCGATGGCACCGCTGGTGTCGCGTACTGTCGCGCGCCCCGCGACGGGCCGGCAACCGTACGCTCGTATGCCAGGACGGGTGATCCGGCCCGGCGCGCGGCCGCGGTGTCGTGCGCGGTGCCGTCGACCTGCGGAAAGTGCGACAGTGCATCGATGTCTGTGGATGATGTGACGTGTCCCCCGGCTGTCGTCGGCCAGTTGCCCGTCGGTACGGACCGGCGTCCCCCGCGGATCAACCGCCGGCACGGTCACCCGCCGGCGGGCTCCCCGCGCAGGATGCGGGCCCGACCGCCACCTGCCGGAAACGGCGACCGGCCCCCGGAGACTCCTCCGGGGGCCGGTCGTCCGCTGCGGGGATCAGCTGGTGAAGGTGACCTTGTCGCGGCGGCGGCGCAGCGTCATCAGCGCGACGCCACCACCGATGAGGACGACGCCGGTGAGCGCGATGCTGGTCGCGGCCACACCGGTCAGCGGCAGGCTGCCCTCGTCGTCGCTCCCGCCGACGCCCGTGCCCGGCGAGGCGCTCGCCGACGGGGTGCCCGAGTCACCCGGGGTCGGCGACTCCCCGCCCGGGGTGGAGGGCGTCGGGGTCGGCGACTCCCCGCCCGGGGTCGACGGCGTCGGGGTCGGCGACTCCCCACCAGGGGTGGACGGCGTCGGAGTCGGCGACTCCCCGCCCGGCGTCGACGGGCTCGGCGACGGCGACTCCCCGACGGCGGTGCCGGGGCAGGTGTGGCTCAGGTTGAACTTGGCGGCCGTGCCGCTGATCACCGCGCTGCCGTCCACGAGGGTCCAGCCGGCCGGCGTGAAGAGGTACGCGTGGATGACCCGGGGGTTCTTGCCGCCGGTCGAGTAGAAGGCGTCCGGGTAGGGGTCGGAAGCGTCCGGGATCTTCACCTCGACGTCGGTGGTGCCGTTGTCGAAGGTGAGGGTGAGGCTCTCGAAGCTCCCGGCCTCCTTGCCGCCGGGCAGTACGAAGTGCCAGCCGTCCTGGTTGTCCGCCCGGGTGGCGAACCGCTCGTCGCCGCACTCCTGGGTGCCGAAGCCGGCCGCGGTCGAACCCCGGTGCGCGGGGTTGAGCGGGGTGGTGCTCGGGGTGGCCCAGGCCGGGGTGGCAAGAGCAAGGCAGGCCGTGGCGGCGGCCGCGGTGAGGCCCGCGCGCGCCACCTGCCGACGATGTGGCATGAATGTTCCTCCGAGATCGGTAGAGGGGACGACGCATGATCTCATGAACGGGAGCGGCGCGTGGCATCGGTCAATCGGTCTGAGCTGCGGCGATGCGACGAGAAGAGATCAAATTCGATGCGATTTCGCGGCGTGTCGGTGTAACACGTACGGGCAAACGGACGCTGCGGTGCCTCGGCGTCCTGAGTGGATGGTCCTCCGCCCCACCGCGCGACCGCGCGGCGTCACGGACGGGCCGCCCGCCGGCACCCGCCCACCGTTCGCGTACGCGCTGTCAGCCGACCAGTTCGTCGGCGAGCAGGTCCATGAGGAGACCGTCGTGCCAGCGCCCGTCCTCGCCGCGCTCGTAGCGGCGCAGCACCCCGACCGGCCGGAAGCCCACCTTCGCGTAGCTGCGGATCGCCTGGCTGTTCCCGGCCGCCGGGTCGATGGTGAACCGGTGGTGCCCGTGGGCGTCGATCAGGTGCCGGATCACCGTCCGGATCGCGTCCGGGCCGAGCCCGCGACCGTGCGTCTCCGGGTCGAGGAAGACGTCCAGGCTGGCGTGGCGGTAGTCCGGGTCCTCCTCGGCGTACCACTGGATGGCGCCGACCACCCGGCCGTCGTGCTCGATCGCGTACACGGTCGTCGTCTCGTCGGCGAGGTCGGCCCGGACCGCGGCGGCCAGGTCGTCGCCGCCGCGCCACCAGCGGCGCACCTCCGGAGTGGCGCGGATCGCCGCGAGCCGCGGCACGTCGGCCGCGGTGGCCGGCCGGAGCACGACCGACCGTCCTGTGAGGATGCTCACGCCCGCCACCGCCCGGTTCCGTACCACTGGAGGACCCGCGTGTCCGTGTGGTCCTTCCGGATCGTCACGGAGGCGTCGTAGCGCAGCCGGTGCGCCTCGCCCGCGACGACCTCCACCCGGCGCCCGGCGGCCGCCGGCTCGCGGACGTCCACCTGGTGCGGCCCGGCCGGCAGGGGATAGCACCAGGTCGACCAGCTCGCGCGCACCGGCTGACCGTCGACCGTCAGCACGGGCGGCGGAACCCAGATGTCCCAGTTCGGCCGGTCGCGCAGCAGCATGCCCGACCGGTACAGCTCGACCTTGCTGGTGAAGTGGAACGTCACCACCAGCACACCGTGCCCGGGCGGGGGCGGCGGCGCGTCGGCGTCGCCGAGGAAGTGGGCCTCCGTCGTCACCGGCGCCTCCGGCGGAACCAGAACAGCAGGAACAGGCCACCGGCGGCGAGCCCGACCACCGGGGCCAGCATCAGCGCGAGCGGCGGGACGTCCCCGGCGAGGATGAACGGCACGACCGTGCCGTAGCAGCAGAGCAGCACGATGCCGACGGTGAACGCCAGCGCCGCGGCCAGCGGCATGCGCCCGCGGGGACGCTGCGGGCCGGTGCCGAGCGAGCCGGAGGCCACCGCGTCGTACGAGGCGGCGTACTCGACGGGCACGACCTGTCCCTCCCCGACGGTGACCATCATGCTGCGCTGCGGCTCGACGTACTGCACCTCGACGAGGCGCTCGCCGGCCGGCACCACGATCAGCGCCCGGCCGAAGCCGTAGGTGGCGGGACGGCCGTCGACGCCCACCATCGGGGCCAGCGTGTGGCGCCGCGCCTCGGGCGGGCACCAGACGTGCACCGCGATGCCGCCGTGCCCGGGCGGCAGCGCCGGCGGCGGCCCCTCCGGGTCGTACGCCTCGACGGGGTACGCGGTCTCCGGGTGGGCCATCGGCCCGGCCGGCTCACCTGTCGGGGTCAAGGTACCGGTCCATCTGCTCGTCGGAGAGTTCGTTCTCGTCGCTGCTGTAGTCGACGATCCGCTTGCCCTCGTTGCTGGCCGTGGTGACCGCCTTGTCCAGCGGCCCCATCCACGTCCGCCAGTCCGTCACCGACGCGCGCAGGGCGCTCGGCGCGCCCTGCCAGCCCGAGACGAACCGGCCGTTGGGGCCGCGCATCTGGAACGACGCCTGCACCCGCCGCATGATGCGCGGGTGCATCCGGGTCAGTACCGTGCGCAGCCGCTGGAGCACGGAGACGACCCGGTTGATGAAGCTCACGGCGCGGCTCGTCACGATCGCGCCCTGGGCCGTGGTGGCCGCGCCCGCGGCGGCGGTCGACGCCCCCATGGTCGGGGCGGCGGCGGCCAGCGCGGCCGTCCAGGTGAAGACCAGCCACTCGACGAACGTGGCGATCAGCCCGATCACGAAGCCCTGGGCGATCTCCATGAGCAGCTTGGCCATGTTGAGGATCATGACGAGTTGCTTGACGTCGTTGCCGATCCCGGCGACGCCCTGGGCGAACTCGTCCAGCCGGGCACGGGCCGCGTCTGCGGCGACCCCCTTCCACCCGATCAGCCCCTCCTGGGCGGCCTGGCGGATCTCCTCGGCGAGGGGTTCCAGCGCGTTGCCGACCCGCTCCCACTTGGCGATCTCGCCTTCCATCCGCTCCGGGTTCCCGGTGACCAGGCCGAGCAGGTCCTCCAGCGGCTGCACCACGTCGATGAGGAACGTGAGCCCGGCGGAGATGAGGAAGTTGAGCGGGTCGGCGGCGTACACCAGCACGTTGACGCCCAGGTCGCCGATGCTGCCCGCGATGTTGAACAGCTCCGACCAGTCGCCGTCGCCGCTGGCCCACTTGGCCCCGGCCGAGACGGCCTGCGGCACGCCGGACAGGCCGGGCACGTCCTTGACCGGGTCGAAGCGGAGCAGGTCGAAGCCGCCGACGTCGACCGAGCCGGCGCCGCCGTAGCCGTCCCAGGTGGTCTCGGCGCCGAACGGCCCGAACGACCCCTCCTGGCGGGTGACGTCGTTGGTGACGTCGCTGTCCTTGAGGTCGCGCTCGCTCATGCGCCGCCCTCGAGCTTCACGCCGATGCGGCGCAGGTGCGCGTCGATGCGCTCGTCGGTCTCCCGGTAGGCCTGGGCCGTGCAGTCCAGCGCGTCCACCCGGTCCCGCAGCGCCTCGCCCATCATGCCGAGGTGCTTGTGGATGTCGTCGGCGTACGACCAGTAGAGCGCGGCGAACGGGGCGCCGAGCGCGCCCCAGATGTACCACTCCGGGTTGGCGTCCTCGGCCAGGTCGGCGATGGCCGCGGCGCGCTGCTGGATCTCCGCCAGCCGCGTGCGGCAGCTCATGATCGCGTCCACGTCGGCTTCGAAACCGGTCATGCCCGTCCCTCCTCGTCCGCGCCCTCGGCCGGCAGGTGGGGCGTCACGAGGGCCATCACGTCCAGCCGCGGGCCGACCGCCTCCTGCACCCGCTCGGCCATCCGGCGGGACGCCTCGGCGGTGGCCCGGTGCACCGTGGCGAGCACCAGCGCGGCCAGGCCGGCCGGTTCGCCCCGCAGCAGGGAGTCGTGCAGCTCGACCCGCTCCAGCGCGCCGCCGGCACGCACCACGGCGGTGACCCCGCCGTCGGGGGAGTGGGCGGTCGCCGTCAGCACTTCCAGCTCCTCCCACGCTGCCGCGTACGCGTCGAGCTGCCGGTCCGCCTCGGCGCTGAGCCGCCGCGCGCCGGCGGCCAGCTCGTCACCCGGCACGCCGGCCGCGCCGCCACCCGTGCCCGCGGCGCCGGTGCCCGTCGGGCGCGCGGCCGTGCCGGTCGTGTCGCCCGAGCGCGGCGCGGGCGGTGCGGGCAGTGCCCCGGTGAGCAGCCCGGGCAGGTCGGGGCGGTCGGGGGCCAGCTCGCGGGCGCGCGCCGCCAGCTCCTGGGTGGCCCGGTCGACCGCCGTACGCACCGTGGAGACGATCAGCGCACCCAGCGACCGCCCGTCGTGCTGCCGGATCCGGCGGGTCAACGCGAGGTCGAGGACGGCGTTGCCGGGACCGACCGTCACCACCACGGCGCCGTCGGGTGACTCCACCGTCACCCGGGTGGCCCCGATGGCCGCGCCGAACTCCGTCGCCGCGGCCAGCACCCGCCGCTGCCGCGCGGCCGTGGTCGCGCCGTCCGCCATGTCCCCCCACCTGTTCCGGGCCACCGTGCCGGTCCGGAACGGGAACGTACCATCCACGACCGCGACGGTGGGGCCCGTGAGGGTGAGGGCGCCTCAGCCCCGGATCTCGCCGTGCGCGACGCAGACCGCCGACCAGCCGACCGGCAGCACCTGCACCTTCATCCGGCGGCGGCAGTGCCCGCAGTACCGGGGCGGCTCCAGCGTGCGCGCCCGCGCGCACGTCTCGTGCGGGCCGTCCACCGTGGCCTCGCCGCAGCGGTCGCACCAGACCGGCGCGGCACCGTCCGGCCGCGTCACGGCGTCCGTCACCGTCGACCCCCTCACAGCGTCGCGGAGAGCGCCTTGACCGGCATCTTCAGGTCCTCCAGCAGCGCCAGGTCCTCCGTGGCCGGGCGGCCGAGGGTGGTCAGGTAGTTGCCGACGATCACCGCGTTGATGCCGCCCAGCAGACCGTCGCGGGTGCCGAGGTCGCCGAGGGTGATCTCGCGGCCGCCCGCGTACCGGAGGATGGTCCGCGGCATGGCCAGCCGGAACGCGGCGATGGCCCGCAGCGCGTCCTTCCCCTCCACCACCGGACGGTCACCCAGTGGCGTGCCGGGCCGCGGGTTCAGGAAGTTCAGCGGCACCTCGTGCGGGTCCAGCTCGGCGAGCTGCGCCGCGAACTCCGCGCGCTGCTCGACGCTCTCGCCCAGGCCCAGGATGCCGCCGCAGCAGACCTCCATGCCCGAGTCCCGCACCATCCGCAGCGTCTCCCAGCGCTCCTCCCACGTGTGCGTGGTCACCACATGGGGGAAGTAGGAGCGGCAGGTCTCCAGGTTGTGGTTGTAGCGGTGCACACCCATGTCGACCAGCTCGTCGACCTGCTCCTGCGTGAGCATGCCGAGCGAGGCGGCGACCTGGATGTCGACCTCCGCCTTGATGGCGGCCACACCCTCGCGCATCTGCTTCATCAGCCGGGCGTCCGGCCCGCGTACGGCCGCCACGATGCAGAACTCCGTCGCCCCCGTCGCCGCGGTCTGCTTCGCCGCCTCGACCAGCGACGGGATGTCCAGCCAGACCGAGCGGACCGGCGAGGTGAACAGCCCGGACTGCGAGCAGAAGTGGCAGTCCTCCGGGCAGCCGCCCGTCTTGAGCGAGACGATCCCCTCGACCTCGACCTCCGGGCCGCACCAGCGCATCCGCACCTCGTGGGCGAGCTGGAGTGCGGCGGGCAGGTGCTCGTCGGGGAGGTTCAACACGGCGAGGACGCCGGCCTGGTCGAGGCCGACGCCGTCACCCAGGACCTGGGTGCGGGCCTGGTCGAGGATCTCTGGCATGGCTCGTACCCTACAAGGCCCCCCACCGGGCAGGTAACGGCTGCGCCGGGGGCGTGAGCGCGGTCGCGGCGCCCCCGAGTGGATCCGCCGGCCGGGATCCGGGGGGTGGTAACTTCGCCCGGCGGAGGCGGCCGGAAACGGCCGGTGGAAGCGGCGACGAGGGGGCACGGTGGCGGACTGGCTGGCGGCGCTCCACCGCCGCGCCGAGCTGCGGGCGAAGGCCGGGCTGACCCGGCGGCTGCACCCGCGCTCCGCCGGGGAGGCGGTCACCGACCTCGCCGGCAACGACTACCTCGGCCTGGCCACCCACCCCGAGGTCACCGCGGCCGCCGCGCGGGCCCTGTCGGCGTACGGCCTGGGGGCGACCGGCTCCCGCCTCGTGCGCGGCTCCACCGACGCGCACCACGCGCTCGAGGACGCGCTGGCCGACTGGCTCGGCGCGGACCGCGCCCTGGTCTTCTCCTCCGGCTACCTGGCCAACCTCGGGGCGCTGCGCGCGCTCGTCCAACCGCGGACGCTGCTGGTCTCCGACGCGCACAACCACGCCTCGCTCATCGACGGCTGCCGGATCTCCGGCGCGGAGACCGTGGTCACCCCGCACGCCGACGTCGCCGCGGTGGCGGCCGCCCTCGCGGCGGCTCCGGGCCGACCGGCCGTGGTGGTCACCGAGTCGGTCTTCTCGGTCGACGGTGACCTCGCCCCGCTGGCCGAGCTGCACGCCGTCGCCCGCCGGCACGGCGCGCTGCTGCTGGTCGACGACGCGCACGGGCTCGGCGTCACCGGGCCGGCCGGCGCCGGCGCCGTCGCCGCCGCGGGCCTGGCGGGCCAGCCGGACGTGGTGGTGACCGCCACCCTCTCCAAGGCGCTCGGCGGCGCGGGCGGACTGGTGGCCGGGCCGGCCGAGTTCGTCCGGCACCTCGTCGAGACCGGACGCACGTTCATCTTCGACACGGCGCTGCCGCCCGCCGTCGCGGCCGGCGTGCGCGCCGCGGTCGCACTGGCCCGGGCCGCCGACCCGCTCCGCGCCGAGCTGGCCGACCGGGCCGCGCTCGCCGTACGCCGGCTGCGCGCCGCCGGTCTCACCGTCTCCGACCCGGACGCGGCGGTGATCTCGGTGACCGCTCCGGGCCCCGAGGCGGCGACGGCGTGGGCCGCGGACTGCCGCGACCGGGGGGTCGCCGTGGGCTGCTTCCGCCCGCCGTCCACACCCGACACCCGCTCGCGGCTGCGGTTGACCCTCAACGCGGGTGTGCCGCGGGAGGACTTCGTGCGGGCGCTGGAGGTCATCGTGGAGTGTGCACCGTGAGCGCGAGGAGTGAGCCGGTTTTGCGAGCCCCGCAGTCGCGAACGAAGGTGACACCGTGAGCGCGAGGAGTGAGCCGGGTTTGCGAGCCCCGCAGTCGCGAACGAAGGTGACACCGTGAGTGGTACGACCACGCCGTGGCGGGGACCGGTCGTGGTGACCGGCACGGACACCGAGGTGGGCAAGACGGTCGTGACCGCGGCGATCACCGCGGCGGCGCAGGCCGCGGGGCTGCGGGTGGCGGTCCTCAAGCCCGGCCAGACCGGTACGGCGACCGGCGAGCCCGGCGACGTGGACGCCGTGCAGCGGCTGGCCGCCCCGCTCACCGGGCGGACCCTGGCCAGCTACCCCGACCCGCTCGCCCCGCTCACGGCCGCGCGGGTGGCCGAGCTGGAGCCGCTGGAGCTCTACACCGCGGTCGACGCGGTACGTGAGGAGGCGGACAAGCACGACCTGGTGCTGGTGGAGGGGGCCGGCGGGCTGCTCGTGCCGATGGGACTGCGCCCGTCGGGCGAGCCGTGGACGGTGGCCGACCTGGCCGTCTCGCTCGGCGCGCCGGCCGTGGTGGTCGCCCGGGCCGGGCTGGGCACCCTCAACCACACCGCGCTGACCCTGGAGGCGCTGGACCGCCGTGCCGTGCCCGCCGGGGTGGTCATCGGCGCCTGGCCGGCCGCGCCGGAGCTGGTGCACTGGACCAACCTCAGCGACCTGGTGCCGAAGCTGCTCGGCGCCCTGCCGGCCGGCGCCGGCGCCATGGATCCGGGCGTGTTCCGGCGGTCGGCGCCGGGCTGGCTCACCCCGGCGCTGCACGGGGTGCTCGACGACTGGCGCGCCTGGGCCGAGGAGATCGGCTGAAGACCTGACTTTCGTCGGTGCCCGCCCGCGCCGTCGGTGGGTAGCCTGGCCGCCGTGACCAGGGGGGACGGGGTGCGTACGCTGCGGCGCGCGCTGGCGGAGCGGCCGTGGCTGCCGCGCGACCTGCTGCTCTGGGCGGTGGTGGCCGCCCCGGTCGGGTACGCGGGCGTCACGCCGCCCCAGCGGCCGTACGGCTTGGCCGTGCTGGCCGTCGCGTTGCTGATGCTCGCGACGGCCGTGGGGGTGAGCCGGCGCTGGCCGCTGGCCGCGCTGGTGATCACGGTGCTCGGCTCGCTGATCGACGGCAACTTCGTGTTCGCCATCCCGGTCTTCAGTTACCTCGTGGGGCGGCGGAGCGCCGACGCCCGCCCGGCCGCGGCGGCGTTCGCCCTGATCGCGGCGGGTGGCACCCTGCTCAACCTGGGGCTGCTCGGCACCGGCACGACCACCTGGTTCCTGCTCGCCGCGGTGCTCCTGGTGGCCGGTGTCTTCCCGTGGCTGGTGGGCCGGTACCGGCGGCAGCAGCAGGAGCTGGCCGACGCGGGCCGCCGCTACTCCGACGCACTGGTCCGGGAGGAGCGCGGCGTGGCCGAGCGGGTGCGGCTGCGGGAGCGGGCCCGGATCGCGCAGGAGATGCACGACTCCCTGGGGCACGACCTGAGCCTGATCGCGCTGCGCGCCGCCGCCCTGGAGGTGGCCGCCGACGCCGATCCCCGGCACCGGGCCGCCGCGGGGGAACTGCGGGCGAGCGTGGCCGCCGCCACCGAGCGGCTGCACGAGATCATCGGGCTGCTCCGCGAGGAGGGCGCGGGCACGCGGCCGGCCGACGAGAGCGTCGCGGATCTGGTCGACGGGGCGCGGGAAGCGGGCATGGCGGTACGGCTCGAGGCGTCCGTCGACGCGGGCGAGCTGCCGGCGCTGGTCGGCCACGCCGCGCACCGGGTGGTGCGCGAGGCGCTGACGAACGCCGCCCGGTACGCGCCGGGCGCCACCGTCGACGTGCGCCTCGACCGGGTGGGCGACCGGGTGGAGGTGGCGGTGGTCAACGCGCCGCCGCCGGCCGGCCCGCTGCCCGGGCCGCCCTCGCACGGCAGCGGGCTGGTGGCGCTCGCCGAGCGGGTACGCCTCGCCGGCGGTTCCCTGGACGCCGGCCCCCGGGCCGAGGGTGGCTTCGCCGTACGGGCCTCGCTCCCGGCGACCGCCTCCGCCCCCGCCGGACGTCCGGTGCCCGACGACGGGCCGCGCCGGCACGACGACGTGCCGGTCCCGACCGAGCGACCCGCGGACGCCGAGCGGCGGCTGCGCGACGCGCGCCGTCGGGTGCGGCGGAGCCTGCTCGTGGCGTTCGGTGCCCCGGTCGCGCTGGCGCTGGCCCTGTCGCTCGTCTACTACCCGCTGGCGACGGCCGGCACGGTGCTCGACGAGGAGACCTTCGACAGCCTCCCGGTGGGCGCGAGCCGCGCCGACCTGTCGGGGCTGCCCCGGCGGCAGCTGGACCGGCCGGTGTGGGTCGACCGGGACGGGTGCGAGTACTACACCGACGGGAACTTCCCCCTGGCCGCGCCGACCTGGCGGCTCTGCTTCGCCGAGGAGCGCCTGATCAGCAAGGAGCGGATGCCGTGACGACGGACGACGGCGCGCCGGTGCGGGTCGTGCTCGCCGACGACGAGGCGATGATCCGGGCCGGGGTGCGGGCGATCCTCGCCACCGACCCGGGTATCGAGGTGGTGGCCGAGGCGGGCGACGGCCGGGCGGCCGTGGAACTCGTCCGGGCGCACCGGCCGTCGGTCGCGCTGCTGGACATCCGGATGCCGAAGCTCGACGGGTTGAGCGCCGCCGCCGAGATCCGCCGGCTGGTGCCGCAGACCGCCACGGTCATGCTCACGACGTTCGGCGAGGACGACCACGTGGCACGGGCGCTCGGGCACGGGGCGAGCGGTTTCCTGCTCAAGTCCGGGGATCCGCGCGAGCTGATCGCCGGTGTCCACGCGGTCGCCGACGGCGGGGCGTACCTGTCGCCCCGGGTGGCCCGCCGCGTCATCGAGCTGGGCGGCGGGCGGCTGGCCCGGCGTCCGGCGGCCCGGGACCGTACGGCGGGGCTCACCGACCGGGAGCGGGAGGTGCTCGCGCTGGTCGGGGCGGGCCTGTCCAACGCCGAGATCGCCCGCCGGCTGCACCTGGTCGAGGGCACCGTGAAGACGTATCTGACGAGCATCTTCACCCGCCTGGAGGTCCGCAACCGGGTGCAGGCGGCGATCATCGCGTACGAGGCGGGGCTCGTCGAGGAGTAGCGGGCTCCCCGGGCTCGGGGGCCGGGGTGCGCCCCTCGACGGTCTGCTCGGGCCGCTGCGCCGGTTCCCTGGGCTCGGGGCCCGGGGAACCGGCGCGGTGCTCAGGCGTCGCGGCGGCGCAGGGCGGCCCGTCCGAGTGCCAGCGCGGCGACCGCCCAGCCGGCGAGCAGCAGCAGCCCCACGACCGACGGGTAGGGTTCGCCGTCCCCGGCCAGGAAGTGGGCGCCCGCCACCCCGGGGAAGGCGTCCGCGATCCGGGTGAGCACGGTGATGCCCGGTTCCTGCAGCGACAGCGGCACGATCATGAGGGCGGCCACGAGCACCACGAGCGTGAGCACCGCGCTGCGCAGCGCGGCCCCCAGCCCGAGGGCCAGCACGCCGACCAGCGCCAGGTAGGCGGCGAACGCCACCACGTCCCGGACGGTGCCGGCCGCCGGGACGGTGCCCCACTCGCCGAGTACCGGCCGGGCCACGAGCGCGCCGACGCCGCCGAGCAGCAGGCCGAGCGGGAACGTCACGCCCGCCGTCACCACGGCCTTCGCCAGCAGTACGCGGCCGCGCGACGGGGTGCACTGCAACGTCGTACGGATGGTGCGGCTCGTGAACTCGCTGGTGATCGCGAGCAGCCCGAGGGCCAGCACGGCGTACTGGGCCAGCTCCACCGAGGCGGTGACGATGCTGCCCACGGTGACGATCCCCGCGTCGTCGGCCGGGTCGTCGTTGGTGTTGGCGTTGGCCGCGTAGATCGCGAGCTGCCCGGCGGTGGCGGCGGTCACCAGCACTGCGGCCAGCAGCGTCCACCAGGTGCCGCGTACCGACCAGAGCTTGGTCCACTCGGCGGCGACGGCGCCG
>Ga0164243_10009171_pt1 | contig 14448 bp, 13 predicted proteins | sample OricompcompostOP_FD_108781 | JGI IMG/M metagenome (GOLD analysis project Ga0164243, IMG submission 108781) | Organic Plus compost microbial communities from Emeryville, California, USA - Original compost - Organic plus compost (OP) | ecosystem: Engineered > Solid waste > Mixed feedstock >... | reverse complement strand
CGAGGCGGCGGAACGCTACGAGCAGGGCGCCGATATCGGCGAGGAAGCGAACATGGCGAAGCTGCTCGCCGCCGATGCCTCATGGGCCGCGGCCGACATGTGCGTGCAGACATTCGGCGGCTTCGGCTTTGCCGAAGAATATGATGTCGAGCGCAAGTTCCGCGAGACGCGGCTCTATCAGGTCGCGCCGATCTCGACCAACCTGATTCTGTCCTATCTGTCGGAGCATGTGCTCGGTTTGCCGAGGTCGTATTGATCATGCTGCTCCCGCTTGAAGGCCTCCTCGTCGTCTCGCTCGAACAGGCTGTCGCCGCACCGCAGGCGACGTGCCGGTTGGCTGATGCCGGTGCGCGAGTCATCAAGATCGAGCGGCCGGAGGGTGATTTCGCGCGTTATTACGATAACTACGTGCATGGCGAGAGCGCCAACTTCGTCTGGCTCAATCGCGGCAAGGAATCTGTCGTGCTCGATCTCGCGCGCGAGGACGACAAGGCGCTGTTTGCCGCTTTGCTGGCAAAGGCCGATGTGTTCGTGCAGAACCTCAAGCCCGGCGCCATTGCCAAGCTCGGCTTTCCCATTGCGGAATTGCGCAAGCAGCATCCGCGCCTGATCTGCTGCTCGATCTCCGGTTATGGCGAGACCGGGCCGTTCGCGTCACGCAAGGCTTATGATCTTCTGGTGCAGGCCGAAGTCGGGTTGGCGTCCGTGACGGGCGGGCCGGAGGCGCCGGCGCGTGTCGGTTTTTCCGTTGCCGACATCGGCGCCGGCATCAATGCGTATCAAGCGATCCTCGAGGCGCTGATCGCGCGTGGCCGCTCCGGCGAGGGTGCGGAGATCTCCGTGTCGCTGTTCGATGCGATGGCGGAATGGATGACGGTGCCGCTGCTGTCGTATGAAGGCGGCCATCCGTTCAAGCGGATCGGTCTCGCCCATGCGGCGATTGCGCCTTACGGTGTGTTCAAGACAAAGGACGGCGCGGATATCCTGATCTCGATTCAGAACGATCGCGAGTGGCGTGTCCTTGCCGGCAAGGTGCTGGGCCATGCGGCTTTGGCCGATGATCCGCGCTTTGCCACCAATCGGGCACGTGTCGAATATCGCGCGGAAACCGATGCGCTGGTGGGTGGTGTGTTTGCGCGCTTCGATGTCGAACCGCTGATGGCGATGTTGCAGAACGCTGACATCGCGTTCGCCCGCGTCAACGATTGCGCGCTGCTGTCACAGCATCCGCATCTGCGGCGGATCATTGTGGAGACGCCGAGTGGCCCGGCGTCGATGCCCGCGCCGGCGGCTCTGTTCGACGAGGCGCGGCATTATGGACGCGTACCGACGCTGGGTGAGCATACGGAGAAGGTGCGGACGGAGTTTATGGGGAACTGATCTCTCTCTTGCCGTCATGGCCGGGCTTGACCCGGCCATCCACGCCTTCATTGCAGACATAAAGAAAGACGTGGATGCCGGGCACAGGGCATGACGATGGATGGATTGTGCGGAACGCTAATCCAGCACCGCCTCATGATCGCCGCCCGCCGCCGGCGCCGTTGTCTTGCGGATCAGGAACACAAGCGGAATGGCGGCGCTCGTCAAGAGCATCAGCAGGTAAAAGTCATTGCTATAGGCGATGATCGCCGCCTGCTGCGTGATCAGCACATCGAGCATCGCGCGCCCCTGATCGGTCGCCATGTTCAGGATCGAGGCGATATCCGGCATCTTCAACGCATCGTGGAATGGCGTGATATATTCGGTCAGATGCGCGTGCATCTTCACCGTGGTGTTGGTCAGTTGCGCGATCACCATCGAAATGCCGATCGACGAGCCGATATTACGAACCAGCGTCAGGATCGCCGCGCCGTCCGTGCGCAGATGTCCCGGTAGGGTGGCGAAGGCCACGGTCGAGAGCGGCACGAAGACGAGGCCAAGGCCGACGCCCTGCAGGACGCTGCAGATCGCGATGGTGCGTGACGACGTGTAGTCGGTGAAGCCGACCATCTCCCATAGCGTGAAGGTGGTGATGATCAGGCCGGTCAGAATGAGATAGCGCGCCTGGGTGAATTTGAGCAGGCGTCCGACCATCATCATCGCCGCCAGCGTGCCGATGCCGCGCGAGGCCAGTAGCATGCCCGCCGACAGGATCGGATAATTCAAGACGTTCTGCAGGAACGGCGTCACCAGTGCCATGGTGCCGAACAGCGTCACGCCGATCAGCACCATGAACAGGCAGCCGCTGACGAAATTGCGGTCCTTGAACAATTCGAAGCGGACGAACGGGGATTTGGTCGTGAACGAATGCGCGAAGAAGAAGTAGAAGCCGATCGCCGAAACAATCGCCTCAGCCCAGATCTCGGACGAGTCGAACCAGCCGACCTGCTCGCCGCGGTCCAGCATCAATTGCAGCGAGCCGATTCCGACCGCGAGCGACAGGAAGCCGAACCAGTCGAACTTCATGCCGTTTTGCGGCTTGGTCTCGTCCATGAACAGCATCAGGCCGATGGCGGTGATGATGCCGACCGGCAGGTTGACGAGGAACACCCAGTGCCAGGAATAATTGTCGGTCAACCATGCGCCGAGCGTCGGACCCATGATCGGGCCGAGCATCACACCCATGCCCCAGATCGCCATGGCCGAGCCGCGCTCCTCGGGCGAATAGGAATTCAAAAGCACCGATTGCGACAGCGGCACCAAAGCTGCGCCGCCCATGCCTTGCAGTAGGCGGAACAGCACCATCTGCTCGATGCTCTGCGCGATGCCACAGAGCAGTGACGCGACGGTGAAGCAGATGACGCAGATGACGAACAGCTTCTTGGTGCCGAAGCGATTCGCCAGCCAGCCGATCGGCGCGGTCATGATCGCGGCCGCGACGATATACGATGTCAGCACCCAGTTGATCTGGTCCATCGACGCGCCGAGGCTGCCTTGCATATAAGGCAGCGCGACATTGGCGATCGTGGTGTCGAGCGCCTGCATGATCGTGGCGGACATGGCGCACACGGTCACCAGCGTCCGGCGGGCGCCGGCTGGGAGTGGAGCTTGTGCGCCGGTCGTAGTCATTATTGGACTTCGTGTGCTGCCGAGGTGAGGCCGAATAGGCCGGCCAGTGTGCGGTTGCGTTTGGTGTCGATCGACACATTCACGCTCATGCCGGCACGCAGAAGATGCGTGTCTTCATGTTTATCGAAGGCGATGCGCACGGGCACACGCTGGACGATCTTGACCCAGTTGCCGGTCGCATTCTGCGCCGGAAGAATAGAAAACTGTGCACCGGTGCCAGGACTGACAGATTGAACAATGCCTTTGAAGGTGTGATCGGGGAACGAGTCGACATCAAGCGTGACCGTCTGGCCGACACGGAGATTGGTGATGTCGGTTTCCTTCGGGTTGGCATCGACCCATGGCGCCGAGTCATCGATTACGCTGAAGACGGGCGTGCCGGCCGTGACGAAGCGGCCAAGCTGGATCGCGTCGACCTGCGTTGCCGTGCCGCTCATCGGCGCGCGCAGCGTGGTGTGATTGAGGTCGCGTTCGGCCTGGTCAAGCACAGCTTTGGCCTGAATGTAAGCGGGGAATTTCTCGATCGGCAGATCGGGATCGCCGAGCAACTGGTTGAAGGTGTCGCCCTTCTGCTGTTCGGCGTATTGCGTCTGCAATTGTGCCGTCACCAGAGCGGCGATTGACGTATCGAGATCGGCCTGTGTGCCGGCCATCTTGGCCACAAGCGCCTGCTTGCGCTCGACGTCGCGCTGTTTGAGTTCGACGCTCTGGTGCGCGTAATCGACCAGCTTGCTCAGCGAGGCGAAATTGGTTTTGAGATTATTGAAGTCGGTTCGCACGGACGCGAGTTTGCTCTGCGCTTGTGTCAAGGCGAGCCTGAACGGAACCGGATCGATCTCGAACAGCGGATCGCCTTCGGCAACATGCTGTCCTTCCTTCACGTAGATCTGGTTGATCTTGCCGGAGATGTCCGGCGTGATCAGCACCTTCTGCGCGCCGACATAGGCATTGTCGGTTGTGATGTAGCGTCCGCCGTAAAGATAGAAGGTGAAGCCGGCGGCTGCCGCGATCAGTGGTACGACGACAAGCAGGATGATGCGCAGCTTCGCGCGAATAAATTTCATCAGCGAGCCGGCGCGTGAGCTGGGAGCTTCCGTGGTGCCCGGCATCTTGAGGACGTTGTTACGCATAGATCTTCTCTTTTTCTTCCAACTTCTCTTCCGCGTTTTCTTGCAGCAGGCGGCGCAGATTCTCTTTCATCGCGCCGAGATAGGTGAGCGCTGCATCGGTTTTTTCCGGCGGCTGCCCTTCCAGAATGGCGTTCATGAGTTCGTTCGCCAGCGCGTCGAGCTGGTCCATCAGCGGCTGTGCCGCCGGCGTCAGAAACAGCCGCTTGGCCCTGCGATCATTGGGGTCGGCGCGGCGCTCGATCAGGCCGTTGTCGCAAAGCCGGTCGACGAGGCGCGTCACGGTGATCGGCTGAAGATCCAGCATGTCGGCCAGCTCGGATTGCTTCAGGCCCTCATTGGCTTCCAGCCGCTTCAGCAGCGCCCATTGGGCGCGGGTCATGCCGAACCGGCGGGCCACCTGGTCCGCATAGGTCCGGAGCATTCGGCCTACATCATTGATGAGAAAGGCCATTTCTCGGTGAGAATGACGAGCGCGCATGATGGAACTCTCTGTAAGCACAGATAAAATAAGCAAGCTTATATTTTTATCAAGAGTGCAGCGCAAAAAATGGCCCGGACTCTTTAGGTTCCGAATACAAGGAAAATAGTCTTGCTTGGTCATGGCCGGCTCGACCCGGTCATGACCACGTCTTTTAGCTTCAGAAAGAAAGTCGTGGATGCCAGGCCCAAGGCCGGGCATGACGGAGGCGACGCATCCAGCTGCGTAGCCCGGATGGAGCGGAGCGAAATCCGGGGAGGGAATGATTGCCCCCGCATTCGCTTCGCTCCATGCGGGTGCCGAAACCACCAGGGATAAAGATCATGAACAAGGACATGTACGACAAAGGCCTCGCCATTCGCCGCGCGGTATTGGGCGACGCCTATGTCGACACGCAGCTCAAGAATGCCGACGATTTCAATCGTCCGCTGCAGGAGCTTGTAACGGAATATTGTTGGGGCGCTGTATGGGGCCGTGAGGGCTTGCCGAAGAAACAACGCTCGATGCTGAACCTGGCGATGATCTCGATCCTGAATCGTCCACACGAATTGCGGGCCCACATCAAAGGCGCACTGACCAATGGCGTGACGAAGGAAGAAATTACCGAAATCTTCCTGCAGGTCGCGATCTATGCAGGCGTACCATGTGCGGTGGATTCCTTCCGCATTGCGAAAGAAGTGTTCGCCGCCGAAGGCAAATAGTTAGCTGAGAAGGAATTGACGATTGTCATGGCCGGGTTTGACCCGGCCATGATTTTTCATCTCGCCAAAATGTGCAGCCGGCATGACGATAGGGTTGCGGGAACTTTGCATCCGTGTGTTGGTTAAAGTGAGTTGATTTGAAATGCGTTGATTTACAGAGGTGCAATGTCAGAGATTTTGATTGCTGATATCGGCGGGACGACCAGCCGCGCCGCGTTTGCAGCCCCTGGTCAACGGCCGGACAACATCGTCACCATCGCCAATGACAGCGTGGCGGGACCGGAGGGCTTACTGGAACGCATGCTCGACGGTGCGACCGCGCTTCCACGTGCCGCCGTGTTTGCACTCGCCGGGCCGATCAACGGTAACGAGATCACACTGACCAATCGGGACTGGTGTTGGCGCTTGCCGGATCTGTCGGCACGGTTCGGCATTTCATCGATCCATGCCGTCAACGATTTCGAAGCGCTCGCCTGGGCGGTGCCATCGCTCACGGACAAAGATCTGCAACCGATCGGCGAGAACAAAATCTTTGCGGATGGTGTGAAGCTTGTTGTCGGTCCGGGTACGGGTCTTGGCACGGCTGCCCTTGTGCCGAACTGCGACGGCTATCAGGTGATCGCAAGCGAAGGCGGGCATTGCTCCTTCGGTCCGGCTTTCGCCGATGAAGAGCCGATCTTCCGCCGTCTTGCGGAGGAGAAAGCGCCGCTCTCGGCTGAATGCATCATCTCGGGGCCCGGTCTCGCGCGTCTGCATATGGCGATGCATCCCGGCATCATGAAACTGACGCCGGAAATGATCGTCACCCAGGCGCGCGTCGGCGATCGCCAAGCACGTGCGACGATTGCAATGTTCGTGCGACTGCTCGGCCGTTTTGCCGGCGACATGGCCTTGGCCTTCAAGGCCACGGGCGGCGTCTATATCGCAGGCGGTGTTGCAACGGGGCTGGGCGCACTGTTCGATGCGCGTCTCTTCCGCGCGTCATTCGAACGCCATCCGCCTTACGAGGCGATGCTGAAAGACATTCCGTCTGCGCTCATCACTTGCGTGGAGCCGGGATTGATCGGCTGTATCGCGGTGGCTGAGCGGCTGATCGGCAAAGTTCAGGCAAGCCCGGCGGGACGGGTTGGACGGGTGCAACTGCGATCATCGCGCCTGCGGTCCTCACGCCTAGAACCCTTTCGGCTTTGATGGAAGCAAGGCCGGCGCTCTAGCTTTTGTTTTGACGCATTTCTTCAAGCGAACCGCTGCCGCCGGACGAAGCCGGCTATGGCCGGTACTCACTTCGCTCAAAAACGCCCTAATGCATCAGCTTGCGGCTGAGCTCGATAACGGCGCGCTCGAATTGCGGATCTACACCAGCGGAATAGCGGATATCGTATGGCACCTCGACATTGGGTGACACGCCGACATTCTCCAGTCGCTGGCCGTCGATTTTGACATCGTTCACCGCCAGCACCAGCAGGCTGTTGTCCTTCAAAAGAAATCCGCGCGCTGCGAGCACCGCGCCGGCGCTATGACTGCCGATCAGTGGGACGCCGGCTTGCTGTAACGCCTGTGCGAAAATCTCCATGCTGCTGCGTGTACCCTGATCAATGATGGCGACCAGGGGCTTCCGCCAGCGGGCCACGACAACCTTCTCCTGGCCGTCGCGATCGATCACGGTCATGTCGCGGGAGCGTCCGAGAAACAGATCGGCGGCTTCGACCGCCGAGCCGCCCCAGCGGCTGCGCAGATCGAGCACAAGACCGTCGGCATGGCGCAAGGTCTCTGACGCAATCATGTCCGTCAGCAGCGAATGCATTCCGCCGGCCGCATAGGTCCAGACCCGCAGATAGCCGATGTGCCGGCCATCCCGCTCGATCGTCTGGGCGCTGCTGCGGATCGCTTCGCGCAGCGCCGCATTCGGCTGGATCGAAACGACTGGCACCGCGATATCGACGGGAGCCGCATCGGAGGCACGCCGGATCGAGACCGTGACGCTCTGCCCCGCACGGTCCTTGAACGATGCGATCGGCTGATACGGCTCGCCGTCGACCGCGACGATCTCGTCGCCGACCTGCAGTCCGGCGCGTTGCGCGGTCGAACCATGATAGATCTGCGCGATGAAAAGCCGGCTATCCATCGACCGTGCGATCATGCCGATGCCCGCGTATTCGACGCTGCCCCCCGGAACGATCGCGTGTCCCTGCCGATCCGTCCCGGCTGGCCGGAACACATCCATCAACTCGTAATATTCGATCTGGTCCGGCGTATAGCGCCCGGTATGCGACGCCTTCAGCACAGGCAATGTACGCAAAATCGCTGCTTCGGCGTCAGCGAGGGAGCGCACGCTCTGGCGCTCGGAGGTGAGAAGCGTGTCAAACGCAGCGAGACCGGACGGATTATAGAAGTTGTCGATGATGATCTTGCGCGCATGGTCGAGGAATTCAACCGGCTTAAGCTGATGCGATTCCTGCTGCGCAGGTTTGGATGCATCGGCTGGCGCCTCGGCCTGAACCGGGTTGGCAAGCACAAGAAAGACGAGGATAGCCGCCATCCTCGGGACGAGCTTTGGCATAACGACCTCATCAGCGGTCATCGTCCCCGGCTGCGAGTGTCGAATGAGATTCCGCCAAAATTCGGTCCGAGGGGTGAATGCGTAGCCTCAGGCCAATCCCATCTCCGACAGCGCTTCGACGTGGCATTGCGCCGATTGCGCGGAAAAGCAGCACAGCACCACGCGCGTGACGCTGTGTTGATGCGCGGCCAGTTCGGACACGACCGTGCCGCAGGCGATGCGGGCCGCGCGTTGCGGCGGGAACGCATAGATGCCGGTGGAGATCGCCGGAAAGGCGATGCTGACGAGTCTATTCTCTTTCGCCAGCGTCAGCGCCGTTCGATAGCAGGATGCCAGCAGCGCATCCTCATCATGCGCGCCGCCGCCCCAGACCGGCCCGACCGCATGAATCACATGCCGCGCCTTCAGGCGATAGCCGCCGGTGATCTTGGCGCTGCCGGTGTCGCAACCGCCAAGCGTTTCGCATTCGGCTTTCAGTTCCGGACCGGCCGCACGATGGATCGCACCGTCTACGCCGCCGCCACCGAGCAGAGTGCGGTTCGCTGCATTGACGATCGCATCGACATCGAGCGCCGTGATGTCACCGATCAGAAGATCGATTTGGCCGCCGCCGACGTCGACGGTGAGGAGAGGTGAGGACATGGTTGTCATGTAATGACGGTCGGACTTGGTTGATACCTCTCCCTGAAAGGGGGAGGTCGACTGCCAGAGCGTAGCGAAGGCAGTCGGGTGGGGGTCATGTCAGAAGGCGACCCCCATCCGGCTCGCAGCCAAGTTTACGCTGGCTGCGTAAACTTGCCAGCGATGCTCGCCACCCTCCCTGTCAGGGGGAGGGAAAGAATAAACTTAAGCCGCCGTTTCCTTCACGAGATCGAAGGTCGAGCGTTCGCCGATATCGTCGAAATGCTGATCGAGGAACCGGCGTGCGGCTCTGCGGCCCGCGCGATGCAGCAGCGCGAAGAAATCATAATCGTTCTTGAGGCGCGTGCCGGTGCCGAGCTTTTTCTCGAAACCTTCCAGCACGATGCGATGAACGTTGAGCCCGGCCGGCCCTTTGCCGTTCTTGCGCGCAATGTGACGGCTCACATATTCCAGCGCGCGCAATTCGGCCGCGAGTGATGATGAAAACGAGATTTCATTCACGCGACTGAGGATCTCGCGCGTGGTCGTCGGCGTGTCGTTGCGCTTCAACGGTGCAATCTGCACCAGCAGCACGTCGTCATCGGGGTTCGACGAAATGAGCGGGAGCATCGCCGGGTTGCCGGTGAAACCGCCATCCCAGTAAGGCTCGCCATCGATCTCGACGGCGCGAAACACATGCGGCAATGCGGCCGAAGCCATCACCACATCGGCGCTGATATCCTCGCGGCGGAAGACGCGCAGCCGTCCGCTATGCACATTCGTTGCCGAGACGAAGAGCTCCAAATCGTTGTAGTTGCGGATTGCGTCGAAATCGACAAAGCGCTCGATCAGGTCCTTCAGCGGATTGATGTTGAGCGGATTGAAATCGTAGGGGCTCAGCAGCCGCGACATCGTATCGACGAACAATTGCATCGGCGAGCCGCTGATCGGAAACATCGACAGCACGCGTTCCAGCACGGCGCGCTGCGTATCCGGCAGGTTGCCGCCGATACTGGCCGCGCGCCAGAATTCCGCGAGCCGCTTGCGGGCCTCCTGAGGGCCGCCGCGCGCCAGGCCGTCGGCCAGCATCACGGCATTCACCGCGCCGGCCGAGGCGCCGGACACGCCCGAAAACCCGAGCCGGCCGTCTTCCAGCAGATAATCCAGGACACCCCAGGTGAAAGCGCCATGCGCTCCGCCGCCCTGAAGCGCCAAATTGACCCTTTTGGCGCCCGATTTGCGGCCGTAACCCGTCAAAAGCCGGTTTACGCCGGCCGACATATCTTTCAGCATCGTCTTCCTTAGGGATCTCGCCGCCCGCAGGGGCCAAGCTAGGATCATTTTGTTGCGGCGCAATAAATATATTGTTGCATTGCAGAATAAAGATCGTGCGAAATTGTGCCGCTTGCGGGCTGAAATCGAGGCATTAAGACAGGGACATGAGCGAAGCGGTCTTCAAAGCCCCGAATCATGACCACAAACGATGCAGCGCCGATGCTCTGCGTCATGCGGAGGCATTGTGCGATCAGCGGTCGCAAAGGCTGACGCCGACGCGCCGCCAGGTGCTGGAAGTGCTTCTCTCCAGTCACAAGCCGCTCGGTGCCTATGAAATCATTGATCGCGCGGCGCAGGATGGCGCGAGGCATGCGCCGATCACGGTTTATCGCGCGCTCGATTTCCTGATCGAGAATGGCTTTGCGCATCGCATCGAAAGCCGCAACGCCTTCATCGGCTGTGTACATCGCCACGCGCCCGATGATCTCGTGGTGTTTCTGATTTGCGATCGCTGCGGCGAGGTCGGTGAGGCGCCGTCGGAGCAGGTGGCGGAATCGCTGAAGGCCGCAACGCGCTCCGCCGGCTTCACGCCCAAGGCTCCGGTGATCGAGATCACCGGCATCTGCGCGAATTGCCGCTAACCCTTTCCCTCTCCCTGCTTCAGCGGGGAGAGGGTGTCGCGCATCGAGCGATGCAAGATGCGAGACGGGTGAGGGGCCTGTTTGATATTGCGATGCCCCTCACGGTGGTTGCTCAGCACCCTCTCCCCGTAAACGGGGGAGAGGGAAGGACGGCGCGGGGAGAAGGAAAGACAAACATGCCCGCCATGCCATTGCCCGCTATCTGGGCGGTCCAAGGTTCGCTACCTAAAGCACATCCGTGACTCCCTGCCGGGAACCCACATGACTTCGACGACGTCACAGGCGCCGCAATACTCGGCGGCCACGCGGCCCCTCGACATCGGCGCTGCCGCTATTGTTGTGTTTCTTTGCCTGTGTTGGGGTTTCAATCAGGTCGCGGTGAAATTCGCGCTGCCCGATATCCCGCCGATGACACAGGCTGCGACGCGGTCTTTCGGTGCAGCGATCATCGTTTGGGTTTATGCCCGCATGCGCGGCATTTCGCTGGACCTGCGGGGCCAGATGCTGTGGCCGGGCATCGTTGCCGGCGTCCTGTTTGCGACCGAGTTCGTCTTCATTTATCGCGGGTTGCTCTACACCACGGTCAGCCGGGCGACGTTGTTCATCTACGTTGCTCCCTTTGTGGTGGTGATCGGGGCGCATTTCCTTGTCCCGGGCGATCGTTTCCGCTTGTCCCAGTGGGTGGGCCTCGTGATGTCCTTTGCCGGCGTCGCGCTGGCCTTCGGCGTGCCGGTTCCGTCGGCCGATCCGAACCAGTTGCTCGGCGATGTCATGCTCCTCGCCGGCGGCATCGCATGGGGCCTCACCACCCTTGTGGTGAAAGCGACGTCCCTGGCCAAAGCCGCGCCGGAAAAAACCCTGCAATATCAGCTCGTGGTCTCGGTCCCGATCCTTGCCGCCTTTGCCCTGCTGTTCGGCGAACAGGTCACCAAATTCCCGTCGGCACTGGCGCTTGGGTCGCTGATCTACCAGACGGTCTGGGTGGTGGCGCTCACCTTTTTGATCTGGTTCACCATGGTTTTGCGCTATTCGGCGGCCCGTCTCTCGGCCTTCACATTTCTGACGCCATTATTCGGCGTTTTGGCCGGATATCTCGTCATGGGGGACCCGATCACCCCCGCCTTTGTCGGGGCCGGGGCACTGGTGATCGGCGGGCTGATCTTGGTAAACAGGCCGAAATAGCGATTTGCGGCCTTCATAGCCATTTTAGGCTTTGTGCGATAAGGAACCGGCTGCCCCTGGTGAGCGCTCTGGGGCGAGCTTTCAGAACGGTGTTCGATGAATAAAGAAGTGCGAAGCAACCTGGGGTCGCCGGACGAGCGCCATCGGTCCGTAGCGGTGGATGTCGGCGGCGTGATCGTCGGTGGCGGCGCGCCGATCGTCGTCCAGTCGATGACCAATACCGACACGGCGGACGTGGATTCGACCGCTCGTCAGGTCGCGGCGTTGGCCCGGCAGGGTTCGGAAATGGTTCGCATCACGGTGGATCGCGACGAGGCGGCGGCCGCCGTCCCGCATATCCGCGACCGGCTCGCCAAGATGGGCGTACGCGTGCCGCTGATCGGTGACTTTCATTACATCGGCCATAAGCTGCTCGCCGATCATCCCGCCTGCGCCGAGGCGCTCGACAAGTACCGCATCAATCCGGGCAATGTCGGCTTCAAGGACAAGAAGGACAAGCAGTTCGGCGCCATCATCGAAACGGCGATGCGTTACGGCAAGCCGGTGCGCATCGGCGCCAACTGGGGTTCGCTCGATCAGGAATTGCTGACGCACCTGATGGACGAGAATGCGAAGTCGCCGGAGCCGATCGAGGCACGCGCCGTGATGCGCGAAGCGATGGTGCAGTCCGCTTTGATGTCGGCTGATCGCGCGGTCGAGATGGGCCTGCCGCAGAACCGCATCATCCTCTCTGCGAAAGTCTCGGCGGTGCAGGATCTGATCGCGGTTTACATCGATCTCGCCCGCCGTTCGAATTACGCGATCCATCTCGGCCTCACTGAAGCCGGCATGGGATCGAAAGGCATTGTCGCATCGTCCGCCGCGCTTGGCATCTTGCTGCAGCAGGGCATCGGCGACACCATCCGTGTGTCGCTGACTCCGGAGCCGGGCGGCGACCGCACGCTCGAAGTGAAGGTCGCACAGGAAATCCTGCAGACCATGGGCTTCCGCACCTTCGTGCCGCTGGTGGCGGCGTGCCCCGGTTGCGGTCGCACGACGTCGACTACATTCCAGGAATTGGCGCGCGACATCCAGAACTTCATTCACACGTCGATGCCGGAATGGAAGACGCGTTATCCGGGCGTCGAAGGTCTCAACGTCGCGGTGATGGGCTGCATCGTGAATGGCCCCGGCGAAAGCAAGCATGCCGATATCGGTATCTCCCTGCCCGGCACCGGCGAAGCACCGGCCGCACCGGTCTTCATCGATGGCAAGAAGGCGGTGACGCTGCGTGGCCCGACCGTCGCGCAGGACTTCAAGGCGATGGTGATCGATTACATCGAGCGGCGCTACGGCACCGGCGGCGCCGGCCGTACCGCGGCGGAGTAAACTCCGCTCGTCCCCGCGAAGGCGAAGACCCATACGCTCGCTGGTTTCCGTATCATGAACACCGTGGCTATGGGTCCCGGCTCGCGTCGCGCCGTGCGTGACTTGGCCGGGACGGCCTAGTTCCTTATGCCGCATTGCTGCCGCACGCGGCGCGCCCCATATCCACCGCCATGTCGAGCAATGACCCCAACGATCCGCATGATCGCCGCCCTCGCGTCGAGCAGCCGCGCGTGGAACCGGAGATCATTCCGCCGAATGCGCAATCACGCCGGGGCGGCGGAACGCGTGGTGGCTTTGACAGCATTTTCATCCGCGTTGAGGAAGGCGCTGACGGCATCCGCCGCGTCACGCTGAAGCGGCCGGGGCCGTTCACGATCATCGCGCTGTTGGCCGCAGCCGGCCTCATCGTCGCGCTGTTCTTCGTCGTGCTCGCCGGTCTGGTGATCCTGTGGATTCCGCTGGCGATTATCGGAATCCTGTTCGCGCTGTTTTCCAGCTCGGGCCGCGATATGTGGCAACGCATCCGCGGCTGGTGGAGCGGGGCGCGCTAAGCCGCAGCACCATCAAAGCGGCGGCTCCGTCGCATCGCGCCGGCAGACGATCCTCTCTTCCTCGAGATCGAGTTCGCGTTCGAGCCGGCGGCGGGATTCGTCGGTGATCTTCCCCTCGCGATAAAGCTCATGCAAAGCCGCGCGTTCGGTCGCGATCAGCTCGACGCGCAATTTGCGCTTAACGAGACGGCCTCGACACTTTCGCTCAGGTTGCGCGGCGATTGTCCCGCGCGCACCTCGTGTCGTGCATGGAGCAGGCTGAAGACCTGATCGGATAATTTCCCCTTCTTTGACAATTCGATCAGTCTTTGATGCGCAGCTTGAATAGCGGCATGACGTGCCGTGAGTTCGGCTTCGTGTTCCTGCCGGCGTTCCTGTTCTGCATGATCGCCAAGCTTGAGCCAGCGGATCACCGACGGCAGCATCAGGCCTTACCCGACAAACGTCAGGATGATCACACCGAACGTGATGAGCAGAATGAGATCGCGATGCGGAAAGTGGGCGCCGCTCGCCGTGGTGAAGGGAATCGTCAAAGCTGCGGCAAGCGATACGACGCCGCGCACGTCGATGAAGCTGAGAATGAATGGCGTCTGCCATGTCGGTGACGGGTCGAGCCGCCGACCGCTTCTCTGAAGGAGAACAGGCCGGTGCCGACGGCTGCGACGGCAAAGTGATAGAGGATCAGTGCCGTCGCGTCATTGGCAAGACCTCCGCCCGGCCAATTCAACACACGGGCACGTCAGGTATGGCGAAGCGCGTCGATCGGATCAAGGCGGGAGGCGCGCAGGGCCGGGTACCAGCCGAAGAACACGCCGACCAGACCGGAAAACAGCACGGCCAGAACGATGGATGCCGGTTCGATCAGCAGCGGCCATCCGGCGGCGTTCGAGATG
>Ga0164243_10009170_pt1 | contig 14449 bp, 11 predicted proteins | sample OricompcompostOP_FD_108781 | JGI IMG/M metagenome (GOLD analysis project Ga0164243, IMG submission 108781) | Organic Plus compost microbial communities from Emeryville, California, USA - Original compost - Organic plus compost (OP) | ecosystem: Engineered > Solid waste > Mixed feedstock >... | reverse complement strand
CCGCGGCCTGCGGCCTGCCGGTGAGCCTCGCGATCGCGCCGGACCGGATCTTCGTCGTCAATCACGGCGGCAATGCATCGCCCGACGAAACCGCAAAAATGCCTCACGGCCATGCCGGGACGCTCGCGGTTCTCGATCTCGCAAAAGCGATCGTCGCCGGTCAGTCCGCCTTGCGGCAGATCGTCGAACTCGGATGCGGCGGGCCTGTCGGCTGCGCGCTGACGCCCGACGGTCATCTCCTTGTGACCTCGGCGGAGGGCGAGGGGACCGAGGACGGGGGATACCGGGTCGCCGTCATCTCCATCGAAGAGACGAAACGAATCCGCATCCATTCCCTTCGGCACGAAGGCTCGCCGAGCCCCAATCCGTCTCCGGATCGCGGCTTCGGCAGGTTTCCCAATCCGAACGCAATAGCGTTCGCGTCGCATTCCGGCGGAATCGTATTTACCGCCAACGGAGGCACGAACGATGTGTCCGTGCTGAGCTTTCCGGCGATGATGAAGGGTGACGCCGGTGCGGAAATCGCGCGCATTCCGGTCTCGTCCGGTCCATTCGGGCTGGCGCTCGACGCGGACGAAAACGTGCTTGCCGTCGCCGACCGCGAGGATGCAAGGACGGGACTCGAGGGAAGCTGCGTTTCGCTGATCGACACGAAGCGCGCCGTCACCGCTCCGGCGCGTGCGCGCCTCGCACAGATCCGTGTCGGCACGGACGACGCGGCGCGGCCGAGCCGGCCGACCGGCGTGGCCTTCTCGCCGGACGGCGGCTCCCTCTATGTCACCTGCGCGCGCAGCGGAACGCTGAGCCGGCTCGACATGGCCGCGGCCCTTGCCGGTCGGAGGGAGGAGGCCAGACGGGTGCTGCGGGCCGCCCGGGGGGAAGCGGCGCCGCGCGGGGTCGCGGTCACGCCGGACGGGCGGTTCGTCGTCGTCGCCGGCGGCACGCGTCTTGGTCCGCGCAGCGGCACGCTCTGGATCCTCCGAACCTCGGACCTGTCGGAGGCGGGGCGCGTCACCGGAATCGGAAACGAACCATATTCCGTAGGTATATCAATATCTTGAATTGTTTCGTCCCGATCTCGCGAAATCGTTTGCATTCCTGCGACAAAATGGCAAACTGAATTCATAATTCAAATCCAGCGCGAAAATGCGCGGAAGTCTCGGGGAGGACATCATGGCTGCTACACGCAGGGATTTTCTGCTGGGCGCATCGGCCGCGACCGCGGCGATGGCCGGATCGAAGGCTGCGTTCGCGCAGGCCTGGACACCCACCCGCGATGTCGAATTCGTCATACCGTTCGGCGTCGGCGGCGGCTCGGATCTGATGGCGCGCGTCATCGGCAAGGTCATCGTCGAGGAGAAGCTGATCCCGACGCCGCTCGTCCTGAACAACCGTCCGGGCGGCGGCGGAGCGGTCGGCATCGGCTATGTCTCCGCCAGCCGGAAGAAGGACCCGCACACGCTGATTCTTGTGAACGGCACGACGCAGATCACGCCGATCCTCACGCCGAACGCCAAAACGCTGAGCGAAGTCCAGCCGGTGATGAACTTCATGCTCGACGATTTCCTCCTGTTCGTGAAAGGGGATTCGCCGCACAAGACGATCCAGGATTTCGTCAAGGACACCCAGTCCAGACCCGACAAGAGCGTCAATTTCGGAACCGGCGGCACGACCGATGTCATGGCGATCACCGTCTTCTCGCGCGCCATCGGCAAGGAGATCAATCCGGTCAACTTCAATTCGGGCGGCGAGGCGCTGACGGCCCTGCTCGGCGGCCATGTCGACGGCGTCATCGGAAACCCGCTCGAATTCATGGGGCATCTGCAGTCCGGCGCCGTACGTGCGCTCACCGTGTTCCGGGACGACCGCTTCCCGGCCTTCCCGGACGTGCCGACCGCGAAGGAGGCAGGGATCAACACGCCGAAATTCCAGATGTGGCGCGGCGTCGCCCTGCCCAAGGACGTGGATCCGGCCGCGCTGGAATACTGGCAGGGCGTGATGCAGAAAGTCGCCGAGTCGGCCACGATGAAAAAGTACATCGCCGACAATGTCGCGACCGAGGCCCCCATCATCGGCAAGGACTTCGAGGCGTTCATCGCCGAACAGGAGAAGCTGTACCGCGATCTTCTCGGCAAGGCGGTGTGAGCCGCGATGAAGATCTCAGCCATCAAGGGCGAACTTGCGTTCGCCGCATTCTTCGCCGTGATCGGCCTGTACTGGGTCGGACGTTCGCTTGAATTTCCGATCTGGTCGGGTTTCGCGCCGGACAGCGGCTTTCTGCCGCTGGCCTACGGGCTGATCCTCACGGTCCTGTCGCTTGCGGTCATCGGCACATTGCTCACATCGCCGGGCGAGCCGGTGGAGCGGGAACCGCTGACGAAATCGCTGCTCATACTGGCGGCGCTTGTCGTGTGCGTCAGTACGGCAGGAGTTCTCGGCTTCCTTCTTCCGCTCTTCGGGATGCTGCTGTTTCTCTACGCCTATGTCGAGCGCCTCCCGCTGATGCGCTCGATCCTCGTTTCGGCGGCGACGACCGGTGTTCTGGCGCTCATCTTCGAGCACTGGCTGCACATCCCCCTGCCGCTCACGCCGTGGGAACTCTGACATGGAATCGCTCATCGACCTCGCCGGCGGTTTCGCCACCGCGCTCACGCCCGCCAATGTACTGATGTGCTTTCTGGGCGTGTTCCTCGGACAGCTCGTCGGCGTCCTTCCCGGCATCGGGCCTTCGGCGGCCATCGCGCTGCTTCTGCCGCTGACCTTCGGCGCGGACCCGACCGCTTCCCTCATCATGTTCGCCGGCATCTACTACGGCGCGCAATATGGCGGCACGATCACCTCGGTGCTGATCAGCGTGCCCGGCGAATCCTCGACCGTGATGACGAGCATCGAAGGCTATCAGATGGCCGTGAGGGGACGCGCGGGCACCGCGCTCGGCATCGCCGCCATCGGCTCGTTCATCGCCGGCACCTTCGCCACGCTGGGCCTGACCCTGCTGGCTCCTCCCCTGGCGCAGGCCGCGCTCGCCTTCGGTCCGCCGGAATATTTCGCGCTCGTCGTGCTCGGGCTGACGGCGCTCGCCGCGGTCTCGGGAAGCTCGGTCACCAAGGGGCTCGCCGCGGGCGTGGCGGGGCTTCTGCTGGCGACCGTCGGCATCGACCCCCAGAACGGCGTTTCGCGGTTCGATTTCGGGCAGGTCTGGCTGCTCGACGGCATCGAGTTCATCGTGCTGACGGTCGCCCTTTTCGGCGTCGGCGAGGTGCTCGCGAGCTGCAACCAGGCCACGGCCCGGCCGATCGCCAAAGTGAAGAACGTCCTGCCCAACCGCGAGGACTGGCGGCGCTCGCGCATGCCGATCGTCCGCGGTTCGCTGATCGGATTCCTGATCGGCGTTCTGCCGGCGACGGGCGCGACCATCGCCAGTTTCGTCGCCTATATCGTCGAGAAGAAGGTTTCGAAGCGTCCTCAGGAGTTCGGCAAGGGCGCCATCGAGGGCGTGGCCGGGCCCGAGGCCTCGAACAACGCGGCCGCCGCCGGCGCCTTCGTTCCCATGCTCGCGCTCGGCGTGCCCGGCTCCGGCACGACCGCCATCATCCTGGGCGCGCTCATCATGTTCGGCCTGCGGCCGGGGCCCGAACTGTTCACCCAGAACTCGGCGCTCGTCTGGGCGGTCATCGCCAGTATGTATATCGGCAATCTCCTCCTGCTCGTCATGAACCTGCCGCTTGCCGGCCTGTTCGCGCAGCTCCTCAAAGTGCCGTACAGATGGCTCTATCCGCCGATCCTGGCGCTCTGCATCGTCGGCGTGTTCTCGCAGGCCAACAGCCTCGAGGATTGCTGGCTGCTCGTCGGCTTCGGCGCGCTCGGCTGGGCCATGAAGCGCTATGACTGGCCGGCGGCGCCGATGATCCTCGGCCTCGTGCTCGGGCCGATCTTCGAAAGCTCGCTGCGGCAGTCGCTGACCATGTCGCACGGCAGTTCGATGATCTTCATGACGCGGCCGATCGCGGTCACCCTGATCGTCTGCGCGGCCGTGTTCGTCCTGCTGCCGATCATCGCCCATCTGCTCGGCAAGCGTTCCGGGCCGACCGAGATCGGAGAATATTCATGAGCGGCATCAAGGACCGGATCGGCGTCGACCTCAACCGCCGGATCGGGCTGGAGCCCGGCCTCGACTGGGCGATCCGTCACGGCATCCGGTTCCTCGACATCTGTCTGGACCCCGCGCCGGATCTGTTCGATCACACGAACAGAAGGCTGCGGGAGGCGAGAAGCCGTCTCGATGAGCACGGCATCACGCTCGGCCTTCACACGCTGTCGTCGATGAACGTCGCCGAGAACTGTCCGTACCTCTCGGAAGCCGCCGACCGGTATCTCGAAGCCTATATCCGCTCGGCCAAGGCGATCGGCGCCGGCTGGGTCATCGTGCACGGCGGCTATCATTTCACCGCCGACAAGCAGGAGCGGATGGAGATCGCCGTCGCGCGCATCCAGCGGCTCGCGAAGATCGCCGAGAACGAGGGGATGACGATCCTGCTCGAAAACATGAATCCGGAGCCGGCCGGCGCCGAGGTCAAATATCTCGTCCACGATGTCGAGGAGGCGAAGTTCTATTTCTCCAACCTGACATCGCCGGCCGTCCGCTGGGCCTTCACGTCGAACCACGCGCATATGCTGCCCTATGGCGTGCGCGGCTTCATCGAGCAGATGGAGGCGTTCGGAATCGGGGTGGACAGGATCGGAGAGGTCCGCCTCGCGGACAATTGGGGCACGGTCGAGGAACATCTCTATCCCGGCACGGCGAACATGAACTTCGTCGAACTGTTCGAGATGCTCGAGAGCCGCGGCTACAAGGGCCATTACATGCAGGACTACACGACGATCGACGACATGCTGTCGGGCCGCGAGGTCGTCGCGCGTCTGGCGGAAGAGGCCGTCGCGTCGGTCGCGGGCTGATCCATGAGCCGGCGGGCAGGTCACGGAGGCTCGCGCGGACATGCGCGGGCCTTCTGTTTTTCGGGAGATCTGACATGAATTCATACGCAGCCGGGATCGAAGCCGGGCACCGGCCGGAACGGCGCTCCGGACCGGACAAAGCCGCCGTGCGCGCGGTTCTGAACCGGGTGATCGCGGAGGACCGGACGTCTCTGACCGCGCCGGAAGGCAGGCTCGTTTGCGAGGCCTACGGCATCGCGGCTCCCGGCGAAGGCCTCGCGCGTTCGGCTGAGGAAGCGGTACGGATCGCCCGCGGGATCGGCTATCCCGTGGTCATGAAGATCGTCTCGCCCGACATCCTGCACAAGACGGAAGCCGGCGGCGTCATCGTGGGCGTCAGATCCGACGCCGAGGCCGCATCGGCCTACGAGACGATAGGCGCGAACGCGCGCGCCTATGACGCGGGGGCGCGGATCGAGGGTGTCCAGGTGCAGCAGATGCTGACGGGCGGCACCGAGGTGATCGTCGGCTCGATCACCGACGCCTCGTTCGGAAAGCTCGTCGCTTTCGGCCTCGGCGGCGTCCTCGTCGAGGTTCTGAAGGACATCACCTTCCGTCTTGCGCCGGTAACGCGCGAGGAGGCGCTGGCGCAGATCGGCTCGATCCGGGCGCGCGAAATTCTCGACGGGGTGCGGGGCGGAGCGGCGGTCGACCGCAAGGCCCTGGCCGACATTCTCGTCGGCGTGTCGCAGCTGGTGACGGATTTCCCCGAAATCGTCGAACTCGATCTCAATCCCGTCTTCGCGACGCCGTCCGGCGCGAGCGCGGCGGATATCCGGATCGTGCTCGATCCCGCCTACAGGCCGCGTCCGCCCGCCCGTACGGAAGAGGAAATCGTCGCCGGCATGAAGAGGATCATGCAGCCGAAATCCGTGGCCGTGATCGGCGCGTCCAACGAGGCCGGAAAGATCGGCAATTCGGTCATGAAGAACATCGTCGGCGGCGGATACCGGGGCAGGATTTACCCCGTTCATCCGAAAGCGCAGGAGATTCTCGGCATCAAGGCCTATGCCTCGGTGAAGGATATTCCCGATGAGGTCGACGTCGCGGTGTTCGCGATCCCGGCCAGGGCGGTGGCCGCCGCGCTGCGGGAATGCGGCGAGAAGAACGTCACGGGCGCGGTGCTGATTCCGTCGGGCTTCGCCGAAGCGAACGAGCCCGAATTGCAGGACGAGATCGTCGCCATCGGCAAACAGTACAATATCCGCCTGATGGGGCCGAACATCTACGGCTTCTATTTCACGCCGGAGAATCTGTCCGCGACGTTCTGCACGCCGTTCGACGTGAAGGGTTCGGCCGCTCTGTCCTCCCAGTCCGGCGGCATCGGCATGGCGATCATCGGCTTCTCGCGATCCGCGCGGATGGGCGTGTCGGCGATCGTCGGGCTCGGCAACAAGTCGGACATCGACGAAGACGACCTTCTCCTGTTCTTCGAGCAGGACCCGAACACGCGGATCATCGCCCAGCATCTGGAGGATCTGAAGGACGGCCGCGCCTATTACGAGGCGGCAAAGCGGGTCTCGAAGAAAAAGCCCATCGTCGTGCTGAAGGCGGGACGCACCTCCGCCGGCGCCGCCGCGGCCGCCTCCCATACGGGCGCGCTCGCGGGTAACGACAAGATCTATGAAGACATTCTCGCGCAATCCGGCGTCATCCGGGCGCGCTCGCTCCGCCAGCTTCTGGAATTCGCGCGCGGCATTCCGCTTCTGCCCACGCCGCACGGGGAGAATGTCGTCATCATCACGGGCGCCGGCGGATCGGGCGTTCTTCTGTCGGATGCCGTCGACGACAACGGCATGTCGCTCTACCGGATTCCGCCCGACCTCGACACGGCCTTCCGCAAATTCATTCCGCCCTTCGGGGCCGCCGGCAATCCGATCGACATTACGGGAGGCGAGCCTCCCGAAACCTATCGCAAGACGATCCGGCTGGGGCTTGAGGACGACCGTATCCACGCCCTGATCCTCGGCTACTGGCACACGATCGTCACGCCGCCGATGGTCTTCGCGGAACTCCTCGTGGAGGTGCGCGACGAGATGAAGGCGAAAGGCATCGAAAAGCCCATCGTCGCATCGCTGGCCGGGGATGTCGAAGTCGAGAAGGCGTCCGAATATCTCTACCAGAACGGCATACCGGCCTATGCCTATTCGACCGAGCTTCCGGTCGAGGTGCTCGGCGCGAAATACAAATGGGCGAGAGCGGCGGGACTCATCTGACGCCGGTCCGCTCGGCCATTCTGCCCTGACGCCGGAACGGCGTCGGGGCGTAATGGCGCGACCCATCGCGGGCCTGTCCGCTCAGCGTTGTCCGAACAGCATCTGGAGCCGCACTTCTCCGGCCTTGCGTATATGTTCCCGCGCGGCGCGTTCGGCGCCTTCGGCATCGCGCACATCGATGGCGTCGAGTATGGCCACATGTTCCTTGTGTACGGCGGCGACACGGCCTTTGGCCTGAAAGGTCGTGCCGGGAACGAGCATCAGCGAATCCGAAAGCTGGGCGAGCGCGCGGTTGAGATAGCTGTTGTGCGCGGCCTCGGCGATCTGGGCGTGAAAACGCTTGTTCATTGCCGCGTGCCGGGCGTGGTCGTCTTCTGGGATCGTGTGAATATGCTCGATCAGCTCGCGCAAGGCGCGCATTTCCGGGAGCGAGGCGTGCTGGGCGGCGAAGCGCGCGGAGGCGCCCTCCAGGAATTCGCGCAGGGCATAGAGTTCGAGGACCTGCTGCTTCGAAAGCTCGGTGACAGCGATCCCCCGTGACGAGCTGACTTCGAGAAGTCCCTCGGAAACGAGCCGGTGCATCGCCTCGCGGACCGGCGTGCGGCTGACGCCCTGCGCCTCGGCGATCTCGATCTCGCGCATGCGCTGCCCCGGACGCACGACACCGTCGCGGATCATCCCCTTGAGCGTGGTGTACACAAGCTGAGCACGCGGAACATCCCTGTCTTGCATAAGGCACCTGAGGACCCGGCCCCGGCGGTATACCGGCGCATATCGATGCCCTCCTTATTGCTGAAGCAGAGGTCTGAGGGCAAGGCCGGCCCGCTCCTGCGATTCGAGGCCGAGCACCGTCTCCACGAGCTTTTGCGCGCGGGCGGGACCGAGCGAGGGCGTCACGAGGTCCAGCGCCTTGTCGGCCACTTCCTGGCGGCTCATCGGATTGGCGGGGGTTCCCTTCACCGCATGGGTGCGGTGCTCCAGCCGCTCTCCGCTTTTCGTCTCGACACGGATGATGACCTGCCGGGGTGGCAGGGCGGTCGTCAGCTCGGCATTGGGAATGAGGGTCGTCCGCGCGCGAAGGGCGAGAATGCGCGGATCGCTCATGCGTGCGTGATCGTGCGAGCTTTCGAAATTCATCCCGCCGTCGACAAGCGTCAGCGCGACAAGGTGCTGGACATTGATGTTCGGCATGCTGCGGTCGTTGACGAGATTGCAGCGGTCGTCGGGGAGTTCGATGATCAGCTTCTCGACCTTGTCCGCGGTCAGGCCGTGCTCGCTCATCAGGAATGTCATGGCATCGATCGCGCCCTGGATGGGTGAGCCGACGCACCATTTCTTGATGGTCGCCTCGCGGATCTCGTACCGTATTCCGAGTTCCTTCCAGAGTTCTTCGGGCCGCGGATCGTTCGAGACCGCGGTGAAGAAATTGTTCTCGCCCGACAGCGCATCCGCGACGCCCGTGAAGCCCGCCGTCACCATGGTGGCGCCGGCCAGGGCGTTGCGTGCCGTCATGCCGCCGAAGTCGAACGCCTTTTCGGTGTGCTGATCGTCGCGCGCCCAGCACTGCACGCCGGAGGCCTGCTGCACCGAATAGGAAAGATGATAGCGCACCTGCTCGGGCGTGAAGCCGAGCAGGGCGGCGGAGGCGGCCGTGGCGCCGAACAGCGGGCCGATGCTGTGGGTCGAATGGCCGCCCGCATAAAGCTTGCGCGGGCCGAGCGAGAGATTGAAGCGCGTGCCGATGTCGTAGCCGAGCGCGACCGCCTTCAGCAGCGCAAGTCCGCCGGCGCCGCCGATCTCCGCCGCCGCGAGCGCCGCCGGGACGATGCCGCATCCCGGATGGAAACGGCCGCCGAGATGAGAATCGTCGGTCTCGTCGGCATGGGCCATGATGCCGTTGGCGAGCGCGGCATTGACCGCATTGGTCAGGAAGTCCGCGCCGATCACGGTGCATTCCGGCGTCCCGCCCTGCGTCTTCACATAGGCGGTCGCCAGCTTGCCGGGACGCAGATGCGCGCCGGAGACGGCCGCGGCGAGCGTATCGAGCAGATGGTGCTTGGCCTTCTCGATCACGTCTTCCGGCACGGGGGTGGCCACCGCCCCGCTGATATAGGCCGCAAGCCTGTTCGTTCCCTCGGAAATCTCGGTGTCGAGCGCTCCCATCCCATCCTCCCGATTAGCGGTTGGCCCGCGAACCCATTTCTTGTATTCATCGGTATGCAATTGCGTGCGGGATGTCACGGATTTTTTTACCGGTGCTCCGCAGCGCAGGGCCTGGGAGGAAAAAAGTGAAAATCACGGACATCAAAGCCACGCCGCACCACGTCGAAGTGCCGCTGCCGCTGTTCAAGGAAAACGTGGTCACCCGCCGGATCGTGTTCGTCGAGGTGAGGACCGACGAGGGCATTACGGGCTACGGGATCACGGGCGGCCAGTTCCTGCCGTGGTCCGTGGTCGCGGCGGTCGAAAAGGACTTCCGGGACCTTCTTCTCGGGATGGACCCGCGCGACACCGAGGCGATCCACGAAAAGGTGTGGTGGGCGCTGAACATGCGCAGCTTCACCGGCGTCGTGTCCTTCGCCCTGTCGGCGATCGACATCGCCTGCTGGGACATCAGGGGCAAGCATGGCGGACGCACGATCGCCCAGCTTCTCGGCGGCGCGCGCGACCATGCGCCGATCTATGTGACGTTCGGTTTCCCGGTCTATGATCGCGACCAGCTCGTCGAGGCGGCACGGATCCAGGTCGACAAGGGCATCAGGCGGCTGAAAATGGTCGTCGGCGTGCACAAGGACGGCTGGGCCGAGGACGCGCGCCGCATCCGCGCCGTAAGAGACGCGATCGGTCCCGACATCGAACTGATGCTCGACGCCAACTACAAATTCTCGCCGGTCGATGCGAAACTTCTGTGCCGCGCGGTCGAGGATTGCGGCATCGTCTGGTTCGAGGAACCGGTCTACGCCAACGACATCCGCGCCATGGCGGATTTGCGCCGCTCGACCTCCATTCCGATCTCGGCCGGCCAGATGGAGGGGCATCGCTGGCGCATGCGCGATCTGATCGACGCGGGCGCGGTGGACATCCTGCAGCCGAATGTCTGCTACAACGGCGGCTATACCGAGACCCAGAAAATCGCCCATATGGCGCAGGCCTACAACATACAGATCGCCAATGGCGGCGGCTGGCCGCTGTTCAACCTGCACGCCATGGCCGGCCTTATGAACGGCTGGCGCGTCGAGTTCCATCTCGGCATGCAGGAGGTCGGCGAGCGGCTGTTCGTCGATCCGCCCAGGCCGGAGGGCAATATCGTGCGCGTCGGCTCGAAGCCGGGCCTCGGTCTCGAACCGAACTTCGAGGCGCTCGAAGCCTGCCGGATGCGCGGCTGAGGGCGTCCGTACTAGTCGGCCGGAGCGAGGACCGGATCGGGAAAGGCGAGCCCGGCCTCCTCCGCTTCCTTGCGCAGCGCCGCGACGACCTGGGCGCTCAGCGGTATGCCGGACCGGGAGCGTTCCTGCTCCTTGCGCGCCTCGGGCTCTCCCGGATAGAGGACCTCGCTGAAACCGGCCGCCGGCTTCAGGGCTTTCAGACGCGCGATCTCCTCTTCCATGCGCGCGTTGAATTCGGCGAGCGGCATCAGCGCCTCGACGCGGAAAGCCAGGAAGAAATGGCCGACATCCTGCGGCGCCGTGAAATCGCGCGTCATGTCGCGGATCGTGCCGCCGAAGCCCGAGCCTGACAGGACGCCGCCGAGAATATCGACCAGCATGGCGATGGCCGATCCCTTGACGCCCGAGAAGGGAAGCATCACGCCCGCAAGGGCGTGCTCGGCGTTCGTCGTCGGGCGGCCCTCGGCGTCGAGCGCCCAGCCTTCCGGTATGGACTCGCCGTGGCGGGCGGCAAGGCGGATATGGCCGCGCGCGGCGACGCTGGTGGCCATGTCCATCACCCACGGCGCGTGGCGGCCGGCGGGAACCGCGGCGGCGACCGGGTTCGTGCCGAACAGAGGCTCGCGGCTGCCGAACGGCGCCAGCGACTTCGAGGCGGGCGACAGGCAGAGGCCGACGCAGTCCTTTCTCGCCGCCTGAAGCGCGTAATAGGCGGCGGCGCCGAAATGATTGCTGCGCCGCGCCGTCGCGATGCCGACGCCGAGACTGTCCGCACGTTTGAGGACCTCGTCCATGGCGGCCTGGGCGACGACCGGCCCCATTCCGTTGCCGCCGTCGATCGCCGCCGCGAAGGGCAGGCGCGTCTCGACGGAGATTCTGGGCACGGGCTCGACCAGTTTGTGCCGGAAACGGTCGATATAGCCGGGTATACGTGCCACGCCGTGCGTATCGACGCCCCGCAGATTCGCTGAAAGGAGCGTGTCCGCGACGATGGCCGCGTGCGGGGACGGAACGTTCCAATGCCGGAAGAGCCGTTCCGTGAACGTCCTGAGCTCGGCGGCGGAATAGGATGGGCGCTGTTCGGGCATCTTGCGGGAATTCCTGGTGAAAAATGGCCCGCTGCCGGATGGAGCGGGCCATTCCGTCTCAGTGGACGACCTTGACGCCGGCACCGGTGAGAATTGTGCGCAGCTGGTCTCTGTACTCCGTGAGAAAGCCGCCGAGGGCTTTCGAGTCCATGTACGCATTGTCGAGCTGCGTGTCGGCGAGGTATTTGACATAGCTCGGCGACCGGGAGGCGCGCTTGAACAGGTCCTCGTAATAGGCGAGCGCCTCCGGCGGCATGTTCGGCGGTCCGACAATGCCGCGCGCCTGCGGCACGTTCGGAACGTCGAAGCCGGCCTCCTGCAGCGTCGGGACATCCGGGAAGCCCTCGATCCGCTTGTCGGCGATCTGCGCAAGCGCGCGCAGGCGTCCGGCGCGGATGAGTTCTCCCGCCTCGCTCGGCTCGATCATCATCATGTCGACATGTCCGCCCAGAAGCGCCGAGACGCGCTCGCCGCCCGAGGGGAAGGAAATGAAGGCCCATTCGGCCCCGGTGTTGGCCATGAGCACATGGCGTACGACGGCATCGCGCGCCGTCACCGAGCCGCCGGACTGTTTCAGCTTTCCGGGCGAGGCCTTCGCCGCGTCGACGAAGTCCTTCAGCGTCTTGTAGGGCGAATCCGCGCGCACCACGAGAAGCGCGGGTTCGAGCACGAGATTGGCGACCGGCGTGAGATCGGCGATCGTGACCTTGGCCTCCTCCTGGACAAGGCTGTCCGTCACCCACACGCTCGAGAAGATGCCGATCGTGTTGGTGTCGCCGGCCTTCTCGTGGATGAAATTGACCGCGGCCGCGCTGCCGCCGCCGGTCCTGTTCACGACGATGAAACTGTTCTCCAGAACCTTGTCGCGTTCGAGCGCGGTGATGATCGCGCGTCCGAACGCATCCGTTCCGCCGCCCGGTCCCGTATGCACGACCACCGAGACAGGGCCGGACGGCTTCCACGCGGGGGCCTGAGCCTGGGCACCGCTCGCGGCCGCCAGTAATATGCCCACCGCACCGAGATAACCGAGTTTCATATGTCTCCTCCCATTTCCCGGCTGTTGTGGATTCTTATGGCGCGGTAACCTCGCCATGCTGCGCGCGTCGCAACCGGCCGACGAGCGGTGAGAGAAAGATGAAAAGAGCAAGAACGAGAAAAGCCGCGGCGATCGGCCGGTCGATGAGGATCATGGGATCGCCGCCGGACATGCTGAGCGACTGGCGCAACGCCCGCTCCATGCCGTCGCCGAGCACGAAGCCGAGGACGAGCGGCGCCGTCGGAAAATCGAGAAGCGCCATGACATAGCCGAGCAGGCCGAACAGGGCGAGAAGGCCAACATCGAACAGATTGCCGGAAACGCTGTAGGCACCGACGACGGAGACGCCGAGGATCATCGGGAACAGAAGACCAAGCGGGATGCGCAGGATCTGGGCGAAGACCGGCACGAGCGGCAGGTTCATCACGAGGAGAACCACATTGCCGATATACATACTGGCGATGAGGCCCCAGAACAGATTGGGCGATTCCACGATCAGAAGCGGGCCGGGACGATATCCCCACAGGATCAGCGCGGACAGCAGAATGGCGGTCGAGCCGCCGGCCGGTATGCCGAAGGTCAGGAGCGGCAGCATGGCGCCGCTGGAATCGGCGTTGTTCGCGCCTTCGGGCGCGGCGAGACCTTCCGGCGCGCCCTTGCCGAACATCTCCTTGCGCTTCGAAACGGCCTTCTCGATGCCGTAGGACACGAAGGAAGAGACCGAGGAGGCCGCGCCGGGCAGCATGCCGATGAAGAAGCCGACAAGCGAGCCGTTGACGAAGGCGAAGCGGCAGGCCTTCAGCTCCTCGGCGTTCGGAAGGTAGTTACGGAATCCTTTCGGGACCGGCAGAAGCTGTGTCTTCTCGCGCGCGGCGACGCTCCCCATCACTTCGGCGATGGCGTAGACGCCGACCGCGATCAGCATGAAGTCGACGCCGCCGACCAGATCCGACAGGCCGAAGGTGAAGCGGGACTGCGCGGTGAAGAGGTCGGTCCCGATGCTGGTCAGCCACAGGCCGACGATCAGCGACAGGAGCGACTTCAGCCGGGAGCTTCCCGCCAGAAGGACGACGAGCGCGAGGCCGACCACCATCAGCGCGAAGAATTCCGGCGAGCTGAAACGCAGCGCGAATTCCGCAAGCGGCGGCGCCAGAAGGGTGAGGATCACGATGCCGATCGTGCCGGCGATGAAGCTCGCGATGGCCGCGATGCCGAGCGCCGCGCCGGCGCGGCCCCGTCGCGCCATCTGGTATCCGTCGATGCAGGAGGCGACCGAGGAGGCCTCGCCCGGCATGTTGAGCAGGATCGACGTCGTCGAGCCGCCATATTTCGCACCGTAGTAAATACCGGCCAGCATGATGATGCCGCCGGTCGGATCCATGTTGAAGGTCAGCGGAAGCAATATCGCGATCGTCGCCGCCGGGCCCAGCCCCGGCAATATGCCGATGACCGTGCCGAGAAAGCAGCCGATGACGCACCACAGCAGATTGTGCGGCTGAAGCGCGACTCCGAAACCGTGAACAAGGCCGTTGATCGCATCCATTTCAGAACCCCGTCCACTGGCCGACGGGAAGCTCGACATGGAGCAGGGTCGGGAAGATGAGGAAGAAACCCAGAGGAGTCAGTACGGCCGAAAGCAGTGCGAAGCGCCAGGAATGCGGATAGATGACCCGCAGGAAGAAAGCGATGAGCAGACCGAACGCGATCAGGAAGCCGAGATATTTCATG
>Ga0164243_10009169_pt1 | contig 14450 bp, 10 predicted proteins | sample OricompcompostOP_FD_108781 | JGI IMG/M metagenome (GOLD analysis project Ga0164243, IMG submission 108781) | Organic Plus compost microbial communities from Emeryville, California, USA - Original compost - Organic plus compost (OP) | ecosystem: Engineered > Solid waste > Mixed feedstock >... | reverse complement strand
TGCCGGGCCGGTCGTCCACGGCGTCGTCGCCGCGCACGGTGATGCGGGCCGTCATCGAGGCGGTGGCGCGGGGCAGATGGTGCAGGCCGGTGGGCTCGCAGAAGACGTTGAGCCGCCCGATGAACCCGGCCTCGACCAGGGGCCGGGTGCCGAAGGTGCCCATGGCGCCGCCCTCTTCCCCGCCGACCGCCTGGACGAGGACGCTGATGTCCCGTCCGACGGCGGGTTCCCGGGCCGCGGCGGCGCGTACCCCGGCCAGCAGGGCGACGGCCGGGCCCTTGGCGTCGACGGCGCCGCGTCCGGTGAAGCGCACCCCGTCGAAGGTGACCGGCTGGGTGCCGGCGACGGTGTCGAGGTGGACGTTGAACATGACGGTGTCCCGCACGGGCCGGTCGGGGCCGAGCCGCAGGACGAGGCTGGGCTGCGCGGCGAGGAAGCCGGGGTCGTGCGCGGCGGCGCGCACGGTGGCGGGCACGTCGTCACGGCGCAGCGCCTCGGCGGCGGGGGCGGCGTGGTGGATCGGGCGCAGACCGGCGGAGCGGGCGGCGTCGGCGTAGGCACGCTGGGCCTCCCACAGTTGCAGCGGTGCGTCGTGGCCCGCTTCCAGGGGCCCGGCGGTGGGGGTGCGCAGCAGGCGCAGCAGCAGCGCGTGGTCGTCGTCGGTCAGCAGGGGCCCGGCGCTCGTGCGGGGCGCGGCGGTGCTCACGGTGCCCCCGGGGCGGGGGCGGGCTGCTGGAGGCGGGTGAGCAGGTGGGCGAGGCGCTGTCCGGCGGCGACGAAGAGGTGCGCGGCGTCCGTGTCGGCGCGCAGTCCGGCGTGCGGCTGGACGGCCAGATGGGGTTCGAGTGAGAACGCTCCCCGGTAGCCGGCGTCAAGCAGGGTGCGCAGGCAGTCGGTCACATGCGCCTCGCCGTCCCCGGGCAGCACGTACGCGGCGCCGTGCGGGGTGCGGCGGGCGTCCTTGACGTGGACGTGGGCGACGTGCGGCAGGATGTCGTGCAGCAGTGCGGCGGCGTCGTAGCCGTGGGCGACGCCGTTGCCGGTGTCGAACAGCAGCCGCAGCGCCGGGCTGTCCACCTCGTGCAGCAGCCGCAGCATGCGGGCCGCGTCGTCGCCCGCCCAGCCGGCGCAGTTCTCGTGCAGCAGGGTGACACCGGCCGCCTCCGCGCGGCGGGCGAGGCGGGCGAGTCTGCGCAGGACGGTGGCCTCCCACTCGCCGGGGGGCAGCCCGTCGTTGGGGTACGACATGACGCGTACGTAGCGGCAGCCCAGCAGCTCGCACTGGGCGAGCAGGGCGTCGAGTTCGGCCAGGTCGGTGTCGAAGGGCGTGGTGACGGGGCGCGCCCAGTTGCCGATCCGCGAGTCGAGGCAGACGGCCCGCACTCCGGCCCGGCGCAACCGGTCGGCGAGGACGTGCACCTGCTGCGGGGTGAGGTCGGCCAGTGCGGTGCCGCCGATGCTGCGCAGCTCGATGCTGTGCCAGCCGAGTGCGCGCAGGGCGCCGAGTTGTCCTTCGAGGTCCTGGGCGGCTTCGTCGCCGATGCCTGCGCAGCGGGCGGCTGCCCCGCCGGCCGGCGGGTTCTCCTGGTCCGGCACTGGCGTCCTTCCTGTGTTCATCGGGGCTCTGTTCTCGCGGGCTTCGTTCGCACCGGTTGTGTTCATCGGGGGCCTCGGGACGGCGCGGGGGCGTCGTCGGCGCGGCAGTGGGCCTTGGCCTCGCACAGGAGCCGGGCGACGGCGTGGTGGTGTGCGAAGTCGGTGACCTCTCCCGCGGCGAACCGTTCGTAGGTGTGCCGCAGGAATGCGGTGAGGGCTTCGTCGTGGAAGACGTCGTGGCTCTCCACGGCTCCGGTGAGGATCAGCTGGGCGTGGTGGTCCTGCTCGCTGATCGGGTAGTGGGCGGTGGCGGTGCCGTGCGTGAAGCGGAGGGTGAAGGTGCGCTGCCGTACGGGCGAGCCGAGGTCGGAGACGATCTCGGTGCGCACACCGCTGTGGTGGCGCAGCGTGAGCGCGGCCCGCCCCATGTGCGGGACGACGGTGCCGTCGCACACCATGTCGGTGCAGTGGGCCGTCACTAGTTCGGCGGGGCCGGCCAGGTGCAGCACGACACCGAGGGAGTGGGGCACCTCCACGTCGAAGGCCGTGGGATGGCCCTCGGTGGCCAGGGTGCGGGTGAAGCGCGGCTTGTGCTGGGCCACCTCGATGCCCAGGAGGGTGCCGAGGGTGCGGTCGGTCACCAGGCGGTGCAGCCGGCGGGTGAGTTCGGCGGCCAGCCAGTGCGCGACGGCGGTCATGTGGAGCCGGTACTTCTCCCGCAGCCGGACGAGCTGGTCCAGTTGCGCGGGGTCGCAGGCCAGGGGCTTCTCCACCAGGAAGCGGGTGAAGCCCGACACGGCCAGCTCCTCCAGCACCTCGGCCCGGGCCTCGGGCGGGGTGCACAGGTGGACGACGGCCCGGTCGGGTTCGGTGAGCCGGGCGGCGGCGGCCAGCGAGGCGGCGACGGTGAGGCCGGTGAGGCCGTGTCCCGCCTCCGGGCGCGGGTCCCAGGCCAGTGGCGGCCGGCTGAAGGGCGCCTCCTCGCCGGATGCCGCACCGGCCGCGAGGTCCTTGAGGGCTTTCAGGTGCAGTCCGGCGCCGGAGCGGCCGAGACCGACGATGAAGGGGCGCAGCATTTTCCTCCGCCAGAGGGCACGCGAAACAGGACCCCCGGCGGTACGTGCCGACGGCCTGCCCTTGCAGATGTAACGGGTTAGTCCGAACGCGAGAGACTGTGGACTCCGGTATGAAGAGCGGTCAAGCGGAATCAGGAATTTCGTACCGGCACGAGTGAACCTCCCGGCGTGCGGGCGCGGTTGGGCGGGCGCATGGGTAAGCCTGGGGGCGCTGGCAATCCGCCGTTCGTGTCAATTCATTGGGGTTACTCGTGGCTTTCGGAGGGGACTTGGGAGAGGTCGAGGAGAGTTCCGGCCCACCGCCCGGGAGCGAAGGTGTTCCGTTCTTCTCCCAGGCGGCGACCTTCGGGAAGCTGTGGCCGCTCATCGAGGAGCGCATCAACGAAGTCTTCGCAACGGGGAAGTTCTCACACGGCCGCCAGGTCGCCGCTTGGGAACAGGAACTGGCCGCCTGGACGGGCGCCCGGTACGCGGTCGGGGTGAACAGCGGAACGGACGCCCTCGTCCTGCTGCTGCGGGCCTGCGGGCTCCAGCCCGGGGACGGGGTGCTCGTCCCCGTCTACTCGTTCGTGGCCACCGCTTCCTCCGTCGTCCTGGCGGGCGGGCGGCCCCAGTTCGTGGACATCGACCCGGACACCTACGCCATGGACGCCACGGCCGCGGAGACCGCCGTCACCCCGGAGAGCCGGTTCATGATGCCGGCGCACCTCTTCCACCAGATGGCGGACATGGCCGCGCTCGGCGCGGTGGCCACCCGGTGCGGGCTGACCCTGGTGGAGGACAGCGCCGAGGGCATCGGCATGTGGCAGGACGGGCGGCACGCCGGGCTGCACGGCAAGGGCGGCGTCCTCTCGTTCTTCCCCGCCAAGACGCTGGGCGCGCTCGGCGACGCCGGGGCGGTGCTCACCGACGATGCCGAAGTGGCGCACATGGTGGCGGCGCTGCGCCACCACGGCCGGCTCGGGCCCACGCTCGGCGACTTCTCCGCCATCTCCACCGAGACCGACGTGCCCGGCCACAACAGCAAGATGGACGACATCCAGGCGGCCGTCCTCTCCGCGAAACTGACCCGCCTGGACGAGGACATCGCCCGCCGCGCCGAACTGGCAGCCGCCTACACCGAACGGCTGCGTGACGTGCCCGGCATCACCCGGCTCCCCCGCGTCGTCGAACGGCCCGCGCACGAAGGCCGGTCGGCGGCCGTCTTCTACGTCTACCTGATCGAGGCGGACGACCGGGACCGCCTCGTGGCGCACCTGACACGGCGCGGGGTGGGCACCGAGGTGTACTACCCGACACCGCTGCACCTCCAGCCGTGCTTCGCCCGACTCGGCCACCGGCGCGGCGAGTTCCCGCGCGCCGAGGCCGCGAGCGCCCGCGCCCTCGCCCTGCCCCTCCACCCCGATCTCGACCTCGACGAGGTGGACCGGGTCTGCGCGACCATCCGTGAGTTCTACACGGGACAGCCGACGTGACCGACCAGGAACCCCACGTGAACGCGACCCACAACATCTCCTTCTTCCAGCCCGACGTCTTCGACGACGACCGCGCGGTCATGCTGGAGACCGTCCGGCAGGTGGGCACCGACCCCGAGCAGCGGTTCATCCTCGGGAAGCACACCCAGGCGCTGGAGGAGACCCTGGCGCGCTCCCTGGGCGCGGCCGACGTCGTGGCCTGCTCCAGCGGCACCTCCGCGCTGGGGCTGGTGCTCGGCGCCATAGGTGTCGGCCCCGGTGACGAGGTGGTCGTGCCCGCCTTCGGCTGCGCCCCGCTGGCCGCCTCCGTCGTCCACCTGGGCGCCCGGCCGGTGTTCGCCGACATCGACCCGTGGACGATGGTCGCCGACCCGGCCGACGCGGAGCGGCGCATCACCCCGCGCACCAAAGCCCTGATGCCGGCGCACATGTTCTCCGTCATGGCCGACATGCCGGCCTTCGCCGCACTGGCGCGGGAGCACGGGGTGCGGCTGGTGGAGGACTCCGCCGTCGCCCAGGGCGGGGTGCTGCGCGGCACCCCCGCCGGGCTGTGGGGCGAGGCGGGGGTGTTCTCGTTCGTGCAGGTCAAGACGTTCGGGATGCCCGGCGAGGGCGGAGTGGTGGTGACCCGCGACGCGACGATCGGACAGCGGGTGCGGATGCTGCGCAACCACGGCCAGGACGGGCGGCAGCGGTTCGTGCACCACGTGATCGGCCAGAACAGCAGGTTCGACGAGATCCAGGCCGCCTTCCAGCTGCACCGGCTGCCCGGCCTGCCCGCCCGGCTGGAGCGGCGCGCCGCCATCGCCGAGTACTACACCGAACGGTTCGAGCCGCTGGCGGACCGGGGCGTGCTGCCGCCGCCGCGCGGCCGGGAGGGCCGCTGCTACTACGTCTATTCGCTGCTGGCCGACCGGCGGGACGAGTTGCGGGCGTATCTGTCCGAGCGGGGCGTGGGCACGCACGTGTACTACCCGCTGCCGCTGCCCCGGCAGTCGGCGTTCGCCCCGTTCGCCGGGCCGGACGAGCACTGGCCGCACGCGGAGCGGGCCAGCAGGCGGATTCTGGCCCTCCCCGTGCACCCGCATCTGACGGACGCGGAAGTGGAGTACGTCGCCGACACGGTGTGCGCGTTCGCCCGGCGCGGGGCGCCCAGCCCGACCGGCTGACCGCCCTCCCCCACCGGGCCCGGCAGGTCCTTGGGGAGGGTCCGCCCCCCGGGGCCCCGCGGCCCTATGAACCCGGCGGCTTCCCGGGGGGCCGCCGCGGCCCGGGGCCCCGCCGGGTCGTGGAGGGCCCGTCTGCCGGGGACGGTCCGCCGTGCCTCCTTCGCCCGGTGGTGGTGCCACGGCAGCGCCATGCCTCACGGCCGGGGCGGGCCTGACCGGGGCTGTCCGTCCCTGCCGGGCCGCCGTCGGGGCGGACGGGGCGGACGGGCAGGTCCCCGGCCGCCGTCAGAAAACACGGGTCCTGGGCGGGCGTTCGCCGGGAGGACGGAGGCGTGCCATGCGGAGGACCCGGTGGGCCGCGACGTGTCGGGGCCGTCCGTCCGGGACGCCGGAGCCTGCGTGGGTGCGGCGGGTCCGTGGGCCGGGCGTACCCCGCCCGGGGTGCGGGGCCGCATCCGCGCGGGGCCGGTGGCCGGCCCGTGCCAACGGCCGGGACGCGGGCGCCGCGCCGCACGTGCCGGGGCCCGCGTCCGGGGCCGCGGCCCACGGCCGGTCCGCACTGGGCCGGGGCCGACCGCAACGAGGACCGGGCCCCAGCGGGGCCCGCCGCCCCAGGGGCCGGCCCGTCCGGGGGCGGGAGGTGCCGCACGGACCGGAGGCGCCACACGGACGGGAGGCGCTACCCCGGGCCGGAGGCACCGCACGGGCCGAAGGCGCCGCACGGGCCGGAGGCGCCACACGGGCCCGAGGTGCCGTGGGGTGCCGGGTCGGTGGGTGCGGCCCGGTGGGTGCGGGTGTGGAAAGAACCGTCGCGATTTCTAGGAGACCTGAGCATGACCAGTGAGGTGCAGACCGGGGCGTTCGCCGCCGTGGGCGGGGCGCGTCCGGAGAGCAAGGCGCGGAGTTTCGCCAGACTCGGGAAACTCGACGTCTACGACTACTACCCGAGCATCGTGGTGGCGCTGGCGGCGGTGCTGCTGCCGCTGTCGCGGTTCGAGGCGGCGCAGGGCTGGACGTTGGGGCTGTTCCTGGCGGGTGAGGTCCTCGTGGTCATGGCGATGGTGGCGCTGGACGATGTGACGGGCTACCGGGACGGCAGTGACGCGGCCAACTACGGGCCGAACGATCCGCTGCGCCGCAAGCTGCGGAAGCCGCTGATCGCGGGGACGCTGACGCTGCGGGAGGCGCTGGCCTTCGCGTGGGTGACGGCGGCGGCCGGCGCGGTGCTGTGGGCGGGCGCCGTCGCGGTGGCACCGCACCGGCCGGGCTGGACGCTGGTGCTGGTGCCCGTGCTGTTCGTGGTGGCGCTCCAGTACTCCTACGGCGTCAAGATCAGCTACCACGGCTTCCAGGAGGTCTTCCTGGTGGGCCTGGGCGTTGCTCTGGTGCTGGCGCCGTACGGGCTGGTGGCGGGCCGGTTCTCGTGGTTCGTGCTGGTGCTGGCGGTGCTGTTCGGGTTCGGGCCGCTGATGTTCGGTGTGTACTCCAACACCAACGACATCCCCGGCGACCGGGCGGTGGGCCGGCCCACGGTGGCGTGTCTGGTCTCGGAGCGGGGCAACGCCGTGTTCGTCGGGGTGCTGTCGGCGGCCGAGTTCCTGCTGGGCGCCCTCGCCTCGGCGACGGGTGCCGCGCCGTGGTGGTTCGTGGTGCTGATGCTGCCGGTGACGGTGTTGCGGGCCCGGCAGTATCTGACGGGCTTCCGCCGGGGCGACATCATGACGGCCCGCAAGCAGGGCTTCGTGGTGCACCGGGTGAGCACGGTGCTGCTGGTGTGTGCGGCGCTGCTGCACGGGGCGGAGGCCGCGGCGTGAGCACGGTGAACGGGTACGACGTGGACGTCGCCGTGGTCGGCGGGGGCGTGGCGGGGCTGACGGCCGCGCACGAGCTGTCCCGGGCCGGGCTCCAGGTGCGGGTCTTCGAGGAGCGGGCCGAGGTGGGCGGGCGGATGCACAGTTTCCGCCACCGGGGCTGGACGGTCGACGAGGGCGCCGAGCAGATCTCGCCGCGGGGTTACCGGGCGACCTGGCAGCTGTTGCGGCGGCTGGGGGTGTCGCCGCAGGAGGTGCCGCGTATCGGGGCGTCGCTGGGCGTGTGGCGGGCCGGGCGGGCCCGGCCGGGCGTGGCCGACAGCACGGCGGTGCTGACGGGCGCGGGGCTCGGTGCGCGGGCCCGGCTCGATCTGCTGCGGATGACGTCCTGGGCGGGCCGGCACCGGCAGCGGTTCGACTGCGACCGCCCGGAGTCGTCGCCGGTGGGGGCGGCGACGGTGCGGGAGTTCGCCCACCGCTACCACCGGGACCTGCACGACTATCTGCTCCAGCCGGTCGCGGGGACGTTCTTCGGCTGGCACACCGAACGGTCCGCGGTGGCACCGCTGTTGAGCCTGCTGCTGGCGGTGGGGCCGGCATCCGGCTGGCGTACGTACCGGGACGGGATGGATCTGCTGGCCCGGCGGCTGGCGGACGGCCTGGACGTGGCCACGGGGGTGCGGGTGCAGGAGGTGGTGAGCGAACCGGACGGCGCGCGGCTGCGGCTGGCGGACGGCGAGGTGCGGGCGCGGGCGGCGGTGCTGTGTGTGCCGGCGCCGGTCGCGTCGCGATTGCACGTCAACGCACCGGCCGACGAGCGGCCGTTCCTGTCGGAGTGCGGTTACCGGCCGGTTCTGAAGGTGAGTTGCCTGCTGGAGCGTCCACTGGCGCCGCGCTCGCCGAAACCGCTGTACGTGCTGCTGACGCCGGCGGTGGAGGAGAGCGTGCTGGCGGGCGTCATCGTCGATCACGCCAAGCATCCGGGGCGGGCGCCCGCGGGCAAGGGGCTGTTGACGCTGATGGCGGCGCCCCGGCTGGTGCCCGAGCTGCTGGACGCCCCGCACGAGGAGGTCGCCGAGCGGCTGGTGAGGGCGGCGGGACGGTATGTGCCGGGGCTGCGCGGCGCGGTCGCGGCCACGTTCGTGCACGCGTTCCGGCACGGTCTGCCGGAGGCGACACCGCGGGCGCTGCATCTGCGGCAGGGATTCGCGCACCGTCCGGTGCGGCCGGTGGAGTACGCGGGCGACTGGATCAGTCTGCGGCCCGCGAGTGAGGGCGCGGTGCGGGCGGGGGCGCTCGCGGCGTCCCGGGTGCTGGCCCGGCTGGGGTCGGGCGCGCCCGCCGCCTCCCCCGTCTCCTCCCGCGCCGTATCCCCCGGTGATCCCGCCGGCCGTCCCGTTCCCGGTGCTCTCGCAGGTGTCCGGAAGGAGTCCGAGTGAAACCGCATGACATGGGTGTGCTGTTCGACGAGTGTGCGGAGCGGGGTGTGCACACCCGGGTGTTCCTGGACCGGCCCTTCGACATCGGGACCGAGGAGGCCACCTCGTACGCGGTGCCGCAACTGGCCGCGCTGGTGCGGCGGGCGGCGGGCTGGTTCGCGGCGGCCGGCGCGGGCCCCGGGGACCGGGTGGCGCTCGTCAAACCGAACCACTGGGACTACGACGTGCTGGCGTGTGCGGCGGTACGGATGGGTGCCGTACCGGCGCAGTTGTCGGACCAGCTGCCCGCGGAGTCGCTGGGGGTGCTGCTGCGGCGGCTGGAGCCGGCGCTGCTGGTGACCACGGCTGCGGTGTGGGAGGGGCTGCGCGCCTCGCTGGGGCCGGAGGGGCTGCCCCGGACGCTGCTGCTGGACGGCTCCGGACCCGGGGCGCTGTCACTGGCGGACGTCGAGGGCGCACAGGCGCCCGCCCCCCACCGGCGGCACGACGACGAGCCGCTGGTCGTCAACCACACGTCGGGGACGACGGGTGTGCCGAAGCTGGTGACGCACTCGACGCGCACGATCATCGGGAAGCTGGCCCGGTTCGAGACGGTGCGGTATCCGCGGATCGGGGTGCGGCGGGACGACACGCTGGTGAACGCCAACTCCTTCGCGCACGGCCGCACGTTCTGCTGGACGGCGAGCGCCCTGTGTCTGGGCCCGGCCGAGATCGCGATCCTCACCGCGCGGGACGCGGACGCGGCGGACCCGGTGCTGCGGGCGCATCCGCCCACGGTCATGGAGGCGCTGCCCGCCTCGTACGTGCGTTTCCGGCCGCTTACCGAGCGGCTGGACAACCCGTTCCGCCGGGTGCGGCTGTTCATCAGCACCTACGACGCGATCCATCCGCCGGTGGTGCGCTCCTACCTGGCGGCGAGCGGGCTGCGGTCCCCGCTGTGGATGCAGGGCTGGGGCCAGACGGAGACGGGTCCGCTGACGTTCCGCTTCCACACCCGCTCCTCCGTGGCGGCCGATCGGCGGGCGCCGGGCAGCCGAGGGGTGGGGTGGCCGGTGCCCGGCAAGACGCGGCTGCGGGTGGTCGATCCGGACACCTTCCGCCCGGTGGGCCGGGGGCGGCCCGGTCTGGTGCTGGCGCGGACGGCGGCCTGCGCGGCCGGGTACGTGGGTGAGGACGAGCGCTGGGCGGCCAAGCGGCACGGCGCCTGGTGGAACACCGGCGATCTGGGGGTGCTGCACCGGGACGGCAGCGTGGAGCTGCTGGACCGCGAGGTGGACCGTACGGCGCGGCTGAGCTGTCTGCGTACCGAGGACCTGCTGGAGGAGCGGCTGCCGCGGGCGACGGAGTGCGTGCTGCTGTCTCCCTCGGGGCGGTTGCCGTTGCCGGTGGTGGTGACGGCGGACGGTGCACTGGACCGCGCCGAGTGGGAGCGGGCCGTCGCCGATCTGCCGCCGCTGGCCGATCCGGTGGCGCTCACCTGGGAGGAGGTGCCGCGCACGGGCACCGGCAAGGTACGGCGCACGGCGCTGCTGCGGCAGTTGACGGGCAGCGCGCGGACGGTCGGCACGGGACGGTGGACGTGACGGGGCGCCGGGCGGTGCGGGATCGCGGACGAGGGGAAGGCACTCCGATGGCAGACGTGGTGACGCGGGAGCCGGGCTACGCGTTCGACAATGACGCGGAGCACAGCCGCGAGCAGCACCGCTGTCTGGCCGCGGCCTACGACACGGCGACGTTCGCGCGGCTGGCCGAGACCGGGGTGGGGCCGGGCTGGCGGTGTCTGGAGATCGGCTCGGGCGGCGGCAGTGTGGCGCACTGGCTGGCCGAACGTGTGGCACCTGACGGACATGTGACGGCGACGGATCTCAAGCCGCAGCACATCGCGCCGCGTGCCGGGCTGACGACGCTGGCGCACGACGTGACGAAGGACCCGCTGCCCGAGGGGGCGTACCGGCTGATCGTCGCCCGTCTGGTGCTCCAGCATCTGCCGGACAAGGCGGCCGTGCTGGACAAGCTGGTGCGGTCGCTGGTGCCCGGCGGGGTGCTGCACGTCGAGGAGTTCGACACCTCCTACGAGCCGCCGCTGCTGGCTCCGGACGAGGAGTCGGCCGGGCTGTACGAGAAGTACTGCGCGGCGAAGGCGGCCGTCTTCCGCGCTGCGGGGGGCGACCCCCACTGGGGGCGGCGGGTGGCCGCGTCGATGCGGGCGGCGGGGCTGGCCGACATCGACGTGCGACCGCGTATCGAGTTGCGCACGGCGGGTTCGCCCGGCCTCCAGCTCCAGCTCAACCACACCTACAGCCTGCGCGAGCGGCTGCTGGCCGCCGGGATGACGGACGCCCAGTTGGCGCGGGTGCGTGAGCTGATGCGCGACCCGTCGTTCCGCGCCGCCTCCAGCATCATCTACACGGTGCAGGGGCGGCGTGAAGCAGGGGAGGCGGTGGCGTGACGCCGACGACGCCGACGACGCCGAGCCCGCCGGGCATCCAGGCGCCGCCGCAGGTCGCCCAGCAGGTCGCCGCGCGGCTGCTCGCGCTGGTGGGCGATCCGGGGACGGCGACCGTGCCCTGCCGCGTGGACTGGGCGGGTCCGGTCGATGTGCCGTTGGCGGACGAGCGTGCCGTGCAGGCGGCGTGCGGGGTGATGGAGGTGCACGGCCGGGCCTCGGGCCGCCCCACGCCGCTGGCCGTGGACTACGCGAGCACCGTCGCGGGGGTGCTGGCCGCGCAGGGAGTGTGCGCGGCGCTGCTGGGGCGGGCCCGTGGCGCGGGACCGGCGTGGGTGCGCACGTCGGTGGGCCAGGCGGCGCTGTTCGGCGTCGTGCAGTATCTGGCGGCGGCCACGGCGGACGGGCAGGAGCAGGAGACGGCGGGGCCGCGGCGGTGTGCGCCGGACAGTGCGGGGCACCGGCCCTTCGTGTCCGCGGACGGTGTGGTCTTCGAGGTGGAGACGCTGGAAGCCGAGCGGTGGCTGGGGTTCTGGCAGCGGCTGGGGGCTTCCCGCGGCGCGGTGCGCGACGGGTGGGCGCCGTTCCAGCAGCGGTTCGGAACGGCGACCTGCGGGCTGCCGGAGGAGCTGCACGGGGTGGTGCGGCGGGCGTCCCTCGCGACGGTGCGGGAGGCTGCCGCGGAGGCCGGGGTGAGTGTGCTGCCCGTGCGGGAGAGCACGGCGCCGCCGGTGGCCCCCCGGGCCTGGACGCTGTCGCCCCTGGGCCGGGCGGGTGGTGCGGCACCGGCGCGTACGGGCGCGGGGGCGGTGGGCTCGCCGCTGGCGGGGGTGCGGGTGGTGGAGTCCACCCGCCGGGTGCAGGGGCCGCTGGCGGGGCACGTGCTGCGGCTGCTGGGCGCGGAGGTGGTGCGCATCGAGCCGCCGGGCGGTGACCCGATGCGGGGCATGCCGCCACTGGCGGGAGCGGTGTCGGCCCGGTTCCGGGCGCTGAACGACGGCAAGCGGGTGGTGGAGGCCGACATCACGACGCCCGCCGGGCGCCGCACCGTGCGGGAGCTGGTGGCCGACGCGGATGTCTTCCTGCACAACTGGGCGCCGGGCAAGGCGGGCCGGCTGCGGCTGGAGGCCACCGATCTGTGTTCGGCGCAGCCGCGGCTGGTGTACGCGTGGGCGTCCGGGTGGGGCGGTCTGTGGGGATCGGCCGCACCGCCGCTGGGCACGGACTTCCTGGTGCAGGCGCACAGCGGGCTGGCTGCCGCGGTGCGGCCCGAACCGCAGCCGCCGGCGCCGTCGCTGATGACGCTCACCGATGTGCTGGGCGGGCTGGTGTCCGCACAAGCGGTGCTGGCGGGGCTGCTGGCGCGGGAGCGTACGGGCAGGGCGCAGCGTGTGGACTCGTCGCTGTTCTCGGCAGCGGCGCTGGTGCCCCGTCCCCGGCGGCGGGCGCGGTGGGGGGCGTGGGAGCAGCCGCTGGCGACGGCCGACGGCTACCTGTGGCTGACGGACGCCGCCCGCGCCCGGCCGGAGCGGATCACGGATGTGGTGGGTGCGGACGCGGCCCTGTGTCCGGAGGCCGCGGCTGCGCGGCTGGCCGCCCGGAGCACGGCGGAGTGGTCGGCGCGGTGTGCGCGGGCGGGCCTGGCGGCGGTGCCGGTGTGCACGGACCTGTCGCGGCTGGCAGCCGATCCGCGGTTCGCCGCCGCGCTGGTCCGCGACGAGTACGTACGCCCGATCGCCCCCTGGGAGTTCCTGTGACCGGTACGCACACGAGCTGGGTCTCGAACGCGGGGGTCCGGCTGACCGATCTGGTTCCGGCGGCGCTGCGCCGGGACTGGGTGCGCCGTGGGCACTGCCCCGACCGGGACGTCTACAGCCTGTTCCGGGAGCGGGTGCGGGAGCATCCGCGCCGGACGGCGGTGGTGGACGCGTCGGGAGGCGTGGACTACGCGGAGCTGGACAGCGTGGTGCGGCACTTCGCCGCACGGTTCGCCGAGTACGGGCTGGGCGAGGGCGATGTGGTCGCGGTGCGGCTTCCCAACAGCCGCCGGGCGGTGGCGGTGGAGCTGGCCGTCGCGGCGGTCGGCGCGGTAGCCCTGCCGTATCCGCCGGGTCCGGGCGGCCGGGGCCCCGCGGGGCTGCTGCACAGGGCGCGGGCGCGGGCCCTGGTGGTGGCGCGGGAGCAGGACTCGGTGGGACGGGACCGACTGCCGTGGTTGGAGACGGTGTTCACCTGCGGAAAGGGGTCCCGTACCGCCGCGTCGCTGGGGACGCCGGCCGCCCGGCCGTTCCGGCCCCGGCCGCTGGACGCGGAAGCGCCGGTCCGCATCATGGTGTCCTCCGGTTCGGAGGCCGAGCCGAAGATGGTCGCCTACTCGCACAACGCGATGGCGGGTGGCCGGGCCGGCTACGTACGGGCCCTGCACGGCGGCGCGGGGCCGATGCGGAACCTGGTGCTGGTGCCGCTGGCCTCGTCGTTCGGTTCGCTGGGCTCGTACGTGACGGTGGCGGCGCTGGGCGGCACACTGCTGCTCCAGGAGGCGTTCGACGCGGCGGGGGCGCTCCGCATGATGGTGGCGCGCCGGCCCACGCATCTGTTCGGGGTGCCGACGATGCTGCGGCGTGTGGCGGAGCAGCCGCCGCTGCCGGGTGAGGACCACACGGGGCTGTGCGCCGTGGTCTCCAGCGGTGCGGCGCTGCCGGAGACGACGGCGGAGGCGTGCCGGGCCCGTTTCGGGCGTCCGGTCGTGACCGTGTACGGCTCCTCGGACGGGGTGAACTGCCATACGGCACGCGGTGGCGGCGACGGTACGTGCGCGGGGCTCCCCGATCCGGCGGTGGCCGCCATCCGGATCGCCGACCCGGACGATCCGGACAGGCCGCTGCAGCCCGGCCGGGCAGGGGAGATCCTGGCACGCGGCCCGATGACCCCGCTGTGCTACGTGGCCGCTCCCGAGCTGGACGCCCGTTACCGCACCCGGGACGGCTGGGTGCGCACCGGGGATCTGGGGCGGCTCGACGGTGACGGGCGGCTGCATGTGCTCGGCCGGCTCAAGCAGATCGTGGTGCGGGGCGGTTACAACATCTCCCCGGCGGAGGTGGAGCGCGAGGCGGGTACGCATCCGGCGGTGGCCGAGGTGGCCTGTGTCGGGGTGCCCGATCCGGAGCTGGGGGAACGGCTGTGCGCCTGCGTCCGCCAGGTCGCGGGCACGCCTCCCCTCACCCTGCGCGACCTCACCTCCTATCTGGAGACGGTGCGCGATCTGGAGCGGCGCAAGCTGCCCGAACGGCTGCTGCACGTGGAGCAGATGCCGCTGGGGGCGACGGGGAAGGTGTGCCGGGCGACGTTATCGCGGTGGGCGGCCGGGCAGGCGGTGCCGGGGGGCGGGCAGGCGATCCCGGCGGCCGGACAGGCAGTACACGCGGCCGAACAGGCGGT
>Ga0164243_10009168_pt1 | contig 14451 bp, 18 predicted proteins | sample OricompcompostOP_FD_108781 | JGI IMG/M metagenome (GOLD analysis project Ga0164243, IMG submission 108781) | Organic Plus compost microbial communities from Emeryville, California, USA - Original compost - Organic plus compost (OP) | ecosystem: Engineered > Solid waste > Mixed feedstock >... | reverse complement strand
CTGGCCGACGACGAGGACGACGCGTCGCAGATGCACGTCACCGTCACCGACCCGCGGGTCATGAAGCGGCCGATCCCGTGGCCCGGCCCGTCCCGGCCGGGCGCGTCGATCGCCGAGCCGCTGCGCATCGGCCTCTACCAGGACAGCACTCCGGCGCTGCTGACGCTGCCCGGCACCCATCTGCAGATCATGGGGCAGTCCGGGTCGGGCAAGTCCATCGGCGGGTTCTGGAACCTCGCCGCCGAGGTCATCACCCGCCCGGACGCCGCGCTGTTCGTGATCGACCTGTCCAAGGACGACCAGACGGCCGGCCCCCTGCGCGACGGCCTGCACCGGGTCATCACCACCAAGGGCGAGGCCGTCGACTTCATCCGCACCCTGCACCGGATCGTCCCGGAGCGGACCCGCTGGCTCGCCTCGCGCGGCTACCAGAAGTGGCAGGAGGGCTGCGGCCTGACGTTCCTCGTGATCGTGATCGAAGAGGCGGCCAAGGTGTTCGACGAGATCGGGTCCAAGGACGAAGAGAGGCTGCTGCAGATCATCAAGGAACTGCGGTCGGCGGGCGGCCGCGTGGTGCTGTCGCTGCAGCGCGCGGACTACTCGCAGATGCCGACGATCGCGCGCGGGCAGCTCGGGAAGATGTGTTTCGGCGTCGCCGAGTCCGATGACGCCGCGTTCGGTCTCACAGAGCGCCAGAGGGAGGCCGGGGCGTCTCCCGAGCTGTGGGGCGAGCATCAGCCCGGCATGGCGTACCTGGACGTCCCTGGCGTCCCTGAGACGCACTACGCGGTCCCGCTGCGCACGTACGCGTGGGGCACGACCGACCGGGAGGCCAACGCCGCCATGCGGGCGCACGCAGCGCAGTACCCGGCGGCCGCCAAGCGGGTAGACGAGTTCACCGCCAGGCTCGCCGACCCGGACGGCACCGGCCCGCGGGTCATCCAGGTGCCCGCCGCGGCCGCCGACGCGGACCAGGACGACGACGCCGGCGACGCCGTCGCCGACTACCAGGACGGCCCGGACCCGGACCCGGACATCACGGCGGGCCCGGACGACGAGATCACCGGCCCGACCGCCGAGGAGGCCGCCCGGTTCGTGATCCCCGAGCCCACCGGGGTCAAGATGCCCGCCCAGGCGGCGCGCGGCCTGGTGCACGACTGGCTGCGCCACCGCGCCACGGTCGGCCGGCCCACGTTCACCGCCAGCGACCCCGAGCTGCTGCGGGTGCGGGACGCGACCGGGAATCGCTCCCGCGGCTGGACCTACAAGGTGGTGCGGGAGCTGATCGATCTCGGCGTCCTGGAGGAGGACGACAGCGACTCCACGACCCGCTACACAATCTTGGATCTGTCGCCGCTCGACGACCGGGAGCCCGTCACCGTCTAGACCTGTGAGGCGGAAGCCCCCGTGCGGTCACACGGCCGGCGGGGGCTCTCGCGTACGCGCGCGGCTGCGCGTGTGGACGCTCACGCAGCGCGATTTTGATCTTGTCACGCGCGTGTCACGCAGCCTGTCACAGGCACCTGTCACGGGTGTCACGTGACAGTGTGACACCCCCGCTGACCTGTATCTCCCTCCCCCAGACCCCCTCCGCGTCACGGGCCATGACCACCCCGTGACGGCGCCACCGCCTACACGCCCGGGTCCTCCGGGTCCTCCGGGTCCTCCGTGTCCTCCGGATCCGTCGGAGGGGCGACAAACGTGCCTCGCCCTCGCACGCCGATCACCAGGCCGCGCCCCCGCAGCTCGCGCAGCGCTTCCACGGCTGTCCGCCGCGAGACCCCGAACTCGGCGGCCAGCGCGGTCGCCGACGGGACGCGCCGATTCGGCTGGTACACCCCGTCGCGGATCCTCTGGGCGATGGCGTCCGCGATCTGCAGGTATATGGGGGTGGGTCCGTCCAGGTCGATCACCTCTCTGACGCTACCTGACCTGGGGATATGCCTCCCTACAGGGATATTGGCGTACCGCCGCTTCCCTATCCCTCCCTAGTGCCGTAGGCTGGTGTACATGCGTACCCCAGACCCCCGCCCCCGGCCGGATCGGCCGTGCTCGCGATGGATGGAGCCCGAGACCGTCGTCACAGGTGACCAGACCTACCGCGTGGTCGCGGTACTGCGACCCGAGTGCCTACCCCTGACCCCTGATCAGATGGCGTGCGGCCTGCAGGCCCATGTCACCGGCCGCACGGAGGCCGAGGTCCGGGCGCTCATGGAGTGGCAGGACCAGGTGGCGCGCGACTACCAGGAGGCACGGGACCGGCTCGTGTCGGTCTGGGATCGGTACGCGGCGCAGCCTGGACGGAGCCCGGCGTGAGCGGCGGATCTGGCGACGCGGCCCCTGAGCGGCGGGACGAGCTGACCGAGCTGCTGACCACCGTCGCGGACGCGTACCGGGATGTCCTGGCCGACGTGGGGGTCTCCCCGGAGCTGATCCGCACGATCATACCCACGGCGACCGCGAGGGCCCGGGGAGCGCTCCTGGGCCAGGACGAGCCGGTCCCGAGGTGGCAGCTGCGGCCGACCTATTACCCCGGCATCGAGTACCTCGCATAGCCCCGCGTGGGCGTGCGGGGTGAGGCGTTCTCTCTCCCACGACCATCGACGCCGCCGCGCACGTCCACGCGGACCCAGCCGGGGCCGCAGGGAGAGGTCCTGTCAGCACTACACCGGTTGCTGATGGTCACCACCGTGCAGCCTCCCTGCGGTCCCCCTCAGCCGGGCCGTCGCACTCCATTTCGCTTTGGGTGCACGTTCCTGTCACTGCGGCCCGGACCGGCCCCCACCCTGAGACGTGGGACTCACAGGGTGGGGGCCACCTCATGCCCTGCCCCCTCGCGGCCCTCAGCGAGAGAGCGGGCGGCGTTGGTTCTCGGGGCTTGACACTTCGCCTCACGTGAGGCATAGTGGAGTCATCGGGGCGGGACACCGCCCCCCGACCGGAGAAGGAGCCTCCGATGGGAATCCGGGACATCCGCGACCACGTCACCGCCGCCACCGATGCCAGCGACGGCACCTACGACATCGACGCGATCGTCACCGAGATCGGCGAGACCTACGGCTACGACATCGACCCCGCGACCATCGACGCCGCCGAGTACTGGGCGATCGTCGGCAAGCACGCCACCGACGAGTACACCGCCCTCATCGGCACCACCGCCACCACCGTGGCCGGCGACCACTGCGACGTCGAGGTCACCAAGGAGGTCGGGGGCAGCCCGGCTTTCAAGGCCGACCTGCCGGTCCGGGTCGACGACGACGACAAGCTGGCCAAGGTCGAGGGCGCCGCCGACGAGGCCCTGGAGGCCGCCGGGTGGCAGCGCATCACCGGCTGGGAGTACGAGGACGACGGGCTGCGCGCCACCGTCACCCGCGCCTGACCCCGATTATGCGAACGGCCCACCCCCGATGCGCCCGGGGGCGGGCCGTTCCGGCACGGAAGGAGCCCGCGCCATGCCCGACACTACCCGCGACCTGTGGACGATCGACCAGGTGGCCGAATACCTCGGGGCCGCCAGCACCGGGTCCGCCCGCCGCACCCTGTCCCGCTGGGGAGTGAAGGCGGTCGCCTACCGGCCCGGCCCGTCCGGCCGGGTGGTGGCCCACTACGACCCGGCGGCCGTCCGCGCCGCCCATGCCGCCAGGCCGGGCCGGGGCGCCCGCACCGACCTGAGCGCCTGACCGCATCGGGCCACACCCCTAATTTCCGGTACCGGAAACCACCGCAGTGTGGTTGAATAAGCGGTATCGGAAATAGGGAGGTATCCCCGATGGACGTCACAGTCACCACCGAGAACGGCATCACGACCCTCGTCTCCCCCTACAACCCGGACATGCCGGCCGAGGCCCGCAAGATCGGCGGCCGCTTCGACCGGGCCGCCAAGGCGTGGCACTTCGACGCCCGCGACGAGGAGCGCGTCCGCGACCTCGCCCGCCGCTTCTACGGCACCGACGGCACCGAGCCCGAGGACCTCGTCACGGTCCGCGTCGAGCTGTGGCGGTGCGAGAGGTCCAGGTACGAGAACTACGCGACGTTCGCCGGTCGCCGCATCGCCGAACGCCCCCACCGTGACGCCAGCGTCCGCCTGGCCGCCAACGTCGTCCTGGTCGAGGGCCAGCTCACCTCGTCCGGCGGGTCCATGAAGTACCCCGAGATCGACGCGCCCGCCGGAACGTTCGTGGAGATCCGCGACCTGCCCCGCGCGTCGCTCGCCGCGGCGGACCGCGAGGGCATCCCGTACGAGATCGTCGAGGAGCAGGGCCCCGACGTCGACGCGCTGCTCGCCGAGCGCGAGCGTCTGCTGCAGCGGCTTGCGGAGATCGACGCGCAGCTCCCCGAGCCGGAGGGCACCGAGGCCAGCACCCGAGAGGCCGCCGCCGCTCTGGGTGTGTCCGTGCGGACCGTGCAGCGGTGGGCGCAGCAGGGGAAGGTGGAGGCCCGCAAGGACGAGCGCGGCCACTGGGTCGTCACGATCACCGTCGAGAGGTGAGCGGGGCCCGCCCGGGCGTAGCGGGCGGGCCCCGGCCCCCATCACACCACAGGAAGAGAGCGCAGAAGCATGGACAGGATCAACGTATTCGAGAACGACGAAGACGACTACGGCCGGCCAGTTCGCCGGCTGGCCGGGTGGTTCGACCGCGACCGCGCCGACCAGGTCCAGGGCCGACGCGAATGGGACGGCAGCAACCTCGCCGACGTTCACGTGGGCGCGGACCGGTCCCAGACCCTCTATCGCACCGCGCAGGGCCGCTACGTCCTGCTCACCACCTCGGCATGGGTCAACGAGGAAGACGTTTGGCAGTTCATCACGCCGGAGCGGGCGCGCGAGTGGCTGACGATCAACAAAAATGACGACGTGATCGAAGAATGGTTCGGCAAGCTGGAGGAGGAGACCGGCCCGGGACGCCCCGAGATCGGACCGGCGACACAGGTCCGGCTCGGGATCGAGCTGACCGCGCGCGTTGACGCTGCCCGAGCCGAGGGAGAGTCGCGGGCCGCGGCGATCCGGCGCCTCGTCGAGGCCGGGCTGTCCGCGCAGTCCTGACAGGCGAAAAGGGGCGCCCCGCCCAACCGGTCACGGTGAGCGGGGCGCCCTCACGCGGCGAGTGTCAGGATCCCGGCCTACCGCCGGGCCGCGCCCTCCCCGCCAGGATACGTCGGCGCCGTGGGTGCGCCGAGCAGCACACCCAGCGCCGGCCAGCGGGACTCCAGTGCGCGGGCGGCCGCGTAGTAGACCGCGGTCACCACCGCGACCGCTACCGACGTCGCCATCGCGGAGGTGTCCTCGTCCAGAACGACGCCCAGCGTGCGGGCGAGGTAGGCCACGGCCACGCCGACCGCGAGCGGCACGTACGTACGGATCAGACTCACAACCCCATCGTTGAGCACGGGGCTACCTCCTCACTTGTGGACTCGCAGCAGCACGGGCCATGTCTTCGGGCCGACGATCCCGTCGACGGTCACGCCGCCCCACTTCTGGACGGCCTTCACGGCCGTCTCGGTGGTCGGGCCGAAGTCGCCGTCGATCTTCACCTCGGGATGGGAACGCGCCTGCAGGAGTCCCTGCAGGGTCTCCACGTGCTCACCCTTGGCGCCGCGCTTGAGAGTGGGCAGCTTCTTCACCATGGCCTCCATCCAGTCAGTGCCACCGCTGCCGGTTCCGCCGCCGCTGCTGCTGCCGGTTCCGCCGGAGACGGGCATGCCGGCCTTGACCCACTGGTAGAGCTGGTTGCCGGGGCACGAGGTGGCGGTGACGTCCCGGTGCCCCCGCTTGGCCAGCGTGCCGCCCTTGCGGCGGCACGCCTCGTCGTACAGCCACCGGATCGACTTTTTGGCCGCGTCGGTGGCGTCGCCGTCGCGGCCGATCATGCACACGCCGATGCCCGAGGTGTTGTGGTTCGGGGCGTGCGCGCCGACCACCAGCCACCCGCGGCCCTCATAGATCCGGCCCCGGGTGTCGACCAAGAAGTTGTAACCGATGTCTGACCAGCCGTTGTGATCCATGTGGTAGTTCTGGATCTGCCGGGGCGTCTGCGTGGTGGGTCCCTCGGAGTAGTGCACGACGAATTCGGTGCGCCGCGACCACGTGGTGGTCTGCCGGTTGCGTGGGGCGCGGGCGCCCCACTCGGCGCGGCTGATGATGCCCACACATCCTCCCTAGGTGACGAGGGCAATGATGATGTTCGTCCCGGCGCCCGCCACGATCCCGAGCATGGTGGCGACCACGCCGAGCACCTGGATCGCCCGGCCCATGCGCCGGTCCATGTCGCCCCGGGTGACCGCTTCCCGCTCGAGCCGGTCGAGGCGCTCGTCATGACGGCGCAGCTCGTCGGACTGCTCGGCGGCGCGCTGGTCCGAATGCTCGGCACGCTGCACCAGCAGGTCGAGGCGCCCCTCGATGCGGGCCAACGCCGCGTCCACGGCGCCGCGCAGCTCGGTGATGGCCAGTTCCAGACGGTTGGGTTCGTTCGGGGTCATGCCGTCCGCCATCACGCCACCGCCAGCGTCCAGTCATCGGCGGCGTATTTGGTGATGATCCCGGCCTGCTGGTGCTGCAACAACTTCGTCCCGCCGGCCGGGGCGGTCGGTGCGACGACCTTCACGTTGGTCACCCCGGTCGCGGCGTAGATGGCGGGCGTCCCGGGCGGGGTGTAGCCGGTCTGCGCGGCGAACCCGGCGAACTGACAGGCGTCGAACAGGGTCTCGGACGCCGACCCGCGGATGTACACCTGGCCGCGGTCCACGGGAGTCCGGCCGGTGGCGGACGGGTTGACGGCGTTGTTGAAGAACCAGCAGTCCCGGAACACCATGCCACGGCCGCCGGTGATGAGGATCGCGGCGCCCTGGCACGCCGTCGAGGCGTTGCGGCCCGTGCAGTCCAGCTTGGTGCCGGTGAACACCAGGTTGCCGTACGACCCGTCGATGCGGATGCCGGTAGCGCGCTCGGGGGTGATGTACAGCGGCCCGAACTGTGTGCGGGACATGTGGGTGAACCAGATGTAGAACTTGCTCGCGGCCAGGGCCGTGCTGGACAGGAACCCGCCGTTCTGCCAGTAGTAGTTGTCCGACCCTGCCAGTTTGAACTGCGTGTCGGTGCCGTTGTTCACATAGGTCCGGTCGATGCGGACCCGGAGGTGGCGGGCGTGCATCACGGTGGCGAACCCGACCCATGCGCAGTCCTGCCAGGTGGCGTCCTGCACGATGGGCCCGGCGGACAGGTCTGCGACCGGCTCCTGCCAGTGCACCGCCCCGGACGCGGCCCGGAACTGGATGCCGGCGAAGAACATCCCCCGCACTCCGCCGCTGGGGACACTGAACAGGGCGGGGCCGCCGACGGTCACCACCGTGTGGGGGCCGGTGGTCTGGAACTCCCGCTCGACGTGGCCGAGTGACCCGACCAGGCGCAGGCCCGGGTAGTACGGGTACGGGCCGCCGCTGAAGCTGTAGGTGCCGTTCCCTAGGATGATCGCCGGGGGGCGGGTCTGTGCCGCCGCGTACGCCATCGCCGCCTGCAACCGGGCGTCGTCGGTGGCGCCGTCGAACGCCTCGAGCGGCACACCATAGGCGACCTCGTGGACCCGGAGCCGGTCCCGTAGGCCGGTCAAGTTCGCCTCGAGCGGGATGTTCCAGCCCGTCGCGCTCGGGGCGGGCATCGCAGCGGGCAGGTCGTACGGGTACCCCATCAGTCCTCCACGGTGAGCGGCACCCACGTGCCGTCTACGAGCGTGTATCCGGTCATGGGCCGCCACAGCCCGTCCGATAGCGCCCGGGCCTGTGCCGGGTGCGCCACAACCATGGCCGTCTGCTGGACGATCGCCGCCGACGCATCCTGCTCGGCCGCCAGCACGGTGCCGTCTGCGGTGACGGCGGTCTGCTGGGCGATGGTCGCCGACGCCGGGACGTCCATGCCGGCGGACGCGGTGACCGCCGTCTCCTGGGCGATCGTCGCCGACGCCTCGGCCGGCGCGGCTATCGCGACCAGGACCGACAGTGCCGACGAGCCGGGCGGGGTCGCAGTGGCGGTGCGGGCCCCGGTCGCTCCGGGCGTCGGCCGGTCCTCGGCTGCGAGCAGGTGCGTCGTCGAGGACGACGGGTTGACCGTCCAGCCGCCGACCTCGGTCATGCCCGACGGCGGGTCCAGGTCCACCGGGCTCGTGCCGGTGATGAACGACCAGTAGGCGCCGAGCAGCAGACAGTCGGGCCGGGTCGTCGTGACGCCGCTGGCGCCGAGCGCCAGCGCCCATGTGCCGACCGCATCGACCGGGGCGCCGAGGTCGGCGCCGGTCACGCGGACGATCAACCCGCCCATACGGGAGGACCCGGCGCCGGTGTGCGCCCACGTGTAGTCCGACGCGGTCTCGGCCGCCGCTGACGGGACCGCCCGCACCCATACGCCGGCGGTGCGGCCGGACGATGTGACGGTGACCTCGTCCCACCCGGTGGGGACGGTGGTCCACGTCCCACCGGCGTTCGCCGCCTGCACGACCGCGACCAGCAGGTCGCCGTCGGCGACGGCGGCGGGTTTGTCGATCGTGATGGACTGGGCCGACCCCTGGGTGGCGGTGGTGACGTTGCCCGCGCCGGTCTGCGCGACCGGTGCCATGGTCAGCTCGCCATCGTGAACGAGACGACGATCTCACCGATCGCGAACCTGAGCGTACCCCCGGCGGGCACGGTGCGCGGCTCGGCGAGAGCGCCCCACCAGATACGGCGGGGCGTGGTGTCAGAGTCCCAGATCTCGATCCCGACGACCGTGGCGGACGGCAGGTCGGTGAACTCGATCTCGCCCGTGTTGCTGACCTCACCGCCGCTGGCGGATCCGAACGTGATCTCCTGCGGCGCGTAGCTGCCGCCGTTCACCTCGGTGCCGGGCGAGTCCGAGTCGCCGAGCACGGTCATCAGCCGCACCTCGACCGGCGGGGCGGGCGTGTAGCTGCCGACGTCGTGCAGCGCATCCAGCAGCTGATCGGCGATCGTCGCGTCAAGACCGCTCTCAAGATCGCTCACGGCGTTCTCCTCACTGGCCGTAGGGGCTGGTGCCGTAGGGGGATGTGCCATACCCGATCGGGATCGCCGGTGGCGGCGGAGGCGTCACGGATGGGCGGGCGAGCGCCCGCCATAGGCCGTCGATCAGTCGGTAGACGATCATGGGGTGGGCCACCACAGGTCACCGGGCAGCGCGTACCCGCCGCCCACCGGAGGCGCCGGCGACGGGCCGACCCACGCCGCCACCCGGGACGTGTCCGGCGCGGTCGACGCCCTGGCCGGCCACGTACCGCCGACCTTGGTCACGATCTGCAGGCCGGGCGCCGGGGCACCGGACAGGTCCGAGTACGCCCCGCTGGTCGCGACGGCCGCGAGGGTCGGCTTGTTGATCAGGTCGTCGTACTCGCCGGTCGTCGCGACGGTCGCGAGCGCCTCGATCGCAGACGTGACACCCTCGACACCACCGGCGAGGTCGTCGAGCTGGCCCGGCAGGTCGGACAGGTCGGCGACCATCTTGTAGCGGATCCCGGCGCCGCCATCCGCCCACATGACCGTCACGCTGTCCGGGCCCTGGACGCGCGGGATGGTGCCGATCGGGTACGTGGTGCCGTCCCCTACCGTGACCTGCGTGATCGGGGTGTCGGACGCGTCGAGGAGATCGGTGTACTGTGATCCGCCGGTCGGCTGATTCCAGAACGTGATCGTGACCGGGCCGACCGCGGACACCGGCGCGGAGAGCACACCGCTGCCGTCGTCAGTGGCGTCACCGAGCACCATCGCCCAGTCGGTCAGAGTCTGGCCAAACCAGTAGCGTGCCACGCGTCAACCCCCCTATCAGCCGACCAGCCACGACACCGACGCCTGCACGGTCCGGCCCGCGGGAATACTCGATTCCAGCGGGAAGATCCGCACCTCGCCGTTGGGTTCGACGCGGACGGCGACCGGGGACCGGGAGTGGAACCCGAAGCCGATCTCCTGGAGGGCGGGTCGGAACTGGGCCGCCAGGGTGAACGGCGCCGAGCCGTCCTCGTCGTCGAGGCCGAGGCCGTTGTTGCTCCAGCGGCGGACCGCGAACCGCAGGTGCACGCGCCCGTTGACCCTGCGGACCCGGGACACGCTGTTGTTGGACCAGGCGACGCCATCCGGGCCGTTCGGCGTCAGCGACACCCACCCGGTGTCTTCAAGCACCACACTCCAGGTCGCCCCGTCAGACCGGTACACGCTGCCGGTCTCCATCTCCACACCGAGGCGCGGCGGGTACGCCGGGAGCACACCGCCGGTGCGGGCCGCCTGCCGGAACCCGCCGCCCAGGTAGTACCGCTCGTCGGTCAGCCCGGTGAGCGCGCCGTTCGCCGCGCTGGTCCACCGGCAGATCGGCAGGTCGTAGATGCCGGTCGGGGAGGTCTGCCGCGTGAGCGCGGGCGGCTGGTTGCTGCCGGGGGTGCCCGTGAGCACGGCGAGCTTGCAGAAGTCCGCCGGCGAGGTGTCCTGCGACCGGTCCAACCGGAGCACGAGCCGGTCGATACGAGCCTGCGGGTCCGCCGCCGGAATCGCCGTCGCCGTCGTGCTCGAGACCGGCTTGTAGAACCCGCGCAGGTATGCGGCGCCCGCGCTCACCGCGGCCGTCCGGTCGCCCGCGTTCAGTGACGGGTCTAGCCCGGTGACCACCCCGTCCACCTCCTGGACGGCCGTGAAAAACGCCTCCCACTCGGCCAACGTGGTGATCTGCGACTCACCCGCGATCGGGTATGCCTCGTCTGCCATGTGCGCTCTCTCTGATCAGGTGGCGGATCCGCGCAACCGCCGCTCCAGCTCACGTAGCCGGGCCGACAGGCGCGCGTCAATGGTCTGGTCGCTGGCGTCGTCGGTGGCGGTGCCGATCGTGGGCGTGACGGTCTCGGTGTACGCGTCGCCGGTCGCGTCCGCGACCAGCTCGACCCGGGACACGATGTCGGAGTAGGTGACGCCGTCGCGCAGGTCGAGGGTGACGATGTCGCCGACCCGGTACCCCTGCACACCGTCCCCGTCGGAGCCGAACCGCAGGTGCGGCAGGTCGGCGACGGTGACGGAGATGCGGCGCCGCCCGGCACCCGTCGCGATCGCCTGGGCTGTCGCCGTGGTCACGTCGTCGGCGACGTCCGTCGAGGTCTGGTCAACATACTGTTCGACCCGGCGCCACGGACTGTCGGCCCCCGCCCCGGACCCCTCGGTGAACTCCCCCCCGGTGTCCTTGGACTGCACGAGGATCGCGTTACCCGTCGGCGCCGACGACGTCAGCGACGCCTCCGGCAGGTTGCCCAGCGTCGGCGAGAACACCGCGGCCTCGGACAGGTCACGGGGCGGCTCACAGTCGAACACCAGCCCCGCCGCGCCGAGCGCGATGACCGCGCCCATCGGGGACTGCTCATCGACCGCCCGCACCATGTCCATGAGCGAATCATTGACGTTGGCCGCGGACACGTCCGACTCGGCGTCCGGGTCCGGCGTCGCCACCTTGTAGGTGACGGTGCCGCCGCGCCCCTGGTCCGCGGCGATGGTGAGCCCGGGGACGGCCCGGTCCGAGTCACCCGGGTTGACGAGGTTCGCGGCGACGATGTCCTTGATCACCGTCTCGGCCGGGTCCGGCCCGTACGTGACGGCGCCGGCGGTCTGCGACGCCCACCCGGCGGCCGGGTTCGGGTAGACGATCCGGTTCGCCAGCAACGCCAGGAAATCCGAGCCGGTGAGGGTGATCGTCTCGCGGATCCCGCCGTCGTCGCCGAGGACGCGGCTGAACGTCCAGTCCTCCACGAGTAGCGGCGCCGTGTACACGCCGTTCCACGACAGCACCAGACCGAACGGGAGCAGGTCGCCGGTGCTGTCGAGCTGGATCAGCTCCCACGTCCGGGCGTCTGCGGGCAGGTCGGCGACGAACGCGCCAACCTGGTTCCACGTCGGCGCGTACTCGACTTTGTAGAAGGTGACCGGACGGCCGCGCTCCCACGTGGTCAGGTCCAGCGACTCCAGCAGTACGGCCATGGCCTACGCCCTCAGCCAGCGCGGATGGTAGAGCATCGAGATCTGCGCCCCCTCCCCGGGCGTCTCGATGGACAGCTCTAGCAAGTTCGTGCCGGGTGCGAGCGCCCACAGGTCACGCGGGCTGCTTTTGACCAGGTCGGACCAGCGGTCGTTGCCGTCCTGATCGATCGCGGACTGTCGTCCCGGGCGGGTGTCGATCGTGATCGTCTCCCCGTCCTGCAGCGTCTCCAGCCCGAAAGACAGGCCGGTCGTGACGTTGGTGAGTGTGGGCGTGCCACCGCCGGTGATCTGCCAGATCGGATACGCCTCGGCGTTGCCGCGCACGTCTACCGACATCTCACCGAGGGTGGTCGAGCTGGCGAGCAGCACGGGCGGCATAGGCGGCACACCGGCGTTGTCCGGCGCCGGCGCGACCGTGAGTGGCCCGACCGGATCCACGTCCGAGAAGTAGGGGTCGAGCACCGATTCGAACGTGAGGGCGTAGTCGGTGCTCGCCTGGTAGGCGTTGCGGGTGGCGTCGGCGTCGGTCTGCTCCGGCCCCGACGTGCAGAACACCTCGATCTCGCGTTGCGACCCGTCCGGCCGCGCGAAGATCAGCCGGCCGGGGGTCGGGCCGCCGGGACGGTCGTGCCACAGCGCCCGCGCCAGCCGGTCGACCAGGTCGAGTAGACCGGCCTGCGAGGTGTCGTCGTACACGTGCAGTCCGATGACGATCTGCCGGGGTACGGCGCCGTAGTGCTGCGGCAGGGCACCGCCGCCGGGCAGGGCCGTGGACACGTACGCCGCGGGCGGCGACCCGATCCCGGTCACACTCGTGACCACGCACCCCGACGTCGGATCCCACCAGGGCCACACCGTCCCGTCCGGGTCCACATAGGTGACCGCGAGTGGAGTGGTGGGCGGGGCCTGCGGCCGCGGCGGCCCCGGCGGGGCGGCGGTGGTGCTGACCAGGATGGGCATGTGCTACCTCCTCCGCCCCGTCCGGTCCCGCTGCGCCGCAAGGATCGCCTCGGCCTGGATCCCTGCGCGGACTTGCCGCTCGATCGCGCCGCGGGTGAGCCCGTCGAAGTGTGCGTGGTACTCGACCGACCCGCCCGACCGGCCGTCCACCAGCGTGTCGAGCACGCCGGGCGGCAGGATCGGCTCCGGCCGCCGCGTACGGTTGGCGACCAGGTGCAGGCCGGGCGGGAGCCATCCGCCATCGTCGTACAGCATCGGCTGTCCGGCGACGGCGCGCAGGAGCTGTGTCGCGAGCGGGGTGGTGCGGCGGCTGTTCTCCCGCAGGTCCTGGCCGAGTAGGGCCGGATGCATCCGGCCGACGATGCCGCCGCGGGCGAACTGCGGTCGGCGGATCGAGGAGGCGGAATTGATGTAGCCGGTCTGCCGGCGGACCGAATTGGATTCGTTGCCGCCGATGGTGACCGCGCCCCGGCCCGTGTAGATATTGATGTGCCCGGAGTCCCCGCGGTACAGGGCGACGTCACCCGGCCGGGCCGCGCTGCGCGACACCTTCGGCAGCGTCGTGTAGGAGCTGACCAGCGGCGGCCACGCGACCCTTTGCAGCGCCTTCTTCGCCCCGGCCTCGCGGAAAACGGACCCGACGAACATGCCGCACCACGGGTAGCCGTTCAGCCCCCATTCGCGGGTGAACCGGTTGGGGTTGCCGCTCAGCCCGACGTACTTCTCGGCGACCTTGACGACCTTGCGCCCGTCACCGCCGATCTTGGATTCGAGCGGCACGAACGCCTTGAGCATGTTGGCGGCCATGCCGCGGGCGACCCCGACGGCCAGGTCCCCGAACGGCGTCCCGCCGATCGCCCTCTGCGCCAGGCCTACCAGCGGATTCAGCGTCCGCCGCGCCGTCGTGACCAACCCGTCGGTGAACAGGTTCTTTGCGGCGCCGAGGAACTTGCCGACGATGCCGCCGAGCCCGAACCTCGGGACGCCGTGCTCGGCGAGCCACCGGGCCGCGCCGGCCGTGCCGCCCTTGGCCGCCGCCTCGTTGAGCCCGTAGATGAAGCTCGGCCCGAGGGCGCGGGTGGCGTCCGGGCGGATCCACGCCTCACCCGGCGACACGGCGGCGAGCATGGTGTCTCTGCCGGGCGCGTACCCGGACAGCACGCCGTAGGCGCCGGCGGGGACGACACCGCCTCGGGCGAAATGGAGGCCACCGAGCTGGCTGACGCCGGGCACGAGCTTGGCGACAGCGTTCCAGATCCGGACGATGCCCCTGTTGTAGACGACGTCAACGACGTACTGCACGGGCCTGCGCGCGGCGGACTTCAGCTTGTCCCAGGCCCGGCCGATCGCATTGACCGCGTTACGGAAATGGGGCGCCAGCCTCTGGACGGTGTCACGGACCGCATTGAACGTGGGCCGGATGAAGACCTGCCAGACACTGCGGATCGTCGACCCCACAGCCGACCAAACCGGCCTGATCACGCTGTT
>Ga0164243_10009166_pt1 | contig 14454 bp, 15 predicted proteins | sample OricompcompostOP_FD_108781 | JGI IMG/M metagenome (GOLD analysis project Ga0164243, IMG submission 108781) | Organic Plus compost microbial communities from Emeryville, California, USA - Original compost - Organic plus compost (OP) | ecosystem: Engineered > Solid waste > Mixed feedstock >... | reverse complement strand
CCTGGCAGATGGGCACGGTGCAGTACGACTTCAACCAGCCCTCCGAAGACCGGTTCAACCTCGAGTACGTCGCCGCTGACGGCACGCGGCGGCAGCCGGTGATGATCCACTCGGCGAAGTTCGGTTCGATCGAGCGCTTCATGGGGGTGCTCGTCGAGCACTACGCCGGCGCCTTCCCGCCCTGGCTCGCCCCGGTCCAGGCCACCTGCATCCCGATTGCCGAGCGCCACCACGACTACCTCGTCGACATCGTGGCGCAGCTCAAGGCGCAGGGTCTGCGGGCCGAGGTCGACCTCTCCGACGACCGCATGCAGAAGAAGATCCGCAACGCGCAGCTGCAGAAGGTGCCCTTCATGCTCATCGCCGGAGACGACGACATGGCAGCCGGCGCGGTCTCCTTCCGCTACCGCGACGGCCGTCAGGACAACGGTGTGCCGCTCGCCGAAGCCATCGAGCGCATCCGCGCCGCGGTCGCCTCCCGCGAGCAGGTCTGAGCCCCGACATGGAGGTGCGGCAGCACGGAGTGGGGGAGCCGGACGGTCTGGAGCGGATCTGGACCCCGCACCGGATGGCCTACATCCGCACCACCGACGGCGAGCAGGTGTGTCCGTTCTGCTCGATCCCGTCGGGCCCCTCGGCCGACGGGCTGGTGGTCGCCCGCGGTGAGCAGACCTACGGGGTGCTCAACCTGCATCCCTACAATCCGGGTCACCTCATGGTGTTGCCCTACCGGCACGTCGCCGGCCTGGAGGAGCTGACCGCGGAGGAGTCCCAGGAGCTGATGGCGCTCACCCAGGCAGCGATCCGCACCATTCGCGGGGTCAGCAGTCCTCACGCCTTCAATGTGGGCATCAACCTGGGCCGAGCCGCCGGTGGATCGCTGGCCGACCATCTCCACCAGCACGTGGTGCCGCGCTGGACCGGCGACGCCAACTTCATCACCGTGACCGGCGGCACGAAGACCCTGCCGCAGCTGCTCGCCGACACGCGCGACCTGCTCGCTGCCGCGTGGGACGGACCGGGAGCGATCTCCCCATGAGCGCGCCGGCGTACGGCGTGCACTCCGAGGTGGGGACACTGCGGAAGGTGCTGGTCTGTGCGCCGGGACTCGCTCACGCGCGGCTGACGCCGTCGAACTGCGACGACCTGCTCTTCGACGACGTGCTGTGGGTGCATCGCGCCCAACGTGACCACGCCGACTTCGTGGCCCTGATGGCCGGCCGCGGTGTCGAGGTGCTCGAGTTCCACCAGCTGCTCACCGAGATGTTGGAGCAGCCGAGGGCCAAGGCGTGGCTGCTGGATCGCAAGGTCACCGCCAACCAGGTGGGGCTGGGGCTCGTCGACGGCACCCGGGCTTTCCTGGAGTCGTTGCCCGAGGCGGAGTTGGCGCGGTTCCTCGTCGGCGGGCTGGCGGTGGCCGACCTGCCGGAGGAGCGCCGCGTCGCCGACGCCGCGCTGGCGCGGAGCTCACGCGGCGTGCACGAGTATCTGCTGCCGCCCCTGCCCAATCTGCTCTACACCCGCGATACCACCTCCTGGGTCGGCGACGGGGTGATCCTCAACCCGCTGAGCCGGCCGGCGCGCCACGGCGAGACGCTCCTCTACAAGGCGCTGTACACGTTCCATCCCGCCTTCGCCGACGCCGAGGTGCCGGTCTGGTGGGGCGACCCGGAGCAGGCCTGGGCGCAGGCCACGCTGGAGGGCGGCGACGTGATGCCGCTCGGCAACGGAGTGGTGCTCGTCGGCATGAGCGAGCGCACCTCGCGGCAGGCGATCACCCAGCTCGCGGCGCGACTGTTCGCGGCCGGCGCCGCCGAGCAGGTCGTGGTGGCGGGCATGCCGAGGATGCGCTCGGCGACCCACCTCGACGCCGTCCTGACCTTCGCCGATCGCGACCTGGCCACCGCCTACCGCGACATCCTCGACACCGTCGTGCCGTTCACCCTCCGGCCCGGGGAGGGCGGCTCGCTTCACGTGACTGCCGAGCGCCGCCCGCTGATGACCGTGATCGCCGACGCCCTGGGCGTCGATGGCATCCGGGTGATCGAGACCGGCGGAGACGCCTACGCCAGCGAGCGGCAGCAGTGGGACTCCGGCAACAACGTCGTGGCCCTCGAGCCGGGAGTCGTCGTGGCCTACGACCGCAACACGCACACCAACGAGCTGCTCGCGCGGGCCGGCGTCGAGGTGCTCACGATCGCCGGCGCGGAGCTGAGCCGGGGACGCGGTGGCGGCCACTGCATGACCTGCCCGCTGCTGCGCGACGCCGTCGACTGGTGACCGCGGCGGTGTCGGTCGACCGGCTCGGTGCGACCTGCCGGTAGCCTGCTGCCTGCCATGTTGGAGAGATTCCGCGCGTTCTGGACGCGCCTGCTGTCGCCGATCGCCCGCCTGTTCATCCGCCTGGGCATCAGCGCCGACGCCGTCACGCTGGTCGGCACCCTCGGCGTCTGCGCCGGCGCCCTCGTCTTCTTCCCCCAGGGGAAGCTGCTGACCGGCGTGCTGGTGATCACCGCCTTCGTCTTCAGCGACCTCATCGACGGACACATGGCCCGGCTGACGGGGAAGACCAACAAGTTCGGCGCCTTCTTGGACTCCACGCTCGACCGGATCGGCGACGGGGCGATCTTCGGCGGGCTCATGCTCTACTTCGCCGGTCCCGGCGACAGCGACCTCTATCTCGTGCTCGCGCTGATCTGCCTGGTCATGGGCGCGGTCACCTCCTATGCCCGCGCACGCGCCGAGGGCCTGGGCTACCAGGCGAAGGTCGGCATCGCGGAGCGCTCCGACCGGTTGGTCTCGATCCTCGTGATGACCGGCCTCGGGGCCCTCTTCGACCTGCCGATCCTCATGGAGATCACCCTGTGGGCGCTCGCGATCGCCAGCACGGTGACGGTCGCGCAGCGCATCTGGGTGGTCCGCCAGCAGGCCTACGCGGAGGCCGAAGCGGGCTGAGCCCGCCCGGCGCGTACGTCGGTGCGCCAGCTGCCGACGTACCGTCTATTCATCCCTCGGACGCGGGCGCCGACGATGGCCGCGAGTCCTACGATGGGGCCATGGCTTCTGAGACGCGACACGACGGCACCACCACCGGGACCTCTGCGGTGAAGCGTGGCATGGCGGAGATGCTCAAGGGCGGTGTGATCATGGACGTGGTCACCCCCGAGCAGGCGAAGATCGCCGAAGACGCCGGCGCTGTCGCCGTGATGGCGCTCGAGCGGGTGCCGGCCGACATCCGAGCGCAGGGCGGCGTGTCGCGGATGAGCGACCCCGACATGATCGACGGCATCATCGAGGCCGTCTCGATCCCGGTGATGGCCAAGGCCCGCATCGGTCATTTCGCCGAGGCGCAGGTGCTGCAGAGCCTGGGCGTCGACTACATCGACGAGTCCGAGGTGCTGACCCCGGTCGACTACGAGAACCACATCGACAAGTGGGCCTTCACCGTGCCCTTCGTGTGCGGGGCCACCAACCTGGGCGAGGCTCTGCGACGCATCACCGAGGGTGCCGCGATGATCCGCTCGAAGGGCGAGGCCGGCACCGGCGACGTCTCCAACGCGGTGACCCACATGCGCACCATCCGGCGCGAGATCCGTCGGCTGGGCGCGCTCGATCCCGACGAGCTCTACGTGGCCGCCAAGGAGCTCCAGGCTCCCTACGAGCTGGTGAAGGAGGTGGCCGCGAGCGGCAAGCTGCCCGTGGTGCTCTTCACCGCCGGCGGCATCGCGACGCCAGCCGACGCGGCGATGATGATGCAGCTGGGCGCCGAGGGCGTGTTCGTCGGCTCGGGCATCTTCAAGTCGGGCAACCCGGCGCAGCGCGCAGAGGCCATCGTCAAGGCCACGACGTTCCATGACGACCCCGACGTGGTCGCCAAGGTCTCCCGGGGTCTCGGTGAGGCGATGGTCGGGATCAACGTGGAGGAGATCCCGCAGCCGCACCGGCTCGCCGAACGCGGCTGGTGAGCGGTGTGAGCGATGGGGCCGATCACTCCGGGGGATCGGCTCGCTCGTCACGTGGCTGGGCGGCGGGAGCGCTGGTCATCGCCGCCCTCCTTGCGCTCGTGGTCTTCGCTCCGGGGTGGGCGCTGCGTGCCTACCAGAAGCATCAGGCAGATGAGCTGATCGACCGGGTCGACGGGCAGCGCGCCGACGTCCTGGAGCGGGCTGAGCAGGCCGGTGCCGTGCTCGAGGTGCTGGGCGCTCCGGTGCGCTCCTGGTCCGAGATCGGCTGCTCGCTCCGCCCGCGCTACAGCGACGGTGACGGTGAGCAGGACGTCGTGGTGCTCTACTACCAGGCCTGTGTGCCCGTGGCGGTCGAGGTCTACGCGCTGCCCGCTGAGCATCGCACCCTCAAACAGGCCGCGGCGCTGCTCCAGGGCCGCGTCGGGCACTGGACTCCGACCTGCAACGAACCGCTGCTCGACGTCCTCGAGCTCGGCTTCGGTGAGATCGACGAGTCCGGCTACAGCATGGATCTCCGGTGGATCGAGCCCTCCTCCGACGAGGCGTCGCGAGCTGACGACTGCTTGCTGCCGGCGCCGGGCGAGGGCGACACGGTGCGCACTCGCCGGGTGGCCGACGGGCAGCTGACCGCGCAGACCTACGTCGTACTGATCGTGCGCGGGGGCGGCGGCGAGGTGCGCGTGGGCTGCGAGCGCCAGGTCGGATGGATCGGGAGCTGCACCGACACACCCGAAGGAGCGCCCTACCTGTGAGTCCTCGTAGATCGCGACGGGGGAGGCGCGCGGTGGAGGAGGAGTTGCGCGATCTCGCGCGGCTCCTGCTGCGGGCGGGTCTGGGCACACCCGCGGAGGCGCGCCGCGAGCTGGTCGAGGCGATCGCCCGGGACCTGCCAGGGGAGGCCGCCGCATCGCGGGCCGACGAGTGGCTCGCTGCCGCGCGCGCCGACCTGCTCGCTGAGGAGAAGGACTGGCCCGAGCACACCGACCACGACGATCTCCTTGCCGCCTTCGCGGCGTGCGAGACGATGGGTGTCCGGGTGCTCCGGGGTGTGCCCGACCACTGGAGCGCCAAGCAGGAGATCGACCGGCTCGCGGGTCGACTCGGCGCGCGCCCGCTCCGCGGGATCGTCTGGTTCACCCCGCCCGATGTCTGGCACGCCATCGACCACGGCATGCTCGAGATCAACCTGTGGCACCCGACCACCGCCAACGCCGCGCCGGGCGACGACCTGCTCGCCGACGTACTCTCCCTCCTCGGCCGCCACGGCCTCTCTGCCCACTTCGACGAGGGCCGGATCGAGATAGCCGCCCACTGGCGCCGACGCGTCCCAGACAAACCCGGACATTTTGGTTAGTCCCTGACGTTGTGGCCCCAAAAAGGCCGATTCGAGGGCCAAAACGTCAGGGACTATCCGGCGGTGGGGGTGAGTTGGGCGAGGATGCCGGCGGCCGGTCCGGAGCGGACCCAGCGGTGCCCGGCCCCGGCCCAGAGGGCGAGTCCTTCGGGGTCGTCGTGTTCCGCGGCAGCGGCGCGGATGGGGCGGGACATGTGATGCAGGTTGGGGTACGCCGACACCGCGGTCGACTCGTGGGCGCGGGTGAAGTCGTTGGCGAGGGCACGCGCCCACCTGCCGCTGAAGGCGCGGGTGATCACCGCCTTGCGCGGCGGTGACGCGGAGGTCAGGGCCTTGCGATGGGCGCGGCCGGCTCGGCTCTCGTCGGCGGGGAGGAAGAGGGTGCCGACGGCCACCGCGGCGGCGCCGGCGTCGAGCAGGGCACGCACGTCGGCGGAGGTGCCCACGCCACCGGTGGCGATCACCGGCAGGTCGAAGCCGCACACGGCGTCGAGGACCTCGGCCGTGGTGAGTGTGTTCGGCTCGTCGGAGACGTGCCAGGTGCCGCGGTGTCCGCCCGCGCCGGCGCCCTGCGCGACGAGCAGGTCGGCGCCGAGCGCGACCGCCGACTGCGCCTCGCGCCGTGAGGTCACGGTGAACCCGACCAGCGTGCCGCGGGCTCGCAGGTCGCGCACCACCTCCGCCGGCACGGGGCCGAAGGTGAAGGTGACGAGGTCGACCGTATGCTCCACCAACCACGCCACCTTGGCGGTGAAGTCGTCCTCGTCGAAGCGGGGTTGCCCCGGTGTGGTGCCGTAGCGAGCCGCGGTGGCCAGCAGCGCCTCGCCGTGCCGCGCGAGCGGCCCGGCCAGCTCCTGGCTCCGGTCGGTCTGCGGGGTGAAGAGGTTGATCGCCACCGGCCCGCCGGTGGCCGCGCGGTAGTCGGCGACCTCGGCGGCCATCGCGTCCGCGGTGAGATAGCCGGCGGCCAGGAAGCCCAGCCCACCCGCCTCCGTGACGGCGGCGGCGAGGGCCGGCGTACTCGCTCCGGCCATCGGCGCGGCGATCACGGGCACGGGTCGGTCGAGGATTGTCATGTCCCGAGGGTAGGACGGTGTCCGGCGGGCCGTCGCCGGCGACCTACGATCCGACCATGACGAGCATCGGTGTCTTCGCGCTCCAAGGCGACGTCCGCGAACACCTGCAGGCGCTGGAATCGCTGGGCGCCGACAGCTTCGGCGTACGCCGGCCCGAGGAGTTGGCGCGCTGCGATGCGCTGGTCCTGCCCGGCGGGGAGTCGACCACCATGGCGAAGCTGGCGCGCACGTTCGACCTGCTCGACCCGCTGCGCGAGCGCGTGCGGTCGGGGATGCCGGTCTTCGGCACCTGCGCCGGGATGATCCTCCTGGCCGATCGGATCCGCGGCGGCGCGGAGGGGCAGGAGACGATCGGCGGCCTCGACATCACCGTGCGGCGCAATGCCTTCGGCCGTCAGGTCGACTCGTTCGAGACCTGCCTGACCGTCGCGGGGGTTGCCGACCCGGTGCCGGCGGTCTTCATCCGCGCCCCGTGGGTGGAGGAGGTCGGCCCCGGGGTCGAGGTGCTGGCGCGCATCGATGCGGACCCGGCCCTGGGCGCCGCCGCAGGTAGGGTGGTGGCGGTCCGGCAGGGGCGGCTCATGGCGATGTCCTTCCACCCGGAGATCGGGCAGGACACCTGGGCTCACCGACTGTTCGTCGAACTGGTCAACGATGCCCTGTCCGACGTGCCGGACCGCCGACGTAACTGAGCGGAAGAGGGACACATGGCTGGCCACTCCAAATGGGCGACCACGAAGCACAAGAAGGCCGCGATCGATGCCAAGCGCGGCAAGATGTTCGCCAAGCTGATCAAGAACATCGAGGTGGCTGCCCGCACGGGCGGTGGCGACCCGGCCGGCAACCCGACGCTCTACGACGCCATCCAGAAGGCGAAGAAGTCGTCGGTTCCCAATGACAACATCGACCGCGCGGTCAAGCGGGGCTCCGGTGCCGAGGCGGGTGGCGCCGACTACTCGACGATCATGTACGAGGTGTACGGCCCGCAGGGCGTGGCGTTCCTCGTGGAGTGCCTGACCGACAACAAGAACCGGGCGGCGATGGAGGTGCGCACCGCGGTGACCCGCAACGGCGGCACCATGGCCGACCCCGGCTCGGTGTCGCGCCTCTTCAACCGCAAGGGCGTCGTGGTCGTGGCGAAGACGCAGGAGAGCCGCGGAGTCAGCGAGGACGACGTGCTCGAGGCGACCCTGGACGCCGGCGCCGAGGAGGTCAACGACCTCGATGAGGCATTCCAGGTGGTCAGCGAGGCCACCGACGTGGTCGCGGTCCGCACCGCGCTGCAGGAAGCCGGCATCGACTACGACTCCGCCGACGTGGAGTTCGTGGCGAGCCTCGAGATCCCGGTCGATGCCGAGGCGGCCGGCAAGGTCTTCCGGCTCGTCGACGCGCTCGAGGATCTCGACGACGTGCAGAACGTCTTCACCAACGTCGACGTCCCCGAGGACGTCATGGCGCAGCTCGACGCCGAGCAGGCCTGACCCACCCGCCCCGACCCGGGCCGCGTGTCGCACCAGCGCGCGTCGGCCCGGGTTGTTAGTTTGTGGATTGCGAACATGTGTTCGGACGAAGCGGAGGTGGACGCGTGCGCGTCATGGGGATCGATCCCGGGCTGACCCGGTGCGGGGTCGGCGTCGTCGAGGGCTCGGTGGGGCGGCCGCTGAGGCTGGTCGACGTCAACGTCATCCGCACGTCGGCGCAGGTCCCGGTCGCGACGCGGCTGGTCACCATCGAGCAGGGCATCGACGCCTGGCTCGAGGAGTATCGACCCGACGCCGTCGCCGTCGAGCGGGTCTTCGCGCGCTCCGACGTGAGCACGGTGATGGGCACCGCCCAGGCCAGCGGCATCGCCATGGTCTGCGCCGCGCGCCGCGGCCTGCCGGTAGCGCTCCACACCCCCAGCGAGGTCAAGGCGGCGGTCTCGGGCAACGGCCGGGCCGACAAGGCGCAGGTGGGGGCGATGGTCACGCGCATCCTCGGCCTCGACTCGGTGCCCAAGCCCGCCGACGCCGCCGATGCGCTCGCCCTTGCGATCACCCACGTGTGGCGCGGCGGCGCCCAGTCGCGGCTGGAGGAGGCGGCCCGCCGGGCCCAGGCAGGGGTACGCCGGAGCGCGGGAGCGCTGCGATGATCGCCTTCGTCCGGGGCACGGTGGCTGCGGTCGGACTCAACGACGCGGTGGTGGAGGTGGGCGGCGTCGGGTTGGCGCTGCAGTGCACGCCGCACACCTTGTCGACGCTGCGGCCGGGGGAGAGCGCAGTCCTGCCCACCTCGCTGGTGGTGCGTGAGGAGTCGCTGACCCTCTTCGGCTTCCTCGACGACGACGAGCGCGACTGCTTCGAGCTGCTGCAGACCGCCAGCGGTGTCGGGCCGAAGCTCGCGCAGGCGATGCTGGCCGTGTTCCGCCCCGACGACCTTCGGTCCGCGGTGGCAGGCGACGACGTGAAGACTCTGACGAAGGTGCCGGGCATCGGCCAGAAGGGTGCCCAGCGGATCATCCTCGAGCTCAAGGACCGCATCGGCGCGGTGCGCAGCAGCGGCCCCGACCGGCTGCCCGCCGCCGCTCCCGGCGAGGCGTGGCGCGAGCAGGTGCACCAGGGGCTGGTCGGGCTCGGCTGGTCGGCGAAGGAGGCCGAGAAGGCCGTGGAGTCGGTGGCCGACCAGGCCGGTGCCGCGCCGGATGTCGCGACACTGCTGCGGGCCGCGCTCCAGGCACTGAGGAAGGGCTGAGTCGATGGACCCCTTCGAGACAGCCGAGGCCGAGCACCTCGCCCGGCTGACCAGCGCCGACGCAGACGGCGCCGAGCGTGCTGCCGAGGCGGCGCTGCGACCGCGCACGCTCGACGAGGTCGTCGGCCAACAGCGGGTGCGCGACCAGCTCGGCCTGGTGCTCGATGCGGCGAAGGCGCGGCAGCGCACTCCCGACCACGTGTTGCTCTCCGGCCCGCCCGGGCTCGGCAAGACCACGCTGGCGATGATCATCGCCGCCGAGATGGGCGTGCCCCTGCGCCTGACCAGCGGCCCGGCGATCACCCACGCCGGCGACCTCGCCTCGATCCTCTCCGGGCTCAACGAGGGTGATGTCCTCTTCGTCGACGAGATCCACCGCATGTCACGTGCCGCGGAGGAGATGCTCTACATGGCGATGGAGGACTTCCGCGTCGATGTGGTGATCGGCAAGGGGCCCGGCGCCACGGCCATCCCGCTGGAGTTGCCGCCGTTCACGTTGGTCGGTGCCACCACCCGCGCCGGTCTGCTGCCGGGGCCGCTGCGCGACCGGTTCGGCTTCACCGGTCACCTGGAGTTCTACGAGCCCGCGGAGCTCGACCTGATCGTGCGCCGCAGCGCCGGCCTGCTCCAGACCGAGCTCACCGACGAGGGCAGCCGCGAGATCGCGGGTCGCTCGCGGGGCACGCCGCGCATCGCCAACCGCCTGCTCCGGCGGGTGCGCGACTACGCCCAGGTGCGGGCCGACGGCCTGGTCACGCTCGAGGTCGCCCACCGAGCGCTCGATCTCTTCGAGGTCGACGCCTCCGGTCTCGACCGCCTCGACCGCGGCGTCCTCGACGCGCTCTGCCGCCGCTTCGGGGGCGGGCCGGTCGGGCTGTCGACCCTCGCGGTGGCCGTCGGCGAGGAACGCGAGACGGTCGAGGAGGTCGCCGAGCCGTTCCTCGTGCGCAACGGCTTCCTGGCCCGTACGCCGCGGGGCCGGGTTGCCACTCGACTCGCCTGGCAGCACCTCGGGCTCACGCCTCCGGCAGGCGACGTGGCGGACGCCATGCTCTTCGACCAGTGAGGTCGGGCTAGACTCGGTTGTCGTTGTGCCTGCCGCCTGGAGCTGAGAGGTCCTGCCCACCATGGGTGAAACCCTGGTATCACTTGTCCCGATCATCGCGATCTTCGCGATCTTCTACCTGCTCATGATCCGTCCGGCCTCCAAGCGCCAGAAGGCGATGCGTGAGATGCAGAGCAGCCTCGCCATCGGTGACGAGGTGCTGACCCAGAGCGGCATCTTCGGCACGATCACCCGCTTCGACGATGATCTGGTGATCCTGGCGATCGCCCCCGGTGTCGAGGTCACCGTCATCCGCCCGGCGATCGCCGGGCTGGCGCGCGACGCCCGTCCGGGCCGCGCGGAGGCGGCCCCGGAGGCCGACTCCGCCGAGCAGGACGGGGATCGGTGACCGTCACCACCGTGTGGCCCGATCTGGTCAAGGACGTCCCTGACTATCCCGAGCCCGGAGTGCTGTTCAAAGACATCACTCCGATGCTCGCCGACCATGCCGCGTTCACCGCAGCGGTCCACGATCTCGCCGCCGCGGGTCGCGACGCCTCGGGGCGGGTCGTGGTCGACAAGGTCGTCGGCATGGAGGCACGTGGCTTCATCCTCGCCGCCCCGGTCGCCCTCACACTGGGCGTCGGCTTCGTGCCGGTCCGCAAGGCCGGCAAGCTCCCCCGCGAACGCCACGCCGTCTCCTACTCCCTGGAATACGGTGAGGCGACCCTGGAGATGCACGCCGACGCGGTGGCGCCCGGCGAGCGTGTCCTGCTGGTCGACGACGTGCTCGCCACGGGCGGCACCATCGCCGCCACGCAGGAGCTGATCAGCCGCTGCGGTGGGATCGCGCACGCCGTCGCCGTACTCATCGAACTAAGTTTCCTGCCCGGACGGGAGGCCGTGGGGGAGACCCCGCTCACCTCCCTGCTCCGGGTGTGAGCCGCCCAACCACACGAGAACCCTGAGGTAGGAAGTCAGTGTCGACGTCAGACCACTTTGAAATCTGGCAGCGCCGGGAGGCCCTGGCAGAGGCGATGATCCCGGTGATCGGTCGCCTCTACCGCGAGCGTGACGTCACCATCTTGGTGCACAGCCGCTCGCTGGTGAACAAGTCGGTGATCAGCATCCTCAAGACGCACCGCTACGTGCGGCAGATCGAGGACCGCGAGCTGGCCATCGAGGACACGTTCCCGATCCTCAGCGCCCTCGCCGACCTCGACCTCGGACCGTCGCGGATCGACATCGGCCAGCTGGCCATCGCCTACGCGAAGGACGAGCGCGGCCTGTCGGTGGAGGAGTTCACTCGCGAGGCCGTGGCCGGTGCCACCGGCGACAACAAGATCGTGCGCGAGGGACCGACCGACGTCGTGCTCTACGGCTTCGGACGGATCGGCCGGCTGCTCGCCCGGCTGCTGGTCGAGAAGGCCGGCTCGGGCAACGGCCTGCGACTGCGCGCCGTCGTGGTGCGCAAGGGCTCCGACGACGACCTCATGAAGCGAGCCTCGCTGCTGCGCCGCGACTCCATCCACGGGCAGTTCAACGGGTCGATCCACATCGACCCCGACAACAACGTGATCTGCGCCAACGGCAACGCGATCAAGGTGATCTACTCCAACGACCCGTCGGAGGTTGACTACACCCAGTACGGGATCAAGGACGCGATCCTGATCGACAACACCGGCAAGTGGCGTGACCGCGAGGGCCTCTCGCAGCACCTGCGGCCGGGTATCGCCAAGGTCGTCCTGACCGCTCCGGGCAAGGGCGACGTGAAGAACATCGTGCACGGCGTCAACCACGAGACGGTCTCGCCCGACGACACGGTGATCTCCTGTGCGAGCTGCACCACCAACGCGATCGTGCCGCCGCTGAAGGCGATCAACGACGAGTTCGGCATCGTCCGCGGCCACGTCGAGACGGTGCACTCCTTCACCAACGACCAGAACCTGCTCGACAACTTCCACAAGGGCAACCGGCGTGGTCGCTCGGCTCCGCTCAACATGGTGCTCACCGAGACCGGTGCCGCCTCGGCCATCGCGAAGGCGCTGCCGGAGCTCAAGGCCCACATCTCGGGTTCGGCGATCCGCGTGCCGACGCCCGACGTCTCGATGGCGATCCTCAACCTCGAGCTGGAGAAGGGCACCACCCGAGACGAGCTGGCCGACTACCTGCGCCAGGTCTCGCTGCACTCGCCGATGAAGCGCCAGATCGACTTCACCACCTCCAACGACGCCGTCTCCACCGACTTCGTCGGCTCCCGGCACGCGAGCATCGTCGACGCGAATGCCCTGATCGTCAACGACAAGTCGGCGATCGTCTACCTCTGGTACGACAACGAGTTCGGCTACTCCTGCCAGGTGGTCCGCGTCGTGCAGCACATCTCCGGAGTGGAGTACCCCCTCTTCCCGCAGAACTGACCCGTGCCTGTCGAACGCCCCAGCTCCCCACGCGGGTGAGCCTGGGGCGTTCGGCGTCTCCGGGGGTACGGCGGCACGGGCGGTGCGACGTACCGGCTGCGGTGGGTCGCCCTAGACTGTGACAATGGCCGACCAGCACTCGGAGACACCGCGCACGCCGGAGCCCCTCGGCGCCCATTCGGCCCGTCGGATGCGGGCTCGGCTCGCGCGGATCGGCGCTCGTCCGCAGCCGGGGAACCCGGTGCTGGAGCCGCTCTTCAGGGCCGTCAAGGCCAACCACCCGAAGGCCGACCTCGCCCTGCTGGAACGCGCCTATGTCACCGCGGAGCGGCTGCACGGCACGCAGATGCGCAAGAGCGGCGATCCCTACATCACGCATCCGCTGGCGGTCACCACCATCCTTGCCGAGATCGGCATGACCGAGCCGACGCTGGTCGCCGCACTGTTGCACGACACCGTCGAGGACACCGCCTACACCCTCGAGCAGCTCACCGCCGACTTCGGTGAGGAGGTCGCCCAGCTCGTCGACGGCGTCACCAAGCTCGACAAGGTGCAGTACGGCGACTCCGCGCAGGCCGAGACGATCCGCAAGATGATCGTGGCGATGTCGCGCGACATCCGGGTGCTGGTGATCAAGCTCGCCGACCGACTCCACAACATGCGCACGCTGCGCTACGTCAAGCAGGAGACGCAGGAGCGGAAGGCTCGCGAGACGCTCGACATCTACGCGCCCCTGGCCCACCGGCTCGGCATGAACACGGTCAAGTGGGAGCTGGAGGATCTCGCCTTCGCGACCCTGCACCCCAAGATCTACGACGAGATCGTGCGGATGGTGGCCGAGCAGGCGCCCTCGCGCGACAAGTTCCTGGCCGAGGTGATCGCCCAGGTCACGCAGGACCTGAAGGCGTCGAGGCTGAAGGCCACCGTCACCGGTCGGCCGAAGCACTACTACTCGATCTACCAGAAGATGATCGTCGGCGGCCGCGAGTTCTCCGACATCTACGACCTGGTCGGCATCCGCATCCTCGTCGACGAGGACCGAGACTGCTACACCGCCCTCGGGGTGGTCCACGCCCGCTGGAACCCGGTGCGCGGTCGCTTCAAGGACTACGTGGCGATGCCGAAGTTCAACATGTACCAGTCGCTGCACACCACGGTCATCGGCCCGTCGGGCAAGCCGGTGGAGATGCAGATCCGCACCTTCGCCATGCACCGGCGCGCGGAGTACGGCGTCGCCGCGCACTGGAAGTACAAGGAGGACAGCCGCAACGGCGTCGACACCGAGCGGTTGGCCGACGCCGACGACATGGCCTGGGTACGTCGCCTGCTCGACTGGCAGAACGAGATGGAGGACCCGGGCGAGTTCCTGGAGTCGCTGCGGTTCGAGATCAACCGTGCCGAGGTCTATGTCTTCACGCCCCGCGGCGACGTGATCGCGCTGCCCACCGGGAGCACCCCGGTCGACTTCGCCTACGCCGTGCACACCGAGGTGGGTCACCACACGATCGGCGCGCGAGTCAACGGCCGTCTGGTGCCGTTGGAGTCGACGCTCGAGAACGGCGACGTGGTGGAGGTCTTCACCTCGAAGGCCCCGACCGCGGGCCCCTCGCGGGACTGGCTCGGGTTCGTGCGCTCGCCGCGGGCACGGTCGAAGATCCGCCAGTGGTTCACCAAGGAGCGCCGCGAGGAGGCGACCGAGCAGGGCAAGGAGCAGATCGCGAAGCTCCTCCGCAAGGAGGGCATGCCGCTGAAGCGGCTGATGTCGCACGAGTCGCTCACCGAGGTGGCCGTGCAGCTCAAGCTCACCGACGTGAGTGCGCTCTATGCCGCCGTCGGCGAGGGCAACATCAGCGCCCAGGCCGTGGTG
>Ga0164243_10009165_pt1 | contig 14455 bp, 10 predicted proteins | sample OricompcompostOP_FD_108781 | JGI IMG/M metagenome (GOLD analysis project Ga0164243, IMG submission 108781) | Organic Plus compost microbial communities from Emeryville, California, USA - Original compost - Organic plus compost (OP) | ecosystem: Engineered > Solid waste > Mixed feedstock >... | reverse complement strand
TGGCGGCAGTCTGCTGGGCCTCCACGAGCCGCGCGGCGATGGTCTGGCGACGGCGGGAGAGACGCACGCGCTCTTCCTCGGCCGCGCGCGGACCGGGCGTTACCGGCACCGGAGACGGCGCGGCAGGCGGTGCAGCGGGGGCGGATGGCGCCGGTGTCGGCGCGGCGGCCGGGCCACGGCTCGCGATGTGGTTGAACAGGTCGTCCCGCGTGATGCGGCCGCCTGGTCCAGTGCCGCGCACCTGCGCAAGGTCGATCCCGTGCTCCTCGGCCATGCGGCGCACGGCCGGGGCGGCGCGTCCGCCGGCCTCCTCGGCCGTCAATGTGGCCGGGGCAGGAGCCGCCGGTGTGGTCGATGGGGCGGATGGCGCCGACGGCGCGGCATCCGGAGCCTTTGGCGGCGTCGTGTCGGCCGGAGCGACTGGAGCAGCCGATGCCTGTGGCGTCGCGGACGGAGACGCGCCATTCGACGCTGCTCCACCGCCCGCTTCGAGGATGCCAAGCACCTCACCGACGGTGACGGTATCGCCCTCCTGGTGCTTGATCGTGCTCAGAACGCCGTCGTCTTCCGCCGTGACCTCCAGATTGACCTTGTCCGTCTCCAGCTCGAGGATGGTCTCACCCCGGCTGATCTCATCACCCTCACCCTTGAGCCACTGGCCGACGACGGCGTCGACCAGCGACTCTCCCAGAGGCGGAACCTTGATCTCGATGGCCATGTGCTTCGTTGTTCTCCCGCATACTGCCGCCCGGTTCGGGCGCGCAACAGTCGTGTTCCCTATGGGCCGATGATGCCGTGCCGGGGCTACTCGCCCGAGCCAGCCTTCGCCGGGACCTTGCCGCCAGTGGCAGCCGGTGTGCTGGCGGTCCCGTTCGTCGCGTGTCCGTTGGATTCGGCGGCCACACCGGCTCCCGACGCCGTTGGGGCCGGAAGCGCCGGGACATCGGCAAACGCTGCCGCGACGATGCCCGCCTGCTCCCGGTTGTGACGCTCGAGCGAGCCGACCGCCGGGCTGGCTCGCTCCGGGCGGCCGATGTAGTGGACGGGAATCTGCCGGCCGACGAGCCGCTCCAGCTTGCGGCCCATGAATGTCCAGGCGCCCATGTTGCGCGGTTCTTCCTGCAGCCAGACGATCTCCTGGAGGTTCGGGTACTGCTGGATCACGTTGCTGATCGCGGTGTTCTGGAAGGGGGCCAGTTGCTCGACGCGGGCGATGGCCACACGCTCGCTCTCGGCACGCAGCGGGCTGGTCTCCAGATCGACGGTGACGCGTCCGGAGCACAGGATCAGACGGGTGACCTGATCGCGGCGCTGCTCGGCCAGCGGGTCGTCCAGCACGGGATAGAAGGTGCCGCTCGTCAGCTGCTCCGGCCGGGAGGCGGCCAGCGGGTTGCGCAGCAGGCTCTTCGGCGTCATCAGGATCAGCGGGCGCGGATCGGAATCGAGCCGCGCGGCCTGGCGCCGCAGGAGGTGGAAGTACTGCGCGGCGGTCTAGCAGTTCGCGACACGCAGGTTATCCTCGGCGGCGAGCTGGAGATAGCGTTCGAGGCGGGCGCTGGAGTGCTCCGGACCCTGGCCCTCGTAGCCGTGCGGCAGCAGGAGCACGAGCGAGGGCTCCTGGGCCCATTTGGCGCGGGCTGCCGCGATGAACTGGTCGATGATGACCTGCGCACCGTTGGCGAAGTCGCCGAACTGCCCTTCCCACAGCACCAGCGCCTCGGGCGCATGCACGCTGTAGCCGTATTCGAAGCCCATGCAGGCATTTTCGGAGAGCGGGCTGTTGTAGACGGCGAAGGAGGCCTTCGCCTCCGGCATCACTTCCAGCGGGGTGAAACGGGCGCCGGTCTTCGCGTCGTGAAGGACGAGGTGCCGCTGGCTGAAGGTGCCGCGCTCGGCGTCCTGCCCGGTGAGGCGGATCGGATGGCCATCGGCGAGGATGGCGGCGAACGCCAGCGCCTCCGCGTGGGCCCAATCGATCAGGCCGTCGGGCTCGTCGAGCACCTTGGAGCGCTTGTCCCATTGCCGCTTGAGCTTGCTGTTGGGGCTGAATCCCTCCGGCGTGGCATGGATGGCCGCCTGGTAGATCCGGAGCTCGTCCGGTGTGACGGCGGTCTGCACCTCGCGGCGCGGGGCTCTCGGTTCTTCTGCGGGCTCCTCGAAGGACTCGGTACCCTCGGTGACGCCCTTGCGGATCTTGGTCAGGCGGTCCAGCACGCGCTGCTCCATCGCCTGCACGTCGTCCTTGGTGACGACGCCCTCGGCTATCAGTTGATCCGCCCAGATCTTGCGGAGCGTGGGGTGCTTGCCGATCTTCTGGTAGAGCAGCGGCTGGGTGAAGGCCGGCTCGTCACCCTCGTTGTGACCCCAGCGCCGGTAGCCGACAACATCGATCAGGAAGTCCTTGCTGAACTTCCGGCGATAGGCGGCGGCGAACCGGGCCGCCATCAGGCAGGCCAGCGTGTCGTCGGCGTTGACATGGATGACGGGGATCTCGAAGCCCTTGGCGAGGTCGCCCGCGTACAGGGTCGAGCGGGAGTCGCTCCAGTCGGTGGTGTAGCCGATCTGGTTGTTGACGATGATGTGGATGGTACCGCCGTCGCTGTAGCCACGCAGGCCGGAGAGGTTGAGCGTCTCGGCATTGATGCCCTGGCCGGGGAAGGCGGCGTCGCCGTGCAGGAGGATCGGCAGCGTCCGCGTTCCGTCGTGGATCGGGGGGCCGGCATGCGTGCGGTCGTCCTGGGCAGCGCGGGCCATCCCGAGCACGACCGGGTTCACGAACTCCAGATGGCTGGGGTTCGGGGCGAGCACGACGGGGACCTTCAGCCGCTCGCCGGTCTCCGGGTTGCGGGAGAGACGGGCGCCGAGGTGGTATTTCACGTCGCCCGTGCGAATGTCTGCGGCGGTCTCGGTCTGGCCGGTGGTGCGGGCCTGGCCGCCCTCGAAGGCGGCGATGATGGCGCCGTAGGGCTTGCTGAGGATGTGGGTGAGCACGTTGAGCCGGCCGCGGTGGGCCATGCCCATCAGCACCTCGACCGCACCAGCGGAGGTGGCATCGTCGATGATGCGGTCGAGCATCGGGATCAGGATGTCGTTGCCCTCGATGGAGAAGCGCTTCTGCCCGAGGTAGGTCTGGTGCAGGAAGCGTTCGAAGACCTCCACCTGCGTGAGGCGCTCGAGCAGCTTGCGCTTGGCAGATGCATCGAGGTTCAGGTTGAACTCGCCGGACTCGACGGCGTCGCGCAGCCAGAAGCGCTCTTCGGCGATCTGGATATGGTCGAAGTCGAAGCCGGCAACCTTCGTATAGGCATCGCGCAGCCGGTCGATCGCCTCGGCGGCGTTGGCGGCGCCCTCAGCGATCTTGCCGCCGACGATGCTGGCCGGCATCGTCTTCAGGTCGTCCTCGGTGATGCCGTAGGTTTCCGGGAAGAGCTCCGGCGCGCCGTTCGGCGGGCTGCCGAGCGGGTCGAGCTGCACGGCGAGATGGCCATACTCGCGAATCCCGGTCGCCAGGCCGACGGCCGCCGCGATCTTCATCACGTCGACTGCGGGAGCTGCTGTCGCGGGCGCCACGGCGGTCGCCCCACCTGCTGCGCCGGGGGACGTGACGGCGGCGATGTCTGCCGGCGTGAGGGTATCGAAGAAGGCGCGGGTCTCGGCATCGATGGATGCCGGATCGGCCAGGTACTGGTCGTAGCGTTCCAGCACATACCCCGCGTTGGGGCCGTAAAACGAGCTCAGGTCGCCCATGGGTTTTTTCCGTTGGCTCCTTGGGCGGGTCCCGGAGGTGCCTGGGGACACGCCGCCCTCTTCACGAGCATCGTCGCCGACATGCCGACGGTGCGACAGTATGGAAGCGGACACAGTGCACGCGAACAGGAACCGCAACGAGGGCTCCGCCGACTCCGCTGTCCCGGCCCGTACGTCGTTGAAAGTCTAGCATAGGCCCTCCTTCTTTCCCGCGTGATTCCCCATTCGTTTCGCAGGATCGGGGCCGCTTTGTGCGGGGTATTGCTGTGATGTTTTTCACAAACGTAGGCGCTCGCTCGCCCTTGCTTCAGTTCGTGCGCTTGGCGCGATGCCCGGGGGCAGGCTGCCTGCCTGGTGTGGCGTGCGCATGCGATCTCCCATTGCAAACCCCGGAAATCCGGGGCGAACCAGGGGCGCTCGGAGGGCTACGATCGGAGCGAGACCGCTGGGGTTTCGTTCAGGGGCGGAAGCGCATCGTCCCCTCCCATCAGCCCCGTTCCCCTTGCCATTTCCGGAGGATTTCCATGCTTCGAGCCGATACCGCCCCGTCCAGATCCCGTCCCGTTTCCTCAACAGCGCCGATCGCGCAGGCGGCATCATCCGGCGTGGCCCGTGCCTGGCCATTGGCGGGCGTGGCCGCCGGTGCGCTGGGTGTTGTCGCGACCTTCCTCACCGATCTTCACGTCGAGCCGGCCGACGGACAGACGACCACGGCTGCGATCGTCGAGCAGGTGAGCTACCGCACTGCGCACCTCAGCATCGTGGCGGGGTACCTTGCCGTTGGATTCCTGCTCCTGCTGGCCGCCGCCTGGCAGCGTCACCTGATCGCGCGAATGCCCGAGAGCACGGCTGCCCGGCTGGTGCCATTGGGGCTGGCGGCCTCCGCCGCCGCATTGTCGCTGGGCTATGGCTGGAAAGGTGCGCTGGCGACCTACCTGCCCGGCGCGCCGGAGGCGGATTCCTTCGATCAGCAGGGACTCTACATCTACTACATGCTGAACGATTTCGGGTCGTTCATCGGCTGGCTGGGGGTGGTTGTCGCGGCGGCGGGGGTGGCCTGGATGGGTCTGCGCGAGCGGTCGTTGCCGCTCTGGGTCGGATTGATCAGCGTCCTGCCACCGATCGGTGTCGTGGCGTTCGTGGGGGCGATCGGCCTGCCGGGGGCGCCGGGGCTCTTCGCGGCGATCTGGCTGATCGTCGCCTTCACCGGGCTCACCTTGCGGAGCCCGCTCGCACGGTCCTGAACCTTCACGGAGCGCGCCGGCGTGCTGGTCGTGCGAGTCATGTGGGAGATCGGCCGGACATATGGAATCGCGACGCGCGCGAACGCGGCCGGATCATCACGATCCGGCCGCGTTCGCGCGTGCATTGCCCTGGAATGGCAGTGCTAGACGTCGTCGGCGCGTGCACCCTCGATGCCGACCGGCGCGGTCGAAGCGTCGGCGATGTAGACCACGGAGGTGATCCGGCCCTGGTCGTTGGTCAGGAAGTGGAGATCGGCGCCGCCGGCCTCGATCGCGCGGCGCAGCGCGGCGGCGGGGTTACGGCCGTCCTTCGTGATCACGTAGATTGCCACGCTGGGCACGCGGTAGGCGCGGCCAAGCGAGTTGCCGTTCTCGTCGCGCAGGATCTGCCCATCGAGGTCGTCATACTCCTCTTCGGCCACGTAGCGGACCTGCTGGCCGGCGGGCGCGGCCACCACGCCGGCCTCGGCATCCGCCTGGGCCTGCTGCTTCGGCGTGAGGATCTGGTCCTTCAACTGGTTGGCGATATACATCCCGACGCTGCGCTGGATCATGATCGGTGGACTCCTTGGTGGGCGATCGGAGGGAATGGCCCGGCAGGGGAGGAGCGTCGACGCGGCCGGGTGCCATCTTCGTCCATGATACCGCCTTCATGCAGTCCGCATCAGTCGAGCTTCATGTACTTGAAGCTCTCCGCGTACTCCCCGAAGTCTGCCGGCTTGTCCGGGTGCCGGTCCGCTGTTTCCCGTGCCCATTTTCGCATTTCGTCGGCCGGGTCCCAGCCGCCGAGCTGGCTGGCGTGCGCCTTCAGGGCGGCGATCTTCGTGTCGATGCTGCCGGAAACGTCCACCCAGAGATCGGGCTGGTCCGTGCCGTAGATGTAGACCTCCGGCACCTTGTGGGGCTTCAGGCCCTCGGCCAGCAGCTCCGGGAAGGTCAGGCGGTCGCGGGCCGAGGGGAAGACCGCGGCGAGCGAGGCTTCGCCGGCGGCGATGTGGTCCGGATGGTTGATATAGCCCTGCCCGGAATAGCGCATCGTCGGGTCCTGGCACATCAGGACATCGGGCTTCACGGTGCGGATGACGCGGGTAAGCGCCTTGCGCATGGCGAGGTCCGGCACCAGCATGGCGTCGGGGTAGCCCATGAGGATGAGCTGCTTCACGCCGAGGATGTCACAAGCGGCCTGCTGCTCGCGCTCGCGAATGGCGGCGAGTTCCGGGCCGGTGGCGGCGGGGTCGTCGGAGCCCTTGTCTCCGCTCGTCAGCGAGCAGTAGACGACCTCCGCACCCTCCTGGACCCAGCGGGCGACGGTGCCGGCGCACATGAACTCGGCATCGTCGGGATGGGCTTGGATGAGCAGGACGCGCTTCGGGGCAGGGGCTTCTTCGGTGGTGGCAGGGGCGGGCTCCGCCGCCTCGCCAACCGGAGAGTCGGTGGGGAGATCGGGAAGCTGGTCGGGGTGATCGTGGTGCGTCTCGGCCATGAGAACTCCTGTGGCTGGCGTGAAGCGAGTCGGAACAACCTGCTCGCCATGATACGCACTTCCCGCCGATGCTCAACGCCCGCGCGGACAGGTCCCGCCGGAATGGGACCTGCGACGAGGCGGAGACCTGCCGCCGGATATGGTTCTGGAGCCTCAATACCGGTTCGGGGTGTGGCACCATGAGCGCCAGCACCAACGTGTCGGCCGGGCCAGATGGAGCCGGAGACCGCAGGAAAGGGGGCGCTGCCTGTGAGCGACCGACCACAACCATCGATGACGCCCGGAACTCCCGGGCTCCCGGGCAGCCAGCGGACGTGGGGCGAGCCCGTCGCCGATCCGGATTCGCCGCCGGAAGAGCGTTCGTGGCCGGGGTTGGCCGCCGCCTACGCCGTCTGGCCGGAGGTGGGCGAGATGGCCCCGGTGCGGTTCATCCCGCCGCCTCGGTTGCGGCTCGATCCGGCGGCAAGGAAGCTCTGGATCATCAACAACCTCATCGGGGTGGCCGTGCTCGTCGCCATCACGATCGGGATCATGCTCGCGCTGCACCGGTGGCGCGACGTCGGTATGGCGTGGACTGTCGGGGTCCCGGTGGCGGTTGCCGTGGCGGGCTGCGCGCTTGCCTGGGCCGACGCGGCGGTACGGTATCGCATCTGGCGCTACGAGATCCGGGCGGATGAGGTCGATCTGCTGCACGGGCTGATCACGCGGCGGCGGCAGCTCGTGCCGATGGCCCGCATCCAGCACGTCGACACACGCCAGGGGCCGCTGGAGCGACGCTACAGGCTGGCCACGGTGCTCTTCTTCACGGCAGCGGGTGGGATGGAGATTCCCGCCCTGAGCGTGGAGCATGCCGCCGAGGTGCGGAACCAGATCGCCGCGTTGGCGAAGGTGCACGATGACCTCTGATCCCGTCGTCCGCAACGGAGATGCCTCGGCCGGAGCGATGCCGGACCTGCCGGGCACCGGAGACGGCTCGCAGCGCCTGCATCCGCTTTCGATCATCACCACGGGCCTGCGCTACCTGCGCGGGTTGATCCTGCCGGTGATCGTGGTGATGATCTCGCGCGGGTTCTCTGGCGACCGGGTGGAGAATACCGTCACCTTCGGCATTCCGCTGGCGGCGGCGCTGCTCTCGGTGATCGGCGGCGCATTTCACTGGGCATTCTCCCGCTACGAGCTGAACGGGCGGGAGCTCGAGGTGAAGACGGGGTTCATCTCCCGGCAACAGCGGGTCGTACCGGTCGAGCGGATCCAGGCGGTCGATTTCGAGGAGGCGCCGCTGGAGCGGGTGCTCGGGCTCGTCCGCGTGCGCGTCGAGACGGCGGCAAGCGGGCACGAGCAGGCGCGCATCGAGTTGAACGCATTGGGGCGGAAGGATGCCGATCTCCTGCGCGGCAAGCTGCTGACCCTGCGCGCAGGCATGGGCGAGGCCGGTTCCCCATCCCCGGTTGGCGAGGCGACACCCCCTGGGGTCGACCTGACGGAGGGGGAGGTGCTCTACCGGTTGTCGGTGCGCGACCTCCTGTTGGCCGGGGCGACATCCGGGCGGATCGGTCCGGCTGCGGCGGTCGTCGGCGTGCTCATGCAGTTCGGAACAGACCTTGTGCCGCGCAGCTGGTGGGAACGGGTGCCGTGGGACAGCGCTGCCCATGCCGGGGTACAGGCCATCATCGCGGCCGTGATCGTGCTGGGCCTGCTGGCGTGGATGCTGGCGATCGGGACGACGGTCCTCACGTTTGCGGGGTTCGAGCTGCGAGCGTACGGGCGGGGCCAGAACCACGCGAACGGCCACAGCCACAACCACAACCGCCAGCTTGTGATCCGGCACGGGTTGCTCGACCGGCGACGACGGACCATTCCGCTCCGGCGCATCCAGGCGGTGGTCACGATCGAGACGGTGATTCGGCAGCCGTTCGGTTTCGCGGAGATCCGGATCGAGAGCGCCGGCCAGGTTGGAGGGGAGGAAGATGCGTCCGGGGTGCTGGTTCCGTTCATCCGCATGGCGGATGTGCCGGCGCTGATCGCGGCCGCGACGCCGGAGTTCTCCGTGCCGGACGATCCCTCGGCACTGGAGCGGCTGCCGAAACGCGCGGCGCGGCGCTACGTCGTACCGCCGGTTCTGTGGACGGCGGCGTTGTGTCTGGCGGTGAACGTCGTCTTCTGGCGGTGGGTGAACGGTCTCCATTGGTGGACGCTGGCGGCGGCCGTTCTCGTTCCCCTCGCCGCGCTTCAGGGATGGATGGAGTATCGGGCCGCCGGATGGGGCCTGACCGCCGCCCACCTCGTGCTGCGCTGGCGGACGCTGACCGGGCGGCATGTGCTGGTGACCCGGCGGCAGCGGCTGCAGCACCGGGGAACGACGGCGAACATCTTCCAGCGGCGCGCGCGGCTGGCGACGTTCCATGCGGCGGTGGCATCCGGAAGTTCCGGCGGCCACTTCGCCTTGCCCCATCTGGAAGCGCGGGACGCCGATTGGCTGCTGGCGGAGCTCCAGCCGGCGCGGACACGCGAGGCCCTGCGGGGAGCCGCAGCGGAACCGTGAGCGGCGCCTCCCGACATCGATGTGCCCGCCTCGCGCCGCGCGACGGCCAGGGCGTCGCATGAGGTGTCCGGCAACGCCAGGGGGTGCATCTCCCGCACGGTGATGGGGTGGAAACACGCGGCCAGCGCGGACCTTCGCCAGATGGCGGGTTGCCGCGCCGCTCTTGCCCGTGATTCCATAGGCGGCATGTGACGAGACGATGAGGCGCCCGGGACACGGTCACGTGGTCTGGACGATCCTTCCGCCAGAGAAGTGCGACAGCCGATGCCCGACAGCCAGGATCCGGATTCCCGCCGTTCGCCCAATGGGGCGCCACCCTCCGCTTCGGAGCGCGGGCGACGTGGCCGGGAGGGGCGGCCAGCGCCGCATGGGGAACCCGCCGAACCGGCCGCGTTGCCCGAACCGGTTCCCAGCGAGCCGCTCTCCAACCAACTACCGCCCGATCCGGAGCCAGAGTCGCCGGCCGCGCCCCGGTGGTCGTGGGCGTGGCTCCGGGGCGGCATGGTCACCGTCCGCAACGGCGCCCGCGAGACGTCCGTGAGCGTGCGGCGGGTGTTGGCGCTGGTCTGGCAGACGAGCCATTCGCTCACGCTGGGTCTCGGTGCGACGAGCCTGCTCCAGTCCGTCCTGCCGGTGTTCCAGGTCTGGCTGGCCGGACGCCTGATCGACGAGGTGGTGGCCGGGTTCAACGCCGGGGGCGACCGGGCCCACCTGCGTGGCGTCGTGGAACTGGCGATCATCCAGCTCGCGATCCTGCTCACCTCCAGCCTGATGCAGGCGCTGGGCAATATCTGCCAGCAGCTGCTCCAGGAGCGGCTGGCGATCCACGTCCAGCTCGAGATCATGGCCCACGCGAAGGTGCTGGACCTTGCGGATTTCGAGGACGCGACCTATTACGACCAGCTGCAACAGGCGCAAAGCGAGTCGTCGCGCCGCCCGGTGATGATGGTGTCGCAGGTCTTTGGCCTCATCCAGTCGTTCGTTACCTTCAGCACGATGATCGTCCTCCTCTCCAGCCTCTCGTGGTGGATCGCAGTGGCGGCGCTGGTCTCCCCGATTCCGGTCTTCATCTCGCAATCGCGCTACGGCTGGCAGGGCTTCCATATGATGCGCCGGCAGTCGCCGCTGCGGCGGGCAATGAGCTATCTGACCACGGTGATGACCACCGACCAATATGCAAAGGAAGTAAAGCTCTTCACGCTCGGCGATTATTTCATCGGCCGCTACAAGCAGGTGGCCGCGACGTACTACGAATCGACGCGCGCCCTGCTGGTGCGCCGCTATCTGGCTTCCTTCGGCTGGGGCTCGCTGACGACGATCGCGACGTCCGGCACCTTCCTCTACGTGGCGATCCTGGCGGTACGGGGGACGATCACGCTGGGATCGCTGACGGTCTTCACGCAGGCGGCGAACCAGGTGCAAGGGGCGTTTCAGGGCATCCTGAACGGGATCCAAGGGATCTACGAGAACGGGCTCTACCTCTCGACCTACTACACCTTGCTGGAGAAGCCGCCGCACATCACCGCGCCGCCGAAGCCGGTGCCGGTGCGCGTGCCCTTCCGCCAGGGCATCGAGTTCCGTGACGTGAGCTACCGTTATCCGGGACGGGAGGAATGGGCGCTGCGCCATCTCTCGTTCACGATCGAGCCGGGTGAGACGGTCGCGCTGGTGGGACGGAATGGCGCCGGGAAGTCGACCATCGTGAAGCTGCTCGGACGCCTCTACGACCCGACGGAGGGGGTAATCCTGATCGACGGGCACGATGTACGCGACTATGACCCTGGCGGGCTGCGGAAGCAGTTCGGCGTGATGTTCCAGGATTACGCGACCTATCAGTTCAGCGCGGCGGACAACATCGGGGTGGGCAATATCGCGCATGTGACGGACATGGCGGAGATCGAGGATGCCGCCGACCGCGCCGGGGCGAACAGCGTGATCGCGAAGCTGCCCGAAGGCTTCCAGACGACGCTCGGGAAGTGGTTCGAGGGCGGGCACCAGCTCTCCGGTGGCGAGTGGCAGAAGATCGCGCTGGCCCGCGCCTTCATGCGGGAGGACGCGCAGATCCTGATCCTCGACGAGCCGACGGCTGCGCTCGACGCGCGGGCGGAACATGACCTGTTCAGCCGGATCAAGGAACTGACGGTCGGGAAGATGGCGCTCTACATCTCGCACCGCTTCTCGACGGCGCGGATGGCGGACCGGATTCTGCTGCTGGAGTATGGGCAGCTGCGGGAGGCGGGGACACACGAGGAGCTGATGGCGCTGGACGGGCAATACGCGGAACTCTTCGAGCTCCAGGCCGCCAGCTATCGGTGAGCGTCAGGACCGGACGAAGCGCTCCAGGTCGATCCAGAGATCGTGGACGGCCTGCTCCCGCTGCTCGATGGCCTCCAGCTGGGTCTCGTACATGGCCTTTTCGCCGCTTGGCTGCGACGCTCGTTCGAGGGCCATTTCACCGTACTGCCCTCCGGTGAAGCGGAGGTCGCGGCGGATCTTGCCCGGCGTGAGGCGGCTGGCGCGCGTTTCGAGGATCTTGCGCAGGCGGCGGAGGCGTTGCTGTTCGGCCTTGACCGCGGTGATGGCCTCGTAGGCGGAGGCCGTGTCGCGGGTGCCGAGACGGCGCGTCTCCTCCAGGTCGAGGGCGTCGCGGTTGAGATCAATCGTGTCGTCCCGGCGGAAGATGCGACGAAGGGCGTTCATGAGTCGGCTCCTTGTCTGGAATGCGGCCGAACCAGCTGTATCTCGGGGAGGTTGAGGGCGACTGAGCCGGGCGACGCATGATCGGCACCTCCGTGATGCTCCGCAGGGTCGGCTCCTTCGCCGCTTCCTGCCCCCTCCGTACTGTGCAGTCGTCACCAATCGAGACTTGACGGATGCCTTGGCCTCCTTGGAGACTCGGATTGTGGCGCGCGCTGGGAAGCGTCAGCGAATCTCATGACAGGAGCGAACCATGACCGGCCAAACCGTGCCAGACTGGAATCCTCGGGACCCCGCCGTGCTCGCCGACCAGCGGTCGGCCTACGATGCGATGCGCGAACGGTGCCCGATTGCCTACAGCGAGGCGATGCACTGGTCGGTGTTCCGTCATGCGGATGTGATGGACGTCCTCGATGATCCCGAGACGTTCATCAACTCGTCTCGCCATCATGCCATCCCCAACGCGCTGAACGGAATCGAACACACCCGGCATCGCGCATTGCTGGCGCAGTATTTCACCGAGAGCCGGATGACCGCGATCAAACCGCAATGCAGGAAGATCGCCCGAACGTGCGTCGAGGCCGCCGTCAACGCGGGGTCGGCCGACGCCGTGACCGGGCTTGCTGAGCCGATCGCGATCCGGACGATGTGCGCGTTCCTGGGATGGCCCGACGCCTCGTGGACCCGCGTGCGGGACTGGATCCACGGCAACCGGGACGCCACGTTCCGCCAGGATCGGGATGCGGCGCACCGGCTCGCCGCCGAGTATGCCGCGATGGTGACCGACGTGCTCGACGCGCATCGGGAGCGGGGCGTGACCGGCGATATCATGGCCGACCTGATGTCGACCAGCATCGATGGCCACCCATGGACCGATGAGGACATCATCGCGACGTTGCGGAACTGGATCGCCGGACACGGCACGGTAGCCGCCGCGATCGGCATCACGATCGCCGCGATCGCCGGGGATACCACCCTCCAGCAGCGTCTGCGTGACCGGCCGGAGCTGATCGCCGTCGCGATCGATGAGATTCCCCGCAGCGATGGCCCGCTGGTGTCCAACAGCCGCACGACGTCCAGACCCGTGACGATCGGCAACCGCTCTCTCGATGCGGGCGAGCGCGTGTCGCTGATGTGGATTGCCGCGAACCGCGATCCCGCTGCGTTTCATCATCCGGAGGCGATCCAGCTGGACCGCCCGCAGGAAGGGAATCTGCTCTACGGCGCAGGCATCCACGAATGCCTTGGCCGGCCGCTGGCGCGGCTCGAGCTCCAGGTGGCCATCGAGGAACTGCTGGCCGGCACGTCCGGCGTCACCCTTGCGCCAGATGCCACGTTGCCCCGCGAGGCCTACCCCGGCAATGGGTTCATCAGTGTACCGGTTCAGCTCCGTGGGAGCGGTGACTGAGTCGAGGCAGTGGGCAGGATCCGGGACCGCGTCCCGGCGATCTCGGGGCCGGGTTGCAGATGTGCGTGCGGTGAGCCTTCCTCCAGCGTGCTGCTCCGTCGCCGGAGAAGGTCGTCGATCAACGCCTTTTGCTGTGTAGATCCGTAGCGGGTCAGCGTGTCTGCCCCGCTACGGATTTTGGCAGGCGGCTCGCTCGGCTGCGTGCTATGATCGGGCAGCGGCCCATGCGGGCTGTACCCCTTTTCGTTTCAGGAGAACGCGATTCATGGCAGGCTTCGGCGGAACAACGGTCAGCGCCCGATAACGGCTGCTCCACCAGACCTGGCCGATCGATGACGATCGATACCGCCCCCTCGCCTTGATCCGCGACGCGGGACCGTATCGGAACCGTTCCACCGTATTGGGTCATGCGTCATCGTCGTGGGGCTTCCCCACGGCGTTTATTGTGCCCGCTGTTCCGATGCCCTGCCGCATCACGCCGCGTCCATCGCGATCCCTGCGCCGCACCGATCCCTTGGGGAAGTCCCATCATTGCATGAGGGTTTCCTCCCGATGTTCTCCTTTGCGCTTCGTCCCGCTCGCCTGCGCGATCACACCGTCACGCAGCGCGTCGCCCTCATCTCTTTCTTCGGTCAGCTCTATTTCTTCGTCCCGGTCATGACGCCCTACCTGCGGGAAGAAGGACTTGGCATGGCCCGGATCGCGGGCCTGCAGACCATCCTGCTCTGGGCGATGCTCATCGCGGAAGTGCCGACCGGGGTGATCGCGGACCGGCTGGGGCATCGGCGCAGCTACCAGATCGCCCTGGGCATGACCGTGCTCGCGGAGGTCTGGTTCGCGTTCTCGCATGCGTATCCGATGTTCGTCATCTCGCAGCTGATCGCAGGGACCGGGTTCGCGTTCGCCTCGGGCAGCGTCGATGCCTATGTCTATGAATCCCTGCCGGAAGACAATCGGACACGGCGCATGCAACAGGCGCGCGGGGTGATCGGCGCGGCGCTGAACCTTGCCAGCCTGGTGGCCTACGGCACGACGGCGTTCATCACCCCGGACCTGACGCACGGGCGGATGTACCTCACCCTCTGGATGGGGATCGCGGGGCTGAGCGTCGGATTTCTGCTCGGCTTGACACTGAAGGAGCCGGCGCGGCCGGAGGGGCATTCCGGACCGCCCACCAGCATCGCCCTGCTGCGGCAGGGATGGACGGTGATCCGGCATGATCGTGCCTTGCAGCGGATCATCCTGCTCGCCGTGCTCACCAACGGATTCGGGGCGCACCTGCTCGTGTTCTACCAGCAGGATTTCCTGGAGACCGGTGTGCCTGGGCGATGGTT
>Ga0164243_10009164_pt1 | contig 14455 bp, 10 predicted proteins | sample OricompcompostOP_FD_108781 | JGI IMG/M metagenome (GOLD analysis project Ga0164243, IMG submission 108781) | Organic Plus compost microbial communities from Emeryville, California, USA - Original compost - Organic plus compost (OP) | ecosystem: Engineered > Solid waste > Mixed feedstock >... | reverse complement strand
CGACGCGCGACAGGTGCGGGTTGTCGTCGAAGGCCGTCTGGTTGAGCCGCGTCACGGAGGCGGGGATCGTGACCTCGGTCAGGTCGTTGCCGAGGAAGGCGCCGCTCTGGATCGTGGTGACCCCTTCCGGGATCACGGCGCTCTCCAGTCGGTTCTCGAGGAAGGACCAGGTCTGCACGACCGTCACGCCCGGGGGAATCACGACCGAGCGCAGGGCGTCGCCCGCGAAGACGTTATAGCCGAGCTCGCGCAGGCTCGCCGGGAGGACGACCTCCTCGAAGTCCGTGTTCCCGAGGAAGGCGTAGGGGCCGATGGTCGTGACCGAGTCCGGGATCCGCACCGAGGTGAGACCTGCCCCATTGAAGACGCTCTCGGCGATCTCACGCACCTCGAAGTGCAGGCTGCCGATCGTGAGGAGGGCCGGGATGATCGGATCGGTCCCGCCCACCGCCGGGTCGTAGGCGATGACGGTCGCTCCGTCCTGCGGGCGCGCGAGGTTCGCGGCAAAGGTCATGCCCGACGACGTCCGGATGGGCGCGGACCACGCGGCGTGCAGCGTGAGGTCGCGCTCCACGGCCGACCCTTCCGCGAAGGGCGTCGTGAGCGCGGCGTCGGTGAACCAGCCGAGGAACAGCCAGTCCCCGTCGGGCGTCGGGCTCTCCGAGAAGAAGGGTCGGCCCTGCTCGAAGGTCTGGGTGTCAGGAGCCGTGCCGTGATCCCCCGCGTCGTAGGAGACCGTGACCATCGCGACCGTGTCGTAGCCCCGCCAGGCCGGGGTCGTGTAGCCGCCCGCGACCCCGGCCTCGACGGTCTGCGCCCACGGCACGTTCAGCGCGGTCATCGAGCTCACGAAGGACTCCCCCGGGCCGGCAGGGGTCAGGTCGGGGACCGGGCCGAGCAGGTCGACCTCGTAGAGCCGGTCCCCGCCCGAGAAGGCGCCCACGCCGATGCTGCGCACCGAGGCGGGGATCACGGCCGCGATGAGCGGGTTGTCGGCGAGGGCGAAATCCCCGATGCTCACGAGCCCGGAGGGCAGATCGAGCCGGTTGAGGCCCCGCCCCGCGAAGGCCGCGGGGCCGATCGCGGTGACGACGTAGTCCTGCCCCTCGATCTCGACCGACTCCGGCAGGGTCGCGATGCCGGCGACGCCGGGACCGGAGATCGCGGTCGCGCCGAGCTCGGGACGATCCGGGTCGACCTGGTAGGCGATCCCGTCGACCGTCGAGACGATCTCGGCCGCCGCCGCTGGGCCGGCGGCGACGAGCGGGCCGGCGAGGATCACGGCCGCGAGGGCGGCGCCGAGGAGGGAGGGACGGAGGCGCGCGGGCGTCGAGGGCACGGAGAGGCTCCAAGGGGTGCGGGTCGGACCCGGCCACGATACCGCTCGGTATCGTGTTGCGACACCCCCCGCACGGGGCACGCGCCGCGGCGCGATAGCGTATCCGCGTGGACGACCCCCCGCGTTCCCGCGCCCCCCGCGACGAGGTGCGCCGGCGCGTGCTCGCCGCCGCCGCGGCCCTGTTCGCCGAGCGCGGCGTGCCCGGCACGAGCCTCGACCAGATCGCGGCCGCCGCGGGCTTCACGAAGGGCGCCGTCTACTCGAACTTCGCCTCCAAGAGCGACCTCGTGGTGCAGCTCTGCCGGGAGCTCGTGTCGCGGCAGGTCGAGGCGCTCGCCCTCGAGATCCCGCCGGACGCCCCGCTGCCCGCCCTGCTCACGGCGCTGCGCGACCAGCTCGGCCCGATCACCCCCGAACGGCGGCAGATGTTCGCCCTCGCGAGCGAGCTGCGCCGCGCGGGCGAGCTCGACCCGGAGGTCATGACCGCCTTCGTCGAGGGGCGGGCCGCCGTGCACGCCGCGATCGGCGGGCTCGTGGAGGCCTACCTCGCGCGGCATCCCGACCTGCGCGACGTGCTCTCGCCCGCGACGCTCACGACCCTCGCGGTCGCCGTGACGATGGGCATGGCCTTCGACGCGCCCTACCTCGCGACGAGCGGGGGGCCGGCTTCGGCCGGGGAGGTGCTCGCGGAGGTGTTCGGCGCGCTCGCGGCCGGACGTGGGGACGATGGGGGCAGGCTGGGGTCATGAGCAGTCCCGACGAGATCGTCCCCGCCGACTACCGGAACCTCCTCGAGCGCCCGCTGTACGGGCATCTCGGCACGATCCGGCCCGACGACACCGTGCAGGTCACGCCCATGTGGTTCGAGTTCGACGGCGAGCACGTGCGCTTCACCCACACCACGAAGCGGCAGAAGTTCCGCAACCTGCGGCACAACCCCTCGATGGCGCTCTCGATCATCGACCCGGACCAGCCCTACCGCTACCTGGAGGTCGCCGGACGCCTCGTCGAGACGATCCCGGACCCGGAAGGCGCGTTCTACGTGCGCCTGCAGAACCGCTACGGCAACCCCAGCGACCAGCCGCCCGCCGACCGGGCCGACCGCGTGATCCTCGTCATGTCGATCGAGCGCGCGACGAAGCAGTAGCGGGCGTCACGCCGGAGCCCCCGCGTTCGCCGCCGCGAGGAGCTGTTCCAGCTGCTCGCGCGTCACCTGCCCCTGCGCGAAGGCGACGATGCGCCCGATCGGGATGCTCGCCATCATCCGCATCATGTCCGTGCCGAGCGCCGGCGCGTCCCCCGCGGCCATCGGAAGCGCGCCGAGCTGCTGGGCCACGATCGGCCCCGCGACGGGGTGCGCGAGCACCTCGCCGAGGGTCGAGTCCATCGTGAGCGGCGCGCGCACCGCGTCGCCCGCGAGCTCGACCTCGCCGCTCGCCCGCAGATCGCGGCTCGACGCGCCGACCTCGATCCGGTAGGAGCCGCCCTCGAGCACGAAGCGGTCGAGGGCGATGCTCCAGTGCTCGAGGTCGCGGCGCTCGACGAGGATCTCGACCTCGCCGCTCTCCCCCGGCCCCAGCTCGATCGAGCCGAATCCGGCGAGCCACCGCACCGGACGCTGCACCGCGGAGCCGGGCAGGCTCGCGTAGGCCTGCACCACCTCGCGGCCGGCCCGGTCGCCCGTGTTGGAGACCGTCACCCGCACCCGGATGCCCTCCGGCTCCGACGACAGTGCGAGCGAGTCGTAAGCGAACGTCGTGTACGACAGGCCGTGACCGAAGGGGAAGGCCACGTCGAGCTCGCGGGCGTCGTACCAGCGGTAGCCGACGAAGAGCCCCTCGCCGTAGCGCACGTGAGAGTCCTCCCCGGGGAAGGAGAGGTAGGCCGGGGTATCCTGCAGCCGCACGGGGACGGTCTCCGCGAGCCGGCCCGAGGGATTCGCGGCGCCGAGCAGCACGTCGGCGATCGCTCCGCCGCCCGCCTGGCCGAGCAGGCCGCCGTCCAGGATCGCGGGAGCGAGGGCGGCGACCGGGGCGAGCCGCAGCACGCCGCCGTGGCTCAGCACGACGACCGTGCGAGGCTGGGCCGTGACGACGGCCTCGAGCAGGGCGAGCTGCTCGGCGGGGAGCTCGATGTCCTCCCGGTCGAAGCCCTCCGACTCCTGCGCGGCGTCCAGCCCGAGGAACACGACCGCGACGTCGGCCGCCGCGGCGATCTGCACCGCCTCCGCCTCGAGCTCGGGCCGGGCCCCGGTCCCGTCGACGGTGAAGCCGGCGGCGAACGAGATCTCCGCCTCGGGGGCGGCGGCTCGGAGCTCGTCGAGCGGCACGTCGAGCCGAGTGGGCGTGACGTGCGAGGAGCCGCCGCCCTGGTAGCGCGGCGTGCGCGCGAACTCCCCGATCACGGCGATCGCGCCGGCCGGCGCGAGCGGCAGGACCGCGTCGTCGTTCTTGAGCAGCACGATCGCCCGGCGCGCGACGGCGCGGGCGAGCTCGTGGTGGGCGCCCTCGTCCACGGTCGCGCCCTCGACGCGGGAGGCATGCGCGGTCCGCACGAGGCGCGCGACGCGGTCCGCCGAGGCGCCGAGCGCCTCAGGGGCGAGCCGGCCGGAGCCGACCGCCTCGACGACGGCCGCGTCCGGGCCCGGGTCGCCGCCCGGCATCTGCAGGTCGAGGCCCGCCGCGATCGAGGCGACGCGGTCCGCGACCGCGCCCCAGTCGGAGACGACGACGCCCGAGAAGCCCCACTCCTCGCGCAGCACGCGGGTGAGGAGGAAGGGGTCGTGCGCGACCTGCACGCCGTTGACCCGGTTGTAGGAGCACATCACGGTCCACGGCGCGGCGTCCTGCACGACGCGCTGGAAGGCGCGCAGGTAGAGCTCGCGGAGCGGGCGCGGGTCGACGTCGGAGCTCGACCGCATCCGGTCGGTCTCCTGGTTGTTGAGGGCGAAGTGCTTGAGCGAGGCGCCCACGCCCTCCGCCTGCAGCCCGCGCACCCACGCGGCTCCGAGCACGCCGGCGAGCAGCGGCTCCTCCGAGAAGTACTCGAAGTTGCGGCCGCCGAGCGGCGAACGCTTGAGGTTGACGCCCGGGCCGAGCAGCACCTGCACGTCGTTGGCCTGGCACTCCCGCCCGAGCGCCGCGCCGACCGCCTCGGCGAGCGCCGGGTCCCAGGTCTGCGCGAGACCCACCGCGGGCGGGAAGCACGTCGCGGGCAGGCTCGCGCCGATCCCGAGATGGTCGGTCGCCTCGCCCTGCTTGCGCAGGCCGTGCGGTCCGTCCGTCATCATGATCGACGGGAGGTCGCCGACCGCCTTCGTGGTCCAGAAATCGGCACCCGATCCGAGCGCGGCCTTCTGTTCCGTGTCGAGCCTCTCGGCTCCCGTGGACTCCATCGTCACCTCACCGCCTTGATCATGAACACGGCGAACGCGCCGAGCACGCTCAGCACGATACCCACCGGGAACAGGCCCGCGTAGCCGAACGCGAGCACGATCGCGCCGCCGACCGCGGGGGCCAGGGTCTGCGGCAGCGTGGCCGCGATGTTCACGACGCCGAGGTCCTTCGCGTAGGAGTCCGCGCTCGGCAGCACCTCGGTCATGAGCGCCTGGTCGACGGACTGGAAGGCGCCGAAGCCGAGCCCCGTCACGACCGCCATGAGCATCATGCCGCCCGTGGTGGGCAGCAGCCAGGGGATGACGAGCCCGACGCCGACGACGACCGAGGAGATGAACACGAAGACCTTGCGGCGTCCGATCCGGTCGCTGATCGGGCCGGCGATCACGATCGCGGGGAGCATGCCCGCGAGGCTCAGCAGACCGAGGACGGGCACGAGCGCGGTGGCCTCGGCGAGACCGCCGACGCCGATGTAGTCCTGCAGCAGGTAGAGGTTGTAGCCCGTGACCCCGAAGTAGCCGGTGTAGAGCAGCAGGCGGCCCGTGAAGGCCCAGAAGAAGTCCGGGTGCTTGAGGGGGTTGACCCAGAACGTGCGCACGAAGTCCACGAGCCGGAAGGGCGGGTTCTGCTGCTCGCGGCTCGACCGGTCCGGGTTGAAGACCACGAAGAGCGCGATCGCGACGATCGAGAGGCCCGCGAGGGCGACGTAGCCCGCCCCGATCGTCTGCGCGAAGCTCGCCCCGACGACCTGGCCGCCGATCGCTCCGAGCATGGCCGCGGCCCCGCCGACGGCGGCGAAGGTTCCTCGCGCACTCACCGGGACGCGATCCGGGAGGATCGCGGAGAGCGGCCCCTGCACGAAGTTGTAGGCGATCTGCACGATGGTCCACGCGATCGCGAGCTGCACGATCCCGTTCGCGAAGGCCATGCCCACGAGGGCGAGGCCGCCGATCAGGGCGCCGCCGACCATCCACGGCGCCCGGCGGCCGAACCGCGAGCGCGTGCGGTCGCTGATCGCGCCCGCGACGGGCTGGGCGATCATGGCCGCGAACGCGCCGATCGTCGTGATGACCGCGAGGTTGGCGACCTTGCTCGCCTCGTCGATCCCGGCGACCTGGGTGGGCAGCAGAACCCCGGGGATCGCGCCCCACAGGATGAACACGCCGAGGTTGGCGGGCAGCAGCCAGAGCAGGAGCTTGCGGAGCGGGCCGCGGATGCGCACGCGCTCGGGGGCGCTGTCGACGGCTCCGGGCGCGGCGGGCGCGTCCGGCTCGGAGGGGCTTGACGTCGTTGTCATTGCTTCTTCCTTCGGGTTTCTCGGTGGTCGGATCTCTCGGTGTTCGGATCTGTCAGGGGCCGATCACTGCGGCTGCAGCGCGGCGAGACGGGTGCGGAGCGCGTCGAGCAGCTCGTCGGGCGCGGCGTCTCCCGCGAGGGAGAGCACGGCCTCGACCGGCATGCCGGAGGCGAGGGCGATCATGGGATGCGCAGGCAGCTCGGGCACGAGGTCTTCGAGCACGGCGCGCGCGGACGGATCCGCGAGGAGCGTCCCGACGGACGTGGAGAGGTCGTAGCGGAGGAAACGCGGCGCGACCCGCGAGGTCGTCGTGGCGGCATCGGGTCGGACGGCGGGCGTCCAGCCCTCGAAGCGCAGTCCGTGACCGAACGGGAAGGTCGGGTCCGCGGTGTCGTTCGGCACGTCCGGGAGGTTCACCTCGACCGCGGCGGTCGAGGACGGGATCTCGAAGGGCAGACGCCCCTTCGGCTCGGCCGCGCCGAACAGCACCTGTGCGAAGGCCTCGTCCGAGGCGCCGAAGTCGGCCACCAGGGCCGAGGCGAGCTCGGCGACCGGGGCGAGGATCGCGGGCCGGTCGAGGTAGACGCCCAGCACGAGCGGGAGCCGGGCGGCGAGCGCGCGCAGCCGGGCGAGCTCCTCCTCGTGGAACTCGAGCGAGCCCGCGTGGAAGAAGAACTCGATGTCGCCGGGCACGCCGCGCTGCTCCCACGGCGCGGAGGTGCGCACGATCGCGAGGTCCGCCTCCTCCGGGGTCGGGACGACGTTCGCCCAGCCCGCGAGCGCCTCCGGCGCCATGCCCTCGATATAGACCGACGGCTGACCCGAAAGCGGCAGGCGGACGGCTCCGTCGTTCTTCAGCAGGGTCAGGGAGGCGGCCTGCGCGGCGAGGCCGGCCTCGCGCGCCTCCGGGGCGCCCACGATCGCGTCCGCGGCGTCGGCGTCGACGAAGGGGTGCTCGAACAGCCCGAGCCGGAACTTCTCCCGCAGCAGGCGGCGCACCGACACGTCCAGCCGGGACTCCTCGACCCGACCTGCGCGCACGAGCTCGACGAGCACGCGCGGCTGGAACTCGCCGCCGAACTGGTCGACGCCCGCGTCGAGCGCCTTGAGCATCCGCTCCTCGTAGCTCAGGTGCTCGACGCCCCAGAAGGTGCGCGACAGGATGCCCCAGTCGGTGCAGACGACGCCGTCGAAGCCGAGCTCCTCGCGCAGCAGGCCCGTGATGATCTGCTTGTTGAAGCCGAAGCCGACCTCCTCGTACTCGGTGCCGACCGGCATCCCGTAGTACGGCATGAGCTGACTGACGCCGGCCGCGATGAGCTCGCGGAACGGCTGCAGGTGCAGCTCGAACCGCCCGCCGGGGTAGACCTGCTCGCGGCCGTAGTCGAAGTGCGGGTCCTCGCCGTCCAGCTGCGGGCCGCCGCCCGGGAAGTGCTTCGCCATCGCGGCGACCGACTCGGGCCCGACCTCGGCGCCCTGCAGGCCGCGCACGTAGGCGACGCCCAGCCGCCCGGTCGTCTCGGCGCTCGACCCGAAGGTGCCGGAGGCGCGTGCCCAGCGCGGCTCGGTCGCGAGGTCGATCTGCGGGTGCAGGGCGACGCGGATGCCGACCGCGAGATACTCGCGCCGCACGGTGTCCGCGAACCGCTCGGTGAGCTCCGGGTCGTCGAGAGCGCCGAAGCCGAGGAACTCGGGCCACTGCGAGAAGGGGCCGGAGAGCAGCGCGGCGGCGGGATTGTTCGTGAAGGAGTGCCGCGGGTCGGAGGAGATCGTGAACGGGATCCCGAGCTCGGTGTCGAGGGCCGCGCGCTGCACGGCGTTGTGCCACTCCGCGAGCTCGCGCGCGGAGGCGCCCTGCAGGATGTTCGCGTGCGTGATGCGGCGCTCGATGATCTTGCGCATCGAGGGCGAGCCGAACATCCCGGGCTCGTCGAGGTCGGTGCCGAGCGGGGCCATGGGCTGGAACATGAGCCCCGCCTTGTCCTCGAGGGTCATTCGGGAGAGCAGGTCGTCGACGCGCTGCTCGATCGGCAGGGCGGCGTCCTGGTAGGGGAAGCGGGCCTCGGTCACGGGAACTCCTTCGTCCGTCCGCGGGGCCGGGTGCTGCTCCGCGATGAGTGATCCAAATATCTACACTCGTGTCGGTTTTGTCAACTCCGGTGCTAACCTCGCAACCGTGAGCGAGCCCGCCCCCGTCCTCGAGCCGCGTGCGGCCGGCGCCGAGCGCGGCTACGCGAAGGGGCGCGCGCGGCGCGACGCGATCATCCGCACCGCCTCCGAGCACTTCGCCGAGCGGGGATTCCTCTCCGCGACGATCCTCGACATCGCGGCCGCCTGCGGCATCTCGCGGGCCGGCCTGCTGCACCACTTCCCCGACAAGGAGGCGCTGCTGGAGGCCGTGCTGGAGGCGCGCGACGTGGAGGACCGCGAGCGCTTCGCCCCCTACGCACACGGCGCGGGCGGCATCGGCGTGCTGCGCGGCATGGTCGACCTGGCCGACCACAACCGGCTCGTCCCCGGGCTCATCGAGCTCTTCGTGCGGCTCTCCGCGGAGGCGTCGGCGCCCGGTCACCCCGCCCACGACTACTTCGCGCGGCGCTACGAGCGGATCCGGTCGGGCACCGCGCGCGCCGTGGACGCGGCGCAACGCGCGGGACACCTCCGGACGGGCATCGACCCGGGAGACGCCGCCCTGCACCTCACGGCGCTCATGGACGGCCTGCAGGCCCAGTGGCTGTTCGACCGCTCGATCGACATGGCAGCCGAGGTGGGCCGCACGCTGCGCGCCTGGATGACGCCCGAGGGTGAGCGCGCCTTCGACGCCGTCGCGGCCGAATAGCCTTCCCGCTCCGCTCCGTCAACCCCGTGGCCCTTCCGCCCGGACCCGCCTAGCGTCGTGCGGGACCGACGAAGGGAGTCGACCATGAGTGACACCCGGCAGGAGATCCCCGGGCAGGACGAGGAGCAAGACGAGACGCGCCGCGAGTACGACATCGCGCGCGAGGGCCTCGACATCACGGAGCCGACGGGCGTCGACCTGCAGTCGGGCGACGACCTCGACACGGGGGCGATCGTGGACGGCGCGCCCTATCCCGACGAGCCGAACGCGCCCATCGGGCCGGACGCCCCGCAGGAACCGGTCGCGCCCATCGACCCGGACGCCCCACCGCCGGACCCCGCGGCCCCCGACCCGGCCGCGCCCGGCGCGCCCCAGCCGCCCGCCGGCTGACTCGCCGCGAGAGGGTCGCTCCCGGCACTCCCGGCGCGCCGCAGCGCCCCGGATCCGCCGGATCCGACCCTCTCGCGAGAAAGCGGGGCTACTTCGTTGCGTCGACGAGCTCGGCCGCGACCTCGGGCGCGAGGCCCGCGGTCGACGCGCGATCCAGGTCGCCGTGCTTGATGCCGAGGGTCTTGAGGAATTTCTGCTGCCCCATGGTGAGGCCGATGAAGTAGCCGAGCTCGACGATCTCCGGCTCGGTGAAGTTCGCGTGCAGCTGCTCCCAGACCTCGTCGTCGGCGAGGCTCGGATCCCACGCGATCGCCTCGGCGAGCAGCAGCGCGGCCTTCTCGCGCGGCCCGAACCTGTCGGACTTGCGGAACTCGATGAGGTCGTCGAACTCGCGCTCGGTGAGCCCGGCCTCGAGGGCCTGGTGCGAGCGCTGGCCGGCGCAGTACCCGCAGTCCAGGGACTTCGCGACGAACACGCGCGCGAGCTCCTTGATGGAGTGGTCGAGCACGCCCTCGCGGAACACGTGCTGCCAGGACTGGTTGAAGCTGCGCAGCACGGCGGGCACGTGCGCACGGATCGCCTGGCTCTCCACGCGCGGTGTGCCGTAGCGGCGCGAGTCGGCGATGTAGCCGGAGAGCTCGGGATCGGTGATCGAGTCCGGGTCGATGTAGCTGATGCGGGGCATGGGGACCTCCTCGTCCGTGCGGGTCGTCGCGCTCTGGCAAACGTTTGCATCTGCAGGTGAATATACGCTGCGGCCCCGGTCGTGGCAAGCCCCGCGGGTACCATGACGGGCATGCCGAGGCCCACGATCCGCGACGTCGCGCGCGCCGCGGGCGTGCATCCCGGCACCGCCTCCCGCGCCCTCGACCCCGCGCGCGACGGGCGGGTCACCCCGGAGACCGCGCGCCGGGTGCGCGAGGCGGCCGACCGGCTCGGCTACGTTCCCGACCAGTTCGGCCGCGGCCTGCGCACCGGGCGCTCGCAGCTCATCGGCGTGCTCGTGCCCGACCTCGGCAACCCGGTGTTCCCGCCCATCCTGCGCGGCATCGAGGAGACCCTCCGCGCCGCGGGCTACGAGGCCGTCATCGCGAGCACCGACGATCGAGTGGATCGCGAGCGCGACCTCCTCGAGACGCTGCGGCTGCGCGGCGCCGACGGCTTCATCATCGCCTCCTCCCGGCGCGAGGACCCCGCCGTCGCGGCCCTCGTCGCCTCGACGGGCGCCGTCGTGCTCGTCAACCGGCTCGTGGATCCTGCGGTCGGCACGGAGCGCGGCGCCGACTCGGTCGCGAGCGATGACGATGCCGGGGTCGCCGCGGCCGTGCGGCACCTCGTCGGACTCGGCCACCGAACGATCGCCCACGTGAGCGGCCCCGAGGAGCTGTCGATGACGACCGTGCGCCGCGCGGCCTTCGAACGCGCCGTGCGGGACGCCGGGCTCGACCCGCGCGATTGCCCCGTCGTCGAGGCGGGCCGCTACGCCGCCGAGGAGGGCGAGCGGGCCGCCGCGCGCCTGTTCGACGCGCACGCCCCCACCGCGGTGATCGCGGGCAACGACATGATCGCGGTCGGCTGCTACGCCGAGCTGCGCCGCCGGGGCCTGCGCTGCCCGGACGACGTCTCGGTCATCGGCGTCAACGACATGCCGCTCGCGGGTTTCCTGGATCCCCCGCTCACGACGGTCGCGATCCCCCAGTACGACATCGGCGCGGCGGCGGCCGAGCTCGTGCTCGGGCGGATCACGCACCGCGATCGGGCACCGGTCAGCCGGATCCTGCCGACCCGGCTCGTGGTACGCGGCTCGACCGCGGCGCCGCCCCGCTGACCCGGCCCACGCGCCGCCACGGCAGCGCAAGCGCGAGGCCGACCACGGCGAGCACGGCCCCGAGCGCGGCGACCGGCCACGGGGCGTCCGGCGGGATGTCGAGGTAGACCGTGATCCCGAGGATGCGCGAGAGCCCCCAGGGCAGCAGGCCCATCTGGTCGTTCCACACCGTGAGCGCCGTCTCGAGGCCCACGGCCCCCACGAACGCGCCGCCGAGGGCGAGCACCCCGCCCGCGCCGAGCAGCACGGCCCCGGTCGCGCGCCGGGCGCCGCGCGCGACGGCGAGCGCCCAGCCGGCCGCGACGAGCGCCCAGAGCAGCAGGGCGAGCGCGACCGGGACGTAGAGGGAGCGGCGCACCGGATCCGTCCAGAACCCGAACCAGTAGCCGCCCGGCCCGGTCGGCGCGAGCACCGCGACGAGCAGGGCGACGCGCAACAGCGCCGCCCCGCCGAGGGCCGCGAGCACGGCCCACCCGCCGCGTCGGCCGCCGACGGACAGCACGACGAGGGCGAACACGAGCCAGGCCGCGAGCATGACGAGGGCGTGCGCCGGGGCGAGGAACCAGGTGAGCACGCCGCGGCTCGCGGCGAGGGCCACGGCGGGCACCGCGACGAGGAGCACGCGATCCGCTCGGCCGAACCCTGCGACGGCGTCGACGGCCCGCCACGGCCGCGTCCCCGCGAGCCACATCGCTCGCGCGGCGCGGGCCCCGGGGATCGCGCCCACTCGCGGGATGCCGCCGAGCGCCCCGAGCAGCAGCCACGCGAGGACGAGCACGAGCAGCCCGCGCGCCGCCCAGGCCATCGGCTCGTCGCGCACCGCGCGGTCGATGCCGAGCTGGGCCGCCTCGAGGTTGAGCGGCGGATGCTGCACGTCACCCGCGTAGCGCTCGACGTGCGCGGCCGCGGCGTCCCGGTAGCGGTCGAGGGCGGCCGTCCAGGCGGCGTGCGCCTCCGCGGAGCCCGTGTCGTGCCACTCGGCGTTCCGGAGCATGTACGCCCGGTAGGCGTCGAGCACGGCGAGGGTGCTGCGCTCGTAGTCGAGGGAGTCCAGGAGCTGCTGCCGCATCGCGGGATCGCTCCAGGTCGCCGGGTCGGCTCCGGCGACGAGGTCGCGCATCCGGTCGACCGCGTCGAGGGCGCGCTCCCCGCCCGCGAGGGCCTCGTCGAGCTCGTCGCGACTGATCGCGTAGACGACGTCGAGCACCGCGCTGTCGCCCGTGAGGATGTCCCACTCGAAGAGCCACATCATGGGCGGCGGCTCGAGGCCGATCGCGCGCACCGAGCGGTCCGCGAAGGGGCCGATGTAGAGGCCGTCGGCGATCGCCGCGTGCGAGAGGGTCATCGCCTCGCCGATCGCGCGGATGGTCGCCGGGTCGCGGCTGAACCAGCGCACGGCCCAGTCCGCGGTGAGCTCCCCCGGATCGGCGTCGGGGTCGCGCGCGAGTGCGACGGCGAGCTGGGTGTCGAGCTCGTACAGCTGCCAGAACCCGCTCTCGAGCTCGAGGCTCATGGGCCCGGCGCGCCACGGGCCGCCGTCCTGCGTCCACACCCACACCCCCTCGACATTGGGGTTCGCGGCGACGAAGCGCCGGATCGCCTGCGTGTAGAGGTCGCCCAGGTCGTTCGGGAACGCGCCGAAGGCCTCGAACTCGCGGCGGCTCTGGAACTCGACGATGCGCCGCTGATCCCCGATCTCGAGGGTGTCGTTGAGGGGCAGGTGACTGTAGAAGTCGCCGAGGGTGTACTTCGTGGAGACCACGAGCCGATCGGAGTCGATGCCGTCGAGCACCGCTCGGTAGGAGTCGGCGTTCGTGTGCATGTCGCCGACCGCGCCGACGCCCACGCTCCAGGTGCGGAACACGACGTCCCGGTCGGCGCGCTCCCCCTCGGCGGTGAGCGCCGTGAGCATCGCCCGCACCGCGCCGACGGTCGTCACATCGAGGGTCGAGTAGTAGTCCCAGCCGGGCTGGTCGTAGATGCGGCCCGCCTCGCCGATCCGGATCACGAGGCCGTCGAGCTCGGGCAGCGCCGCATAGAGCTGGTCGATCGCGGTCGCGTAGACCTCCCAGAGTGCGGGATCGGCCGTGTCGAGCCCGCCGAACCGGTCGCGCAGGTAGGCCTCGAGCGGCGTGCTCAGGGTGAGCATGTCGGTGCGCAGGTAGACGTCGATGCCGAGCTCGTCCGCGTAGCGGAACATCGGCGCGAAGGCCTCGCGCATCGCGAGGGCGCGCGCGACGTGGTCGTCGCCGTCCGCGTAGACGCCCTGGCCGTCGAAGGTGAGGTACTCGATGAGCCCCGGGAAGGCGAGGGCCGTGAAGCCCTCCGCGGCGATGTGCCGCACGAAGGCCTCGAACTCCTCCTGGTCCGCGGCGAGCGCGTCCGTATCCACGTACGGGGCGTCGGGGAGGATCGCGTCGGCGAAGGCGCCCGAGTTGTGCGAGTAGTCGTCCCCGGGCAGCCACTCGGCGGGGTCCGGGTCGACGCCGACCGCGCCGAGGTCGGTCATCCGGAACGGGAGGGCGCTCGCGACGGTCTCTCCCAGGTGCTCGGTCACGGGCCGCCCCGCGCGCACGGCGGACGCGAGGTCGTAGACGCCGCGCGCGGCACCCGCCTCCGTCCCGGCGACGACGCGCAGCGCATCCGGCGCGCCCTCGAGGCGATAGGCGTCCTCGGCGTCGGAGTCGACGGAGCCGCGCTCCACGAAGACCGCGAGCGTCGCGCTCCCGACCGTCTCCCCCGCATCGGCGATCGCGGAGCGCAGCTCGTCGACCGCGGTCGCGATACGGATGCCGTCCGGCGCGTCGACGGAGGCGAGGGCGGGCGGCGGGACGATCGCACGCGCGGGGGCGGCGACCGGGTGCTCGGCCGGCACGTCGGCGGGCTCGCTCGAGATCCCGAGCTCGTCGGTGAGCACGAGAGCGGTCGCGGCGCCGATCCCGAGCAGCACGACGGCGCTCGTGACGAGCAGGATGCCGCGGCGCCGGGTGCTCACGCGAGCAGGCTATCGCTCGGCGAAGGATCAGGGGCGCTCGTATCGCGCCCGCATGGCGGGGCCGGCGGCAGGCCCGGCCTGGAAGCGGAACGCCTCGGGGTCGTCGACCCGCCGCCCGGTAGCGCCGTCCACGAGAACGGGCTCGACCTCCCGGCCCTCCTCGTCGACGAGGATCATGGTGCGCTGGTCGGCGGGCAGCCGACTGTTGGTCCAGGCGGCGAGCGCGACGACGACCGGCCGCAGCGAGCGCCCGAAATCGGTGAGCACGTACTCGTGGCGCACGGGGTGCTCGGAGTAGGGCCGCTTCTCGAGGATGCCGCTCTCCACGAGGGAGGCGAGCCGCTTGGAGAGCATGCTCGAGGAGAGCCCGAT
>Ga0164243_10009163_pt1 | contig 14456 bp, 14 predicted proteins | sample OricompcompostOP_FD_108781 | JGI IMG/M metagenome (GOLD analysis project Ga0164243, IMG submission 108781) | Organic Plus compost microbial communities from Emeryville, California, USA - Original compost - Organic plus compost (OP) | ecosystem: Engineered > Solid waste > Mixed feedstock >... | reverse complement strand
CGAATTCGACGCCCACGGCACCATCCAGGTCCAGTTCGTCGCCGCGCGACCCGGCTTCCACACCTGGTCCGTCAAAGACCTCGAGAAAAACGGAATGCAGGGAACCATCATCGTGAAGTAGACTGTCCTGCCGGGAAGCGCCGGCATGGGAGGCAGAACCATTGAAGCATTTGCAGGCCGGGTACGGAACCAGCGCCGTCGCAGCACTTGAAGTTCGCGCGGTGGGTCATTCGTATGGCCGGAAAGAGGCGCTGAGCGATGTGACTTTCTGCATCCCTCCAGCATCCTTTGCCGTGCTGCTCGGTCTGAACGGCGCGGGCAAAACCACGCTCTTCTCGCTGATCAGCCGCCTCTATGGCATCCAGCGCGGCTCCATCCGCATCTTCGGCCACGATATCGGCCGCGATTCGCGCGAGGCGCTCCGGCGTCTCGGCATTGTCTTCCAGGCACGCACACTGGATCTGGACCTAAGTGTCCGCCAGAACCTTTCCTATCATGCCGCGCTGCACGGCATCGGTTCGGCAGAGGCCCGCCGCCGCATCGACTCCGTGCTCGAAACGGTCGAAATGGGCGATCGCCTGCGCGACAAGGTGCGCAGCCTTTCCGGCGGACAGATGCGGCGGGTGGAAATCGCCCGTGCGCTCCTGCACAACCCCCGGCTGCTCCTTCTTGACGAGCCCACTGTCGGCCTCGATATCCAGTCGCGGGCGAGCATCCTTGCCTTCATCCGCAAGCTGGTCTCCGCCGAGGGCATCAGCGTGCTCTGGGCCACTCATCTGATCGATGAGGTGGACCCCGGCGACCAGATCGTCATGCTCCGGCAGGGCCGCGTAACCGCAGACGGCCGCGTGCCCGACATACTGCAGAAAACCGGCGCCGCAGACATCGGGCAGGCATTCTCGAAGCTTTGCCGCATCGAAACCGAAACGGGGGAGATGCCGACATGAGAACTCAAACAGCGCCCGACACGGGAGCCGCCATACCTTTGAGGTCCCCCGCTTTCGGCATTCTCGGCTATCTCATCTGTCTCAAGGGCATCCTCGTACGCGAAGGCCTGCGCTTCCTGCATCAGCGGGAACGTTTCGTCGCCTCCCTCGTGCGGCCGCTCGTATGGCTCTTCATCTTCGCCGCCGGTTTCCGGCAGGTGCTCGGCGTGTCGATCGTGCCGCCCTACAAGACCTATGTTCTCTACGAGGTCTACATCACGCCCGGGCTCGCCGGCATGATCCTGTTGTTCAGCGGCATGCAATCCTCGCTCTCCATGGTCTACGACCGTGAGATGGGCAACATGCGCACTTTGCTCGTCAGCCCCTTCCCGCGATGGTTCCTGCTGGTATCGAAGCTGCTGGCCGGCGTCACCGTTGCACTTGCCCAGGTCTATGTCTTCCTGGCGATCGCCTGGTTCTGGGACGTAAAGGCGCCATTCCTCGGATATATCTACGTGTTGCCGGCGCTTTTCCTTTCGGGCCTGATGCTCGGCTCCCTTGGCATGCTTGTGTCCTCCCTCATCAAGCAGCTCGAGAACTTCTCAGGCGTAATGAACTTCGTCATTTTCCCGATGTATTTCGCCTCCTCCGCGCTCTACCCGCTCTGGCGCGTGCAGGAGGCAAGTCCCCTGCTCTACAAGATCTGCCTCGCGAACCCGTTCACCTACGCGGTCGAGCTGATCCGCTTCGCCTTTTATGGCCAGATGGAATGGACATCGCTCGCCGTCGTGGCAGCCTTCACCACGGTTTTCATCACCGGTGCGGTGCTGGCCTATGATCCGTCGCGCGGTCTCATGAATCGAAAACAGGATACCGGAGGAAACGCCTGATGAGCCGGTTTGTACTTTCACGATCCCTGGCCTCGATCGCCCTCCTCGTCAGCATCGCCGGGCCCGCTTTTGCGGCAGACGATTCCGACCAGTTCTGGCCCTGCATCCAGCGCAAGGTGCCGGAACTTTCCCTCCCGCAGATATGGAACGGGCCGGAGCTGCCGGCCAGCGCTGCAAAGTGGTCTGAAGATCCGGATATACCGAAACTCGTGTCGGAGCTTGCCGCCCGCCGCGTTCCAGTGGAGGAAGCGGAGCAGAAGATCCGGGATTTCGCCGCAGGCCTTTCCGGAACGGAGCGGACCGAGCGGCTGATGATGCTGGTGCAGGGCCTTTTCGACCAGATGAACAGGGAACGCTCCGACGTCATGGCCGGCATCGAGCGATACACCCGCAAGCAAGTGGCAATGGCGGACGCCCTGCGCAAGGAGATGGCGGACGTTGACAAGTTGCGGCACGACCCCGCGGCGGATCCAAACGAGGTGGCTCGCCGCACGGAAGCTTTGAACTTCGAGACGCGGATTTTCCAGGAGCGTTCACAGTCGCTCACCTATGTCTGCGAAGTGCCGACGATTATCGAACAGCGGCTTTATAAGCTCGCCAACACGATCGCCGCACTGGTCACGGAGCCCGCAAACGGCGGCTGAGGGTCTGGAGCAATTCCAGGAAAAGTGGGAACCGGTTTTCCGTCCGGAATTGCGTCGGAACAAGGACTTAGATCATTTCAGTGTTTCCATGAAACACTGAAATGATCTAGAGGCTCTCGGTGGCCGGATAGAGCTTGCCGACGAGCGGGAGGTGCATGGCTCCCTTGCTCATGAGAAAGTCGTGCAAGGCCGTCATCGCCGGGGCCATCGCTCTATCGGCGCGCATGACGACGAACCAATGGCGGCGAATAGGCAATCCGACGACGTCGAGAATGACGAGCCGCCCCGCCTCCACTTCCGCTTCGATCGTATGGGCGGAGATGAAAGCGATGCCGAGGCCCGCCATCACCGCCTGCTTGATCGTCTCGTTGGAGTCCATCTCCAGCCCGAGATCGTCCACTCTGCCTGGAATATCGCTGAAGAAGATCTCAAGCGATATGCGGGTGCCCGACCCCGGCTCGCGAATAAGGAAATTTTCTTTGGCGATGCGCTCCTTGGTAATGTCCCGCGCGTTCGCAAGCGGATGGTCGGGAGGGGCGACGATGACCAGTGGATGATCGCCGAACGGTGCGGCGGAAACAGGCACGTCCTTTGGCGGGCGGCCCATGAGCGCGATATCGACATCGTGGGTCCGCAGGTGTTCGATGGTCTCCGCACGGTTCCCCACCCGAAGCAGCACCTCGATGTTTGGATATTCCTTCATGAAAGCCGCCATGAGGCGAGGGGCGAAATATTTGGCCGTCGAGACGACGCCGAGCCGCAAGGTACCTGCGCGAAGGCCCTTGATGGCATCGATCTCATCGCCCAACTGCCGCAGCCTCTCCTGGATCGCCTGCGCAGCATCGATGGCTGCACGCCCTGCGGCAGTGGGACGCATCCCCTCCGCCGTGCGGTCGAACAGCGCCATGCCGAGTTCTTCCTCGGCCTGCCGAAGCTGGATGGTCACCGCAGGCGCAGTCAGACCTAAATCCTTGGCAGCGCTTACAATTTTCCCGCGCCCCGCAATCGCCTGAAGGGTGCGTAGCTGGCGCAAGGTGAGGTTTCGCATGGCGATAGCTAAACAAAATTTATCTCCCAGGTAAAGTGATTAAAATGTACTTACAAGCCCTATCCTGCTTTCCTCCACTCGAACCGCCAAGGAGGACAGAGTGGTGGCAGCAACTCTCGAAGCCTTTCTCAAGTCTTATTCGTTTCAGCAGGACGGCCTTCGTCCGGCTGTTGCCGCGGTAATCGGCCAGCTGGCCGGTGCCGCCCTCAAGGTCCGCCACGCGATCAACGATGGTCCGCTGGCGCGCGAGTTGCGCAGCAAAACGGCCTCAAACGGAGAGGGCGACGACCAGAAGGGCCTGGACGTCCACGCCGATGCCATTTTCCTGGCCGCCTGCCGGGAGGCTCCCGTTGCGGCCTACGCATCCGAGGAGCAGCCGGACGCAACTCTCCTCGACCGGAACGCGCCCATCGCGGTTGCGATCGATCCCGTCGACGGGTCGTCCAACATTGACACCAACATCTCCATCGGAACGATTTTCTCTCTCCTCCCTGCAACTGGCGAGCCGGGCACCGACCCGGCCGCCCTTTTCCTTCAGCCGGGAAAGAGGCAGCTTGCAGCAGGGTTCTTCATCTATGGGCCGCAGCTTGCGCTTGCGCTCACACTGGGGAGCGGTACCCACATCTTCGTCCACTCATCGCGCCTCGGCACATTCGTGCAGATGTCCGAGAGCCCGGTCATCCCTCACCGGACCCAGGAGTTCGCCATCAACATGTCGAACTGCCGTCACTGGGACGAGGGCGTGCGCCTTTACGTTGACGATTGCCTGAAGGGGACGGAGGGCCCCCGCGGGAAGGACTTCAACATGCGATGGAACGCGTCGATGGTGGCGGAATGTTATCGCATCCTCATGCGCGGCGGCGTCTATCTTTATCCGGGCGATGACCGGAAGGGCTATCGCAACGGCCGGCTGCGCCTGATCTATGAGGCGAACCCCGTTGCCTTTCTGATCGAGCAGGCGGGCGGAGCGGCGACCGAAACGGTCAACCGCATCCTCGACCTGGAACCTGAAAGCCTGCACCAGCGCGTGCCGCTGGTTTTCGGTTCAGCAAGGGAAGTGGCCCGCATCGCGCGCTATCAGACGGCGCCGAGCACCATTGCGGAGCGTTCCCCTCTCTTCGGCCGTCGCGGCCTGTTGCGCGCGTGAGGTGAACCCATGTCCGCACGACATCCCATCATTTCCATCACCGGGTCCTCGGGGGCGGGGACCACTTCGGTCAAGCGGATCTTCGAGCTGATCTTCCGCAGAGAAGGCATCGAGGCCGCCTTCATCGAAGGCGACGCTTTCCATCGCTACGATCGGGAAGCAATGAAGAAAAAGGTTGCGGAAGAGGCCAGGAACGGAAATCCCAACTTCACGCATTTCAACGTGGAAGCAAATGAACTGGAGCTCCTGGAATCGGTGTTCGAGGAATACGGACGCCGTGGCACGGGGCGCACCCGCACCTATGTTCACGACGAGCAGGAGGCGCAGCTTCACGGAACGCCGCCGGGGACCTTCACGCCATGGCGGGAATTCCCCCCGAGCGACCTGCTCTTCTACGAGGGGCTGCACGGCTGCGTCGTCACCGACAAGCTGAACCTTGCGCGGCACTGCGACTTGAAGATCGGGGTGGTGCCGGTCATCAACCTCGAATGGATCCAGAAGATCCATCGCGACCGGGAAACACGCGGTTATTCCACCGAGGCGGTGATGGATATGATCCTGCGGCGGATGCCGGATTACGTCCGGTACATCACGCCTCAATTTACCGAAACCGACATCAACTTTCAGCGCGTCCCCATAGTGGACACGTCAAACCCCTTCATCGCGCGGTGGATTCCGACACCGGATGAATCGATGCTGGTCATCCGCTTCCGCAATCCCCGCGGGATCGATTTTCCCTACCTCCTGTCGATGATCCGCGATTCCTTCATGTCGCGGGCGAATTCGATCGTGGTGCCGGGCAACAAGCTGGATCTGGCGATGCAGCTCATCCTCACGCCGCTGATCCTGCAACTCATCGAGCGCAAGCGGCGAGTGTCCTGAGGAGGAAACGATGACAAGCCACACAGCCATCAAGACGGCCGCTCAGCAGCAAGCCGTGACGGAGCGCGACATGGCAAATGCCATTCGGGCGCTGGCAATGGACAGTGTCCAGAAGGCGAATTCGGGTCACCCTGGCATGCCGATGGGCATGGCGGATGCGGCCACGGTCCTGTTCAACCGATTCATCACGATTGATCCTTCCCGACCGGACTGGCCGGACCGCGACCGCTTCGTGCTGTCAGCAGGCCACGGCTCGATGCTCCAATACGCGCTCCATCACCTGCTCGGCTATTCCGATATGCCGATCGAGGAGTTGATGCGTTTCCGGCAGCTCGGCAGCCACACGCCCGGCCATCCCGAATTCGGACACACGCTGGGCGTGGAGACCACCACCGGACCGCTCGGACAGGGCATTTCGACTGCTGTCGGCATGGCGCTTGCCGAACGCATGCTTGCCGCCCGCTTCGGCTCCGACCTCGTTGACCACTACACCTATGTGATCGCCGGCGACGGCTGCCTGCAAGAAGGGATCAGCCACGAAGCGATCGACCTTGCCGGTCATCTTCGCCTCAACCGCCTGATCGTACTGTGGGACGACAACAGGATCTCCATCGATGGCCCCACGCCTCTCTCGACATCGATGGACCAGCCGGCGCGGTTCGCCGCCGCCGGCTGGTCGGTTCAGCGTGTGGACGGTTATGACCCGGACGCGGTCGCGGCGGCAATAGAGCGCGCCAGGGCTTCCGACCGGCCAACCCTCATCGCCTGCCGCACCACCATCGGCAAGGGCGCCCCGAATCTCGAAGGCTCGGAGAAGACCCACGGCGCCCCGCTTGGCGAAGCGGAAATCGCCGCCACGCGCGAGAACATCGGATGGCCCTACCCACCATTCGTGGTGCCGCAGGAGATCATCTCCGCCTGGCGCGAGGTGTCCGTGCGCGGCAGGAAGTCGCGCGAAGCCTGGGAGGCACGGCTTGCGGCATCTCCGCGCCGCCAGGCGTTCCAAAGCGCAATCGCGGGAGAATTGCCCGATGCCGTGTTCGAGGCGTTGCGCGCATTCAGGGCCGAACATGCGGCCAAGGCGACGAAGGTCGCCACGCGCAAGGCATCCGAGATGGCGCTGGCCGTCATCAACGAGGCGACGGATCTCACCGTGGGCGGTTCAGCGGACCTTACCCACTCCAACCTGACGCTGACCAAGGGTATGAAGTCGATCACCCCTGGCGATTATTCCGGACGGTACATCCACTACGGCATCCGGGAGCACGGCATGGCCGCAGCCATGAACGGCATCGCGCTGCATGGCGGGTTTGTGCCCTATGGCGGCACGTTCCTGTGCTTTGCCGATTATGCGCGCGGGGCTCTCCGCCTCTCCGCCTTGATGGGCCAGCGGGTGATCTACGTCTTCACGCACGATTCGATCGGCCTCGGAGAAGACGGGCCTACGCATCAGCCGATCGAGCACCTGGCCATGCTGCGGGCGACGCCCAATCTCAACGTCTTCCGGCCTGCGGACATCGTCGAGGCGGCGGAATGCTGGGAACTCGCATTGAAGAGCAGGAAGCGGCCGAGCGTTCTGGTCCTGTCACGCCAGAACCTGCCCGCGCTCCGCGCGGATGCAGGAAGCCCGCCACTCTCCGCCCGCGGTGCCTATGTCCTGCGCGAGGCGGAGCGCGACAGGGACGTCACGCTCATCGCGACGGGCTCAGAGGTGGAGATCGCTCTGGCAGCGGCCGCCACCCTGCGCGCGCAGCACGGCCTGGAGGCAGCGGTCGTCAGCATGCCCTGCTGGGAACTCTTCGAAGAAGAGGACGACGACTACTACCGCAGGACCGTGCTTGGAACCGCGCCGCGGGTAGCCGTGGAAGCGGCTTCGCGCCTCGGCTGGGATCGCTGGATCGGCGAGCGCGGAGCCTTTGTCGGCATGACCGGCTTTGGCGCGAGCGCGCCGGCGAGCGATCTCTACCGACATTTCGACATCACGCCTGAGGCTGTGGCCAACGCAGCCGTGAAGCTCATGCGCTGAAGGAGGAAGGATTGGCAGTTCGAGTAGCAATCAATGGCTTTGGCCGGATCGGCCGCAACGTCCTCCGCGCAATTGCGGAGTCTGGGCGCGACGACGTTGTCGTCGTCGCGATCAACGACCTCGGACCAGTGGAAACCAACGCGCATCTTCTGCGCTACGATTCCGTGCATGGACGCTTCCCGGGCGTTGTGGCGGTCGACGGCGAAACGATCCGCGTCAACAGCCTGCCGCCGATCCGGGTGACCGCGATCCGCAATCCGGCGGAACTGCCGCATGCCGAACTGGGCGTGGACATTGCGCTGGAATGCACCGGCATCTTCACCTCGAAGGAAAAGGCTGCCGCGCATCTTAAGGCAGGCGCCCGCCGCGTGCTCATTTCCGCTCCTGCGGACGGCGCCGACATCACAGTGGTCTACGGCGTCAATGACGACAGGATCAGCAAGGATCACATCGTGGTCTCCAACGCCTCCTGCACAACGAACTGCCTGGGACCGGTGGCGAAGGTGCTGCACGAGGCGATCGGCATCGAGCGCGGCTTCATGACGACGATCCATTCCTATACCGGCGACCAGCCGACGCTCGACACCATGCACAAGGACCTTTACCGCGCCCGCGCGGCCGCCATGTCGCAGATCCCCACTTCAACCGGCGCAGCGAAGGCTGTCGGGCTCGTGCTACCCGAACTTAAGGGCAAGCTGGACGGCGTGGCCATCCGCGTGCCGACGCCGAACGTCTCTGTCGTGGATTTCAAGTTCCTGGCCAAGCGCCCGACCACGATCGAAGAGGTGAACGACGCCATGAAGGCGGCGGCAGCGGGAAGTCTCCGGGGAATCCTCTCCATCGTGGACGCACCGCTCGTCTCCATGGATCTCAACCACAACCCCGCTTCGTCCTCCTTCGCGCTGGACCAGACGAAGGTGGTCGACGCCACGCTCGTGCGCGTCATGTCCTGGTACGACAACGAGTGGGGCTTCTCGAACAGGATGGTGGATACGGCGGCCGCGATAGGCCGCACGCTGGAACCGCGCGGCGAGAATGCAAGGATGAGAGAGGAGGCCTGACCGTGGCACAGATCACCCTCAGACAGTTGCTGGATCACGCCGCCGAGCACGGCTACGGCGTTCCCGCCTTCAACATCAACAACATGGAGCAGGGCCTCGCCATCATGGAGGCGGCGAAGGCCTGCGACGCTCCGGTGATCATCCAGGCCTCGCGCGGCGCCCGCAGCTATGCCGGCGACATAATGCTCGCCAAGATGATCGAGGCGCTGGTGGAGATGTACCCCTCCATCCCCGTCTGCCTGCACCAGGATCACGGGAACAACGAAGCCACCTGCATGACCGCCATCCGGCACGGTTTTACCTCCGTTATGATGGATGGTTCGCTGATGGCCGACGCCAAAACACCGGCGAGCTATGAATACAATGTGGCGATCACCGAGCGTGTCGCGCGCATGGCTCATTGGGTCGGAGCCTCGGTCGAGGGTGAACTCGGCGTGCTGGGCTCGCTCGAGACCGGCCAGGGCGAGGCGGAGGATGGACACGGCGCGGAAGGTGCACTGTCGCACGATCAGCTTCTCACCGATCCCGACCAGGCGGTGGACTTCGTCGCTCGAACCAAGGTCGATGCTTTGGCGATCGCTTGCGGCACATCGCACGGCGCCTACAAGTTTTCCCGCCGGCCGGATGGCGACATCCTGGCGATGCACGTGATCGAGGCGATTCACGAGAAGCTCCCCAACACGCATCTCGTCATGCACGGCTCCTCTTCGGTGCCGCAGGAACTGCAGGACGTGATCAACAAATACGGAGGCGAAATGCCTCAGACCTATGGCGTTCCCGTAGAGGAGATCGAGCGCGGCATCCGTTATGGAGTGCGCAAGGTCAATATCGATACTGACTGCCGCATGGCGATTACCGGACAGTTCCGCCGTGTCGCGGCGGAGAACCGGGCCGAGTTCGATCCACGCAAGTTTCTCAAGCCGGCAATGGACGCGATGCGCGACCTTTGCCGCGACCGCTTCGAGAGATTTGGCACAGCGGGACACGCCTCGAAAATCAAGGTCATTTCAATGGACGAGATGGCGAAGCGCTATGCCGCCGGCCAGCTTGATCCGCAGATCGCAACAGCCAAGGCCGCCTGACAGGCAAGCGACCGCAACAAGAAAGGATAAGAGCCATGGCCGAGAACACGACCGTTACCGGAGCCGAGCGCTACAGAGCCGGCGTGCTCGAATACAGGAAGATGGGCTACTGGGAGCCCGACTACGAGCCGAAGGACACCGACATCATCGCGCTCTTTCGCATCACGCCGCAGGATGGCGTCGACCCGATCGAGGCGGCCGCCGCCGTCGCCGGCGAATCCTCAACCGCAACCTGGACTGTCGTGTGGACGGACCGGCTGACGGCTTGTGAGAAGTATCGGGGTAAGGCCTACCGGGTCGATCCCGTCCCCAATACGCCGGGACAGTACTTCGCCTATATCGCCTACGATCTTGACCTGTTCGAGCCTGGCTCGATTGCCAACCTGACAGCCTCGATCATCGGCAACGTCTTCGGCTTTAAGCCCCTCAAGGCGCTGCGGCTCGAGGACATGCGCCTGCCGATCGCCTATGTGAAGACTTTCCAGGGGCCGGCCACAGGTATCGTCGTCGAGCGCGAACGCCTCGACAAGTTCGGGCGGCCCCTGTTGGGCGCAACGGTGAAGCCGAAGCTGGGACTTTCCGGCCGTAACTATGGCCGCGTGGTCTATGAAGCACTCAAGGGCGGACTCGACTTCACCAAGGACGACGAAAACATCAACTCGCAGCCCTTCATGCATTGGCGCGATCGTTTCCTCTACTGCATGGAGGCCGTGAACAAGGCACAGGCCGAGACCGGCGAGGTCAAGGGCACGTACCTGAACGTCACCGCCGCCACCATGGAGGACATGTACGAGCGCGCCGAGTTCGCCAAGGAACTGGGTTCGGTCGTCGTCATGATCGATCTCGTGATCGGCTACACCGCCATCCAGTCGATGGCGAAGTGGGCGCGCAAGAACGACATGATCCTGCATCTCCATCGTGCCGGCCACTCGACTTACACCCGGCAGAAGAGCCACGGCGTCTCGTTCCGCGTGATCGCCAAGTGGATGCGCCTTGCGGGCGTCGACCACATTCATGCCGGCACCGTGGTCGGCAAGCTCGAAGGAGATCCGGCCACAACAAAGGGCTACTACGATATCTGCCGCGAGGAGTTCAATCCGATGCGGCTGGAGAACGGCATCTTCTTCGACCAGCACTGGGCCTCGCTCAACAAGCTGATGCCGGTGGCCTCCGGCGGCATCCACGCCGGTCAGATGCATCAGCTTCTCGACCTCTTGGGCGAAGACGTCGTGCTTCAGTTCGGCGGCGGCACGATCGGCCATCCGATGGGGATCGCGGCGGGTGCTACCGCCAACCGCGTGGCACTCGAAGCCATGGTCCTCGCCCGCAACGAAGGCCGCGATTACGTTCGCGAAGGACCGGAGATCCTCGAGGCGGCGGCTCGCCACTGCCTGCCGCTTCGCCAGGCTCTCGACACGTGGAAGGACGTCACCTTCAACTACGCCTCGACCGACTCGCCGGATTTCGTGCCGGTCGCAACCGCGGCGGAGTGAGCCATGACAACGTCACTCCTAATCGTGCTCACGCTGATGCTTTTCTCCCCAGCTTGGGAGAGAGGTGCCGCCGTGTCGGTGAAATCCCCTCCCCGCCGGTCCAACCTCGAAAGTGGAGAATAACCATGCGCATCACACAAGGCGCCTTCTCGTTCCTGCCAGATCTGACGGACGATCAGATCCGGGCGCAGGTTCAGTACTGCATCGACAATGGCTGGGCCGTGAGCCTGGAGTTCACCGATGATCCGCATCCGCGCAACACGTACTGGGAAATGTGGGGTCACCCCATGTTCGACAATCCCGACGCGGCCTCGCTCATCATGGAGCTCAACGAATGCCGCAAGGTCTATGGCGACCGCTACATCCGCGTGGTAGCCTTTGACGCCAGCCATGGCTGGGAATCGGTGAAGCTCTCCTTCATTGTCAACCGACCCGCCAAAGAACCAGGCTTCAGGCTGGAACGCGAGGAAATGGGCGGACGAATGATCCGCTACGCGACCAAGCCTTACGCAGCCGACCGCCCATCGGGCAGCCGCTACGCATCCTGAAGGCAACAAGAACCCTGCCCGCCTCGTGCCGCTCGGCGCTTCTTCTCGTCTGCATAGAAGGAAGCGCCGAGGCGGGCCGGGATGGAGAGGCAGATAGTCTCTAGTCGAGAAATCCGATGGCCATACCAGCCGCCAACTTTGAAACACTTCCGGAAGAAGCTTCCCCGACCGTCGATCTGCGCGCTGAATACGAATCGTCGGGCGTGAAGGACGTGCTCGCCGAGCTCGATCGGGACCTGATCGGCCTCGCTCCGGTGAAAAAGCGCATCCGCGAGACGGCGGCCCTGTTGCTCGTCGAGCGGGCGCGCCGGCGCCTGGGACTCGCTCACGAGACACCGACGCTCCACATGAGCTTCACCGGCAATCCCGGGACCGGCAAGACGACGGTGGCACTCAGGATGGCGGATCTCCTCCACCGCCTCGGCTATATCCGCAAGGGCCACCTCGTCTCCGTCACGCGTGACGATCTGGTGGGCCAGTATATCGGCCACACCGCGCCCAAGACCAAAGAAGTCCTGAAAAGGGCGATGGGCGGCGTTCTGTTCATCGACGAGGCCTATTATCTTTACCGGCCTGAAAACGAGCGCGACTACGGCCAGGAAGCGATCGAGATCCTGCTGCAGGTGATGGAGAACCAACGGAACGACCTCGTGGTGATCCTCGCCGGTTACGGTTCGCGCATGGAGCGGTTCTTCGAAAGCAATCCGGGTTTCCGATCGCGCATCGCACACCACATCGATTTCCCCGATTATCAGGACGACGAGCTGCTCCGGATCGCCGAAAAGATGCTCGAGCAACAGAACTACCGCTTCGACGAGGCTGGTCTCGAAGCAATGCGGGACTACATCGCGCGGCGAAGACAACAACCGCACTTCGCCAATGCCCGCTCGATCCGCAACGCGCTCGACCGTGCCCGGCTCAGGCAGGCGAACCGCCTCTTCGAGAACGCGAACGGTCCGCTGGCAGCGGACGCCCTGTCGACCATATCGGCAGACGACATAAGACCGAGCCGTGTCTTCAGTGTTAAGGATGAAGGCGCGAAGGAGGCGACATGACGAACAAGACCATCATCGCACCCTCCGTCCTGTCGTCGGACTTCTCCCGGCTGGGCGAGGAGGTGGAGGCCGTGGCCGCCGCCGGCGCGGACTGGATCCACCTGGATGTTATGGACGGACATTTCGTGCCGAACATCACCTTCGGTCCGCCGGTGGTGAAGTCTATTCGCAATCGCACGGACAAGGTGTTCGACTGCCATCTGATGATCGCGCCGGCCGATCCCTATCTCGCAGCCTTCGCCGAAGCCGGATGCGACATCATTACCGTGCATGCGGAAGCCGGTCCTCACCTTGACCGGTCCCTGCAGGCGATCAAGACGCTCGGAAAGAAAGCGGGCGTCTCCCTCAACCCTTCGACACCGGAGAGCGCGATCGAGTACGTGCTGGACCGCTTGGATCTCGTTCTGCTGATGACCGTCAATCCGGGCTTTGGCGGCCAAGCGTTCATCCCCTCAGTCGTGGAAAAGATCCGGCGCGTGAAGGCGCTGGTGGGCGATCGCCCCATCGACATCCAGGTCGACGGCGGCATTTCGCCTGAAACGGCTGGTGCCGTTCTGAAGGCCGGCGCGAATGTGCTCGTGGCGGGCTCCGCCATCTTCAAGGGCGGTGGAGAACAAGCCTATCGGACCAATATCCAGGCCCTTCGGCAAGCGGCCGAAAGCGGGCTCCGCGCCGCCGCATAGAGCGGCGCGGAGCCATTGCCGAAGGCAGCTTGCCTTCACCAAATGGAGAGGGCACTATTCTGACTTCGAAGGCGGGGCGGCGGTTTAACGAGGGGCGTACAGCTTATGTGGCCGAAAGCAGTTCTCTTCGATCTCGACGGCACCCTGATCGACTCGGCGCCGGATATTACAGCCTCCGTCAATGAACTGCTCTCATGCTATCACCTGCCGCCTTTGACGGTCGCCCAGGTGAAGGCCATGATCGGCGAAGGTGTGAAGAAGCTGGTCGAGCGCGCCTTCGCAGCATCGGGTTCCCCCTTGACCGGACAGGCGTTTGACGAAGCCAATCGCCTGATGGCCGAGATTTACCCTCGCCATCTGACCCAATTCACGCAATTGATGCCCGGCGCCATGGAAGCGGTCGCATCCATGCACGCCTCCGGAATCCGGCTGGGCGTGGTTACGAACAAGCCGCAAGTCGCCGCGCGCTCGGTCCTGCTTCACTTTCGCCTGGCGGAGCGGTTCGGCGCCATTGTGGGAGGCGATGCGGTTCTCCACGGCAAACCGGCTCCGGATGGGTTGCTTCTTGCCCTCGAGCAACTCGAATCCAGCCCCCACGAGGCGCTGATGGTGGGCGATAGCGGAACCGATGTCGCGGCTGCCCATGCGGCCGGCCTACAGGTCGTCATCGTGCGGGGCGGCTACACCCGTGTCCCCATAGAGGAGCTGGGCGCGGAGTTCACCTGCAACAATCTATCGGAATTGCCGGCGCTTTTGCGCGAAATGCGCACCGCCGCCTAGAGCCATTCATGGCTAGATCGAATCCATTCTGTTTCTTGTCCGGCGAGTCGATCCACGAGGAGGGCGGCGCAGTTCGATGCGGGGACATCGGGCAAGCCGCCCGACGAAGTGGGCGCCCGCCGGACGGAAACCCGGCGGGCCGGGCCGGCAGAATGCTTCAATCTAGCCATGAAAGGCTTGTCTTATGACTT
>Ga0164243_10009162_pt1 | contig 14456 bp, 13 predicted proteins | sample OricompcompostOP_FD_108781 | JGI IMG/M metagenome (GOLD analysis project Ga0164243, IMG submission 108781) | Organic Plus compost microbial communities from Emeryville, California, USA - Original compost - Organic plus compost (OP) | ecosystem: Engineered > Solid waste > Mixed feedstock >... | reverse complement strand
TCCCTCGCCCGTCAGCGCATCGGAGCGGTCGCACCACAGCAGACCGCCGGCTGACCGGGGCGCGGCGCCCGTCGCGACCGGGTTGCGCCGGCGCGCGCCGACCCTGCATTCCGAGCGTGAACCGACACGCCGCGCGTTGCCGGCGTGTCGGTTCACACGGGACTGCCGACCCGGGGACCGTGAACAGGTGATCTTGCGGCGGTGCAGGTCAACCCGCCGTCGGTGTTCACAGTCGTGTGGTGGGCGACCGTACGGGTGCCGTACGGGTGCCGTACGGGCGCCGTACGCGTGTCGCGACCGTACGGGCGGGCGGGTCAGGCGGGCGCGGCGGGTCAGACGTAGAGGCGCACGACGGTTTCGGCGACGCAGCAGGGCTTCTCGCCGCCTTCGCGTTCGATGGTGACCTCCTGGACGAGCTGCACACCGCCGGCCACGTCCTCGACCGACTTGATGACCGCGCCCGCGCGCACGCGGCTGCCGACCGGCACGGGGGAGGGGAACCGTACCTTGTTGCAGCCGTAGTTGATGCCCATCGTGACGCCCTCCACGACGGCCAGTCCGCCGGCGAGCATCGGGATGAGGGCGAGCGTCATGTAGCCGTGCGCGATGGTGCCGCCGAACGGGCCCGCCTTCGCCTTCTCCTGGTCGACGTGGATCCACTGGTGGTCACCGGTGGCGTCGGCGAACATGTTCACCGCCTCCTGGGTGATGGTGTGCCAGTCGCTGTAGCCGACGTGCTGGCCCACCGCCGCCTTCAACTCCGCCACCGACGCAAAGACCGTCATCCCGGGACCCTCCTCGTGCGCGTACGACGACACGTAGGTTACCGGCTGGTCAACAAGTGGTCATCGGGTGTCGTGAGCGAATTGTGGCGCCCTGTTAGCTGTAAGGACTCTTAACAGTACTATGGTGCGGTGGAGCCTCTCGCCGCCGTCGTCCCTGCCCCCGCCGTGATCGAGCCCGCGCCGGGCAAGGTCGCTCTCGGCCCCGACGCGAGCGTGGTCGCCGACCCGCCCGCCCTCGCCGTCGCCGACCTGCTCGGTCGGTGGTTGGGCCTGCCGGTCCGCTCACCCGCCGATGCCACCGGACGGGCCGTACGGTTGCGTCTGCGCCCCGACGAGCGCGGGTTCGGCGACGAGGGCTACGAACTGGTCGTACGGCCACAGGACGCCGCCCCCGACAATCCCGCCCCGGACCAGGCAGACGCCGAGATCGTGCTGACCGCGGCGACCCCAGCCGGCCTGGTGCATGCCGCGAGCACGCTGCGACAACTGCGCTCGGTGGGCGAGGCCGTCCCCGCCGGGCGGGTGGCCGACCGGCCGCGGTTCGGCTACCGGGGTCTGATGCTCGACGTCGCCCGGCACTTCTTTCCGGTGCCGGAGGTGCTGCGCATCATCGACCTGGCCTGCCTGCACAAGCTGAACCACCTGCACCTGCACCTCTCCGACGACCAGGGTTGGCGCATCGCCATCGACTCCTGGCCCCGGCTGGCCTCGGTGGGCGGCGCCACGCAGGTGGGGGGCGGTCCGGGAGGCTGCTACAGCCAGGACGACTACCGGGCGATCGTGGCCTACGCCGCGGCCCGGGGCATCACCGTGGTGCCCGAGATCGACCTGCCCGGCCACACGAACGCGGTCCTGGCCGCCTACCCCGAGCTCGCCACCGGGCCGTTGCTGCGTCCGGGCACGCGGGAACCCGCGACCGCCCCGCCCGCGCTCTACACCGGCATCGAGGTGGGGTTCAGCACGCTCGACCCGGCCAACCCCAAGACGTACGGGCTGATCGAGGACGTGCTGCGGGAACTGGCCACGCTCACGCCGGGCCCCTACCTGCACGTGGGCGGGGACGAGGTGGCGACCCTCGACCCGGACGGCTACGGCGCGATCGTCACCTTCGCGCAGGAGACCGTGGCGGGGCTGGGCAAGACGCCGATCGGCTGGCACGAGCTGGCCGAGGCGCCGCTGCGACCGTCCACAGTGGTCCAGTACTGGGGCTACGCGGGCAAGGAGTTCGGCCTCGGGCCGGCGCTCGCCGCCGGGCATCGCGTGATCCTCTCGCCCGCCGACCGGATCTACCTGGACATGAAGTACGGCCCGGACTCCCGGCTGGGCCTGGAGTGGGCGGGGCACGTGTCGACCGCCCAGGCCTACGACTGGGACCCGGCCACCTATCTGTCCACCATGGACGGCTTCGACGAGGCGGCGGTGCTCGGTGTCGAGGGTCCACTCTGGACGGAGACGGTACGGTCGCTGGCCGACGCGGAGTATCTCCTGCTGCCGCGCCTGGCCGTGACCGCCGAGATCGGCTGGGCCGCCCCCCGTCGCGGCTGGGACGACCTGCGGCGGCGGCTGGCCGCCCAGGCCCCGCTCTGGTCCGCCCTCGGCCTCGCCTTCCACCGCGACCCCGACGTGCCGTGGGAGTAAGCAAGGTGCCCTTCCTAACGCCGAGCGTCGAACAAGGTGCCCTTCCTAACATCGGTGTGCTGGCGGCCCGGCGCCACCCTTTGAGACCCTGATCGGGTGGGCCACGATCACGACCATGCGCCGACCGCCACCGGTCGCCACCGCGGGGTCCTGGCGGGTGCCCTGGCCGTGGCGGTCGCCGTCTTCGCCGTCGAGGTGATCGGGGCCGTCCTGTCGGGCAGCCTCGGCCTGTTCGCCGACGCGGGGCACGTGCTCGCCGACGCGGGCGGCGTGGCGCTCGCGCTGGGCGCGGCGATGCTCGCGGCGCGCCCCGCCTCCGGCCGCCGGACCTTCGGCTGGGCCCGCGCCGAGATCCTCGCCGCCGCCGTCAACGGCCTGGTGCTGGCCGGCATGGGCGCGTACGTCTTCGTGGAGGGGATCCGCCGGCTCATCGCGCCCGGCCCGGTCGAGGCGACTGCCATGGCGGGCTTCGCGGCGATCGGCCTGGTGGGCAATCTGATCGGCTTCGCGCTGCTGTACCGCTCCCGTGCGGCGAGCCTGAACCTGCGCGGTGCCTTCCTCGAAGTCGCCACCGACACCGCCACGTCGGTCGGGGTGCTCGTCGCCGCCGCCGTCATCGCGCTGACCGGCTTCGCCCGGGCCGACGCCATCGTCTCGGTGGTGATCGGGCTCGTGATCGCGCCCCGGGCCCTGCGGCTGCTGCGCCAGGCGGCCCACGTCCTGCTGGAGGCGGCACCGGAGAACCTCGACCTGGACGAGGTACGGGCACACATCCGCGAGGTCGAGCACGTCCGCGACGTGCACGACCTGCACGCGTACACGGTCACCTCGGGCCTGCCCGTGCTCACCGCGCACGTCGTGATCGATGACGAGTGCTTCCGCGACGGCCACGCACCGCAGATGCTCGACGCCGTGCAGGCCTGCCTGGCCGGGCACTTCGACGTCGAGCACTCCACGATCCAGCTCGAGCCCGCCAGCCACGTCGACCACGAGCACCCCGGCCACGCCTGACGCACGCCGGGCATGGCCGTGCCGGCGCCGTGACCCGGAGCCGTACGGGTGCTGACCCCAAGCCGTACGGGTGCACTGACCCGGCCGTCACCCGGCGCCGGGCTCGGCGGGAATCAGGAGTGCCGGCGACGAGGCCGCCGCTTGCTCTTGTTCGCCGAGCGGGGGTGGCGGGCCGCGGCGCGCACGCTGCTCGCGGTGGTGCGGGTCAGGTCGGCGGCCGCGTGCACCGTGACCTCGGCGATCTCGTCGGCCGGGGTGGGGTTGGTGGTGGGGTCGTCGTCATGGACCAGCCGCTCGGCCCGGGCGGCCCGCCGCCGCAGGAACCAGGTCGTGCCGAGGCCCGCGACGATCGCCACGGCCAGGGCGATCCAGGAGAAGTCCTTGAGGTAGCGCTCGGCGGCCTGGCCGGCCAGGTAGATGGCGACCGCCGTGCCGGTCGCCCAGACGATGCCGCCCGCGGCGTTGGCGACGAGGAACTTGCGGTAGGGGACGCGCAGCGCGCCGGCCAGCGGCCCGGCCAGGATGCGCAGCAGGGCGACGAAGCGGCCGAAGAACACGGCCCACACACCCCAGCGACCGAACGCGGCCTCGGCCCGGGCGAGATGGCTCGGCCCGAAGTGTCGGGGAAAGCGGCGACCGAACCGTTCCAGCAGGGGACGTCCGCCCCGGTGACCGATGTAGTAGCCGATCGAGTCGCCGATGATCGCGCCGACCGATGCGCCGATGGCGACGCCCCAGATGCTCACCCCGCCGGGGCCGTCCGTGGCGGCCAGCAGCGAGGCACTGATGAGGGTGATCTCGCCCGGCAGGGGGATCCCCATGCTCTCCAGCAGGATGATGCCGCCGACGAGCAGATAGATGAGCACGGGTGGCAGGCTCGTCAGCCACGTGTCGATGCCGAGCACCGCAGTCCCTCCCACCCGTACGGGTCAGCCTGGCGGCGACCGCTGAACGGGCCGCGACGTCGCGTCGTGGCGTGTCCGCTCCGGACGCAGACGTGAGCGTACCGGCCGCTGGCTACAGCGACCGGTACGCGGCAGGTACGGAGGATCAGGCCGTCTCGAAGACGCCCGCGTCGACGAGACGCTTCTCGGTGATGTCCCAGCCGTGGTCGGGGTGGGCCAGCGCCAGCGCCTGGAACTCGGCACGGATCTTGGCGCCGTGCCCGGCGGCGGCGAGGATGCGGATCTCCTCGACGAAGGCCTGGGAGTCGGTGCGCAGGTGCGCCGTCTTGCCGTTGGTGAGGTTGCGGACGTAGGCGTTCTTGCCGCCGTTGAGCGGGATCAGGTACTTGAACTCGCCGAGCACGCTGAGGCCGCCGCCGGCCTTCTCACCGGCGCGGACGGACGCGCGCGCGGTCTTGGACGTGCTGCTCTTGCCGCTGCTCTTGCCGGCCATCGCGATGCTCCTTGCGGGTCGGGAACCGTTCCGGCGATCGCAGGGTTGGCCGGATGGTTCAAGTCACTTCTCACCGTCGCACGGCCCCGGTCGGGACCGGGGGTGCCGAGGCCGGAGTGGACCCCGGCGCTGCGCCAGTCTAGCCGACACCGCGGCGCGTCCACCGCTGCGGTGGTGGCGCATACCACTGCCAGCCTGCATGATGTTCGTCGGATCCGCGTCGCGCGTCGGGGTGGGTTCGTGGTCGAGGAACCATCCCGCCACAACAGGACATGTGCGCATCCTTGCGGGTGTGCGGGCGTTGTTCGGTCAGGAGGTCGGTGGTCGCAGCCGCCGGGCTGAGGTCGTTGGGGAAGACGCGCCTCATCCCTGGAGGTAGACCGTGCTCAGCCGTGGTGTTCTGTACGTGCACTCGGCCCCGCTCGCCGTGGTTCCCCACGTCGAGTGGGCGATCGCGCGCGTGCTCGGGTCGCCGGCACGCCTGCAGTGGTCACTCCAGCCGGTCGACCGTTCGCGACGCACCGAGTGCAGTTGGACCGGCCGGCCTGGCACCGCCAGCGAGTTCGTCGCGGCCCTGCGGACCTGGCCCATGCTGCGGTTCGAGGTCACCGAGGAGCCGAGCCCGGGTTACGACGGCGAGCGGTTCATGTTCGTGCCGGGCCGTGGCGTCTTCCGCGCCGCGATGGGCGTGACCGGCGACCTCATGGTCACCGAAGACCAGGTCCGGGGAGTGCTGGCGGCCGGCGGCAGCGAGTCGATCGCGCACGCTCTGGAGCGGCTGCTCGGCACGGCCTGGGACGCCGAACTCGAGCCCTACCGGCACGCGGGGGAGGGAGCGCCGCTGACCCGCCTCACGCAGGTCTCGTAGACGCCCGGTGCCGGCACGCGGCCGTCGGCTTTGTGACGCGCGCCCGGAGGATAGGGCGCGCAGGCGCGGACTGTGTGATCGTGGTCCGGTGTCCGCCCCTGCCCCTGCCCACTGGTCGACCCGCGCCCGTACGGGCCGCTGGGCCGCGATCCTGGCCGCGCTGGCGGTCGTGGTCGCGCTCGGCGCCTGCGACGCCCCGAGCGAGCCGGAGCCTGGTCCCGTGACCACCACCGACCCGACACCCGCACAGCGCGCCGCCGCCCTCGTGGCGACGCTCTCCGACGACGACCTGGTCGGCCAGGTGATCATGCCCGCGGTCACCTTCGGCGACCCAGAGGGCGCCGCCGCGCTCGTCCGCGAGTTCCGGGTGGCGGGCGTGATCCTCATGCCGACGAGCAGCCGGGGTCACAGCGCGGCCGAGGCTCAGGCGATGACCGACGCCATCCGTGCCGTCCAGCCGCAGCTCGGCGCGGGCCTGCCGGACCTCCTGATCGGCACCGACCAGGAGTACGGCTTCGTGACGCGGATCACGTCGGGCATGACCCAACTCCCCGCCGCGATGGCGCTGGGTGCGGCGGCCCGCGCGGAGCTGACCCGGTCGGCCTGGTCCGGCGTGGGGCAGGAACTCGCGGCCCTGGGCATCAACGTCGACTTCGCCCCGGACGCGGATGTGCTCTCGTCGCCCGGCAACACCACCATCGGCTCGCGTTCCTTCGGGGCGGATGCCGTCGCCGTCGGTGAGCAGGCCGCGGCGGCGGTCACCGGACTACAGACCGCCGGGGTGGCGGCCACGCTCAAGCACTTCCCCGGCCACGGGGACACGGCGGTGGACAGCCACACCGACCTGCCGGTGCTGCGCCAGAGCCGCGAACGGTTGGACTCGACCGATCTCGTGCCGTTCCGGGCGGGCATCGCGGCCGGTGTCCAGCTCGTGATGATCGGCCACCTCGACGTGTCGGCGATCGACCCGGGTGTGCCGGCGACGTTCTCCCACAAGGTCGTCACCGACGTGCTGCGCGGCGAGCTCGGCTTCCAGGGCGTCGCGGTCACCGACGCCCTCAACATGGCGCCGGCGCAGCGGCTGTCGCCGGCAGACGCGGCCGTACGGGCGCTGCTGGCCGGCAACGACCTCCTGCTGATGCCGCCGGACGTCGCCGCGACCCGCACCGGGCTGAGCCAGGCGCTCGCCTCGGGCCAGCTTCCGCGTGCCCGGCTGGTCGAGGCCGCCACCCGCGTGTTGACGCTGCGGTTCTCGCTGGCCCGGGGGACGCGCCCCGATCCCTCCACTGTGGATTCCCAGGAGCACCGGAACGCGGCGGCCGCCGTCGCGGCCGCGGCCGTGACCGTCCTGAGTGGACCGTGCACCGGGCCGCTGGTGGCGGGTCCGGTACGGGTGACCACCGCGGCGGGCCGGGACCAGGCCGGGCAGTGGCTGTCGGCCGCGTTGACGGCGCTCGGCGTGCCCGTGGTCAGCGAGGGCGGCAGTCAGGTCCACCTGGTCGGTCGCGGGGATGGTGCCGAGGACCTCGCCCCCGGGGCGGCCGTGACCGTCGCCATGGACACGCCCTACCTCCTGGCCAGCGCCGACTCGCCGGTGCGGGTGGCGACCTACTCCAGCACCGAGGTGGCGATGCACGCGTTGGCCGCGGTCGTGGCCGGGCAGGCCCAGGCCACCGGTCGCGCCCCGGTCGCCGTCTCCGGCCTGCCGGCCTCCGCCTGCCGGTAACCACTGCCCGTACGGTCTCCCGTCGCCGCGGTCGGCCGGCTCCCGCGTCTGGTCACTGGGTCGGTGATCGGCTGCGCTGATCGATGTTGTGGAACTGTCATGTGCCCGGGTGGGCTCCGCCATGCGCACTGAGCAGGCTCACGGCCAGGAGGACATTGGCGCACCCCGAAGTGAGGACCAGCAATGACGCCCCAGCCAGTCGCGAGACGGTGACCAGACCGACGCCCTTGAACCGCGGATCCGCCCAACTCGTGGTCGTCACCGACCGTCCGCCCGTCGAGGCACAGCAGGGCCGGGTCGCTCCCGGCGCCGGGCTGCCGGACGACCCGGCGCTGGTCGCGTTGCAGGCCGCCGGCGCGCGTTCACGGGGTGCCTGGATCCACCGCGAGGGCGAGCGGCCCCCGGCGGTTCCCGTGCGGCACCGCGGGGTCGCGCCTTCCGTCGCTGGCGCGCACGACGTCGGGCACGCGCAGACCCTGTGGCCGCTGTGGCACGGGCTTGGCCCGGGCCGCTACGACCCGGCCTGGCGCCACGCGTTCCGGTCGGTGAACGCGGACTTCGTCACCGCCGCCGCTCAGGAGGCGGCATTGGGCGCCACGGTCTGGTTTCACGGCCACACCCTGACCCTCGCCCCGGCGCTGTTGCGGCGACGCCGACCCGACCTGCGCATCGGCCTGACCCTGCAGGCCCACCTGCCCAGCGCCGACACCTTCCGGACGCTGCCGCTGGCGGGTGAACTCGTCCACGGCATGCTCGGCGCCGACCTCATCGGGTTCCCCACCGCGCTCGCGGCCGAGAACTTCCTGCGGCTCGTCCGTGACATCGGCGAGTCGGTGCCCAGCGTCAGCGTGTCGCCGACGTCGGTGGACACGCCGGCGATCGCCAGTCTGGTGCTGGGGCGCGGCGAGTCGCAGGCCGCGGCCCTGCGGGAGCGACTGGGCAATCCGGAGACGGTCATCCTGAGCGTGAACCCGCCGGACCCGAACCAGGGCATCGAACGGCGGCTGCTCGCCGTGGGCGAGGCGTTCCGCAACGGGCGGCTGGACCCGGCGCGGACGGTGATGGTCCAGGTCATCCTCGGGCGATCGGACAGCGTCGACGGGGCGGCGCGCGCGGCCGCCCACGTCAACGGCCAGCACGCGGTGATCGGCCGGCCCTGCGTCCACCTCGTCGTGGACCGGCCCGACCTCGCCGAACGGGTCGCGCTCTACCGCGCGGCCGACGTGCTGCTCGCCACGCCCTCGCGGGAAGGCACGACGATCTCGGCACTGGAGTTCGTGGCGGCGGCGCGGTTCGAGTCGTCACTGGTGCTCAGCTCGCTGTCCGGGACCGCGTCGGTGCTGACCGACGCCCACCGGGTCAATCCCCACGACGACGACGCGGTGCAGAACGCGCTCGTCACGGCGCTGACCACGTCGCTCGCCGACCGGCGTGAACGGATGCAGCGGATGCGTCAGTACGTCGCGCAGTACAACACGTTCACGTGGTCGGAGCAGTTCCTGCGCACGCTGCGGGCCGTGCCGCGACGCCCCTCGGGCGTCGACGCCGTGACCGCTGTGCCCGGCCGGCGCTGAGCCGGCCGTCGGCGCGGGACGCGATGGTCTCGCCGGACGCGGACGGCGCCCGGACCATGAGGGGGCCGGGCGCCGTACCGGTCGCTGTCCGTCTCGTACCGGTGGGTGAGCCGAGTCGACGGTGAGGGTGAACTCAGCGGGCGAAGATCAGCGCGACGTTGTGACCCCCGAAGCCGAACGAGTTGTTCAGCGCCGCGGGGATATCCAGCTGACGCGGCTTTACCGCCACGTCGAGCAGACCGTCCTCGGGATCGTCGAGGTTGATCGTCGGCGGCACCACGCCGTCGCGGATCGCCAGGATGGTGGCGATCGACTCCAGCGCGCCAGCGGCGCCGAGCAGGTGGCCGGTCATCGACTTGGTCGCGGTCAGCACCGCGTGCTCACCGATGACGGAGCGCAGCCCGGCGATCTCGGCCATGTCCCCGGTGGGGGTGGAGGTCGCGTGCGCGTTGACGTGGGCGATGTCGGCACCGGTCAGGCCCGCGTCCTTGAGCGCGAAACGGATCGCCCGGGTGAACCCGGCACCCTCCGGGTGGGGCTGGACGATGTCGTAACCGTCCGAGGTGATGCCGGCGCCGGCGAGCCGGGCGTAGACCCGGGCGCCCCGGGCGGCGGCGTGTTCGGCCCGTTCGAGCACGATCACCCCGGCACCCTCGCCGAGCACGAAGCCGTCCCGACCCTTGTCCCACGGCCGCGACGCGCGCTCCGGCTCGTCGTTGCGAGTGGACATGGCACGCATCGAGGCGAAGCCCGCGATGGGCAGCGGGTGGATGACGGCCTCGGTGCCGCCGGCGACCACGACGTCAGCCCGGCCGCTGCGGATGATGTCCAGGCCGAAGGCGATCGCCTCCGCGCCGGTGGCGCAGGCACTGGCGACGCAGTGCACGCCGGCCTTCGCCCCGAGTTCGAGGCCCACGAAGGCGGCCGGCCCGTTGGGCATGAGCATGGGCACCGTGAACGGCGAGACCTTGCGGGGGCCGTCGGCCTCCAGGATGTCGTCCTGTTGGAGCAGCGTCTGCGCCCCGCCGATGCCGGAGCCGACACTGACCGCCAACCGCTCGGGGTCGACCCCGGAGTTGTCCGAACCGGCGGGTCCGGTGAAGCCCGCGTCGGCCCAGGCCTGCTGGGCGGCGATCAGGGCCACCGCCTCGGACCGGTCCATCCGGCGCAGCCGGACCCTCTCGAGCACCTCACTCGGCTCCACCGCGAGTTGAGCCGCGATGCGGACCGGAAGGTTTGCCGCCCACTCCTGGGTGAGTGCGGTCACCCCGGAACGGCCGGCGAGCATGGCGTCCCAGGTGGACGCGACATCCCCGCCGAGCGGGGAGGTCGCGCCGAGCCCGGTGACGACTACGTCTGTGCCAGTCATCGTCTGTCCAAAGGGGATTGGGAGGGATCCCGCGGGGCTGACGCGGCGGCGCGTGGTGGCGCCGTCGCGGCGATCGCCGAGCGTTGCGGGTGCGGCTCGGCATCTCCGGTGCCGCCGAGACTGCCGGGTTCGCCGGTTGTCTCGGGGCCGCCGGTGTCGTCAGGTCTCCCGGCGTCGCCGGGGTGTTCCGGTCTCGCCTGGCGGATCAGGAGTTGGCGACGATGTAGGAGACGGCGTCCCCCACGGTCTTGAGGTTCTGCACCTGGTCGTCGGGGATCTTCACGCCGAAGCGCTCCTCGGCCGCCACCACGACCTCCACCATGGACAGCGAGTCCACGTCGAGGTCCTCGGTGAAGGACTTCTCCTCGGACACATCGGCCGGCTTGACCCCGGCGACCTCCTCGAGGATCTCGGCGAGGCCGGCCACGATCTCTTCACGGCTGCTCATCTGCGAACTGCTTCCTTCCTGGGTGGGTGGTGTGGCGGCGACAGGCTGTCGCCCGGCGGCGGCTGCCGCCGTGGTCCGTGGGCGACGGGCGTCGCCGTACGTGCTCGGCGACGGATGTCACCGTACGTGCTCGGCGGCGGCTGCCGCGGTAGGTGCTCGGGACAGTATGTCGCCTCGACGTCTCACCTAGGGGCAGCGGATGACCTGCCCGGCGTAGGTGAGGCCGCCGCCGAAGCCCATGAGCAGGACGGGGGCACCCGAGGGGACCTCCCGGCGCTCGACGAGCTTGGACAGCGCCAGCGGGATGCTCGCGGCCGACGTGTTGCCCGACTCCACGATGTCCCGGGCCACGATGGCACCTTCGCTGAGCTTGAGCTTGCGGGCCACGGCCTCGATGATGCGCAGGTTGGCCTGGTGGGCGACGAAGGCGGCGATCTCGCTCGGGTCGACGCCCGCCTTCTCACAGGCCTGCAGGGCCAGCGGCGCGATCACCGTGGTCGCCCAGCGGAAGACGGCCTGGCCCTCCTGCTGGATGTACGGGCGCCAGCCCTCGATCTTGAGCACGTCCTTCTTGTCCGGCGCCGACCCCCAGACCACCGGCCCGATGCCCGCGGTCTCGCCCGCGCCGGACGCGGTCACCACCGCGGCGCCCGCGCCATCGCCGAAGAGGATGCAGGTCTTGCGGTCGGTCCAGTCGGTCACGTCCGTCAGCTTCTCCGAGCCGATGACGATGGCGTTGCGGGCGGCCCCGGCGCGGATCGTGTGGTCGGCGGTGGCGAGGGCGTACGAGAAGCCCGAGCAGGCCGTGTTGATGTCCATGGCGGCCGGCGCGGCGATGCCCAGATGGGCGGCCACCCGGCTGGCCACGTTGGGGCAGCGGTCCACCGAGGAGCACGTCGCCACGATCACCATGTCGATGTCGGCGGCCGAGAGTCCGGAGCCCGCGAGCGCCTTCTCCGCCGCGGCACTGGCCATGTCGGCCACCGTCTCGTCGGCGGCGGCGACGCGACGCTGCTGGATGCCGACGCGATCGCGGATCCACTCGTCGTTGGTGTCGACCATCTGGGCGAGTTCGTCGTTGGTCAGCACCCGCGACGGCTGGTAGTGGCCGAGGCTGAGCACGCGGGAACCTGTCATTGATCTTCTCCGATGCGGGCGAGGAGGTCGTGGGCGGCCTTCAGGTCGTCGGGGGTGTTGAGGGTGACGATCTCGACACCCTTGAGTTCCCGCTTGGCCAGCCCGGCGAGGGTGCCCGCGGGCGGCAGCTCGATGATGCCGGTGACGCCGAGACCCTTCAGGGTGCCCAGGCACAGGTCCCAGCGCACGGGAGCCGTGACCTGCGCGACCAGGCGGGCGAGCACGGTGGCTCCGTCGGTGACGGCGGTGCCGTCGGCGTTGGACAGCAACGGCAGCGCCGGGTCGGCCGGCGTTATTCCCCCGGCCACGGCCGCCAGTGCCTTCTCGGCCGGGGCCATGTACGGCGTGTGGAAGGCGCCGGCGACCTGCAGCGCGATGACCCGCGCCTTCGCCGGGGGCTGCTCCGCGAAGGCGGCCAGCGCCGGCAGTGACCCGGCGGCCACGATCTGCCCCGCGCCGTTGCGATTGGCCGGGTAGAGGCCGGCGGCATCGATCGCCGCCACGACCTCGTCCGGATCTCCGCCCAGCACCGCGCTCATGCCGGTCGGTTCGAGGGCGCAGGCCGCGGCCATTTCCCGGCCGCGGGCGGCGGCGAAGGTGATCGCCACCTCGGGGGTGAGGACACCCGCGAGCGCCGCGGCGGCGACCTCGCCGATGCTGTGCCCGGCCAGCACGATCGAGGCCGCGTCCGCCGAGGTCGGCGTGGCGTCGGCGCCTGCGGGCAGCAGGTGCGCTCCGGCGATCAGGGCGGCGCTGACGAGCAGCGGCTGGGTCTTGGCGGTGTCCTTGATCTCGTCGGCATCGGCGGCCGTACCGAGGTGGACCAGGTCCAGACCGGCGAGTTCGGACCATTGACGCAGGCGGGCCTCGGTGCCCGGCAGGTCGAGCCAGGGGGCGAGGAAGCCAGGCTTCTGGGAGCCCTGTCCCGGAGCGAGTACGGCGAGCACGTGCTGACTTTCCCGGATCCCGGCCGGTCAGTTCGCGGGTTGTGATCAACCAATCTCCACCACGATCGTTGTGGAGAACCTACAACGGCAGGCGTGGTGATCGTTCAAAGCCGCTGGCCCCAGGGCCGCTGGAGGCGGTGTTTGCGCTGCTAGACCGGCGTGTGGGGGGTGTTGGCCAGGGGGTCCAGCCGGCCCAGCGTGAGGGCCAGCCGCAGCGTGTAGCCATCGCGAGCCGTCAACGGATTCAGGCCGGTGACTTCGCCCACACGGCGCAGCCGGTAGCGGACCGTGTTGGGGTGGACGTAGAGGGAGCGGGCGGCGCTCTCCAGCACACCGCCGGCGGCGAAGAAGGCGTCGAGCGTCTCCAGCAACTCCCCGCCGGCCCGCACCAGCGCCGCGAAGATCTCCTGCCGCAGTGCCCGGCGGGCCTCCGGATCGCCGGCCAGCGCCCGCTCCGGCAGCAGGTCCGACGAGGCCACCGGCCGTGGCGCCGACGGCCACGCCGGTGCGGCTCGGAACGCGGCCAGCGCCGCCCGGGCGGACTCGCCGGCGTCGGCGAGGCTCGGCAGCGCGGGACCCACGACCACCGGCCCCTCTCCGAAGCCGGGCAGCAGCCGCTCGGTCGCCGCCAGAGGGTCCCCGGCACCGCCGATGACGAGCACGAGCCGGTTGCCGTGCACGCCCCCGAAGACCTCCACGCCTGCCCGGCGGGCGAGCCGGTGCACGCTGTGCAGGATCGCGGAGGCGTCCCCGCCCGGTGACCGGCCCACCGCCACCGCGACCGGCGTCCGGTCGTCCCAGCCCAGCGCCGCCGCCCGGCTGGTGACCTCGTCGGGCGCGTCACCACGCAGCAGCGCGTCCACCAGCAGCGCCTGCAGCCGGGCATCCCAGCTGCCCCGGGACTCGGCCGCGCGGGCATAGACCCGGGCCGCGCTGAAGGCGACCTCCCGGGAGAAGCGCAGGATGGCGTCGACGACCGCCGGCACCTGGCCCGGAGCGGCGAGAGAGGGGATCCGCTCCTCCACGACCGACACCGTCACCTCGATCAGCTGTACGGCGTGTTGCAGGCTGATCGATCGGGCGAGGTCGCGCGGCGCCGCGTTGAAGATCTCGTCGGAGAGCTCGTGCGGTCCGCGCTCGCCGGGTTGGCGCAGCCACGCGACGAACGAGCGCACACCCGCCGTTGCCACCAGCGTCACCCACGAGCGCTGGTCGGCCGGCAGCGCACGGAACCACGGCAGGGCCTCGTCCATCCGGGCCACGCTCGCGGTCGCCAGCGATCCCGCGGCCCGCTCGATGGCACGGATGCTTTCGTCGATGGGCCCGCGAGTCACCGTCCCAGCCTACGGTCGCGCTCAGCGAGGGGCGCTCGCGCCGACCGTGGGGACCTCCGCGCCGATCGACGTCCCTCCGCGCCGACCGACGTCCCTTTGCGCCGATCTTGGGGTTTTCGGCGTGAGTTGATCTCCAATCACGCGGAAAACCCCAAGATCGCGGCAAAGAGGGGGGCGGGGTGGGCGCGGATGTGGGACGCACTCCCGGATCTGGGACGGGG
>Ga0164243_10009161_pt1 | contig 14456 bp, 12 predicted proteins | sample OricompcompostOP_FD_108781 | JGI IMG/M metagenome (GOLD analysis project Ga0164243, IMG submission 108781) | Organic Plus compost microbial communities from Emeryville, California, USA - Original compost - Organic plus compost (OP) | ecosystem: Engineered > Solid waste > Mixed feedstock >... | reverse complement strand
CCCGAGGTCGCCCAAGCCAAGCGGCTCGGCCACCGCCTACCCGGCGTCCGCGGCATCTACAGCCACGTCAGCGCCATCGTCGAACAACGCCTCGTCGACGGCCTCCAAACCCAATGGGAGCAACACGCTCCCCGAACCGGGGACCCACGCACCGGTGACAACCTTCCCGACTAGGAAGTGCTCACCGGTGGAGCAGGACAATCCCTGAACGGAAGTTGTCACACCCGGGGAGCGGCCCTGCTCCCAAAATGCTCCCAACGTAAGTCCCGAACAGCAAAAGACCCGTTACCTGGTCGCCGGCAACGGGTCTGTGAGCTGCTTATATAGCTGGTGGGCGATACTGGGTTTGAACCAGTGACCTCTTCCGTGTCAAGGAAGCGCGCTCCCACTGCGCCAATCGCCCGTGTCTCTGTGGTTTTCATTGTGCCGAGGTGGAGACGGGATTTGAACCCGTGTACACGGCTTTGCAGGCCGTTGCCTCGCCTCTCGGCCACTCCACCGAGGTAGCCCCCCGAGGTGCTAGAGCGGACGACGGGACTCGAACCCGCGACCCTCACCTTGGCAAGGTGATGCGCTACCAACTGCGCTACGTCCGCGTGCCGCCTTGGTGTTCCTGGCGACGGATGTGAACTTTAGCCGAGCCGCCTGGGAACTGCCAACTCGGGGTACCCCCGGCGCGTCGGCCGGACGTACCCGGGCATATCAGCCCTGGCGGCCCGTCCAGCGTGGGTTGTCCCGGTTGAGCACCATGATCTTGCCGCGGCGGCGGACGACCTGGGCTCCGGGCTTGCGGCGGAGGGAGCGGAGTGAGCTGCGTACCTTCATGCCCGGGCTAACGCGGTGGTGGCGTGGCGCATTCCCGCAGGTCGAGGCGCCAGTCGTGGCAGCGCATCGGGTGGCCCGGCGGGTATTCGAAGTCGACCTCACCTTGCAGGGTGAAGCCGGCCCGGCGGCAGACCGCGTTGGACGCCGGGTGGTCGACCGACGGATACGCGTGCAGCCAGCGGTGCCGGCCCTCGCGCGCGGCGAGACCGGCCACCTGGAGCGCCGCCGCCACCGCGACCCGCCGGCCCTGGTGCGCGGGAAGCACGCTCCAGCCTGTTTCCCACACGGTCGCGCCGCGCCATTCGCGCTCCCAGTAGCCGATCGAGCCGGCGGCCGCCTCCTCGCCGAGCAGGGTGATCCGGAACATGCCGCCGGGGCCGGCGGCCAGGTAGCGGCGATGGCGCGCCTCGACCCGGTCGGGCGGCTCGCTGCCGCCGAGATGCGTCATCATCTCCGGTGCGTTGACCGCCCGAAGGAGGTCGAGATCGTCCCCGGACCACGGGTCCAGCCGGATGGCGGGCAGTTCCATGCCGCCATCCCATCGCACGGGTACGACGATTTCCCCGTACTCCCGCCGGTAGGCTCGATTGCGCCATGTCCAGGGGCTCGCGGCGCACGCACTCGGGCGCGGTCACGCGGCCCGCGGCGCGAGCGCGCCGCATGGCGGCCCAGAGCGTCCGCATCACCGGCGACCTTTTGGCACCCGCCGAGCCAGCGGACATCGCACCCACCGCGTCACGAAAGCGGCGTTTCTGGGCACACCTGCGCGGCCAGGAGCCGATCCCCGGCCTGCGTACCATCAAGATCACGCTGGCCACGGTGCTCGCGTACATCTTCGCGACCCCGCTCCCCGGCACCGAGCCGCCGATCGTCGCCGCGCTGACCGCGCTGCTCGTCGTGCAGGTCACGCCGATCAAGAGCATCCGCTCGGGCTGGGAACGCGCGGGCAGCGTCGTGACCGGCGTCCTCGTGGCGATCGTCCTGTCGACCGTCGTGGGCCTGACCTGGTGGAGCCTGGGCATCACCGTGGCGGCGGCGCTGACCATCGCGTACGTCCTCCGGCTCGGCGACCATGCCCTGGAGGTCCCGATTTCCGCGATGCTGGTCCTGGCGGTGGCCGGCAACACCGACGTCGGCACGGAACGCGTGTACGAAACCCTGGTCGGCGCCGGCGTGGCGGTCCTCGTCAGCGTCGCCCTCCCCCGCGTCTACGTGCAACCCGCGGGCAACGCGATCGGCACCCTCGCCGCCGAGACCGGCACGCAGCTGCGCGACATGGCCGGCTGGGTGCACACCGACTGGACGCCCGACCGCGCCGCCGAGAGTCTGGAAAACGCCCGCCACCTGGAGCGGACGATCGTGGTGGCCCGCGAAGCCCTCGCCCAGGCGGAGGACAGCGTCCGCCTCAACCCCCGCGCCGTCCGCACCGCCCACGTCCCCGTGACGATGCGTCCGGGCTTGACAGCGCTCGAGTTCTCGGCGATTAGCGTCCGCGGCGTCGCCCGCGCCCTCCTCGACCGCGTCTCCGGCCTCGGCGACGACAAACCCCCACCCGACCGGTGGGTCGGCCTGAGCCTGGCCCGCCTCCTCGACGCGGTCGCCGACGCGGTCTTCGCCTTCGGCGTGGTGATCGCCTCCGACGTCCAGGCACCCCCGCCGAGCCCCGAACCGCTCCGCCACGCCCTGCGCCGGGCCCGCTTCCTGCGCGACGAGGCCACGTACCGCCTACAGGAGGACGCCGCCTCCGGCCCCGAGGTGTGGCGGCTCAACGGCGCGCTGGTCGGGCACCTCGACCGGTTGATCAGCGACCTCGATCCGGACACGGAGCGCGTTTCGCCAGCGATGACGCGGCCGCGGCCGCAGACAACCGGGCCGCTGCGGCGGCTGGCGCCGACCGTCCTGCGGAGGCCGCTGGAGGGCGCTCGCCGCGTCCGGCGCCGGGTTGGTTGATGTTTTCCTGCTCGGGTCCGCGGTGGTCCGGACCGTCGCTCCCGCCAGACAAATCTCGCTCCGCGTCGAGCCAGCTCCGCGGGCCTTCCCACCGCCGCCGCCGGTCACCCGGAAGAGGCGACCGGCACCTTCGCGCGTGACGATGCATCCCGCCAGTACGAAGTCTCGTCCAGCCGCCCGCGATGGCCCATCCGCGCTCGCGTGGGGCGACCCCGGGTACCGACCCTCCTCAGCCGGGTTCGTTCTGGTGCGACCCCGGCGCCGGGCACGGGATGATCACCCGGACGTCAGGCGGTGGCCTTGGTCATCATCGAGCTGAGCCACCGCCTGTAGTCCGCGTCGCTCCAGCCGCATCCGTCTAGGAGTGCCAGGTACACCGTCGGAGAGGAGATCGCCCACAGCTCGTCGCGGACCTTCGCCGGGTGGCCTGCCAGCGCTCGGTCCAGGGACGCGCGGCGGTGGCGGTCGCCGGCCTCGAACAGCGCGGCCACGCCCGGCTCTCCCGTGGCCTGCATCGCCACCCGGATGACGCCGCGGGAAACTTCCATGATCCGGCAGTGGTACGCGACCCACGTCCGCGGGTCGGCGTTGTCCGGCGGTGGATCGGCGTCGAGTTCGAGTTGTTCGAGCAACGCGACGATGAGCCGCGCCTTGGAGCCGAACGTCGCGTACACGGTCGCGCTCGACACCGCAGCCTCGGTGGCGACCGCCTTGATGGTGGTCGCCTGGAATCCGTGTTCGGCGAAGAGTCGGGCGGCGGCACGGAGGATCGCCTCGCGCGTCTCCGCGGCCTGCTGCTCGCGCAGCGGCGAGCTGTAGCGACGGGTTTCAGACACCCGCGGCCCTTGCCCGATTGATTGTAGTCCTCATAATTCAATACACCACGCTATACCCAATTCCCTGCCGGGAGCCCACATGAGCACGCTTGCCGTCCTGCGGGATCTTCGCAGAGCCTATGCGGCCGCCCGCTTTCCGCATGCCACCTGGTCCACGGTGCCCGTCGAGGGGGTGCCGTGCGAGGTGCTTGCCGTGGGCCAGGGCGATCCCCTCGTGCTCATCCACGGCGGGCTCGACTCGTGCATGCAGTGGGCGCCCATTCTTGGCCGGCTGGCGCGCCACCACCGCTGCTTCGCGGTCGAGCGGCCGAGCAACGGCGCGTCCGGCCACTTCCGATACCGCGGCTACGCCGGCGACCCGCGCTCCCACTTCGCGCGTGTCGTGCGCGACCTGATGGATGGCATCCGCGTGCACCGCGCGCCGCTCGTGGGCAACTCGCTTGGCGGGCTCGCGGCCGCCGCGTTCGCGCTCGACTATCCGGAGCGGGTCGAACGGCTGGTGTTCGTCGGCGCGCCGGCCGGGCACGAGGACCACCGCCCGCCCCGGCCGGTGCGACTGCTCGCGAGCCCGGTGACCGGCCCGCTCGTCGCCGCGCTGTCGCGCCGTGGCACGCGGGCCGACGCCCGGCGCTCGCTGCGCGCGCTCGCGTGCCGCGATCCGGAGCGGGTGGAACCGGAGCTGGTCGACATCGGCGTGGCCACCACCCGGCACAACGCGCGCGGGTGGCACGAGTTCCTGCGGTGGGCAGTCCACGGTGGACAGCTGCGGCCCGAATTGCGTTCCCAGAATTGGATGCCGCGCTTGCGGATGCCGGTGACCTACGTGATCGGCGAGTACGACACGTTCGCCACGCCCGCGCACGTGCGCCGGGTGGCGGACGGGATCGGCGCCGCCTTCCACCTCGTGCCCGGGGCTGGGCACCTTCCCTGGCTGGACGAGCCCCACCGCACCGTCGAAGCCCTGTTGCACACAAGGAGTCACCATGCATGACCGTGTTCGCCTACTCGCCTTCGCCGCGGCGCTCGGGCTGACCGCCTGCGGCAGCACCCCCGGCACCACTCCCGCGCCGAGCGCCACCGCGGCCTCCAGCGCCACCCCCGCCTCCAGCGCACCGGCGTCGCCCCGCGCTCAGGGACCCTGCGACCTGGTCACCCCGGCCCAGGTCGGCGAAGCGCTCGGCGCACGCGTGCATCCGGGCATCGAGCAATCGGTCGGGGAGAAGCGCAACTGCAGCTACCTCGGCGCGGTGGACGCGTCGCTGAACGTCTTCGTCGCCACGTGGGGCGGGGGCAGCGCCGCCTTCGAGGCGGAACGCCGCCCAGGCGCGCGGAGGCTCGGCGACAACGCGTTCCTGCAGACGGACCTCAACGTGACCATCACCGCGCTGAGCGGCGGCACGATCGTCCAGGTCTCCGTCACGCCCAACGCGCCACACGCGGAGCAGACCGCCCGCAGGCTGATCGACCTGGCGCTGGCGGCGTGTCGGGATTGTGCGCCTTCGTGAGAACCGCGCGGCGCGGAGCCGGGGCTGCCCGGCTCGCCGTGTCAGCGCCTACGCAACGCGGAGGCGGGGAGCGACGGCGCGCCGGAGGGAAGTGGCATGGTCGCGTAGGCGGGCACGGACGATTTTGCCGGAGGGGTTGCGGGGTAGGGGCTCGTCCCAGATGACGATCTCCTCCGGGAGTTTGCCCTTCGCCAGGCCGTACGCCAGAAGCTGGGCCACCACCTCGTCGTAGGACGGTGGTGTGCCGGTCACCCGCAACGCCAGGGCCACCCGCTCCCCCGTCTCCGGGTCGGGCACCGCATACGCCGCCGCTTCCAGGACCCCGGTGATGGTGGCGGCCGCGTGGTCGACCTCGACCAGCGAGATCTTGATGCCTTTGCGGGCCGCGACCTCCTTCAGCCGGCCCAGGACCCGAAGCCGGCCGTCGGTGCGGCGCTCGACCAGGTCGCCGGTCCGGAACCAACCGTCCACGAAGGCTCCGGTGTTGTCCTCGTCGTACAGGTACCCCTGGAACAGGTTCGGACCGCGGACGTACAGCTCGTGGCCCTCCAGGAACTCCTCGCCCAGGCGGATCTCGCTGCCGGGAGACGGCACGCCGTCGTCGGAGAGGCGCTGTTCCAGCGTGTCCTGATCGGAGCTGTGGGTGTGGACCGGCACCTCCGACGAGCCGTACACCCGGGTCGGTGTGATGCCGAAGCGGGAGATCGCCACTTCCAGCACCGGACGCGGGATCGTCGTTCCGCCCAGGGCGATGCGGCGCAGGGTCGAGCCGGTGCGGCCCTGGCGTTCGTACTCGGCGAACAGCGTCTCCAGGATCACCGGGGCGCCGCCGATGACCGTCGCTCCATGTCGCTCGATGCGGGACAGGGAGCGGGCCGCGTCGAACCGGTCCTCCAGGACGATGGCGCCGCCGCGCAGCGCCATCAGCACCTGGAGCAGCCCGGTCACGGTGCCGATCGGGCTCGACAGGAACGGGCGGTTGTCCACTGTGTACGACAGCGAGCGGGCCAGGTTGTCCACTCCGGCGCCGATCGTCTCCAGCGTGTGGACGACGCCTTTGGCGCGGTTCGTGGTGCCGGACGTGAAGACCACGAGGCGCGGCGCGGACGGGTCCGGCTCGGGCCAGTCGGTGACCGGGGTGCCGGTGGTGATGTCCGCGAGCGGAAGCACCGTGACGTCGTGGGTGTCCACGCGCAGGGGGCCGCGCAGCTCCGCCGGGACCACGACGTGGCGTGCGCCGCTCGAACCGATCGCGTTCGCCAGGTCGACCGCGCCGCAGCGGCGGTCGATGACGACGGCGGCGCCGTTGGCGCGGATGGTGGCGAGGATCGCCGCGACCGCGTCGACGGAGTTCGGCGCGACGACCACCACGGCGTCGCCTGGGCCGACGCCGGCGGCGGTCAGGGTGCCGACGGCTCCCTCCACCCGTTCGCGGAGCCGCGCGTACGTCCACGTCTCCGTGTTGTCGACGACCGCGATCCGCCCGCCGTCGGTGTCGGCGATCCGCTCCACGCCGTCGCGGAGCGGGGTGGCCCGCCACCAGCCGCGCCGGCGGTACTCCTCAGCGAGGGCCGGGTCGGTCGGTGCGGTGACTCGCAGTGCCATCGGTCCTCGCAACGCGCAATTCTAGAAGTCGACGTCGAAGTTAAGCATACTGGTGGCCGTGAGCGAATCCCGCGTCTACCACGTCGGCATCGTCGTCCCCGAACTCGAGCCGGCGATGCGCGAGCTGACCGAGACCACCGGCGTGACCTGGGGCCGGATCCAGCGCGACATCCCGACACGGTTCGGCACGCCCGACGGCCCGCGCGTCTGGAACGTCACCTTCGTGTACTCGAAGGAGGCTCCCTACATCGAGCTCCTCCAGCAGCTCGACGACAGCATCTGGGCCGAGGTCGGCTTCCACCACATCGGGCTGTGGAGCGACGACGTGCACGCCGACTCCACGGCGCTGGAGGGCCGCGGCGGGGCCTGGCAGTGCGCGATGACCGACGACACCGGCGAGCGGCTCGGCGGCTGCTACCACCTCCTCACCGCGGCGCACTGCCGCGTCGAGTTCGCCTCGGTCGAGCGCAGCCGGCCGCGGCTGGAGCGCTACCTGGCCGGCGGCGACTACATGTGACCGGTCCAGACCGGTGCCCGCTTCTCGGCGAAGGCACGGGCCCCCTCCACGGCGTCGGCGGAGGCGAAGACCGGAGCCAGCAGCGCGTCGTGGCGCCGCCAGCGCTCGGCCGGCGGCCAGTCCCGTGCCTGGCGGGCGACGGACTTGCTCGCCGCCACCGCGAGTGGCGCGTTCGCCGCGATCACCCGCGCCAGCCGTACGGCCTCGGCCAGCGCTCCGCCGTCCTCCACCACGGCGTTGACCAGGCCGTGTGCGGCCGCGCGCGCGGCGTCGACCGGCTCGCCGGTGAGCAGGATCTCCATCGCCACCGCGGGCGGGACCCGGTCCGCGAGCAGCATCGCGCCGCCGGCACCGGCGACCAGGCCGCGCTTGACCTCGGGCAGGCCGAACCGCGCGCCGCGGCCCGCGACCACCAGGTCGCAGGCGAGCATCAGCTCGAAACCGCCCGCGAGGGCCCAGCCCTCGACCGCCGCGATCAGCGGCTTGCGCGGCGGCGTCTCGGTGATCCCGCACAGCCCGCGGCCGGGGAACACCGGCACCTCGCCGCGCAGGTACGCCTTCAGGTCCATCCCGGAGCAGAACGTGCCGCCGGCTCCGGTGAGGATCCCGACGCGCAGATGGTCGGCGGCGTCGAGCCGGTCGGCCGCGTCGCGAATCGCCTCGGCGACGGCCCGGTCGATGGCGTTCCGGGCCTCGGGTCGATCGATCTGGATGACGAGGATCTCGCCGTCCTCGGTGACCGTCACCGGCCGGCTGTCGTCGTCGCTCATGCCGCCGCTCCGCTTCGCTCCGCACCGCCACACGCGCCGGCCCGCCCGCCGCGATAGGAAGGGGCCCTTCCTTAACGCGAAGCGATAGGAAGGGGCCCTTCCTATCGGCCTTGCTCACCGGGCCTACCCCGCCGCTAGGGTCGACGTCAGCGTGAGGACGCTGGCGAGACGCCAGCGTCGAACTGGCTCGGACGCTACCGCCGGCGCTGGAACAGGGTCAAGGAGCCGTGCTTGACATCCACCACCCACCGCCCTAAGCATTGACGTCGACGTCGGTTAAGAAACTAGGAGAGCCATGACGAAGCTCAGACTTGCGGCGATGGTCCCGTCCGGGCCGGACCCCCGGGCCACGGCCGAGCGCGTCAAGGCGTACGAGGAAGCCGGCGTCGACATCGTCTCCGCCCCCGAGGCGTACGGCTTCGACGCCGTCAGCTGGCTCGGCTTCCTCGCCGCCGAGACCCGCCGCGTCGAGCTGATGGCCCAGATCCTGCCGATCTTCTCCCGGACGCCGACGCTCACCGCCATGACCGCCGCCGGTCTGGACCACATCTCCGGCGGCCGGTTCATCCTCGGCCTCGGCGTCAGCGGCCCGCAGGTGGTCGAGGGCTGGCACGGCGTCCCGTTCAACGCGCCGCTCGCCCGTACCCGGGAGGTCGTCGACATCTGCCGCGCCGTCTGGCGGCGCGACCGGGTCGAGCACAGCGGCACCCACTACCGCGTCCCCCTGCCCGCCGACCAGGGCACCGGGCTCGGCAAGCCGCTCAAGCTCATCGACCGCCCGTTCCGGCCGGAGATCCCCATCTACCTCGCCGCCCTCGGCCCGGCCAACGTCGAGCTGGCCGCGGAGCTGGCCGAGGGCTGGGTGCCGTTCCTCTACATCCCCGAACGCGCCGACGCCGTCTGGGGCCCGGCGATCGCCAAGGGCACGGCGAAGCGCGACCCCGCGCGCGGGCCGCTGCAGATCGTGGCGGGCGGCCCGATGGCGATCGGCCCCGACGTCACCCACCTGCGCGACCGCGACCGCGACCACCTCGCCCTCTACGTCGGCGGCATGGGGGCCCGGGGCAGGAACTTCTACAACGCGATCGCGCGCCAGTACGGCTGGGAGAAGGAGGCCGCCGAGGTCCAGGATCTCTACCTCGCCGGGAAGCGCGAGGAGGCGGCCGCCAAGCTCCCCGACGCCCTCCTCGAGGGCACGTCGCTGATCGGCGACGAGGCGTACGTCCGGGACCGGCTCGCCGCCTTCCGCGAACGCGGCGTGACGGTCATCCAGGTCGACCCGATCGGCGCCGACCCCGTCGCGGACCTGCGGCGGCTGCGCGCCATCGCCGACGACCTGTGACGTACGCCGTTTCCTGAAGTCGACGTCGGTGTCATAATCGCGCCATGCAGGAGGACCGCACGGACGTCGACCCGGAGGAGCTGGCGCTGCTGCGCTCCACGGTGCGCCAGATGTTCACGGGCACGCACACACTGGCCACCGTCGGCGAGCTGGGCTACCTCGGCCTACTCGTGCCCGAGTCGGCGGGTGGCCTGGGCTGGCGGGTGGTCGAGGCGTGCGCGTTCGCCGGCGAGGCCGGACGCGCGCTGACCCCCGTACCGTGGCTCGGATCCACGCTCGCGGCGGCCGCGCTCGCCCGATCGGCCGGGCATGAGATGCTGGTCGCGCGGCTCCTCGCGGGCGAGATGGCCGGCGCGGTGGCCTCGGCCGCGGACGTCCGGCACGACCCCGACGGCGGCACGGTCACGGGCGAGCTCACCGTCGTCGGAGACCCGGCGACCGGCCCGCTCGTGCTGCTCGGCGACCCGTCCCTGCACGTCGACCTCGCGGGCCCCGGTGTCCGGGTCGCGCCGCTCGACGACCCGCTGGACACCACGCGGCAGGCGTTACGCGTCCGGCTCGACGCGGCGCCTGCCACCGAACTGCCGGCCCACGGCGGGACCGGCGCGGCGGCCGCGCTGCTGGCGTGCGCCGACAGCCTCGGCGCGCTGGAGGGTACGGCCGAACGCCTGGTTGACTACCTGTCGCACCGGCATGCCTTCGGGCGGCCGATCGCGAGCTTCCAGGCCGTCCAGCACCGGCTCGCCGAGCTGACCGTGCTGATCTCCGCGGGCGGCGCGCTGGTGCGCCGGGCGGCCGAGGCGCTGGCGGCCGGCGAGCCCGGCGCCGGCCGGCTGGTCGCCGCCGCGCACGTCGCCGTCGCCCGCCGCGCGACCGCCGCGCTCGACGACTGCGTCCAGCTCGCCGGCGGCATCGGCTTCACCTGGGAGTGGCCTACCCACCAGGCGATGCGCCGGTCCGTCCGCAACGCGGCCCTGGCGCCGCCCGCGGACGACGCCCTGGTCGCCGGTGCCGGTTCGGCCGCGGCCGAACCGGCGGAGCGGAGCGCGTTCCGGGCCCGGGTCCGCGAGGTGATCGCCACCCATCGGCCGTACGAGGCGCGGGAGGGTCACCGGGCCCCGGTCGGCGCGGAGCAGGAGCGAGCGCTGCGGCAGTGGTACCGCGTGCTGTACGACGAAGGGCTGCTCGGCGCGAACTGGCCGCCGGAGTGGGGCGGACGCGCCGACCACGAGCCGTGGCACCAGCTGGTCGTCACCGAGGAGCTGATCCGGGCCCGCGCGCCACGGCCGATCGACCAGGTGCTGCTCGCCAGCCACGTGCTGCTCGCCTTCGGCACCGCGGAGCAGAAGGCCCGCTACCTGCCGCGGATCCGCACCGGGCAGGACATCTGGTGCCAGCTGTTCAGCGAGCCCGGCGCGGGCAGCGACCTGGCCGGCATCACCGCCCGCGCCACCCGGCGGGACGACGGCACCTGGCTGCTGTCCGGGCAGAAGACCTGGACGACCGACGGCCACTGGGCACAGATGGGACTGGCCCTGCTCCGGACGTCGCCCGGGGCCACGCGGCACGCCGGCATGACCGCGTTCCTGGTGCCGATGGACAGCCCCGGCCTCGCCGTCCGTCCGATGCGGACGATCGGCGGCGCGCACGAGTTCAACGACGTCTTCCTCGACGGTGTCGTGCTCGGGCCCGAGCACGTGGTCGGCGAGGTCGACCGCGGTTGGGCCGTCGCGATGTCCGGGTTGGAGGGCGAGCGCTACACGATGGGCGGCAACGTCGTGCTGCTGGAGCTGCTCCTCGACGACGTCCGGACGGTGGCGGAGGCACTCGGCGCGCTGCGCCGTGGCGACGTCCGGGCCGAGGTGGCGCGGCTCACCGCCGAGAGCGAAGCGGCCAAGGCGTACATCGTCGCGCACGCCGACCGCGCGGGCAGCGCGACCGGCGACCAGGCCGACGCGCCGATGGCCAAGATCCTCTACAGCGAGACGTACAACCGGATCGCGCGGTTCGGCACCGAACTGGCCGAGTCGCGCGGTGCGGTGCCCGAAGAGGCCGCCGCGGCGGCCCGGCGCCTGCGCGACGCCTGGCTCTGGTCGCGGGCCCAGACGATCTCCGGCGGCAGCTCCGAGGTGATGCGGAACATCATCGCCCGCCGCCGGCTCAAGCTGCCGTCCGCTTGATCATTTCAATGATGTCGATGTCCTTCGGAGGTCAGATGGAGCCGCTGCGCGGGGTCACCGTCGTCGCGTTCGAGCAGGCCGTGGCGGCGCCGTACTGCACCCGGATGCTGGCCGACCTCGGTGCCCGGGTGATCAAGGTCGAGCAGCCGGGGTCGGGCGACTTCACCCGCTACTTCGACCAGGTGGCGAACGGGCTCGCCGCCCACTTCGTCTGGCTCAACCGCAACAAGCTCTCGGTGACGCTCGACTGCAAGCGCGCCGAAGCGCGTCCCGCCCTCGACCGGCTGCTCGACACCGCCGACGTGGTGATCCAGAACCTGGCACCCGGCGCCGCCAAGCGGCTCGGCCTCGACGCGGCCACGCTCGTCGCCGGCCGCCCGCGTGTCGTCGCCGTCGACATCTCCGGGTACGGCACCGGCGGACCGCTCGACCACAAGCGCGCGTACGACCTGCTCGTGCAGGCCGAGTCGGGCTCGTGCGCGATCACCGGCGAGGCGGACGCCCCCGCGAAGCCCGGCATCCCGGTCGCCGACGTCGGCACCGGGATGCAGGCGGCCATCAGCATCCTCTCCGCGTTGTTCGCCCGCTCCACGACCGGCCGCGGCGCCGCGATCGAGGTCAGCCTCTTCGACACCACCGTCGACCTCCTCGGCTTTGCCCTCGTCCACGCGCTCTACACCGGCGAGGACCGGCCGCCGACCGGCATGGGGTCGCCCGTCGTCGCGCCGTACGGCGCGTACCCGACGCGGGACGGCCGGACCGTCGTGCTCGGCACGACCAACGACAACGAGTGGCAGCGGCTGGCGACGCGGCTGCTCGGCCGCGCCGACCTGGCCGAGGACCCCACCCTCGCCACCAACGACCAGCGGTGCGCGCAGCGCGAGCGCCTCGACGAGGCCCTGGCCGCGTGGACGGCGACGCTGGACCTGGACGAGATCGCGGCCCGCGCGGACGCGGCGGGCATCGGCAACGCCGTCTTCAACCGGGTCAGCGACGTCGTCCACCATCCCCAGCTCACCGAACGGGACCGGTGGCTCGACGTCGGGTCGGCCGTGGGGGCCGTCCGCGCGCCGCGGCCACCGTCCATCGTGGCCGGCTGGTCGACGCCGACCGACCCGGTGCCGGCCCTCGGCGAGCACACGGACGCGGTCCTCGCCGAGCTGGGCCTCACCGAGGCGGAGATCGCGGCGCTGCGCGTTACCGGTGCGGTTTAGCTTCTGTCGGAAAGGGACGGTCATGGACGACGTGGTCATCTGCGTGCCGCTGCGGACCCCGGTGGGTCGCTTCGGCGGCGCGCTGCGGGACGTGCCGGCGGCGGAGCTGGCGGCGACGGTGGTGCGCGCGGTGGTCGAGCGGTCCGGTGTGGACACCGGCGAGATCGACGACGTCGTGCTCGGCAACTGCTACCCGAGCGCGGAGGCGCCGGCGATCGGGCGGGTCGCCGCGCTGGACGCGGGGCTGCCGACCACGGTGCCGGGGCTGCAGATCGACCGCCGGTGCGGTTCCGGGCTCCAGGCCATCGTGTACGCCGCGGCGATGGTCCGCGGCGGGGCCGCGCGCGCCGTCATCGCGGGCGGCGCGGAGAGCATGTCCCAGGCCGTGTACTACTCGACGACCGCGCGGTGGGGTGTCCGCGCCGGCAACACGGAGCTGGTCGACGCGCTGTCCCGGGGCCGGGTCACCGCCGGCGGCCGGCACCACCCGGTGCCCGGCGGCATGCTGGAGACGGCGGAGAACCTGCGCCGGGAGTACGGCATCACGCGCGCGGAGCAGGACGAAATGGCGTACCGCTCGCACCTCAACGCGGTGCGCGCGCAGCGGGACGGCCGCTTCGCCGACGAGCTGGTGCCGGTGCGCACCAGATCGACCACGGTGGACACGGACGAGCATCCGCGCGCCGACGTCTCGCGGGAGCGGCTGGCCGCGCTGGCGCCGGTGATGGCCGGCACCGACCCGGACGCCACCGTGACGGCCGGCAACGCGAGCGGCCAGAACGACGGCGCCGCCGCGTGCCTGGTCACCACCCGGGCCCGGGCCGACGCGCTGGGCCTGCGGCCGCTGGCCCGCCTGGTGTCCAGCGCGGTGGCCGGCGTGCCGCCGCGGGTAATGGGCATCGGGCCGGTGCCGGCGACCGAGGCCGCGCTCGGCGTCGCGGGCCTGCGGCTGGCGGACATGGACCTGGTGGAGCTCAACGAGGCGTTCGCGGCGCAGGCCCTCGCGGTGACGAAGGCGTGGGGGTTCGGGGCCGCGGACTTCGAGCGGCTCAACGTCAACGGGTCGGGCATCTCGCTCGGCCACCCGGTCGGCGCCACCGGGGCCCGGATACTGGCGACGCTGCTGCACGAGATGGCCCGCCGCGAGGCCCGGTACGCGCTGGAGACCCTCTGCATCGGCGGCGGCCAGGGCATCGCGGCGGTCTTCGAGCTGATCGCGGACTGAGCGCACTCTCCCGGCTCGTGGCGCCGGCAGCCGCGAGGTCCGATGTTGCAGACGCGTAACGGGCTCTTGGCGTCCGGCCGCGCGTGCCCTAGAAACTGTCTATGACGTCGATGTCGAAAACCGTGCCGGCGGCACCCGCGGCGGCGCAGGCGGTCGAGCGGCTCGACCCGGCGCTCGTGGCCGCCGCTCCGGCGCTGGTTCCCCTGGGGCTGGACGCGGCCACCCTGCCGGCGATCCGCGCGTCGCTCGACCAGCGCCGGGCCGACGCGGCGCGCGGGCTCGCGACCGGCGCCGTCACGGTGGAAGCGGCGACGCTCACGCTGGCCGACCGCGCCGTCGGGCTCCGCGTGTACCGCGGCACCGCGGCCCGGCGCGCGCCGGCGCTGCTCTACCTGCACTCCGGCGCGTACGTGCTGGGCAACCTCGACACCGACCACGCGCGCTGCGTGGCGCTGGCCCGCGAGGCCGGCTGCGTGGTGGTGAGCGT
>Ga0164243_10009160_pt1 | contig 14456 bp, 11 predicted proteins | sample OricompcompostOP_FD_108781 | JGI IMG/M metagenome (GOLD analysis project Ga0164243, IMG submission 108781) | Organic Plus compost microbial communities from Emeryville, California, USA - Original compost - Organic plus compost (OP) | ecosystem: Engineered > Solid waste > Mixed feedstock >... | reverse complement strand
CGGCGACCTGCACCTGCAGAACGCGCCGCTGCTCTGGCTGGTCCCGGTGCTCGTCGGCACGGCCGGCGCGCTGCTGTTCATGGACAACCTGGCCGTCTCCCGCGCGCCGCTGTCCCGCCAGGTCGCGGTGCTCCGCGACCCGCACACCTGGGTGATGTCCGGCCTCTACATCGGCACGTTCGGCTCGTTCATCGGCTACTCGGCGGCCCTGCCGCTGTTGGTCAAGAGCGAGTTCCCGGAAGCCGGCAGCGTGCTCTGGGCCGCGCTCGGCCCGCTCGTCGGCTCGCTGTCCCGGCCGGTCGGCGGCTGGCTGTCGGACCGGTACGGGGGTGCCCGCGTCACCGCCTGGACGTTCGTCGCCATGGTGGCCGGCGTCGGCGCCGTGCTCGCCAGCCTGGCGGCCGACCGGTTCGCCCCGTTCCTCGCCAGCTTCCTGCTGCTCTTCGTGGCCAGCGGCGTCGGCAACGGATCGACGTACCGGATGATCCCGTCGATCTTCGCGCTGCGGGCCCGGCAGCGGCTGGGCGACACCCCGGAGGCGGCGGCCGAGGGGCGGACCCGGGCCGCGGCCGTGATCGGGCTCGCGGCGGCGGTCGGCGCGCTCGGCGGGTTCCTGATCCCGCGCGGGTTCGGCATGTCGATCAGCAACACCGGCGGCATCGACGCGGCGCTCTACACGTTCATCGGCGGCTACGTCGTGTGCCTGGCGGTGACCTGGTGGTGCTACCTGCGCACCACCGCGCGGGGCCTGGCCGGCGCGACGGTCTGATCTCACGACCGACCGGAGACGCGCGTGATACTCGATTTTCAACCCGGTAACACCCCGGTGGTGGCCACGAAACCGCCGGTAGGGACCGTGACGGACATGGCGGCCGACACGCACTGTCCGTACTGCGCTCTGCAGTGCGCGATGACCCTGCGCGCCTCCGGCGACGGCGGGGTGACGGTCGGCGGCCGCGACTTCCCGACCAACCGCGGCGGGCTGTGCCAGAAGGGGTGGACCTCCGCCGCGCTGCTCGACCACCCCGACCGGCTGACCACCCCGCTGGTGCGCGACGGCGGCGGCCTGCGGCCGGCCACCTGGGACGAGGCCCTGGACCGGGTCGCCGCCGGCATCGCCGGCGTCCAGGAGCGGTACGGCCGGGACGCGATGGCCGTCTTCGGCGGCGGCGGGCTGACCAACGAGAAGGCGTACGCGCTGGGCCGGTTCGCGCGCGTGGCCCTGCGTACCCGCTCGATCGACTACAACGGCCGGTTCTGCATGTCCTCGGCCGCGGCGGCCGGCAACCGGGCCTTCGGGATCGACCGGGGCCTGCCGTTCCCGGTCTCCGACATCGCCGGGGCCGGCGCGGTGCTGCTCGTCGGCGCCAACCCGGCCGAGACGATGCCGCCGTTCGTCCGCCACCTCGCCGGCGACCGGCTGATCGTCGTCGACCCGCGCCGCTCCGCCACCGCGCGGCTCGCCGCCCTGCACCTCCAGCCCACTCCCGGCACCGACCTGGCGCTGGCCAACGGGCTGCTGCACATCGCGATCATGGAGGGGTACGTCGACGCGGCCTACGTCGCCGCCCGCACCACCGGCTTCGACGCGGTACGGGCCACCGTGGCCCAGTGGTGGCCGGCCCGCGTCGAGCGGCTGACCGGGGTGCCGGCCGCCGACCTGCACGAGGCCGTGCGCCGGCTGGCGACCGCCGAGCGCGCCGTCGTGCTCACCGCCCGCGGCGCCGAGCAGCACGCCAAGGGCACCGACACGGTCACCGCGTTCGTCAACCTCGCGCTCGCCCTGGGACTGCCCGGCCGCCCGGGCTCCGGGTACGGCTGCCTGACCGGCCAGGGCAACGGCCAGGGCGGCCGCGAGCACGGGCAGAAGGCCGACCAGCTGCCCGGCTACCGCCGCCTCGACGACCCCGCGGCCCGGGCCCACGTCGCCGCGGTGTGGGGCGTCGACCCGGCCGACCTGCCGGGGCCGGGGCCGTCGGCGTACGAGCTGCTCAGCTCCCTCGGCACCGCCGGCGGCGCGCGCGGCCTGCTGGTCTTCGGCTCCAACCCGGTCGTCTCCGCGCCGCGCGCCGCGCACGTGGAGCGCCGGCTGCGCGACCTGGACCTGCTCGTGGTCGCCGACTTCGTCCGCTCGGAGACCGCCGCCCTCGCCGACGTGGTGCTGCCCACCGCGCAGTGGGCCGAGGAGGACGGCACGATGACCAACCTGGAGGGCCGGGTGATCCGCCGGCGCCGCCTCGCCGCGCCGCCGCCGGGCGTCCGCACCGACCTCGAGGTGATCGCGGAGCTCTCCGGGCGGCTGGGGCGGCCGGTCAGCGCCGACCCGCGCGCGGTCTTCGACGAGCTGCGCCGGGCCAGCGCGGGTGGCGCCGCCGACTACGCCGGCATCACCTACGAGCGGATCGACGCCGAGGGCGGCGTCTTCTGGCCCTGCCCGGACGAGGCCCACCCGGGCACCCCGCGGATGTTCCTGGACCGGTTCGCCACGCCGGACGGCCGGGCCCGGTTCGTCGCCGTCGATCACCGGCCGGCGGCCGAGGAGCCCTGCGCGTCCTACCCGCTGTACCTGACCACCGGGCGGGTCCTGACCCAGTACCAGTCCGGGGCCCAGACCCGCCGGATCGCCGCGCTGCCGGGTGAGCCCTACGTGGAGCTGCATCCCGACCTCGCGGCCCGGCTCGGCGTCACCGACGGCGCGCCGCTGACGGTGACGACCCGGCGTGGCGCGGCGACGGCGCCGGCCCGGCTCAGCGACGCGATCCGCCCCGACACGGTGTTCATGCCGTTCCACTACGCGGGCGGCGCGCGGGCGAACTCCCTGACCAACCCGGCCCTCGACCCGGTCTCCCGGATGCCGGAGTTCAAGGTCTGCGCGGCCCGGGTGAGCGCGGCATGAGAGTCCTCGTGGTGGGCTACGGGATGGCCGGGTCGCGGGTCGCCGCCGAGCTGCGCGCGCGGGACGCCGACGTGAAGGTGACCGCGTTCGGCGCCGAGCCGCACCGGCCGTACAACCGGATCCTGCTCTCCTCGCTGCTGGCCGGGAAGGTCGCCGAGGACGACCTGACGATCGCCGGTCCCGGCCACGACGCCGACGTGCGGCTGGGCGTGTCGGTGGTCGGCATCGACCCCGGCCGCCGGGTCGTCGTGACCACCGAGGACACCCACGAGTACGACGCCCTGGTGCTCGCCACCGGCGCGCGACCGGTCGTCCCGCCCCTGGACGGGCTGTCCCTCGGCAACGTGCACGCGTTCCGCACGCTCGACGACTGCCGCGCGATCGCCGCGGGAGCCGCCGGCGCGGGTCGGGCCGTCGTGCTCGGCGGCGGGCTGCTCGGCGTGGAGGCGGCGCGCGGGCTGGCCGGCCGGGGGCTCGACGTGACGATCGTCCACGCCGGACCGTGGTTGATGGAGCGCCAGCTCGACGCCGACGGCGGCCGGGTGCTGGCCGCGGCGCTCGCCGACGCCGGGGTGCGGGTCGTGGTCGGCGCGACCGCCCGCGCGTGGACCGGCGACGCGCTGCTGCTCGCCGACGGCACGGTGCCGGGCGACCTGCTGGTCGTCGCCTGCGGCGTGCGGCCCGACACGGCGCTGGCCCGGGCGGCCGGGCTCGCGGTGGGCCGGGGCATCCTGGTCGACGACGCGATGCGCACCAGCGACCCGGCCATCTCGGCGATCGGTGACTGCGCCGAGCACCGGGGCACCGTCTACGGGCTCGTCGCGCCGGCCTGGGACCACGCGACCACGGTGGCCGAGCGGCTGACCGGGACGGCGGTGCCCTACCACGGGTCGCGGGTGGTGACCCGGCTCAAGGCCAGCGGCATCGACCTGGCGGCGATGGGAGCCGTCGACCCGGATCCGGACGCCGAGGTGGTCAGCTTCGCCGACCCGGCCCGGCGCACCTACGCGCGGCTCGTCATCCGTGACAACCGGGTGGCCGGCGCGGTGCTGATCGGCGACAACCCGACCGTCGGCTCGGTCGTCCAGCTCTTCGACCGCGACGCCGAGGTGCCGGCCGACCGTCGCGCGCTGCTGCTCGGCCGGGCCCTGGGCGGGGAGCCGCCGGCCCGGGCCGAGTCGCCCGGGTTCATGCCCGACCAGGCGGTGGTGTGCCGGTGCAACTCGGTGCGCAAGGCGGCGATCGTGGCGAGCTGGCGCGACGGCGCGCGCACGGTCGGCGACGTGGTCGCCGCGACCCGCGCCACCACGGGCTGCGGCGGCTGCCACGACGCGGTGTGCGGGCTCGTCGAGTGGTTGTCCACAGTAGATCCACGAGTGGAGGTGGCGGCATGAGGCTGGTCGTCGTGGGCAACGGCATGGTGGGGCAGCGCTTCGTGGAGGCGCTCGCCGCCCGGGACACCGAGCGGCGCTGGACGGTGACGGTACTGGCCGAGGAGCACCGCCGCGCATACGACCGGGTCCGGCTCTCGGCGTTCTTCGACGGTGTGACACCGGACGAGCTGACCCTCGCCCCGCCCGGCGTGCCGTCCGGTGTGGACATCCGGCTCGGCGAGCCGGCGGTCGCGGTGGACCGCGCCGCGCGGGTGGTGCGGACGGCGGCGGGGGAGTACCCGTACGACGCGCTGGTGTTCGCCACCGGCTCGCGGGCGTTCGTGCCGCCGGTGCCGGGCACCGACCTTCCCGGCTGCTTCGTCTACCGCACGCTCGACGACCTGGAGGCGCTGCGCGCCTTCGCCGCGGGCCGCGCCACCGGCATGGTGGTGGGCGGCGGGCTGCTCGGGCTGGAGGCGGCCAACGCGCTGCGGCTGCTGGGCCTGCGCACCTCGGTCGTGGAGTTCGCGCCGCACCTGATGCCGATGCAGCTCGACGCCGCCGGCGGCGCCATGCTGCGGCAGCGGATCGAGGCGATGGGCATCGCCGTCCACGTCGGCACCGGCGTCACGGGCATCGCCGCCTCGCCCGGCGGGCTGCGCGTGGCCGCCGGCGGCGACCTGGCGTTCGACACCGACGTGGTGGTCTTCGCCGCCGGTGTGCGGCCCCGCGACGAGCTGGCCCGCGCCGCCGGGCTGGCGGTCGGGGAGCGCGGCGGCATCCTCGTCGACGACACCTGCCGCACGGCGGACGAGGCTGTCTGGGCGATCGGGGAGTGCGCCGCCGTCGACGGCCGCTGCTACGGGCTCGTCGCGCCGGGGTACGCGATGGCCGACGTCGTGGTCGACCGGCTGCTGGGCGGCGAGGCCCGGTTCGGCCGCGCGGACACGTCCACCAAGCTGAAGCTGCTCGGCATCGACGTCGCCAGCTTCGGCGCCGCCACCGGGCCCCTCGACGCCGTCTACGCCGACCCGGCGCACGGGCTCTACGCCAAGCTGGTGCTCAGCGACGACGCGCAGACGCTGCTCGGCGGCATCCTGGTCGGCGACGCCTCGGCGTACGGGGTGCTGCGCGCCGCGGTCGGCGGCCCGGTGCCCGGCAAGCTCGCCGACTTCCTCTCCTCCGGGGCCCCCGACGTCGCCCTGCCCGGCGACGCGCAGGTGTGCAGCTGCAACAACGTCACCAAGGACGCCGTGCTCGGCGCGATCCACGACGGCTGCGCCGACGTGCCGGCGATCAAGGCGTGCACGCGCGCCGGCACCACCTGCGGTTCGTGCGTGCCGCTGCTCAAGTCGCTGCTCGCCGAGGCCGGCGTGGCGCAGTCGACGGCGCTGTGCGAGCACTTCGCGTACTCCCGGCAGGAGCTGTTCGACCTCATCCGGGTCCGCGGCGTCCGCACGTTCTCGGCGCTGGTGGCCGAGTACGGGACCGGCCGCGGCTGCGACGTGTGCAAGCCGGTGGTGGCCTCGATCCTGGCCTCGCTCGGCAACGGGCACATCCTCGACGGCGAGCAGGCGGCGTTGCAGGACACCAACGACCACTTCCTGGCCAACCTCCAGCGCGACGGCACGTACTCGGTCGTGCCGCGGATTCCCGGCGGCGAGATCGTCCCGGAGAAGCTGATCGTGATCGGCGAGGTCGCCCGGGACTTCGGGCTCTACACCAAGATCACCGGTGGGCAGCGGATCGACCTGTTCGGCGCGCGGGTCGAGCAGCTGCCGGCGATCTGGCGTCGGCTGGTGGACGCCGGTTTCGAGTCGGGCCACGCGTACGGGAAGGCCCTGCGCACGGTGAAGTCCTGCGTCGGCTCCACCTGGTGCCGGTACGGGGTGCAGGACTCCGTCGGGCTCGCCGTCGCGCTGGAGCTGCGGTACCGCGGCCTGCGCGCACCGCACAAGATCAAGTCAGCGGTGTCGGGGTGCGCGCGCGAGTGCGCCGAGGCCCGGAGCAAGGACTTCGGCGTCATCGCCACCGAGAGCGGCTGGAACCTCTACGTCGGTGGCAACGGCGGCTTCCGGCCCCGGCACGCCGACCTGTTCCTCTCCGACCTGTCCACCGACGACCTCGTCCGGACCATCGACCGGTTCCTCATGTTCTACATCCGCACCGCCGACCGGCTGCAACGGACGGCCGCCTGGATCGAGGGGCTCGACGGGGGCCTGGACTACCTGCGCGCCGTGATCGTCGACGACAGCCTCGGCATCTGCGCCGACCTCGACGCGGCGATGGCGCGGCACATCGACTCGTACGCCGACGAGTGGCGGGCCGTCCTGGAGGACCCGGAGAAGCTGCGCCGCTTCGTCTCCTTCGTCAACGCGCCGGGCACGCCGGACCCGTCGATCTCCTTCGTCCGGGAGCGCGGCCAGCCCGTTCCGGCGCGGCAGCAGCCCGTGTCCCTCGGCATCCCGGAGGTACGACGATGACACAGTGGACAGTCGTGTGCCGGCTCGACGAGCTGGTGCCCGAGCGCGGCGTCGCCGCCCTGCTGGACGACCGGCAGGTCGCGGTCTTCCGCCTGCACGACGACCGGGTACGCGCGGTCGGCAACCACGACCCGCTCAGCGGCGCCAACGTGCTCTCCCGGGGCCTCGTCGGCACCCGCGGCGGCGCGGCCGTGGTCGTGTCGCCGATGCACAAGCAGGCGTACTCCCTCGACGACGGCGCCTGCCTCGACGCGGACGCCGCCATTCCCGTCTACCCGGCGCGGGTCCGCGACGGCCTGGTCGAGGTGGGGTTGCGGTGACGCTCGTGCCGCTGACCGGGTTCACCGTGGCCATCACCGCCGAGCGGCGCCGCGACGAGCTCGCGGCGCTGCTCACCCGGCGGGGTGCCCGGGTGGTCTCGGCCCCGGCGATCACGATCGTCCCCCTTCTGGACGACGAGGCGCTCAACGCCGCCACCGCCGGGTGCGTCGCCGACGCCCCCGACATCGTCGTGGTCACCACCGGCATCGGGTTCCGTGGCTGGCTGGAGGCGGCCGAGGGCTGGGGCCTCGGCGACGCGCTCCGCGGCGGCCTGCGCGGCGCGCGGCTGATCGCGCGCGGCGCCAAGCCGTGCGGGGCCATCCGCGCCGCGGGCCTCAGCGAGGAGTGGTCGGCCCCGACCGAGTCGTGCGCCGAGATCCTGGAAAAGCTGCTCGCCGAGGGCGTGGCCGGCCGCCGGATAGCGGTGCAGCTGCACGGCGGCCCGCAGGACGATTTCGTCTCCGCCCTGCGGGCGGCCGGGGCCTCGGTGGTCGAGGTGCCCGTCTACCGCTGGTCGACCCGCGGCGACGACGCCCCCCTGCGCCGGCTGGTCGACCAGATCCTGGCCCGCCAGGTCGACGCGGTCACGTTCACCAGCGCACCGGCGGTCACCGCCCTGCTCTCGGCCGGCGGCCGCCGGGAAGGCGCGCTGCTCGACGCGTTCGGCGACCGGGTCCTCGCCGCCTGCGTCGGCCCGGTCACGGCGGAGCCGCTGCGGTCCCGCGGGGTCCCCACGGTGGTGCCCGACCGGGCCCGGCTCGGCGCGCTGGTTCGGACGGTCACCGACGAGCTGCCGCGGCGCGCGCGCCGCCTGTCGGTGGGCGGCACGACCCTGGAGCTGCGCGGCCACGCGGTGATCGTCGACGGCGAGGTCCGCCCACTGGCCCCGGCGTCGATGGCCACGCTGGAGGCGCTCGCCGCCCAGCCCGGCGCGGTGGTGTCCCGGTCGCGCCTGGCCCGGTCGCTGCCCAGCGGCGCGGACGGGCACGCGATCGACATGGCGGTCGCCCGGCTGCGGGCGTCGCTCGGCGCGGCCGACATCGTCGAGACGGTGATCAAGCGCGGCTACCGCCTGCGGGTGGACGCGTGACGCTCGTCGCCGTCGCGCACGGCACCCGCGTCCCGGCCGGCCAGGCGGCCATCCACGACCTGATCGCCCGGGTGGCCCGGCGGCGGCCCCTCCTGGACGTACGTTTGTCCTATGTGGATGTGCAGGCGCCGCACGTGTCCGACGTCGTGACGGGCGGCTCCGTGGTGGTGCCGCTGCTGCTGACGGCGGGCTACCACGTGCGGGTCGACATCGCGTCGGCCGCGGCGCGGGTCGGTGCGGCGGTGGCGCCGCCGCTGGGGACCGGCGGGGCCCTGCTGCCCGTGCTGGCGTCCCGGCTGGCGGCCGCCGGCCCGGCCGACGCGGTGGTGCTGGCCGCGGCCGGCTCCAGCGACGCGGGTGCGCGGGCGGAGGTGGCGGCGGTGGCCGGCGCGCTGCCGGTGGCGGCCCGGGTCGGCTACGCGGCCGCCGGCGGTCCGCGGGTGCCGGAGGTGGTGGCGGCACTGCGGTCAGCCGGAGCGGAGCGGATCGTGGTGCTCACGTACCTGCTGGCCGACGGCCGCTTCTACCGCTCCCTGGCCCGCTCCGGCGCGGACGTGGTCACCCCGCCACTCGCCTCCCACCCGGCCGTCGTCGACCTGATCCTCGCCCACCACGACCGGTCGTGCGCGCCGGCGGCGGTCCCCGCCTGACGGCGGAGCGGCCAGGCCCTTTCCCGACGTGGATGACCGGGCGGGGCCGGACCCGGACGCCGCCTGGGCCGCCTCGCTCCGGCCCACGCCTCGTGCGGGTGAAGGACTGGCGGAGTTTGGCCGGTCGGTGGTGGCCGTCGTGAGGACGAGGTTCGGCCTCCCGCCCGCTGAGGGTCCAGGCAGGCCAGGCCGATTGTGTTGACGCGGCTTTCGTGGTCGCGGCACGACACAAGGCTGAGCGGCGCTTCGCGGCGTATGCTGTGCGGGCGGCCGTGACTGGCGAGGGTGGGGCACCACCGGGGATCGGCCGCTCTGACGTCGGCCGCCGACCGCCTGGGCCTCCCGCGACGTCTCCGACACTCGCGTTTCGGAGGTCCGCGATGCGGCTGCGTTACGGCATGAACCCCCACCAGATTCCGGCATCGGTCGAGGCGATCGGCGCGGCGCCGTTCGCGGTCGTGCACGGCCGGCCCTCGTACCTGAACCTGCTGGACGCGGTCGCCGCGTGGCAGGTGGTCCGGGAGGCGTCCGCCGGATCCGGGACGGTCGCGGCGGCGTCGTTCAAGCACGTCTCGCCGGCCGGGGCCGCGCTCGCCGGTCCGATCGATCCCGTCACGGCCGGCCTGTTCGGCGTCGACCCGGCCGCCGACGCGGTGACGCGGGCCTACACGCGTGCCCGGGACACCGACCCGAAGAGTTCGTACGGTGACCTGGTCGCCGTGTCCGCACCGGTCACCGCCGACCTCGCCGACCTGCTGCGGCGCGTGGTCAGCGACGGCATCATCGCCCCCGGCTACGCGCCGGGCACGGTCGGCGTGCTCGCGCGCAAGAAGAACGGCGCGTACCTGATCCTGGAGGCCGACCCGGCGTTCGTGCCGCCGGCCGCCGAGGTCCGGGAAGTCTACGGGCTCCGCTTCGTCCAACGCCGCGACGAGGCGCCGCTCCCCGACGGACTCCCGGGCGACCTGCGACTCGCGCTGACGACGGTGCGGCACACGCCGTCGAACGCGGTCGTGCTCGTCCGCGACGGAGCGACGCTCGGTGTGGCCGCCGGGCAGCAGTCCCGAGTGGACTGCGTCCGCCTCGCCGGCGGCAAGGCCGAGGTGTGGCACCGGCGCCGGTTCGTGCCCGCCGACGCCCTCGCCGGGATCGCGCGGGTCCAGGACCGCGTCGCCAGTCAGCTCCGGCTCGCCGAGGCGGTCGTGCCGCCGGTCCCGCTGGCCGGCGTGAGCCTGGCCTCCGACGGCGCGCTGCCCTTCGCGGACACCATCACCGAAGCGGCCCGACACGGCGTCCGCCACATCGCCGAACCCGGCGGCTCGATCCGCTCCACCGCGGTCGCCGAAGCGGCACGAGCGCACCACATCGATATCACCCACACCGGCCTGCGCCTGTTCCGCCACTGACCGTGGCGGCGCGGACACCCGTGCAAGCCTCCCGGCAATCGGGTCCACAACGCAGCCCGGGCCGACCGGCCATCCACCATCGCCGGCGGTAGGCCCGCTCGCGCGGGAGCGGCCCGTCCGTGGCTGCTGGCCGTTGCGATGATGAGTGCCCTTGCACACGGTTCGAGGAACGGGGACGAGCGGCCCAAGGGGCACACCCGCCAGGGACCTAACGATAACCGAGAGGGGAATCCGCTCCCGCGGACGGGACCGTTAGCGTGCGGTGCCCGCACCAACCGCACACGCAGGTCGGAGGGAACACGACTCTGCCGTTGTCGCGGATCGACTCGATCACGGTGACCGGCTCCACCGCGTGAGGAGCACCGGCGGGTCGCCGGCGTGTCACGGTCGGTAGGGTCGAGGGGTGGACGGGGAGCGGGACGTGCGCGAGATGGCGCGCCGGGCCATCGAGGGTGGCGATCCGACCGGGTGGTTCGAGGAGCTCTATCGCGCCGCCGCGCGAGGTGCCGCGGCCGTGCCGTGGGACCGGGACGCGCCGCACAGCCGGCTCGCCGAGTGGGCCGCGCGGTCCCGTGTGGACGGTCGTGGGCGGCGTGCCCTCGTGGTCGGCGCCGGGCTCGGCCGGGACGCCGAGTTCGTCGCCGGGCTCGGGTTCGACGTCGTCGCGTTCGACGTGTCGGCGGCGGCGGTGGCGTCGGCGCGGCGCCGGCATCCGGGATCGGCCGTCCGCTACGTCGTGGCCGACCTGTTCGACCCGCCGGGGGAGTGGGACGGCGCGTTCGACCTCGTCGTCGAGAGCATGACCGTGCAGTCCCTGCCCGAGCCGCCCCGGCGGGCCGCGATCGGCCGCGTGGGCCGGTTCGTGGCGCCGGGCGGCACGCTGCTGGTGATCGCCGCCGGGCGGGACCCGGACCTGCCGTTCGAGGGCCCGCCGTGGCCGCTCACCCGGGACGAGATCGACGCCTTCAGGGTCGGGGAGCTCCGGGTCGTCTCCGTCGAAGAGTTGCGCGGCGACGACCCGGTCTTCGCGTGGCGCGCGGAGCTGCACCGCCCCGACCCGGACACCCGGGCATGAACCCGGCGGCCCGCCCCGCGCGCTCTGCCACCATGGACTCGTGGACGGATGGCGCAGCTGGTACCACCGGCACAGCACCCGCTTCTACGGGCCGAGCCGGCGGACGACGTGGTTGAGCTGGATCGGTGACGAGCACATCGCGGTCGGGAGCCTGCCCACCGGGATCACCCTCCCGCGGCTGCGCGACGCCGGGGTCACCCACGTCATCAACTGCCGGTCGACCACCCAGACCTGGCTCTCGCAGGATCTGGCGGCCGAGCGGGCCCTGTTCGGACCCACCCGGGTGGTGCACGCGCCGATGTGGGACTTCGGCCAGCCGCAGCCGCCGCGGCTCTGGTCGGCGGCCGCGCGGTACGCGGTGGGCGTGCTCGCCGAGGAGCCGGACGCGGGCCTGCTGATCCACTGCCAGCAGGGCCGCCGGCGGTCGATCCTGCTGGCGTACGCGGTCCTGCGGCTGCGCGGGCACGACCCGGAGCAGGCGGCCGCGCTGATCACCACCCACCGCACCGAGGCCCGGCTCGTCGCCGCCTACGCCCGGAGCGTCGAACGGTGGCTCGCCGCCGGCGCCGTCCCCGTCGGGCGGCTCCGCGTCCGTTGACAGGCACCGCACAACGAAGGAAGGGCCCCTTCTTAACGCCGAGGCGTTAACAAGGGGCCCTTCCTTCGCCGGCCGCGGCAGCGGCCGGGTCGTCGGTGAGCCGGATTGTGTCAGCGGGTCGCGAGCGGGCGGTGTCCGCGACCGAACATGCCGGCCCGGCGGCCCGTCTCGGTGCGCCGCATGGCCTGGCCGGCCGCGCCGACAAGGCCGAGCAGGATGATCGCGGCGCCGACGATGATGTCGCTCCACGCGGGGCGGCCGCCCGTACCGAAGTGCGGGTAGCCGAAGGCCCACGGCGAGGCCATCATCCAGGCGCCGGCCACCACCGTCACCACGTTGATCATCGGGTTGGACCGGTACGCGGACATCCGTACCAGCGCCATGATCGCCACTGCGATGCCGATCACCACGCCGTTGATGACGCCGCCCGCCGTGCTGCCGGCGGCCGGGTAGTCGAAGACCAGCCGAGAGATGATCAGCCAGACGCCGGCGATCAGCAGCAGCGCGTTCGGCGCCGAGATGGCGGACTGCTGCACCGGCGCCGCCTCCCGCGCGACCCGTTCCGGTGACTGGGACGGGGACCCGCCGGAGCCGTAGCCGCCGCCCGGGGCCGGCGCTGTCGCGGTTGGTTGGGCCTCGGCCGCCATCCGGCCCGTGTCGCCCGGAAGATCGCCGGCGGTGCCGGATTCCGCCCGGGAGACGCTCTCGGCGCGGGACGGCCCGCCCTGGGTCGGATCGCCCGTGGTGCCGCCGGCCATGCGGTCGCCGTCCAGCGGCATCCCCTCGGCATCCCGGCCGTAACCCGGGTCGCCTGGCCGTCCTCTGCGTGGGCTTGCCATGCTTCCTCCAGGTGCGTGTGTCGTTCGTTCGCGCTCCCGACCCGGCTACCCCGGGCAAATCACCGCAAACCCGCAAAGCTAGATCAGCACGTCACCGCTCAGCCGGTGACATCCAGATCAGTCGGTGTAGCGGACCACCGCGCCGATGCCGTGCTCCAGCGGCACCTCGCCGGGACCGACCAGCACCAGCTCCGCGTCGGTGCCCTGGATCGCGCGGACCAGCGCCTGGTCCGCCCGTACCCGCAGCGGATCCTCCACCCCCACGGCGCGCAGGCTGTCGGCGTCCACCGCGACCAGCGACGGGTCGTCGAGGCCCACGAAGAGCGTGTCGGTCGAGGAGAGGTCGTTGACCAGAAGCACGGTCTCGGCCTGCCGCCGCTGCAGGGCGGCGACCACGTCGGCCAGCCCGGTCGGGGCCACGTGCTCGCCGTACTGCACCTGGAAGCGGTCGATCGCCTCCCGCGTGTGCCGGTCCGCGACGTCGGCGACCGCCTGGATCGTGACGTCGTCGAGCGCCTCGTCGCCCGCCTCGGCGCCGGCGGCCCGCGACCCGGCGTCGGTGCGGACGACCCGCTCCTGCCAGCGCTTGGGCAGCTGCGCCACGAACAGCGGCACGGCGCGCACGTCGCCGCCGACCACGATCACCTCGGCGCCGACCGCCTCGGCCAGCTCCGCCGCGGCGGCCGCCACGTCGCCGGCGTTGCGCTTCCAGTTCTCCTCGACGCCGCTGCGGTTGTCCTGGGCCCGGGGTCCCTCCGCGCGCACCTTGCGCAGGGGGAACGTCTCGCTGCCCTGGACGGTCCGGTCGATCTCGCGCCGCGCCGGTGCGGCGGTGACGGCGAAGCCTTCCAGGTCGGCACCGGTACGGTCAGCCACGACCCGGACATACGGGATGTCCTCGCCCCGGTACGCGACGAGCGGCATCGCGTGCGGCAGCTCCGAGTAGCGGGCCTCGTCGGCGGGCGGCGGCGCGTTCATCGGCTCCACCAGCGCGACCCGGCCGGCGCGGGCGAAGACGGCCAGCCCGTACCGGCCCTCCTGGACGGGGTAGTTCATGATCGCTTCGCCGACCGCGTCGATCGTGGGCTGGTCGGCGCCGAGCTCCTCGAGCCGGCGGGCCAGTGCCCGCCACCGGAGCTCGACCTCCCGGTCCGCGTTCTCCTCGCTGCGCGTGGCGTCGATGTAGACCGACGCCCACGGCCCCGGCTGGGCATAGATCGGGCGTAGATAGCTCAGGTCCATACCCTGGCTCTACCCCGGTCGCGCCGGTTCTCACGGCGGAACGAGCGAAGGCCCCCCGCCACCGGATCCCGGTGGCGAGGGGCCCCGCCATGTGCCGCGCGACGGTCAGCCGAGCGGGCCGATCGAGAGGCGCAGGTCGACGTCCGCCTTGTCGACGAACATCACCCGGTGCCCGAACTGGATCTCCACGTACGTCTTGTCTCCGCGGATCACCGTCCAGTCGCCGGGTGACGTGCCGGCGAAGGTGGACGCGCGGTAGTACTCGCCCCGGAGCACGGAGCCGACCGCGTACCGCTGCCCGGCCGCGAGCGTGTACGGCAGCGGCGAGATGGCCTGCACCGGCACGCCGGCCGGGTAGGCCTCGGGCTCCGGGTAGGCCCGCCCATACACCGGGATCGAGGTGCGGCCCGCCTTCGGCGTCGCCACCAGGCCGACCTGCCATTTCGCGGTGGGTGCGGACGGCGGGTTGTGGAACCACGCCTT
>Ga0164243_10009159_pt1 | contig 14457 bp, 10 predicted proteins | sample OricompcompostOP_FD_108781 | JGI IMG/M metagenome (GOLD analysis project Ga0164243, IMG submission 108781) | Organic Plus compost microbial communities from Emeryville, California, USA - Original compost - Organic plus compost (OP) | ecosystem: Engineered > Solid waste > Mixed feedstock >... | reverse complement strand
TGAACTTCGCTGCCGGACGGGTGACGGTGGTGATCGGCCCCAACGGTGCCGGCAAGTCCACCGCCCTCGGCGTCGCCTCCGGCACCATCAAGCCCCACGCCGGCATAGCTCGACTCGGTGGCGAGGACCTCCGCAAGCTCCACACCAAGCAGGCAGCCCGCCGCCGCGCGGTCATGCCTCAGGACAGCCACGTCGCCTTCCCGTTCACCGTCCGGGAGGTCGTCGAGATGGGTCGCACGCCGTGGTCCGGCAGCAGCCCGGCGGACCGTGACATCGTCGAGGAGGCACTCGAGCTCACCGGCATGAGCGACATGGCGGACCGGGAGATCACCACCCTGTCCGGCGGCGAACGCCAACGGGCCGCTTTCGCTCGGGTGATCACCCAAGCCACGCCGGTGAACGGCGAGACCGTCATGCTGCTCGACGAACCGACCTCGGCGATGGACATCGCCCACGCCGAGACGACGCTTTCACTCGCCCGGACGCTGGCCGACCGCGGCGCGGCCATCGGGATCGTGCTGCATGACATCAACGCGGCGGCCGCGTTCGCGGACCACATCGTGCTGATGCATCGCGGCAAGGTGCACGTCGCGGGCAGTGTTGGCGAGGTCTGCATGGCGGAGACCCTCTCGACGGTCTACGAGACACCGATCGACGTCTTCGAGCGCCAAGGACGTGTCCACATCACGCCACAGCGTTGAGCCGGCTCGACCTTCGTTCTCGGAGCCCCTTTTCATTCACCCTCCGATAGGCGAGGATGGCCTAATAAATCTAAGGGTTGGCTTACCAAGGTATGGCCTATATGATGACGACTTGTCATCTCAATCTGACAAAATGTCATGATCTTTCTGACAAAATGTCATGAACCTATCCTTGTCCTCGTACCCGGGAGTCACCATGACCGCCACTGCTGCCGCACCGACCTCGCCGCTCTCGACGCTGCTGCGTGAGGGCTCTCAGACCGAGCACCACGACGCCGAAGGATCCAGCTTCATGTCCGAGCTCCTGGCCGGACACGTCGACGGCCGGGGCTACGCTCACTACCTCACGCTGATGCGCCGTGTGTACGACGCGCTCGAGTCGACCGCCGCCGAGCTGAGTGACGATCCCATCGCGGCGGCCGTCATCGATCCCGCGCTCGAGCGTCTGGCGGCACTCGACGCCGACCTGGCCTTCTGGACCAAGGGTGAGGCCGTCGTCGTCGACAGCCCCGCCACCGACCGCTACGTCGCCCGCATCCGGGAGGTGAAGGAGTGGGGTGGCCTCTTCGTCGCGCACCACTACACGCGGTACCTCGGCGACCTCTCGGGGGGTCAGGCGATTGGCCGCCTGCTCTCACGCACCTTCGACCTCGACGGCGCGGGTGTGGCGTTCTACGACTTCCCAGGCATCCCGAAGCCGAAGGTCTACAAGGACGGCTACCGCGCTCGGCTCGACGCGCTCACCCTCGACGAGGCGCAGCGCGGTCGCATGCTCGACGAGGTTCGCGTCGTCTTCGGCCTCAACGGGGCGATCTTCGCTGAGCTGAGCACCCATCTCGACGAGTACCGGCTCGCCTGACGCCGGCGGCTACGGGGTGGGCTTGGCCAGCGCGACGCCGAGCTGCTGACGCATCCAGGAGGCGTAGATGCCTCCGATGACCACGCGGCCCTCATGGCTGTGGACCTGGTTGGTGGACAGGTCCACCACGGCCGGCCAGCCGAAGGCCGAGAACCTCTTGATCAGCTCGTTCTGAGCGTAGGCGATGGCGTCGGGCTCGACCTTCGATCCGATCAGCACGGGGATGGCCGCGACGCCGTTCTGCAGGCCGCGGAATCGTCCCTTCTTGTTGATCGCGTACCGAACCGCGTCCTCGGCGAAGTGCTCGAGCTTCTGCGCGGTGATCACGTCCTCGACCTTGGCGACGGTGAAGAGGTTGAGCTTGGTCGCGAACCAGCGAAGCTTGAAGGCGGGGCGATAGCCGACCAGGGTCGGCTCGTCGCGGATCGTCTCGGTGGTGACCTTGGCGCCGTCGGCGCGCAGTCGCTCCTCGACCGAACTGAGGTACTCCTCGGGTGACATGCGTGAATCATGCCAGCCGTGCCGGCAGGCATAGAGTCGCGGTGTGCGACCTATCGACTCAGTTCGTGGGTTCGCTGCGGATCAGTTCGGACTCCGGGACGGCGAGAATCTCGGAGAGGCCACGCACCACCACGTCGGAGGCCATGGCCCGGTAGACCGAGGGTGTCTCCAGGATCCATGCGCCCAGCTTGTCTGTGGCATCGGGGGACGACTCCGAATCGGGGCGGTTGAACCCGCCGTTGCGAACCTGGGCGGCGATGAGGTTCTGGCCCAAGGAGTGCGCGTGCACGGCGCTGAAGCCCAGCATGGCCTGGCGCTCGGTGAAGCCGCCCTCTTGCAGGATCTGGACGTACTCGTTCATGAGCCTGCGGGTCTCATGCGACGGCCTGACCTGGAAGATGATGAGCTCGAGGCCGGGGTAGGGCGCCAGGGCCTCGCTGCTGCGTCGACCGAACTCGCGCAGTCGGTCCTTCCACGAGCCGAACTCCTTCGGCGGGATGTGCACCGGCGTGAACACGAAGTCGAGCAGGAGGCGAAGCAGGTCCTCCTTGTTCTTGACGTGGTGGTAAATCGCCATCGGTGTCACACCGAGCTCTTTGGCGAGCGAGCGCATGCTCAGCGAGTCGAAGCCGTTTCGGACCCCGAGAGCCAGGCCGACCTCGACGATCTCGTTAACGCTCAGTGCCCGGGGTCCGGATCCGGCGGCATGGCTCGGAGACGTTTCCGCACGTGTGGTCATGTTCTTGAGATTACTCCCGGCGTCTTGGGCCCGGGATCGTCCTGCTGAGGATGTCGCATGGGGTTCGACCCGGGCAGACGTACATCGTATACCTGCTCCGCCGCGCTTCCTTGACCCATGGAATTATACGGCGTATACCTAGAGGTCATCCAGGATGTGACTCAGGTCTCGTCCATGGGATCGCGCTCGGCGTCGAATGCCTCCTCCAGCGCTCGACGCCGAGTTGACGACGTGCCCAACCAGGCGAGGAGCGCAGCACATCATGCAGAACACCGACAAGAGCTCGAGACCATCTGGTGCCGCAGTCACCGACGACGCGAGCATGCCCTTGCGAGGACTCCGGGTGCTGCTACTTTCGCCCACCCAGACTGGCGTACAAGCCGGGCAGCTGCTGGCAGATTTCGGCGCGGAGGTCGTGCACGTGGAGAGAACGGGAGGCAGCGCTCTCCGTGAGCAGCCCGCGTGGCCGTTCTGGGCGCGCGGCAGCTGCAGCATCGAGCTCGACCTGCACGACGAGGCCGACGTCGAGGTCGCGCGCCGGCTCGCCGCCGATAGCGACGTGGTGATCGAGACCTTCCGTCCTGGTGTGGCCGCGCGACTCGGGCTGGGCCACGAAGAGCTCTCCTCGCTGAACCCAGGACTGGTGTACTGCTCGATTTCCGGCTTCGGGAGTAAGGGCGCCTACGCCGATCTGCAGGGCTATGAAGGCGTGGTGATGGCGAAGACGGGGGTGCTGTGGCACATGGCCGGGCTGGCCGGAGGTCAGCGACCGGCCTTCCCGTCCGCCCTCTACAGCTCTTTTCCCGCGACACAGCTGGCCCTGCAGGGAATCCTCACCGCCCTGCTCGAGCGCGAAGACAGTGGTTTGGGGCAGCGTGTCGAGACCAGCCTCGCACAGGGCCTCACAGTGCACGACACGTTTGGTTGGTTCGCCCGCGTGGTGGCGAACCGATTCGGGGAGGGTTTCAGTCAGTCTCCTGTGGTGGTGGAGGGCATCCCGACCGGTGGCCTGTCGTTCCGCCTACTCATCGCGCTCACGCAGGACGGGCACTGGCTGCAGTTCTCTCAGGTGGTCGACCGGCTCTTCCGCGCGATGATGGACGTACTCGACCTCGGCTGGGTGCTCGACGATCCGGAGTGGGCCGGCGCGCCGGACTTCGATGACGTCGACAAGCGTGTGGCGTTCTGGGAGCTGCTGCTGCGTGCGGTCAACGCGAGACCGCTGGCGGAGTGGCAACGCCGGTTCGACGCGAATCCCGATGTGTGGGCTGAGACCTTCCTCAAAGACAACGAGGTCTTGGACCATCCGCAGTCTCGGTGGAACCGTATGGTCACTGAGATCGACGATCCGGAGCGCGGACCGGTGCTGCAACCGTCTGCCGTGGTGCGCATGGACGACACGGCTTGGGTCGGCACCCCTGCACCGACATTGGGACAGCACGAGCGTGAGCTGCGAGATCGCGTGGCCGGCAAGCCCGACAGGTTTGTGGGGCAGGCCGATGGAGGTCGCGACCCAGCGGTGCCAAGCGAGACGACGGCGGTTCTGGACGGCGTGACGGTGCTCGAACTCGGCACCTACTACGCGGCCCCCTTCGGCGCCACACTGCTGGCCGACTATGGCGCAACCGTCATCAAGATCGAGGAACCGGGCGGCGACCCGATGCGCAACATGCTGCCCTTTCCCGACGTGGCCGGGATCAAGGCTGTCGTGGGCAAGAAGAGCATCGCATTGGACATCCGTAGCGAGCATGGTCAGGCCATCGTGCGCGAGCTCGCCCGTTCAGCCGACGTCGTGCTGCAGTCCTTTCGTGCCGGTGTGGCCGAGCGGCTCGGTCTCGACGCCGCCTCCTTGCGGGCGGTGAACCCCGATCTGGTCTACCTCACGGCCCCCGGGTACGGCGCTGATGGACCCTGCGGTCACCGGCCGGCCTATGCGCCGACCATCGGAGCCGCTGTCGGTCTGGCGCATCGCAACGCGGGCCCAAGCATCGAGGAACACGCGGGGATGGACATCGAAGAGATCAAACGTGGAGCCGTGCACCTCATGAATGCAGTGATGGGCGGAGGCAATGCCGATGGCTACGCCGCCGTGACGGCCGGCACGGCCATGACGCTGGGCCTCCTGGCCCGTCGCCGGGGCTTCGGCGGGCAGAATCTGTTCACGACGATGCTCTCCACGGCCACGCATGCCCTGTCTGAGGACATGGTTCGTTACGAAGGGCGCGGCACCGTCCCCGTTGTGGACGATGGAGTGCACGGGTTCGGAGCGCTCTACCGCCTCTATCCCGCTGCCGACGGCTGGGTCTTTCTTGCTGCCCCGAGTCAGCCCGAGTGGCTCCGACTTGACGCCGCCCTCCGTCGGATCGGTGCACCCGGGGGACTCCTCATCGCTGGTGACCCACGCTTCAGGACCGTCAAGACGCGGCTGAAGCACCAGTCGGACCTCGTCGACCTGTTGTCCGAGGTGTTTCTTGAGCATTCTGCGACGGAGTGGGAGACGATCCTGCGATCAGCCGATGTCGCTTGTGTCGAGGTGGTTCGGGGCCCGGTGGAGGCTGGATACCTCGACGAAGGAAGCGTCGGGCAGCTGTCCGGTTTCGTCACCGAGTGCCTCCATCCGACCTTGGGCACCGTTCCCCGACTTGCCCCGTTGGTGCGCTTCTCGCGCTCGGCGACCATTGCCGGTGACAGCTGCGCGATCGGGCAGCACACCGTGGAGATCCTCGAAGGGATCGGCTACGACGCCGACAGCATCGCGAAGCTTGAGGCGGACGGCGTGATCAGGCGCTGACCGGTCAGCCGATCACGGCCTGCTCTCGTAAGTCGGCGATCCGGGCGGCGTCGTATCCGAGCTCTCTCAGGACGGCATCGGTGTGCTGCCCGATGGTGCATCCTCCCAAGGCCTGTGTCGTCGAGCGGGAGAATTGCACCATCGGTCCCACACGGGGATAGATGTCGAAGATGGGGCTGTAGGTGTCGACCAGGAAGCCTGACTGACGACCGAAATCACCCATGAAGGCTGCTTCCATGGTCGTCTCCTCGCTCACGACACAGCCGATGCCGGCCGCGAGCAGGTCGGTTTCCCACTCAGCGGCCGGTCGGCGACTGAAGATCTGGCTGAGCAACGTGGCGAGCTCGGCCTCGTGTGCCGACCCGTCGACGTCCATCCTCAGGTGGCTGAGATCCACATGGGGCGAGAGCGCCTTGACCAGCGTCGGCCACTCGGAGTCCTTCGGCGCGGCGAGGAAGACCCAGCCGTCTGAGGCTTGGTAGAGCCGGTAGCGGGCATGGAGTCCGTAGCCCTCGTCGTCGGGAACGGGCGGGCCGGCACAGCCTTCGTGCTCGATCATCCCTTCCGACAGGGCGTGGGCCGCGCTGTGGAGCATCGTGCTCATCAACTCCTGGCCGCCGTCGCCGCGGGCCCTCATGTAGGCAGCCAGGGTGAGTGCCGCGCCCACGGCCATGGCGGCGATGCCGTCGGGCTGCGTGCCGGCGCTGTTGGCAGCGGCGTTGAGCCGCACCGAGGCGATGCGGACCTCCGGGATGCTCAGCTTCTCGGGCGAGGCGAGGTTCATCATGTTTCGCCGTGCGATCCCGGAGCCAGCCGAGATGGTGGGGGCGAACGCCGGCCGATGCCCATAGGGTCCATCGATCCCGAACCCGGGAGAGTTGAGGTAGATGAGGTCGGGATTGATCGCGAGCAGGGCATCCGCGTCGAGCCCGAGTCGGGTGGACACGCCGGCTCTGAAGGAGCACAGCACCAGATCAGCCTGGCGTGCGAGGTCCTCGACGATGCGACGCCCGCCATCGGTCGCAATGTCCACGGCCACGCTCTCCTTGCCCTGGAGCACCTTCGCGGCGCCGGTCTCGGGGAAGGGCTGCATGACCCGCATAGGGTCGCCGCCGAGCTCTTCCACCTTGATGACCCGCGCGCCGAGGTCGGTGAGCAGAGTGGCCCCGTAGGGCCCGGCGTAGAAGGACCCGAGCTCGAGGATCGTGACGTCGGCCAGGGGCAGCGAGCGCGGTGCGTTCGGGCGCTCGTCGGTTTCGGGCGCCTCGGGACTGGGTCGACGAAGCAGCTCCTCGCGATCGGCGTCGCGTGCCGGCGCGGAGTCGGGGATGTTCGTCAGCGAGCGGCTGAATCGCACCAGCGGCGCGGGTTGCAGCGTCTTGCCATGGACGACGTCGTCGACAGTGATCGCGAAGTTGTCGTGCACGATCTGCGGGTGGTGCAGCAGCTCGGTGCCCTGACGGTAGATCTCGGCGAACACGTTCGGATCGTCGTCGAAGATGCGTTGCCACTGCGCGAGGGTCTTCGTCCGGACGGCTTCGAGCATGATGAAGTTGAGCTCGAGGATCTTCTTCCGGTCGGTGAAGTCCGGTACGCCCTGCCACTCCGGGTGGTCGAACATCCATCCGAGGTCCAGGTTGTCCATGAAGGCACGGAAGAGTCGGGGCTGTACCTGCGAGAACTGCAGCCAGTGGCCGTCGGAGGTGAGTGCCACGAGGAGCTTGAGCGAGAATCCCGAGGTCGGCTCGAGGCTCTTGTCGAAGGCGGGAGCCGGCTCGAAGGCGTCCGGATAGCGCTCCGTCATGTGGTGCACCATCTGCGTCCACGGGTCGAGCGCGGCCGCGGCGAGGGCGAGGTTCGCCTCGACGCGTTGTCCGACCCCGCTTGTCTCCCGCTCGTAGAGCGCGGCGAAGACCCCTTGCAGCGCCGACATGGCAGCGCCCCAGGAGGCGTACGGCACGGAGAGGTAGGCCGGACCGTCACGCTCCACCATGCGTCCGTAGCCGTGCAGGGCGCCGATCTTGGCCATGATCAACGGCTCGTAGCCCACGACGTCCGCATAGGGACCTTCCGTGCCCCAGCCCGTGATCGAGCTGTACACGAGTCGGGGGTTCGGCGCCGCGAGCTCTTCGTACCCCAGTCCCTTCGCTTCGGCCACACCCGGGCGGAAGGCCATGAGGACGACGTCGGCGTCCGCGATCAGCCGATGTGCCGCCGCAAGGTCCTCGGGGTCCTGCAGGTCCAGCTCGATGCTTCGCTTGCCCCGTCCCCACAGCGGATAGCCGGCTTGGGAGCGGAGGGGAGTGCCACCCGGCGGCTCGATCTGGATGACCTCCGCACCGAAGTCGGCGAGTATCTGTCCGGTCTGGGCGTTCGGCAAACTGGTGCAGAACTCGATGACCTTGAGACCTTCGAGGGGTGTGCGCATGGTGACCTCCACAGGTGAGCGACCAGGGTCCGGGGTCGGCGACTCCGGTGTGGCGTGACAGGAGGTGGCGGTCGCGGCAGGCCACACCGCCGCGACCACCACCGGCATCAGGCGGGAACGGCGCGGGGAACCGCCAACGTCTCGCTGACCTTGTCGAAGACGATCCGGATTGGATCGCCGATGCGAACGCTCTCGGGATCGCAGTCGATCAGGTTGACCACCATGCGTGCCCCGGCTCCCTGGGTGCCGTCGAGCGTGACGACCGCGCCCACGTAGGGGACGACGTCCTTGAGCTTGGGCGACAAGGGATGGCGCACGATGGTGTAGCTGAAGACCTGACCGGTGCCGGGCAGATCGGTGTACTCGAAGGAGTCGTTCTGGCACTCGAAGCAGCGTGGTTGCGGCGGGAGGACAACCGTTTCGCACTTCGTGCACTTCGGGGCCACGAGACGGCCCTCGAGCGCGGCGTCCCAGAACGGCTGGGTCGCCTCGTTGGCGTGGGGGTCGGTCATGGGCGGGGGGTAGACCCCGACCTTGGGCTCACTGGTCATGTCATCTCCTCAGAAGTGTTGCGCTGACGGGCAGGGAGGCCGGGCCGCCGGTGACGAGCGCGATCTCCGCGCCCTCGACCTGGTTGATCGCGACGCCACGCAGCTGCTCGACGGCCTCACGGATGTGGGTCATCCCGATGATGTAGGCCTCCGAGAGATGGCCTCCGTGCGTGTTGACCGGGATCTTCCCGGTGGGCCAGCGGTGGTTGCCCTCGGCCACGAAAGCTCCGCCCTCGCCGATGCCACAGAAGCCGTAGTCCTCCAGCTGCATGAGGACCAGTGGCGAGAAGTGGTCGTACAGCAGCGCGACGTCGACGTCGTCGGCGGTGACGCCGGCCATCTCGAAGAGTCGCTTGGCGACCGGCCTGTGGCCCGACGACGCGAAGTCCTCGTCAGGCGTCTGGAAGTACTTGAAGATGGCCGGTCCCCAGCGTCCCGTGCCGCCGTTCGCGGAGGCCATGATGTGCACGGGCGGCTGACGCAGGTCCTTGGCGCGCTCGGCCGACGTGGTGATGATGGCGACGGCGCCGTCGGTCTCCATCGTGTAGTCGAACAGGCAGAGCGGGTCGCTGATCATGCGGGCGTTGAAGTAGTCGTCCACCGTCAGCGGATCCTGGCGGATCGACGAAGGGCGCCTGATGGCATTGTCGCGCTGCGAGATCGCGATGGCGGCCAGGTGCTCGCGGGTCGTCCCGTACAGCTCCATGTGGCGCTGGGTCAGGATCGAGAAGCTGTGGCCGGGCGAGAGCAGTCCTGATGCGGTCGTGAAGGCGTCGTTGGGTGGAACCCCTCCGCCGCCGTAGGCGCCGCCTCCGCCTCCGCCGCCTCCGCCCTCACTGCCCTCGACGACGGTGCCGCCGAGTCGGCGGTTCACCTGCTGCAGGGTCATGAGTGTCACGACGACCTCGGCCATGCCGCTGTGGATCGCGGCGGCAGCGAGGCCCAGGGCACCTGCCGATCCTCCGCCGCCTGAGGTCAGACCGGCGGCGAAACGCACCTCGGGGACCCCGAGCACGGAGGCGACTTCGGCCGGCTCGCAGGACCCGGCGTAGATGGCGAACCCGTCCAGGTCGTTGACGGTGAGTCCGGCGTCCTCCAGCGCCGCCAGGATCGCGGTGCAGGACATGGACAGTGGTGTTTCCGGCAGTGACTGACCCCGCCGGTAGTACGGCGTCGCGCCGACGCCGACGACGGCGGCGCTGTCTCGTAGTGACATGGTTCTCCTCTGTGGTTGCAGATGGTCTCAGGGAATGGGTCTCAGGCCGTGGCCGGTCGCAGCACCACGTTGGCCTTGCCCACGCGGGGCACGTTGTCGGCGCACCAAGTGCTTCCGTCCGATGCGATGATGACCAGTTGGTCGGGTACCTCGGTGCTCCACTGCGCCTTGCGCATGTACAGCGGAGGCACCATGAAGTACGTCCCGGTCGCGAGCGCTCGTCCGTCATGGACCAGCACCTCGAAGCTCGGGGTGCCGAGGACCTGTTCCTCTTCTTCGAGCTCCGGGAGGGTCGCGTGCTCGTCGTGTGTCGTCCTCATCGGCCCGTACTCAGATGAACTCGTCGGCGGGCGGCGGCCCGACCTCGGGGAAAAGGTCGTTGAAGGCGCCCACCGTGATGCGCTTTCGGACGGCTTCGGGCGCATCGTCGAAGAGCTCGTGCAGCGTCTTCTGCGTGTGACCATAGGTGCCCTCGAGATGGGGGTAGTCACTTCCCCACATGACGTTGTTCCAGCCCATGTGCTGCATGGCAGCCACGGCGCTCTCGTCATGCTGGAAGGAGGCGTACACCTGCTCGTAGAGGAACTGCTTGGGTGGCTTGGAGAGCTCCGGACGTACATAGATGCCGTGCTGGCGGTAACCCTCGTTCATCCGATCGCCGATGAACGGGCCCCAGGTTGCGCCGCCCTCGGAGACGAGCACCCGCAGGTTCGGATGCCTGTCGAGGGCGCCGGAGGTGATGAGTTGCATCGTGGCGATCTGACCGCCGAAGGTGGTGTAGGTGTAGTTCAACACTGCGCCGCCGGGGCCTCCGAAGACGACGCCGGTGCGCTTGCTGGCATCGACCGGCTCGGTGCCGATGTGGAAGGCGAGCACCATGTTGTTCTTCTCGAGGGCGGTCCACAACGGATCCCAGGTGTCGATGTCGTTGTAGGGGCGCTGACCCTTGGGTGGTGCCGTGGGAAGGAACGCCGCGCGGAAGCCGAGCTCTGCCACCCGCTCGACCTCACGGATCGCGTCATCGATGTCGAGCAGCGACAGCGACGCTGTCGGCACCAGACGCGGTGAGGCCTTCATGATGTAGTCGTGGGCCCAGTCGTTGAGCGCCTTGACGCCGGCGTCCATCAGGTCTCGGCTCTGGATCGAGCTGGCCCAGATGCCGATCGACGGGAACGTGACCTCCGCCCAGATGCCCTCCTCGTCGAGGTCCTTGAGTCGCAGCTCCGGGTTGTTGGCGCCTGGAGCGCGTTGGCTCACGATGTCGCCCATGCTTTGGCCGTCCTTGCCGGGCTTCGGCATGCTGCGCCGGAACTCCAGGCCGTCGACGGTGACGATCTCGTACCCCTCGAACTTCTGGGACTTCGGCATCCGGTCGGCCAGGGCCTTCGGTAGGGCGTTGTCGAACAGATCGTCCGGTTCGACGAAGTGCGAATCGCCGGAGTTGGCCCAGATCTTGTTGGGAATCTTCTGCGCGCTCATGGCACACCTCCGTCACTCACGGCAGTCGATGCTGCGTGTCTAGGAGCCCGTCGAGGGCTGGTTTCCAGCAACGTAGGGCGTTTCGCGACCCGAAATCAACGCCTTGACAGCGATGACTATACGGCGTATATCCGTGCGCGTTCCATAGTGCGGGAGGGCGATGCTCGCCGATTCTTTTTCCGTCGTCGACGAGCCCTGCAGACGAGGACGTCTACCCCCTGTCGGGTGTGGGCGCGATGCCTTGACAGGTCTGCCTATACAGCGTATACCTGATGGTTCCAGCGTGTCCTACATCACACTTGTTGATGCGGGTCTCGCCTCCCAACGGTTGAAAGGTCTTGAAGAATGGCGCGAAGAAGCTCGAGGTCGCAGTCGAGATTGACGGTGGCGGCCTTGCTCGCCGGAGCCCTGCTCCTGAGCGCGTGCGGGGGCGGGGGCAGCGATGGCGGCTCGTCGAACGATGCGGCAGGCAGTGATCCGGTGTCTGGTGGGTCGGCGTCGATGATCCAGACGAGCGAGCCACGCATCCTCGACCCGGGAGTGATGAACAACGGCTCGTCGAACAATGCGTTGGTGGGCAACAGTCTGTTCGGCACGTTGATGTTCGACAAGGCCGATGGCAGTTTTGAGTACTCCTTGGCCAAGGCGATGGAGACCACTGATGGTGGCACCACCTGGAAGCTGACGTTGCGTGACGGCATCACTTTCTCTGACGGTTCGCCGATGACGGCAGCTGATGTCGCGTACAACTGGGAGCGTTTGAAGGATCCGCAGCTGGGCTCGACGTCGAGGACGACGGCGGACTACATCAAGGAGCTCAAGCCTGAGGGGCAGGTGCTCACGTTCACCCTGAAGGCGCCGATTGCCAACTTCGCCTATGGCATTACCGCCAACTCGTTGAACTGGATCGCCAAGACGGACTCCTTGAAGGCTGGCCAGGCCGAGTTCGACAAGAAGCCGATCGGCGCCGGTCCGTTCACGCTCCAGTCGTGGACGCGCGGCGGCAAGATGGTTCTGAAGAAGAACACCAAGTACTACGACCCCAAGCTCCCTTATCTCGACGAGCTGGTGCTGACGGCCAACGGCGACGAGGGCCAGCGCCTGCAGACGGTGCTCTCCGATGGAGCTGACCTCGCGGCCACGAACGACCGGGCGCGCTTCGAAGAGGGTGTCGAGGGTGGCTTGAAGGGTCTGACCCAGGGTCTCAGTGGCGGCGTGGGGCTGGGCATGAACTTCGCCAAGCCTCCGTTCAACGACCCGCGGGCGCGTGAGGCGGTGGCCAAGGCTGTGGATCTGCAGGCCATCAACGCTGCGGCCTATGAGGGCAAGGCGGAGGTTCCCAAGACGCTCTTCGACAAGGCCTCGCCGTTCTATACCGACACGCCGTTCCCTGCTCCGGACCCGAAGAGGGCGCAAGAGCTGTTCGACGAGCTGGCGGCCGAGGGCAAGCCGGTCGAGTTCACCTACACGTCGTACCAGGCGACCCAGGCCAAGCGTGTCGGAGAGTCCATCCAGGCTCAGCTCAGCACGTTCAAGAACGTCAAGGTCAAGACGGAGCTGCTGGACTTCCCGGCAGCCACCGCGAAGATGAACAGCCGCGACTTCCAGATGGCTCCGGCCCTCTCTCCGGTGTTCGTCGATCCGGACATGTCCCTGTACCAGCTTCTCCACACGGGCTCGCCCGGCAATCAGATCAGCATCTCTGATCCGCAGCTGGACAAGGCGCTCGAACTCGGCCGGTCCTCGTCTGATCCGGAGGAGCGCAAGGCTGCCTACAAGACGGTGTCCGAGCGGATCAACGCGACGTACCCGGCGCTCTTCTACACCCGGTTCGTCGAGGGCTCCACGTATCAACCGCACCTCGGCGGGTTGGAGCAGTACTCGCGGGGATCGACTCTGGTCGACCGGATCTGGACCACTAAGGAGTAGCCCGCGTCCTGCGGGCCTCGGCCGGCACAGCCTCAGGGTGTGTCGGCCGAGGCATGTCCGCCTTGGCTCGCGGAATCAGGTTCTCGATCTTGACAGGTCTTCCTATACGGCGTATATCTGGCCTGGCCAGAATGTGGCGCGAGTCACATTTTGGGAGGTTTCCCCTCTCCGACGGTTGAAAGGTCTTGAGCATGGAGCGTAGAAGTTCACGGTCGCGGGCACGGCTCGCGACGGCGGCGGCACTGATGGCGGGTGCCTTGGTCCTGAGTGCGTGCGGCGGAGGTGGCGGAAGCTCTAGCGGGTCTGGCGATGGGGGAGTCCTCCGGCTGGCAGGCGACCTCAGCGGCGACACGGGGGCGGTGTTCGATCCGTCCGAGATGATCCAGGCGTCGCCGTTCTGGCTGATCAGCCCGGTCTACGGCTCGCTCCTGCACGAGCTCGCTGACGGCTCGTACGAGCCCGACCTGGCCGAGTCTGCCGAGGTGACTGATCCGTCGACGATCGACGTGAAGCTCTTCCCCGACCAGAAGTTCAGCGACGGCTCGGTGTTCGACGCCGAGGCTGTGAAGTGGGGCTTGGAGCGGACCATCGCCGCGAAGGCCACGGGCTTGGACGGCCGCCTCCAGCAGGTGAAGTCGATCGACGTGAAGAGCCCGACGGAGCTGACGATCGCCCTCACGGCGCCGATCGCCGGATCCTTCGTGAGCCTGCTGGCTCAGCAGGACACCGCGATCGTGTCCAAGAAGGCCGTCGACGACGGTATCGACCTCACGAAGCACCCGGTCGGCGCCGGCCCGTTCGTGATGAAGTCGTTCAAGGAAGAGGCGAGCTACGTCCTGGAGAAGAACCCGGACTACGTGCACGCCGACAAGATCGCCCTCGACGGGGTCGAGTACACGCACGCCACGGCCGCCGACCCGCAGGTGCAGGCCAACCTGATGCTGTCCAAGAAGATCGACGCGTCGGCCGGGGCGGCACAGCTCAGCCCCGACAACATGAAGGCCCTGGCGAACGGTGGCTTCAAGACGAGCAGTGAGCCCAGCAGCTCCTACCTCGCCTCGTTGTCGTTCTGCAAGAACCGGCCACCGTTCGACGACGAGCGCGTCCGGCAGGCCGTCAGCTACGGCATCGACCGCGAAGAGGTCGTGAAGTTGGGTGTCCAGGGTTATGGGGCGCCGGCATATGACTGGTTCCCCGAGGGCAACTCGAACCACGATCCGGCCACTGACGACAAGTTCGCCTACGACCCCGAGAAGGCCAAGG
>Ga0164243_10009158_pt1 | contig 14457 bp, 15 predicted proteins | sample OricompcompostOP_FD_108781 | JGI IMG/M metagenome (GOLD analysis project Ga0164243, IMG submission 108781) | Organic Plus compost microbial communities from Emeryville, California, USA - Original compost - Organic plus compost (OP) | ecosystem: Engineered > Solid waste > Mixed feedstock >... | reverse complement strand
GCGCGATCCGAACGGCCCCGGCCAGTTCGGCCTCGCCGACCGCGAGCGCGCCGCCGCGATCCTCTCCGCCGCCGGCTGGGCCGACGTCGAGCTGACGCCGCTCGACGTCGTCTGCTCCTTCCCGCAGGCGGCGCTGCTGCCGTACCTGTCGCGCTTCGGCCCGGTCGGCTGCGCGCTGCGGGAGACCGACCCGGCGCGCCACCCGCAGGTGCTCGCCGCCGCCCGCGAGGCGTTCGCGCCGTTCGTGCACGGCGACGAGGTCCGCTTCACCGCCGCCTGCTGGACCGTGACCGCGCGCGCCTGACGGCGCACCCCGCCGCCGGCCGCTCGCCGCTCGCCATACTGGAGGCGATGGCCGAGACGACGACGCTCCTGACCGACCTGGTGCCGGACGAGCCGACCGCCGACGCGATCTACGAGGCGTTCGCCGCGTGGGTGCAGGCGCGCGGGCTGAGCCTCTACCCGCATCAGGAGGAGGCGGCGATCGAGCTGTTCAGCGGCGCGAACGTGATCCTCGCGACGCCGACCGGCTCGGGCAAGTCGATGGTCGCGATCGCGGCCCACTTCGCCGCGCTCGCCGAGGGCCGCGTCACGTACTACACCGCGCCGATCAAGGCGCTCGTCTCCGAGAAGTTCTTCGCCCTGTGCGAGATCTTCGGCGCCGAGAACGTCGGCATGGCGACCGGCGACGCCTCCGTCAACAGCGGCGCGCCGATCATCTGCTGCACCGCCGAGGTGCTCGCCAACCTGGCGCTGCGCGAGGGCGCCGGCGCCGACGTCGGCCAGGTCGTGATGGACGAGTTCCACTACTACGCCGAGCCGCAGCGCGGCTGGGCGTGGCAGGTGCCGCTGCTGAGCCTTCCGCACGCGCAGTTCCTGCTGATGTCGGCGACGCTCGGCGACGTGACCGCGCTGCGCGCCGACCTCAGCCGCCGCACCGGCCGCGAGACCGCGCTCGTCGACGACGCCGAGCGGCCGGTGCCGCTCAACTTCTCGTGGTCGACCGACCCGCTGCACGAGCTGCTGGAGGAGCTGGTCGGCGCCGACCAGGCGCCGATCTACGTCGTCCACTTCACGCAGGCCTCGGCGCTGGAGCGAGCCCAGACGCTGCTGTCGGCGAAGCTCTGCACGCGCGAGGAGCGCGAGGCGATCGCGGAGGCGATCGGCGCCTTCCGCTTCACCGCCGGCTTCGGCAGAACGCTGTCGAGACTGGTCCGCAACGGGATCGGCGTCCACCACGCCGGCATGCTGCCGCGCTACCGGCGGCTGGTCGAGCAGCTCGCGCAGACCGGCCTGCTGAAGGCGATCTGCGGCACCGACACGCTCGGCGTCGGCATCAACGTGCCGATCCGGACGGTCGTCTTCACCGGCCTGGCGAAGTACGACGGCGCCCGCCACCGGCTGCTGAAGGCGCGCGAGTTCCACCAGATCGCCGGCCGCGCCGGGCGGGCCGGCTTCGACACCAGCGGCTACGTCGTCGTGCAGGCGCCCGAGCACGTGATCGAGAACGAGCGCGCCGCGCAGAAGGCCGGGGACGACCCGAAGAAGCTCAAGAAGCTGCAGAAGAAGAGAGCGCCGGAGGGCCACGTCGGCTGGACCGAGGAGACCTACGACAAGCTCCGCAACGCCGATCCCGAGCCGCTCGTCTCGCGCATGCGCGTCAACCACGCGATGATCCTCAACGTCATCAACCAGCCCGCCGACCCGGTCGAGACGATGCGGGCGCTGATGGAGGACAACCACGAGGACGAGCGCGGCAGACGCCGCCTCGCCGAGCAGGCCGCCTCGCTGAGAGAGGAGCTGCTGCTCTCGGGCGTGCTGGAAAGGCTGCCGGAGCCCGACGAGCACGGCCGCACGCTGCGCCTCGCCGCCGAGCTGCAGGAGGACTTCGCGCTCAACCAGCCGCTCGCCTCGTTCGCGCTGGAGGCGTTCGACCTGCTCGACCCCGAGTCCGAGGACTACACGCTCGACGTGCTGTCGGTCGTCGAGGCGATCCTCGACGACCCCTTCCCGGTGCTGATGGCGCAGGCGAACGAGGCGCGCGGCGAGGCGGTCGCGGAGATGAAGGCGGAGGGGCTCGAGTACGAGGAGCGGATGGAGCTGCTGGAGCAGATCTCGTACCCGAGACCGCTGGAGGAGCTGCTGCGCGACGCGCTCGAGGAGTACCGCGAGACCCATCCGTGGGTCCATGCCGACGACCTCTCGCCGAAGTCGGTCGTGCGCGACATGTACGAGTGGGGGCGGACCTTCCCCGAGTTCATCGCCGCCTACGGCGTCGCCCGCTCGGAGGGGCTGGTGCTGCGCTACCTCAGCGACACCTACCGCGCGCTGCGCCAGACGGTGCCCGAGCGCGTCAAGACCGACGAGCTCGACGACCTGATCGAGTGGCTCGGCGAGACCGTCCGGCAGACCGACTCCTCGCTGTTGGACGAGTGGGAGGCGCTGACCGACCCGGAGTCGGTCGCGCGCGCGGCGGCGGCCGTCGCGGCCGGCGCGCCGCCGGCGCCGCCGCGGCCGATCACCGCCAACGCGCGCGCCTTCGCGGTGATGGTCCGCAACGCGATGTTCCACAAGGTGCGGCTGGCCGCGCGCGACCGCTTCGACGAGCTGGCCGCGCTCGACGCCGCCGCGGCCGCCCTCACCGACCTGCCGAGCCGCGACGCGATGGACGCCGAGGCGTGGGAGGCGGCGCTGGGCGACTACTGGGACGAGCACGAGACGATCGGGATCGGGCCGGCGGCGCGCGCGCCGGAGCTGCTGCAGATCGACCGCGCGCCGGCCGGCGCCGAGGGGCGCGTCTGGAGCGTGCGCCAGGTGATCGACGACCCGGAGGGGAACCACGACTGGGCGATCGTCGCGACGGTCGACCTCGACGCCTCCGACGCCGCCGGCGAGCCGGTGATCCACACGCGCTCGTTCGCCGCGCCTGCGTGAGCCCGCACGATGCGGGCGCGTCGGGACTCATAACGCACGAAGCTGCGCGTTCCGCATAGGATCGCGTCGCTCGTTCTCCGCAAAGGCGCCGCCGCGCCGGCGCGAAGCTCCAGAAACTCCAGTGTTGACCGCGACAGCTCGGCCACCGAAGGGAACCTGCATGCCTGCATCGGGCTCCGTCCGTGTCGTTCGCTCGTTCGCCGTCGTGACGATCGCGGCGCTGATCGCATCGCTGCTGGCGCTCGGCCTCACCTCGCGGCCGGCGCGCGGCGCCGAGGCCGCGGCGGCGGCGAAGGTCGTCAAGTGCACGAAGAAGAAGCGGCTGACCGCGGCGCAGAGACGGGCGCGGGCGCGCAAGCTCGCGCGCATGACGCGGCGGCAGCGCGTCGCCTTCAAGCGGCGCGAGGCGCGCCGCGAGGCGGCGCGGCGCAAGGCCTGTCGCAAGGCGAGGAGAGGGCCGGCGCGCGAGGCCGACGCGCCCGGCGGGACGCCGCGGCCGAACCCGGCGCCCGCTCCCGCGGCGCCGGCGCCGCCGCCCGCCGCGGGGCTGCCGGACGCCAGACCGCCGGTGCGCAGAGCGGGCACGATGGAGGGCTGGAACGGCTACGGCGCCGGCTCGTGGCCGGGCGCCGACTGGCGGCCGTACTCCGACGCGTCGCCGTTCAACCGGCGCCTCGACGGCGCCGTCGTGCACCCCAACTCGGACGCGATCGTGCGCAAGATCCTGTCGTGGGGCAAGCCGGCCGACATGGTCGCCGGCGTCGCCGGGACGACGAGCGACTACGGCCACCCGACCTACTGGTCGCAGCCGAGCGACCCGCGCTTCACCCTCCGCGCGACCGGCACCCCGAACGCGATCCAGAACACGCAGATCCCGATCCCCGACGCCGCCAGACCGGCGGGCGGCGGCGACGGCCACATGACGGTCGTGACGCCCGAGGGGTGGGAGTACGACTTCTGGCAGGTCGCCTCCAAGCCGGCCGGCGGCGGCACGCTCAGCTTCTCGATCGGCGGGCGGATCCCGATCGACGGCGACGGCCTCGACGGCAAGGCGACCGCGGCGCTGTTCGGCAACCTCGCCGGCATCATCCGCGCGCCCGAGATGGCCGCCGGCGAGATCGACCACGCGCTCTTCGTCGTGCTCAAGTGCTCCTCGGCGACGACCGCCTACGGCTACGGCACGGTCGTCGGGCCCGCCGGCCAGAGCGCCTACGTGTGGCCGGCGACCCACGGCGCCAGCCGCTGCTCGAGCGCCGAGGACGTCGACGCCCCGCCGCTCGGCGCGCGCCTCCAGCTGGCGATGAGCGACGCGGAGATCGCGGCGCTCGACGTGCCGCAGTGGAAGAAGACGATCCTCACCGCGCTCGCCCACTACGGCGGCTACTTCGGCGACACCGGCGGCTCCGGCTTCGGCCTGATGTTCGAGTCCGGCGCGACCTACACCTCGTTCGGCGTCACCGACCCGCTGGTCACGTTCGCGGCGCAGAACGGGCTGCCGGCCCGCAACGGCCAGTACGTCTTCGACGTCGCCTCCGGCGTCGACTGGGCGAGATACCTGCGCGTCGTCGTGCCGCCGTCGCGGTAGCGGCCGGCGTTCAGCCGTCGACGTAGCGCTGGATCGTCGGCGCCAGCAGCGCGACGACCTCGGCGCGCGGGGCGGAGGCGAGCGGCTCGGCTCTGAGCACGTAGCGGGCGAGCAGCAGGCCGAGCACCTGGGAGGCGACGGCGGTCGCGCGCAGCTCGGCGTCGGGCGCGTCGATCGCGGCGGCGAGGCGCGGCACGATCTGCTGGGCGAGGAAGTCGCGCAGCAGGTCGAACTGTCCGGCGGCGGAGCGCAGCACGTCGGCGAGCGGGGCGCCGCTGACCGGCTCGTCCCAGACCGTCAGCAGCCGCTCCAGCAGCCGCGCGCCGAGGCCGTCGGTGCCGTCGGCGAGCAGCGCGTCGAGCACCTCGGCGGGGGAGATCGGCAGCTGCAGCGCGGCGACGAAGAGGTCGCTCTTGGAGCCGAAGTAGTAGGAGACGAGCGCAACGTCGACGCCCGCCGCGGCGGCGATCGCGCGCAGCGTCGCGCGGTCGTAGCCGTCGGCGCCGAAGCGCGTCCGCGCCGCGGCGAGGATCGCCTCGCGCGCCTGCGTCCCGTCGCCGCGCGGCCCGCGCCGTCTGCGCGCCCTGGATGCCCCGCCCGCGCCGGATGCGCCGCTCGCGCCGGATGCGCCGCCCGCGCCGGATGCGCTGCCCGCGCCGGATGCGCCGCTCGCGCCGCGCCGTCTTCTCTCTGACGAGGGTTTCATCGGTCGTTGAAATCTAGCGGACGATCTGCCACGGTGCTTTTCAACAACCGTTGAAATCATCCGTCGGCGGCCGCTCGCGGGAGCGGGCGCGGTGCCGGCGGCCACGCCTCAGGAGAAGCCGCCATGCCTGCTCGGCGCCGTTCGATCCTCGTGATGATGTGCTTCGCGCTCGCGACCGTCGTGAGCGCTGTCTCCTCGCTCAACGTCGCGCTCCCCGACCTCGCGCGCGACACCGGCGCGACGCCGACCCAGCTGCAATGGGTCGTCGACGCCTACGCGCTCGTCTTCGCCGGCCTGCTGCTGCCGGCCGGCGCGATCGGCGACCGCTTCGGCCGGCGGCGCGTTCTGCTGACCGGGCTCGCGATCTACGGCGGCGGCGCGCTCGTCGCCACGACCCTCGACGACGCCGGCGCGCTGATCGCCGTCCGCGCCGTCATGGGCCTCGGCGCCGCGCTGATCATGCCGACGACGCTGTCGATCGTCACCGCCAACTTCCCGGCCGATGAGCGCGACCGCGCCGTCGGCGCCTGGGCCGGCGTCGCCGGCGGCAGCGCGCTGCTCGGCCTGCTCGTCTCCGGCGCGCTGCTGGAGGTCGCCGGCTGGTCGTCGGTCTTCGTCCTCTCGGTCGTGCTCGCGGCGGTCGCCTTCGCCGGCTCGCTGCGCGTCGTGCCGGCGCGCGACGAGCACGAGCGCACGCCGCTGGACCCGCTCGGCGGCGCCCTCTCGGCGCTGGCGCTGACCGCGCTCGTGTGGAGCTTCATCGAGGGGCCGCAGCGCGGCTGGGGTGACGGCCTCGTCGTCGCCGGCTTCGCCGCCGCCGTCGTGCTCGGCGTCGCCTTCGTCGCCTGGGAGCTGCGGCGGCCGCAGCCGCTGCTCGACCCGCGCCTCTTCCGCCTGCGCGGCTTCGGCAGCGGCTCGCTGTCGGTCTTCGTGCAGTTCTTCGCCGCCTTCGGGCTGATCTTCGTGCTGCTGCAGTTCCTCCAGCTGGTGCTCGGCTACTCGCCGCTGGAGGCGGGCGCGGCGCTGGCGCCGATGGCGCTCGTGATGGTCGCGGTCGCGCCGCGGGTGCCGCGGCTGGTCGAGCGCGTCGGCGTGCGGCCGGTCGGGCCGGCCGGGCTCGCGCTGATGGCCGCCGGGCTGGTCGTGATGTCGACGATGGACGCCGGCTCCTCCTACTGGCACCTGCTCGCCGGCGGGCTCGTGCTCGGGCTCGGCATGGCGCTGGCGACGACGCCGGCGACGACCGCGATCGTCGCCTCGCTGCCGGACTCCCAGCAGGGCGTCGCCTCCGCGGTCAACGACGCCGCGCGCGAGGTCGGCGGCGCGCTCGGGATCGCCGTCCTCGGCAGCGTGCTGGCCGACCACGTCGGCGAGCTGGGGCCGCGGATGGACCCGACCGCGTTCGTCGACGGCTTCGGCGCGGCGCTGCTCGTCGGCGCGGCGGTGCTGGCCGCCGGTGCGCTCGTCGTCGCGCTGCGCGCGCCGGGGCGGGGCGCTCCCGGCGCGGCGCGCCAGGACGCGGCGTTCGACGGCGCGGACCGCCAGGACGCGGCGTTCGACGGCGCGGACCGCCAGGACGCGGCGCTCGAGGACGCGGCGCTCCACGACGCGCTGACGCGGCCGAGCCGGTCTGCTTGACACATTCCCATATGGGCATGTAATGTCCTCCGCATGGCACGCGCAGCGACGACAGCCGACGTGTTCAACGCGGTGGCGGAGGGCCGGCGACGGGAGATCCTCGATCTGCTCGCCGCCGGCGAACGGCCGGTGCAGGAGCTGGCCGACGCCCTCGGGCTCGCGCAGCCGCAGGTCTCCAAGCACCTGCGCGTGCTGCGCGACGTCGGCCTCGTCGACGTGCGCGACGCCGGACGGCGGCGGCTCTACCGCGTCAACGCCACCGCGCTGAAGCCGGTCCACGACTGGGTGATCGGCTTCGAGCGGCTGTGGGAGGAGCGCTTCGAGCGGCTCGACGCCGTGCTCGACGAACTCAAACAGGAGGACAACGATGCCCAGCAGTAGCGGTACCGCGACGGTCACGCTGCCGTCCGACACGCAGATCCTGATCGTGCGCGAGTTCGACGCGCCGGTCCCGCTGGTGTGGAAGGCGTGGACGACGCCGGAGCTCGTCAAGCGCTGGTGGTCCGGCGAGCGGGGCGAGGTGATGAGCGCGGAGATCGACTTCCGCGTCGGCGGCAGATGGCGCTACGTGATGAACGCCCACGGCGAGTTCGAGGTCGCCTTCAACGGCGTCTACCACGAGATCGACAGATACGAGCGGATCGTCAACACCGAGGTCTTCGAGGGGATGCCGAACGCGAGAGCGCTCGTCACCAACACCTTCGTCGACCTCGGCGACCGCACGCGGATGGAGATGCTGATCGAGCACGACTCGCAGGAGATGCGCGACGGCCACCTCAACTCCGGCATGGAGGGCGGCATGCAGGAGGCGATGGACCGCCTCGAGCAGGTCGCGATCTCGCTCGGCTGACTATCTCGGGATCGTCCGCGAGCGCAGCGCCCGCCGCTCGAAGCGCGAGCGGGCGAGCATCCGCGCGCCGGCGGCGAGCGCGACGATCGTGAGCAGCGGGAAGCTGAGGACGATGAACGAGAGCACGGCAGGGGACCTCCTGGATCGGATGCAGGAGGTCCCCTGAGGCTCGTGGGGTGGGAGTTCGCCCCCTCGGCTGGTGGGCGGCGCGATCGCGGCGCGGCGACCGCCGTGCGGAGCAGCGCTCAGGCGCGCAGCGCGGCGGCTGCGTCGCGCAGCACGGCGACGAGCGCGTCGAGCGAGCCGACGATGCGGCCGCCGGAGTGGGCGATCGTCGCCTCGACCTGGAGGTTGACCTCCATCCCCTCCTCGCCGGCGCTGCGCACGTCGCTGCGCAGGCCGAAGCAGCGCACGCCGCGGCCGGCGGCGTAGCCGATCTCGGTCGCGGTGCCGGAGTCGACCTCCTGACCGTCGAGCCACGCCGCCAGCAGCGGCGCGCGCTCGATCAGCGCGAGGTTGCCGAGGCCGGTCTCCAGCCACAGCTCGCGCAGCGCCGCGACGCCGCCGGCCTGCGCGCGGGCGATCGTCTCCGGCGCGACCTGCGCCCACGGGTCGAGCGGCTCGACCACCTCCGCCAGCGCCGGCAGGTAGATGCGCTGGTAGTAGACGCGCCCGGCCTCGTTGAAGCCGAGCGGGCTGGCGACGTAGCAGCGCGGGAGGGCCGGCATCGCCGCCAGCCTACCCGCGCGGCGGCGTCAGCTCGCGGCGGCGGCCTCGTCGGCCTCGACGAGGCGGTTCCACTCGGCCTTCTCGGCGCGCCAGTCCTCGTCGGTGCGGGTCAGCTTCCAGTAGCCGGAGGCGGAGAGCGCCTCGCGCGCGACGCCGCGCTCGACGACGAGGTGCCTGCGCACCTCGCGCACCGCGCCGGCCTCGCCGTGGACGAAGGCGTGCACGCGCCCGGGCGGCAGCTCCATCGCGCGCAGGGCCTCGACCAGCTGGCCGGCGCCGTGCAAGGGATCGTGCAGCCAGGTGACCTCGACGGCCGGGTCGTCCTCGCGCTCGAGCGGCTGCCGCTCCTGCGGGCCGTCGACCTGCAGCAGGACCCGCACCGGCACGCCGGGCGCGATCCGCGGCAGCGACGCCTGGATCGCCGGGATCACGCTCGCGTCGCCGACGAGCAGGTGCCAGTCGGCGCCGGGGTCGGGCGTGTAGCCGCCGCCGGGGCCGACCAGCTGCAGCAGGTCGCCGGGCTTGGCGGCCGCCGCCCACGGGCCGGCGAGGCCCTCGTCGCCGTGGACGACGAAGTCGAGCGTGAGGCGGTTGGCGGCGGGATCCCACGCGCGCACGGTGTAGGTGCGCATCCGCGGCCACTGCTCGCGCGGCAGCTCGGCCTTGATCCGCTCCGGGTCGAACGGCGGCGCGTACGGCGCGCCGGCGGGCGGCAGCACGAGCTTGACGTAGTGGTCGCTGAAGGGGCCGACCGGGAAGCCGGCGAGGTCGTCGCCGGAGACGACGATCCGCAGCATCCCCGGCGTCAGCCGCTCGACCGACTCGACGCGCGTGACGAGCTGTCTGCGCGCGGGCTTGGGAGGGGCGCTGGGCGTGGCAGGGGGCTCGGCCATCGGATTCCTCGGGTCTTCCGCAGTCATTAGGGGCACCTAACAGATACCACTTCGGTCGTGTTGGGCAGATTTCACCGCCTTGTTGCTTGCGCTTCTGGTGACGCCTGCTACTGTCACGCGCGTACGGGTCGAATCATCGATTCGGCAAGAGAAGTGTCAGCGCTCGTAGTCGTTGCATCCCAGCACCTCCGCGTTCGCAGCACACACAACACACCCCGTGGAGGACACGGATATGGCTACAGGAACCGTGAAGTGGTTCAGCGACGAGAAGGGCTTCGGCTTCATCACGCCGGATGACCAGTCGAAGGACCTCTTCGTCCATCACACCGGCATCATCGCCGACGGCTACCGTTCGCTGCCCGAGGGCGCGAAGGTCTCCTACGACTCGGAGCCCGGCCCGAAGGGCCCGAAGGCCGTCAACGTCCAGGCGATCTGAGCGCTGACGCTCACGATCTTCTGCTTCACCGAGGCCCGCCTTGTGCGGGCCTCGGCCGTTTCTGAGGCCGGGTGCGGCATCATGGAGGCATGACAACGCCTCCGTCCACGCGCAGCGTCAAGTTCTCCGACGACGAACGGGGCGGATGGTCGTCTGACCGCCCCCGTCGCGAAGGCGCCGCGCCGCGCCCCGCCGACGTCTCCGTCCGCTGCCACGTGCTCGGCCCGACCGACCGCATGCGCTACACGCCCGGCAGCCTCGTGATGATCGTCTCCGCCGACCACGCCGAGCGCGACCGCTTCGCCAGACGGACGCTGCTGGAGGACCAGGCGGCGATCCTCTCGCTCGACAAGGTCCGCGCGCTGCTCGCCGGCCGCGTGCCGGAGGAGGAGGTCGAGGAGCGCGCCGCGCAGCTGATCGACGCCGCCGCCGCCAAGCGCTTCGCCGCCGGCGAGGCGGTCGTGCTGCTGGCCGACGGGCTCGGCGCCGAGGAGCGCGACCACTGGGTGCGGATCGCCCACAGACACCGCCGGCCGCGCCACCTGGTCCTGATCGAGGTCGGCAGAGACAAGGTCACCGACGACGACAAGCCGGCGCTCAACGAGCTGCGGCGCCGGCTCGACGGCGGCGAGCTCGGCGACGAGGGCTTCCACACCGCGCTGCGGCTGAGCGGCCCGACGATCGGCGAGCTGAAGCGGATCGTCTTCCGCCCGCCGCCGCGGGACGAGTAGCTCCGCTTCAGACGATCGTCACCGGGTGTCTGACGACGGCGCCGAAGAGGTAGCCGTTGCTGTTGAACGGCACGGTCGCCGGCTGGACGTTGCCGCGCCAGTCGCGCGCCCGCGCCTGCAGGGTCGCCTGACCGGCGGCGCGCGGCCGCCACGGCAGGCTCCAGCGCACCCACGCCTCTGACGGGTTCGGGTGGTGGAGGCGGGCGCGGCGCCAGCGCGCGCCGCCGTCGTCACTGACCTCGACGGCGGCGATCGGCGCGCCGCCGCCCGACCACGCGCGCCCCTCCAGCAGCGTGCGGCGGTGGCGCGGCAGTTGCGCGTTCCACGGCAGCTCGAAGGCGCTCTTGATCGTCTGGCGCGTCAGCGGCGGCGCGTCGGCCGGCCAGTCGCCGCCGATCATCCGGTACTGGGTCGTGTTCCAGGGCGAGAAGAGCGGCTCGTCGGCGACCTCGATCTGGCCGAGCCACTTGATCGAGGCGACCCCGATCCAGCCGGGGACGATCAGCCGCGCCGGGAAGCCGTGGTCGGGCGGCAGCGGCGCGCCGTTCATCTCGTAGGCGATCAGCGCGTCGTCGAGCGCCTTGGCGATCGGCAGCGGGCGGCGCACGTGGCCGAGGTCGGCGCCGCCGGAGATGACGTTCGCGTCGAGCCCCTGCGGCATCACGTCGACCGCGGAGCGCTCGAGCCCGGCGCGCTCGAGCACCTCGGCGAGCGGCACGCCGCGCCAGCGCGCGACGCCGACCGCGCCCAGTCTCCACTGCGTCCCGGCCGCCGGGGTGCCCTGCTGGCTGGCGTAGAAGGAGCGGCCGTTGCCGGCGCACTCGACGAAGGCGGTGCGCGTGCGCGACGGCATCCGCCGAAGGTCGGCGAGGCTGAACTCGGCGACCTCGGGCTGGCCGGGGCGGCGGCGCAGGCCGGAGCCGAAGAGGCGCAGCCGCCACGTCGCCGGGTCGATCGCGGGGGTGGCGGTGTGGTTGCGGACGAAGAAGCGCTCGGCCGGGATCTCGTAGCCGAGGCCGGGGACGGCGTCCCAGCGCATCTCGGCGTTGGTGGTGAAGAGGTCGAACCACTCCGGCGGGAGCGGCTTGACGATCGGGCCGGCGGCGGCCGGCGGGGCGGGCGGCGCCGGCGCGGTCGCGGCCTGGGCGCGCGCCTGCGGCGTCGCGAGCGCGTCGCGGCCGAGCGCGGTCAGCAGCGGCACGCCGGCCGCGGCGGCGCGCAGCAGCGTGCGCCGTGAGATGCCGTGCTCGCGCTCGAGCCGCCGCCCCAGCTGCTCGGCGCGCTCGGCGTCGTAGCTCTGCTCGTCAGTCGTTCCCCTGGTCATGGCTGGCGCTTTCCCGCGCGCCATGCAGATGAAACCGACCGGATTGGTAGGGAAGATCAGCCGAGCGCGTGGCGCTCGCGCAGGCGCTCGGCGGCGGCGAGCGTGGGGGCGTCGAGCGGCGCCTCGATCACCGGCCCGCGGGCGGCCAGCTCGTCGCGCAGGGCGGCGGCCATCGCGGCGACGGTGACGCCGGGCGCGAGCTGCTCGACGGCGCCGACGGTCGCCGGGTCGAGCGGCAGCTCGAGCGCGGCGTGGACGGCCTCCAGGACCGCGCGGGCGGAGGCGGCGCCGGTCACCAGCAGCAGGCCCTCGGTCCACGTCGCGTCCCTGCGGACGCGCTGCGAGAGGCCGGCCAGCTTCACGCCGCCGGCGTGCAGGCTCCAGTCGCCGGGGCAGTACTCGTCCGGCAGCTGGCCGTGCTCGGCCGCCACGCCGACGCGCGCGAGCGCGCCCCGCACGAGCGCCGCCAGCCAGGAGAAGCGGTCGGCCGTCGTCGAGTCGGCCGCGGCGGGGGCGGCGACGCCGAAGGAGATCGCGCCGCCGTGGATCGCCGCCGCGCGGCCGCCGCCGACCCGCAGCGTCGGCGCGAAGCCGTGCTCGCGCGCCGCCGCGACCGCGGCGGGGAAGCCCGGCAGGATCCGGTCGAGGCGGCCGAAGGAGAGCGTCGGCGCCGGGATCCCGATGCGGAACAGCGGCGCCGCCGACAGGCCGGCCGCCTCCAGCAGCGCCGAGCCGAGCGCGACGTCGAGCACCGGGTCGTGCGCCAACGAGGCGGTGATCAGCCGCGTCGCGGCGGGGGTTGCGTCAGCGCCGCGGGCGGGGGCCTCAACGCGCGGCGGGGCGGCGGGGGCGCCGGCGCGCGGGGCGGGGGCGTCGAGCGGCGCCTCAGGCGCCACGGCGCGCCCGCACGGCGGCGGCGAGCCCGTCGAGCACGTCGACCGTCGTCTCCCAGTCGATGCACTTGTCGGTGATCGACTGCCCGTAGGTGAGCCCCTCGCGGCCGTCGACGACCTTCTGGCTGCCGGCGACGAGGAACGACTCCAGCATCACGCCGACGATCGCCTTGTCGCCGGCCGCGACCTGGTCGGCGATCGCCCGGGAGACGAGCGGCTGACGCTCGTGGTCCTTGCCGCTGTTGTCGTGCGAGGCGTCGATGATCACGCGCTCGGCGAGGCCCGCCTCGGCCATCTGCGACAGCGCCCCCTGGACGGAGGCGGCGTCGAAGTTGGGCGTGCCGCGGCCGCCGCGCAGGATGATGTGGCCGTCCGGGTTGCCGCGCGTCGTGAAGATCGCCGGCGAGCCCGACTCCTCGACGCCCGCGAAGGTGTGCGGCGCGGCCGCGGCGCGGACGGCGTCGACCGCGACGCCGACGTCGCCGTCGGTGCGGTTCTTGAAGCCGATCGGCATCGACAGGCCCGACGCCAGCTGGCGGTGGGTCTGGCTCTCGGTCGTGCGCGCGCCGATCGCGCCCCAGGAGACGGTGTCGGCGATGTACTGCGGGATGATCGGGTCGAGGAACTCGCAGCCGACCGGCAGCCCCAGGTCGAGCACCTCGATCAGCAGTCTGCGCGCCAGCCGCAGGCCGGTGTTGACGTCGTTGGAGCCGTCGAGGTGGGGGTCGTTGATCAGCCCCTTCCAGCCGGTCGTCGTGCGCGGCTTCTCGAAGTAGACGCGCATCGCGATCAGCAGGTCGCCGCTGATCTCCTCGGCGCGCTCGGCGAGCCGTCTGGCGTAGTCGAGCGCCGCGACCGGGTCGTGGACGCTGCAGGGGCCGACGACCACCAGCAGACGGTCGTCCTCGCGGTTCAGCACGCGCGCGACGTCGGCGCGCCCGTTGTAGACGACCGCGGCCTGGGCGTCGGAGAGCGGCAGCTCGTGGAGCATCAGCGCGGGCGTGGCCAGCGGGACGACGCGCGCGATCCGCTGGTCGCGCAGCTCCTCGGAATGTCGGGCGATGCTCACGTAGGCGAGGATACCGAGAGGCGGCGCTTCGCCTCCAACCGCTCCGGCGAGACCCGCACGACGTCCCACGCGAGCCCCGTCTTCTCCAGCAGCGCGATCACGCCGGCGGAGATGTCGAGCTGCCAGCGGTCGACCCCGTGACGGGCCGAGGTCGGGAAGGCGTGGTGGGCGTTGTGCCACGCCTCGCCGAGCGAGAACGGGGCCAGCCAGGCGAGGTTGCGCGACTCGTCGCCGGTCTCGAACGGTCTGCGGCCGAAGAAGTGGCAGAGCGAGTTGATCGAGTAGGTGACGTGGTGCAGCAGCAGGATCCGCACCAGCCCGCCCCACAGCAGCGCCGTCACGCCCGCCTGCCACGACAGGCCGCCGATCAGGAAGCCGAGCGCGAAGGCGATCAGGAAGCCGCCGACCGCCCACAGGATGAAGGTGCGGTCGAACCACGACACGACCGGGTCTCTCATCAGATCGGGCGCGTACCGTCTCTTGTTGCCGCGGTGGGTGTGGACGAACAGCCAGCCGACGTGCGCGTGGGCGAGGCCGCGCAGCGCGCCTCTCCAGCCGTGGCCGTGCTCGACGTGCGGGCTGTGCGGGTCGCCGTACTGGTCGGAGAAGGCGTGGTGCTTGCGGTGGTCGGCGACCCACGAGATCACCGGCCCCTCGATCGCGATCGAG
>Ga0164243_10009157_pt1 | contig 14458 bp, 9 predicted proteins | sample OricompcompostOP_FD_108781 | JGI IMG/M metagenome (GOLD analysis project Ga0164243, IMG submission 108781) | Organic Plus compost microbial communities from Emeryville, California, USA - Original compost - Organic plus compost (OP) | ecosystem: Engineered > Solid waste > Mixed feedstock >... | reverse complement strand
TTCGCCTACGCCATCCACACCGACGTGGGCAACCAGGCGGTGGCGGCCAAGGTCAACGGCGACTTCGTGCCGCTGCGCACCGAGCTGGCCAGCGGCGACACGGTGGAAGTCGTCACCTCGCCCGCCTCGCGGCCCAACGCCCAGTGGCTGAACTACGTGCGCACCGGCCGGGCGCGCTCGGAAATCCGCCACTACCTGCGCACCGTCAAGTACGCCGAATCGGTGTCCTTCGGCGAGCGCCTGCTGAGCCAGGCCCTGCACGAGCTCAGGCTGGAGCTGCCCGAGGCCGGCGACCCGGTCTGGGAAAAGCTCGCGCGCGGCAGCGGCGCGCGCTCGCGCGACGAGATCCTGGCCGACATCGGGCTGGGCAAGCGGCTGGCCGCCGTGGTGGCGCGCCGCTTCGCGCCCGAGCACCCGCTGGTGGCGACCACCGCCGCGGCGGTCGACGAGATCACCTCGGCGCGCGCCGCGCCCATCCTGATCCAGGGCAACGAGGGCCAGGCGGTGCAGCTCGCGCCCTGCTGCGGGCCGCTGCCGGGCGACGCCATCATCGCCGGCATCCGCCTGGGCCACGGCCTGGTGGTTCACACCGAGGACTGCCCGGTGGCCGCGCGCGCCCGCGCCCGCGAGCCGGAGCGCTGGGTGCAGGTGGCCTGGGACGCGCAGACGGCGCGGCACTTCTCCACCCGCCTGGACATCGTCTCGCGCAACGAGCGCGGCGTGCTGGGCCGCATCGCCGCGGAGATCACCGCGGCCGACGCCAACATCGTGCACGTCACCATGCACGACGACGCCGTGGCCACCGTGGCCCTGCACATCACCATCCAGGTCGACAGCCGCAAGCACCTGGCCCAGGTGATCCGCGCCGTGCGCCACGTGCCGCAGGTGCAGAAGATCGTGCGGGTGAAGGGCTAGCCGCGCCGCAGGGCCGGCACGCCTGCCTTCTCCTGCGGCCCGCGGGAACGCTGCGCGGCCGGCAGGCTCAGACCGCCGGCAACAAACCGGGCCTGCCCTGCGCATAGTCCTCGGCGATGCGCCCGCGCACGTGGGCGACGAATTCCGCGGCCAGCGGCGACAGCGGGCGGTGGGCCGAGCGCACTGCGTACACCTGCAGCGGGATGCGCGGCCGGAAGGGGAGCACCACCAGGTCCGGCCGGTCGTCGATCATCGCGAACAGCGAATCGATCACGGCGATGGCGCCGCCGTTGAGCACCGCGGCGCGCGCGGCGAAGGACATATTGGTTTCCATCACGATGCGCGGCGCCACCCCGGCCAGCGCGAACTTGTCGTGCACCGGCAGGCTGGGCGGCGAGGCCGCGTCCAGGAAGATCAGCCGGTGGTTGCGCAGGTCCTGGGGCGTCAGGCTGTCCATGCCCGCCATGGGGTGGGAAGCCTGCATGGCGCAGACGAATTCGGATTCGGCGACGATTTCGCCGTGCACGTCCGGGTGCATGGGCGCGCCGTGGATGAAGGCCAGCTCGCTGCGGTGCCGGGCCACGTCCTCGACCGCCTCGGGCGACATGCGCGCCATCAGCTTGATGCGCACGCGCGGGCGCTCGTCCTGGAAGCGGCCGGCGCAGATGCCCAGCAGCGTGGCGGCCATGGCCGGCACGGTGGAGATGTTGAGCTGGCCGGCGCGCGCGCTGCGCAGGCCGATGATGCTGCTGACCAGCGAGTCCATCTGCGCGAACACGCCCTCGACCTCGGAATTGAGGCGCTCGGCGTCGGTGGTGGGGACGATGCGGCCGTGCACGCGGTGGAACAGGCTCAGGCCGACGGCTTCCTCCAGCGTGGCCAGCGTCTTGCTGACGGCGGGCTGGGTCACGTGCAGGCGCTTGGCGGTCTCCGACACGCTGCCGGTCTCCATCAGCACGCTGAAGACTTCGAGCTGCCTGAGGTTGGGTTTCATCATCCCATAACCTGAAGTTTAAATTCAGCCAATTAAATATCATTTTACTTTATCAGTGCGCGGGCCGATAGTCGTTCCCAGGCCCGGCCCCTGTCTTTCGGGCGCCGGCACGACACGAGGAAAGCGCACGACATGAAGATCGAACTGTTCGACGACGCCGAGTACGGGCGCCGCCTGGCCCTGACCAAGCGCCGCATGCAGGAGGCCGGCATCGACCTGCTGCTGGTGGCCAGCCCCGCCAACCAGTTCTACCTGACCGGCTACGACGGCAACTCCTTCTACACCCCGCAGATGGTCCTGGTCAGCCTGGACGAGGACCTGCCGGTCTGGTTCGGCCGCAAGATGGATTCGGTCGGCGCGCGCTTCACGGCCTACATGCCGGAATCCCACATCATCCCCTACCCCGACGGCTACGTCGGCTCGTCCGAGCGCCACCCCATGCAGTTCCTGGCCGGCCTCATCAAGGAGCGCGACTGGCACAAGGGCCGCATCGGCGTGGAGATGGACGACTACTACTACACCGCGCGCTGGCACCAGATCCTGACCGCCGAGCTGGGCGCGGAGCGCTTCGTCGACGCCTTCCTGCTGGTCAACCGGGTGCGCATGAAGAAGTCCGACGCCGAGATCGCCTACATGATGCAGGCCGGCAAGCTGGCCGCCGCCGGCATGCAGGCGGCCATCGACCGCGCCGCCGTGGGCGTGCGCCAGTGCGACGTGATGGGCGACCTGTACCGGGCCACCGTGGGCGGCACGCCCGAGATCGGCGGCACCTTCCCCTGCAAGCCGCCCAACGCCATGGTCGGCGAGCTGTGCTCGGCCCCGCACCTGAGCTGGACCGACGCGCCGCTGCAACCCGGCGAGATGTACTACATCGAGATGGGCGGCTCGCGCCACCGCTACCAGGCGCCGCTGTCGCGCTGCGTCTACCTGGGCAAGCCGCCCGAGCCCATGCAGCGCCTGGCCGGCGTGGTGGCCGAAGGCCTGCAGGCGGTGCTCGACACCGTGCGCCCCGGCGTCGTGCTGGAAGAGCTGGAAGCGGCCTGGAAGCGCGTGATCTCGCGCCACGGCATCGAGAAGGATTCGCGCATCGGCTACCCCGTGGGCATCGGCTACCCGCCGACCTGGGGGGAGCTGACCTGCAGCATGCGCGCCGGCGACAAGACCGTGATGGAAGAGAACATGACCTTCCACTGCATCCCCGCCCTGTGGCTGGACAGCTACGGCCTGGTGATCAGCGAGTCCTTCGTGGTCACGGCCGCGGGCGCGAAGACCTTCGCCGACTTCCCGCGCCAGCTGTTCGCCAAACCCTGAGCGCGGCGATGAAGAAGCTGATCTATCCCCTGGCCACCCTGGTGCTGGCGGTCGGCCTGTGGTACTTCGCCGTGCTGGCGCTGCACGTGCCCAAGTACCTGCTGCCGCTGCCCGAGCAGGTGCTCGCCCGCCTGTGGAGCGATCTGCCCTTTCTTCTGCAGCACACCTGGGTGACCACGCTGGAGACCCTGGGCGGCTTCGCGCTCAGCGCGCTGGTGGGCATCCCGCTGGCCGCCCTGCTGGTGGCCTCGCCCACGCTGGACAAGGCCATCATGCCCTGGCTGGTGCTGTCGCAGACCTTCCCCAAGGTGGCGCTGGCCCCGCTCATCGTCGTCTGGTTCGGCCTGGGCTTCGGGCCCAAGGTGGCGGTCACCTTCCTGGTGGCCTTCTTCCCGGTGGTGATCTCCACCGTGGTGGGCCTGCGCTCGATGGAAAAGGACATGCTGGAGCTGGCGCGCTCGATGCGCGCCACGCGGCTGCAGATGTTCTTCCGCTTCCGCCTGCCGCTGGCGCTGCCGTCCATCTTCTCGGGCCTGAAGGTCTCGGTGGCGCTGGCCGTGGTCGGCGCGGTGATCGCCGAATGGGTCGGCGCCAACCGCGGCCTGGGCTACCTGCTGCTGTCGGCCAACGGCACCCTGGACACCGAGCTGCTGTTCGCCGTGCTGCTGCTGCTCACGGTGATAGGCATCGTCATGTACTACGCGGTCGAGCTGGCCGAGCGCCTGGCCATCCCCTGGCACGCCTCGATCCGGCTGGCCGACGCCCCGGGCGCCTGATTTCCCGCCCTCCCACCCACCTCCACTGGAAAAGGCACACCATGCGTACACTATTCCGCCTCAAGAACCGCGCCGCCCGGCTGTGCGGCGCCGCGCTGCTCCTGGCCTGCGCGGGCGCGGCCTCGGCCGCGCAGCCGACCCGCATCAGCTTCCGGCTCGACTGGACGGTCTACGGCACCCACGCGCCCTTCTTCCTGGCCGTCGACAAGGGCCTCTACGCCAAGGAAGGGCTGGAGGTCAAGGTCGAGGAAGGCCAGGGCTCGGGCACCGTGGCCAAGCTGGTCGCGCAGGGCAACGACCAGATGGGCTTCGTGGACTTCACCAGCATGATCCGCGGCGTCGAGCAGGGCATGCCGCTGGTGGCGGTGATGCGCGTGGTCAGCAACGCCATGTGCATCGTTTCGCACGCCGACGCGCCGATCAAGTCGCCCAAGGAGCTGGAAGGCAAGGTCATCGCCTACGCGCCGGGCGAATCGACCGCGCAGATGTTCCCCGCCCTGGCGGCCTCCGGCCAGGCCGACGCGGCCAGGATCAACGTCATCAGCCCCGCGGTGGGCGCCAAGAACGCCCTCTTCCTGCAGAAGCGCGCCGACGCCTTCACCGCCAACACCAACGTGCAGATCGCCCAGGTCGAGGCCCTGGGCGCCAAGACGCACTACTTCCGCTATTCCGACTTCGGCGTGAACCTGATGAACAACGGCGTGGTGGCCAACGCGGACTTCGCCCGCCAGAACCCGGACGTAGTCAGGCGCTTCCTGCGCGCCACGCGCGAGGCCTTCGAGATGGCCGAGAAGGACCCGGAAGGCGCCATCGACGCGCTGGTGCGCCAGCGGCCGCAGGAGGCCCGCAACCGCGACACGCTGCTGCGCCAGCTGCAGCTCTCGCCCGAGCTCTACGCCACCGCCCACACCCAGGGCAAGCCCTTCGGCTACATGGCCCGCGAGGACTGGGACGAGACCCAGGGCCTGCTGGTCAAGTACGGCGGCCTGCCCAAGGCCGTGCCGGTGGAGCGGCTCTACACCAACGACTACCTGCCGCAATGAGCATGCAGCCTCCGGCCGCCACGGCCCCCGGCCCCGCTCCCGCCGCCGCTGCCCGCCCCGCCGGCGAGGCTGCGCGCACGCCGGCCGTCATCGAGCTGATCGAGGTCAGCAAGGCCTTCGGCGCGGGCGGCAACCGGGTGCAGGCGCTGTCGCCCGTCTCGCTGAAGGTGCGCAAGGGCGAGTTCCTGGCCGTGGTGGGCACCTCCGGCTGCGGCAAGAGCACGCTGATGCGCATCGTCGCCGGCCTGCTCGCGCCCAGCGACGGCCACGTGATCGTCAACGGGCGCGAGATCGACGGCCCGGACGCCCGCACCGGCATCGTCTTCCAGACGCCGGTGCTGCTGCCCTGGCGCAACGTCCGGCGCAATATCGAGCTGCAGCTGGAGATCCGCGGGCGGCTGGCGCCCGAGGCCAGGCGCAAGGCCGACGCGCTGATCGAGCTGGTGGGCCTGAAGGGCTTCGAGGACCGCATGCCCCACGAGCTGTCCGGCGGCATGCAGCAGCGCGTGGCGCTGTGCCGGGCGCTGATCCACGACCCCACCATCCTGCTCATGGACGAGCCCTTCGGCGCGCTGGACGCGATGACGCGCGAGCAGATGAACCTGGAGCTGCAGCGCATCTGGGCCGAGACCGGCAAGACCGTGGTCTTCATCACCCACAGCATCACCGAGGCGGTCTTCCTGGCCGACCGCATCGTCGTCATGTCGCCGCGCCCCGGGCGCATCTCGGACGTGCTGGAGATCGGCCTGGCGCGCCCGCGCGACTTCGCCTCGGTGCGCGACGCGGCCTTCCACGAGGCCTGCGACCGCGTGCGCGGCATCATGAACGCGCAGGGGATGGTGGAATGAATACGCCCGGCCGCCCGGAGCGCGGGCTGCCCGCCGGGCAGGCGCCGTCCGGCGATGCGCAGGCGCCCGGCGCGCGCATCATGACCGGCCGGCGCAACCTGTACGGCTACGACATCGGCATCCTGATGATAGAGGCGTCCTTCCCGCGCCCGCCGGGGGCCGTGGGCAACGCGCTCAGCTTCGACTTCCCGGTGCTGCACCACGTGGTGCCGGGCGCGACCAGCGACGCCACCGTACACGCCCTGGGCGCGCTGGAGCCGGGCTCGGCGCCCTACCGGGCGGCGCTCGCCCCGTGGCTGGACGGCGCCCGCGCGCTGGAGCGCCAGGGCGTGCGCGCCATCACCAGCTCCTGCGGCTTCACCGCGCTGATCCAGGAAGAGCTGGCGCAGGCGGTGAGCGTGCCGGTGTTCGCCTCCAGCCTGCTGATGGTGCCCATGATCGCGCGCATGCTGCCGCCCGCCGCCCGGGTCGGCGTGGTGACGGCCTCGCTCGCCTCGCTGTCCGAGCGCCACCTGCGCGCGGCCGGCATCGACCCGGCGCGCGTGGCGCTGGCCGGCCTGGACGACTGCCCGCTGTTCCAGGACATGACCTACCGCAACCGCCACGAGGTCGACTTCGCCGTGGTCGAGGCCGAGGTCTGCGCCGCCGTGCACGGCCTGCTGGCCGGGCGCCCGGAAGTGCGCGCCCTGATGCTGGAATGCAGCCTGCTGCCGCCCTACGCGGCCGCCATCCAGCGCCGCACCGGCCTGCCGGTGTTCGACTACGCCACCTTCGTCAACCACGTCCACGCGGCGCTGAACCGCACGCCCTACGCATCGCCATGAAAGACACCCACCGCCCCATCATCTTCTCCGGCGCCGGCATGGTCGTCAGCGGCCACCACCGCGCCTCGGAGGCCGGCGCCGCGGTGCTGCGCTCGGGCGGCAACGCCATCGACGCGGCCATCGCCGCCTCGGCCACCCTGTGCGTGGCCGTCCCGCACATGAACGGCCTGGGCGGCGACTGCTTCGCGCTGTACTACGACGCGGCCCAGCGCCGCGTCACCGCGATCAACGGCAGCGGCGCGGCGCCGGCGCTGGCCACGCCCGAGGCTTTCCGCGAACGCGGGCTGGACGCCATCCCGGTGCGCGGCGTGCTGCCGATCTCGGTCTGCGGCCTGGTGCGCGCCTGGCAGGACTGCTACGACAGCCACGGCTCGGGCCGCCTGACCTTCCGCCAGCTGCTGGAAGACGCCGCGGCGCTGGCCGGGCGCGGCGGCGAGATCGACCTGGGCCTGCAGGAATACTTCGCCGGCCCGGACTACGCCGAGCGCGTGCGCGAATCGCCGGCGCTGGGCGAGCTGTTCGGCCTGCCCGGCCTGCGCCCGCTGGGCGCGCGCCTGCCGCAGCCGGCCCTGGCCGCCAGCCTGGAACGGATCGCCGGCCAGGGCGCCGACGCGCTCTACCGCGGCGAGCTGGGCCGGCAGCTGGTGGCCGACCTGCGCGAACAGGGCGCGCTGCTGCGCGAGGACGACCTGGCGCGCCACGCCACCCGCTTCGAGCCTGCTCCCTCGGTCGCCTTCCAGCGCCGCCGGCTGCACGTCGCCCCGCCCAATTCGCAAGGGATCGCCCTGGCCATGCTGGCCGGCCTGTGGCAAGAACTGCGCAACACCGGCCAGGCGCCGGCCGAGCTGGACCCGGCGCTCTACCTGCGCATCAAGCGCATCGCCTTCCAGGCGCGCGACCGCCACGCCTGCGACCCCCGGCGCGGCCACCCCTTCCCGGCCGAGCTGCTCTCGCCCGCGCGCCTGCGCGCCTGCCTGGAGCAGGACGAGGCCGCGCTGGACTTCGAGGCGCGCGCCGGCGGCGGCGACACCAGCACCCTGGTGGTGGTCGACCGCTGGGGCAACGCGGTGAGCTGGGTGCAGAGCCTGTTCGAGGACTTCGGCAGCGGCACGGTGTCGCCCGCCACCGGCTTCGTGATGCACAACCGGCTCTACCTGGAAAGCCTGGACGGCGACCCGCGCCGCGGCCTGCGCCCGGGCATCCGCCCCTTCCACACCCTGTGCCCGGCGCTGCTGGTGGGCGAGCACTGCGACATGGCCATCGCCACGCCCGGCGACCACGGCCAGCCGCAGTCCATCTTCCAGGTGCTGGTCAACGTCTACGAGCGCGGCATGGACCTGCAGGCCGCCATCGAGGCGCCGCGCATGCGCCACGACACCGGCCCCGAGCTGATGCTGGAAAGCCGCGTGCCGCCGGGCTGGCGCGGCCAGGCCGAGGCGCTGGGGCTGGCCGCGCGCGACGTCGGGCCGTGGTCGCGCCTGATGGGCGGGGTCAACGCCATCCAGCGCGGCCCGGGCGGCGTGCTGATGTCCGGCGCCGACCCGCGCCGGGCCTGCTACGCCGTATGCGCGTAGGCAGCCGGCGCGGCGTGGCGCAACCGTCGGCGCGCCGCGCGGCCCGGCGCGACATGGCGCTGCGGAACGGGACGAATATTTCGACACGATGCGGCAAGCACGCATGACTCAGGCAACACAAAGGACGCAAGCAATGGACATGGGAACCCTGTCGGTCTGGGGCGGCGAGGAAGAGCGCTTTTCGGAAGGCGCGATCTGCCCGCCCATCTACCAGTCGGTGGCCTTCGGCTACGAGGACATGCAGGACTGGTTCGACGTGGCGCTGGGCCGCAAGCCCGGCCACATCTATTCGCGCAACACCAACCCCACGGTGCGGCCGCTGGAGCGCAAGATCGCGCTGTTGGACGGCGGCGAGGACGCCACCAGCTTCTCCACCGGCATGGCGGCCATCAGCAACACCCTGTTCGCCCTGCTGTCGCCCGGCGACCGGGTGGTCGCCATCAAGGACACCTACGGCGGCACCAACAAGCTGTTCATCGAATTCCTGCCCCGCCTGGGCATCGAGGTCGCCCTGTGCGATACGGCCGACGCCGGCGCGATCGAGGCCGAGATCGCACGCGGCTGCCGCCTGCTCTACCTGGAAACGCCCACCAACCCGACGCTGAAGATCGTCGACGTCGCCCGCCTGGCCGCCGCCGCCCATGCGGCGGGCGCGACGGTGGTGGTGGACAACACCTTCGCCACGCCGGTCAACCAGAAGCCGCTGGCCCTGGGCGCGGACCTGGTGGTCTACAGCGCCACCAAGTTCCTGAACGGCCATTCCGACGTCATGGGCGGGCTGGTGACGGGCGCGGGCGAGCTGGTGCAGCGCATCTTCCACTACCGCGAGATCACCGGCGCGACGCTGCACGCGCAGTCGGCCTACATGATCCTGCGCGGCATGAAGACGCTGGAGCTGCGCATGCGCCGCCACAACGAGAACGGCCTGATGGTGGCGCGCTTCCTGGCCGCCCACCCGCGCGTCGCGCAGGTCTTCCACCCCGGGCTGGAAAGCCATCCCGGGCACGAGATCGCGCGCCGGCAGATGCAGGGCTACGGCGGCATGCTGAGCTTTTCGCTCAAGGGCGGCTTCGACGAAGTGGTGCAGGCGCTGCAGAAGCTCAGGCTGGCGCACAAGGCGGCCAGCCTGGGCTCGGTGGGCACCCTGGTCGGCCCGCCGCGCACCACCAGCCACGTCGAGCTGACGGCCGAGGAGCGCGCCGCGGCCGGCATCCCGGAAAGCCTGATCCGCTACTCGGCCGGCATCGAGAACGGCGCGGACCTGGTGGCGGCGCTGGAAACGGCGCTGGGCTGACACGCGGACAGCCACGCGCCGGCGAGCGGCGCGGCCCGCCGCATGCCGGGAACGGGCCCGCAGCACCGCCCCCGCGGCAGCGGCGCGGCGTTCAGCCGGGCGGCCCGTAGCCGCCGCCGCCCGGCGTCTCCACCACGAACACGTCGCCCGCGGCCAGTTCCACGCTGTCCTGCGGGCCCAGCTCCCGCACCGTGCCGTCGGCGCGCTCGACGTAGTTGCGCCCGGCCGCGCCCGGCTGCCCGCCGGCCAGGCCGAAAGGCGGGTACACGCGGTTGTTGGACAGGATGGCCGCCGTCATCGGCTCCAGGAAGCGCACGCGGCGCACGCCGCCGTCGCCGCCGCGCCAGCGCCCGGCCCCGCCCGAGCCCGCTCGGATCTCGTAGGATTCCAGCCGCACCGGGAAGCGCAGCTCCAGGATCTCCGGGTCGGTCAGGCGCGAATTGGTCATGTGCGCCTGCACCACCGAGGTCCCGTCGAAGCCGCCCGCCTCGCCGAAAGGCAGGCCCAGCCGCTCGGGCCCCGCGCCGGTGCCGCCGGCGATGGTCTCGTAGTACTGGTGGCGCGCGTTGCCGAAGGTGAAGTTGTTCATCGTGCCCTGGCTGGCGGCCAGCACGCCCAGCGCGCCGTACAGGGCGTTGACGATGCACATGGACGTCTCGACGTTGCCCGCCACCACCGCCGCCGGCGGATCGGGGCGCAGCATGGAGCCGGGCGGGACGACGATCTCCAGCGGCTTGAGGCAGCCCGCGTTCAGCGGGATCTCGTCGTCGACCAGGGTGCGGAACACGTACAGCACCGCGGCCACGGCGATCGCCCCGGGCGCGTTGAAGTTGTTGTCCAGCTGGGCGGACGTGCCGGTGAAGTCCACCACGGCGCGGCGCGCGGCGCGGTCCACCCGCACCGCCACGCGGATGACCGCGCCGTTGTCCAGCGGGTACTCGTAGCTGCCGTCCGACAGCACGGTGATGACCCGGCGCACGGCCTCCTCGGCATTGTCCTGCACGTGTCCCATATAGGCGCGCACCACGTCCAGGCCGAAGTGCCCGCACATGCGCAGCAGCTCCTGCACGCCCTTCTCGTTGGCGGCGATCTGGGCGTGCAGGTCGGCCAGGTTCTGGTCGGGGTTGCGCGCCGGCCACCTGCCCGAGGCCAGGATGGCGCGCGCGGCGTCCTCGCGGAACTCGCCGTCGCGCACCAGCTGGAAGTTGGTGAACAGCACGCCCTCCTCGTCCAGCGTGCGCGAATCGGGCGGCATCGAGCCGGGCGTGGTGCCGCCGATGTCGGCGTGGTGGCCGCGCGAGCCGACGAAGAACAGGATGCGCGCCGGGTCGCCCGGGTCGAACACGGGCGAGATCACCGTCACGTCGGGCAGGTGGGTGCCGCCGTGGTAGGGGTCGTTGACCACGTAGGCGTCGCCCGGGCGCATGCGCCCGGCGTTCTCGCGCATCACCGTCTTGATCGACTCGCTCATCGAGCCCAGGTGCACCGGCATGTGCGGCGCGTTGGCGATCAGGTTGCCTTCGGCGTCGAAGACGGCGCAGCTGAAGTCCAGGCGCTCCTTGATGTTGACCGAAAAGGCCGTGTTCTGCAGCCGGTAGCCCATCTGCTCGGCGATCGACATGAACAGGTTGTTGAAGACCTCCAGCATGACCGGGTCGGCCTCGGTGCCCACCGGGCGGCTGCCCGGGCGCGGCTGCACGCGCCGCAGCACCAGGTGGTCGCGCGCGGTCAGCTCGGCCTGCCAGCCGGATTCGACCACGGTCGTCTGGTTGGGCTCGGCGACGATGGCCGGGCCGTCGATGCGGTCGCCCGGGACCAGGTCCTCGCGCACGTAGAGCGGGGTCTCGCGCCAGCCGCCCTCGCTGACCATGCGCACCGTGCCGCGCGCGGCCAGCGGGCCGCTGCGCGACGCATCCGGCGCGCGCTCCCCGGGCCGCTCGCCGCCGCCGCCCGCTTCCACCGAGAGGGTCTCGACCACCAGTTCGCGGCCCGGCATCAGGAAGGAATAGCGCTGCCGGTAGGCGGCCTCGAAATCCCGGCGCATGGCCTCCGGCGCGCCGAAGGGGACCTCCAGCGCGGTGTCGGTGCCGCGGTACTTCAGGTGCACGCGGCGCGCCACCGCGATGGCCCCGGCCGGCACGTGCTGGCGGCGCAGCTCGGCCACCGCCTGGCCGGCCAGCTCGTCCAGGCCGGCGGCCAGCTCGTCCATCAATGCAGGCTCCAGCGTCTTCTCCACGGTGCGCTGGCGCATGTCGGCCTGGTCGGCCAGGCCCATGCCGTAGGCCGACAGCACGCCGCCCAGCGGGTGGGCGAACACCGTGCCCATGCCCAGCGCGTCGGCCACCAGGCAGGCGTGCTGGCCGCCCGCGCCGCCGAAGGTGGTCAGCGCGTAGCGCGTCACGTCGTGGCCGCGCTGCACCGAGATGCGCTTGATGGCTTCGGCCATATTGCCCACGGCGATGCGCAGGAAGCCCTCGGCCAGCTGCTCGGGCGTCATGGCGCGGCCGGTGTCGCGCAGCACCTGCGCGGCCATCTCGCGAAAGCGCGCCTCGACCACGTCCCGGTCCAGCGGCTGGTCGGCCCGCGGGCCGAACACGCGCGGGAAGTAGTCCGGCTGGATGCGCCCCAGCATGACGTTGCAGTCGGTCACCGTCAGCGGCCCGCCGCGCCGGTAGCAGGCCGGCCCCGGGTTGGCGCCGGCCGAATCCGGCCCCACGCGCAGGCGGCTGCCGTCGAAATGCAGGATGGAGCCGCCGCCCGCGGCCACGGTGTGGATGCTCATCATGGGCGCGCGCATGCGCACGCCGGCCACCCGGGTCTCGAACTCGCGCTCGAACTCGCCCGCGTAGTGCGACACGTCGGTGGAGGTGCCGCCCATGTCGAAGCCGATCACCCGGTCGAAGCCGGCCAGCTCGCTGGCGCGCGCCATGCCGACGATGCCGCCGGCCGGGCCCGACAGGATGGCGTCCTTGCCGCGGAAGCGGTGCGCGTCGGTCAGCCCGCCGCTGGACTGCATGAACATCAGGCGCACGCCGGGCAGCTCGGCGGCCACCTGGTCCACGTAGCGGCGCAGGATGGGCGACAGGTAGGCGTCGACCACCGTGGTGTCTCCGCGCGAGACGAACTTGATCAGGGGGCTGGCCTCGTGGGACGCCGACACCTGCGTGTAGCCGATCTCGCGGGCGATCCGGGCTGCCCGTTCCTCGTGCCGGGGCGAACGCCAGGCGTGCATGAAGACGATGGCCGCGGCGCGGATGCCGGCGTCGAAGGCGCGCTGCAGCTCGCGGCGCAGCGCCGCCTCGTCCAGCGGCCGCACCACCGAGCCGTCGGCGGCCAGGCGCTCGTCGGCCTCGGCCACCGATTCGTACAGCATGTCGGGCAGCACCACGCGGCGGTCGAACAGGCGCGGCCGGTTCTGGTAGGCGATGCGCAGCGCGTCGCGAAAGCCGCGCGTGGCCACCAGCAGCGTGCGCTCGCCCTTGCGCTCCAGCAGCGCGTTGGTGGCCACGGTGGTGCCCATCTTGACGCAGTCCACCTGCTCGGCCGGCACCGGCTCGCCCGGCGCGAGGCCCAGCAATTTGCGGATGCCGGCCACGGCGGCGTCGCGGTACTGCTCCGGGTTGTCCGACAGCATCTTGGCGGTGACGATGCCGCCGTCGGGACGGCGCGCGACGATGTCGGTGAAGGTGCCGCCGCGGTCGATCCAGAATTGCCACTTCATGCGCTTTCCTTGCGTGGGCCCGCGTCCCGTGCGGGTGACCGATTCTAGCGACACCGGCCGCGCCCCGCACGCACCACTGTGGCCCGCGCCCGCACCGGGCCGGCCGCCGCCGCACCGATCGCGTGCCCGGCCAATGCGTGGCTCCTTGTAGCGTTAACAGGCCCTAGGACTTACCCTAGACACGGCTCGCTGGCATGACCGCGCGGGCTTTCCGCCCCCTAAAATCGGCCGGGCCTGCGGGGCCCGACCGGTCCCGCATCCGGCGCCTTTCTCTTCCCGGCCTACCGGCCTTACTGAAAGGAATACCCATGCGCAAGCTTCTCCGCCACGCCGCCGCCGGCCTCGTCCTGTCCCTGCCGGCCATGGCCGCACAGGCCCAGGCCGCCTGGGACCTGCCCAGCGGCTACCCCGCCTCCAACTTCCACGTCGAGAACCTCAAGCAGTTCGCGCAGGACGTCGCCTCGCTGTCCGGCGGCAAGCTCAGGATCACCATCCACGACAACGCTTCGCTCTACAAGGCGCCCGAGATCAAGCGCGCCGTGCAGGGCAACCAGGCGCAGCTGGGCGAGATCCTGCTGACCAACTACGCCAACGAGGACCCGGTCTACGAGCTGGACGGCCTGCCCTTCCTGGCCAGCGGCTACGACGCGGCCTGGAAGCTCTACCAGGCGCAGAAGCCCTTCCTGGAAAAGAAGCTCGAATCCCAGGGCATGATGCTGCTCTACACCGTGGCCTGGCCGCCCCAGGGCGTGTTCGCCAACAAGGACATCGCCCAGATCCGCGACATGCAGGGCCTGAAGTGGCGCGCCTACAGCCCGGTGACCGCGCGCATCGCCGAACTGGTCGGCGCCCAGCCCGTCACGGTGCAGCAGGCCGAGCTGGCCCAGGCCATGGCCACCGGGGTGATCGACTCCTACATGTCCTCGGCCTCCACCGGCTACGACACCAAGACCTACGAGTACATCAAGAAGTTCTACGATACCCAGGCCTGGCTGCCCAAGAACGCCGTCATCGCCAACCGCCGGGCCTTCGACGCGCTGGACGCCGACACGCAGCAGGCGCTGCGCAAGGCGGCCGAAGCGGCCGAGGCTCGCGGCTGGAAGCTGTCGCAGGAAAAGAACAAGTGGTACCAGGAGCAGCTGGCGGCCAACGGCATGG